>Ga0302310_10002001_pt1 | contig 16714 bp, 9 predicted proteins | sample III_Palsa_N1_2_FD_200451 | JGI IMG/M metagenome (GOLD analysis project Ga0302310, IMG submission 200451) | Peat permafrost microbial communities from Stordalen Mire near Abisko, Sweden - III_Palsa_N1_2 | ecosystem: Environmental > Terrestrial > Soil > Palsa > Peat permafrost | place: Sweden...
GCTGCGCTGGATTGGGCTCGGCCTTGCCGGGTTGCTCGTGCTGATGGTCGTTCTCGTCGGCGGCGGGCTGCTGTGGCTCGCCAGCAGCTTCGGCCATTCCTGGCTGACGGCGGAATTGACCCGCACCCTGACCGATACCGATACCAAGGCGACGATCACCGGCCTCGACGGCACGCTGCCGTTCCATCTCCGGCTGGCCCGGCTCGATCTGGCCGACCGCGACGGCGTCTGGCTGACGGTCGAGAACGCGGCGGTCGATCTCGATGCGACGGCGCTGTTGCGCGGCACGGCGCGGATCGACCGGATCTCGGCCGGCCATATCCTGGTCGCGCGGGCGCCGCTGCCGCCGACCAATCCCGCGCCGGCGACCACCAGCGAAACTTTCACGCTGCCCCATCTGCCTGTCGCGCTCGAAGTCGGCACGCTCAGCGCACCCGCGATCGACCTGGGGCCGTCGCTGCTGGGCGAGCCGGCGAGCTTCACGCTGACGGGCACCGCCAGCCTGCACAGCGGCCAGGCCGGCGTCTCGCTGTCGCTGGTCCGGCTGGGCTCGGCGCAAGGCACGGCGACGGTCAAGCTGACGCTCGACGACAAGCTGCTCGATCTGGATCTGCAGGCGGTCGACAGTTCCGGCGAGCTGCTGGCCAAGCTCGATCCCGATGCCGGACGGCAGCCGCTGACGCTCGCGCTCAAGGGCCGGGGCCCCCTGTCGGCCTGGCAGGGTCGGCTCGACGGCACGGCGGGCGGCGGCTCCAAGCTGGGCGCCGACCTGACGCTCGGTCTGGACAAGGGCTGGGCCGTGTCGATCAAGGGCACGGCGCAGGTGGCGGCCCTGCTGGCCGATCAGTTCAAGCCGGCGGCCGGCAACGACATCACGTTCGACATCGCCGCCACCGGTCCCGCGGGCAAGCCGATCACACTCGACCATGCCGACATCCGGCTCGCCGCCGGCACCGTCGCCGCCAAGGGCGGGTTCGATCCGGCGCACCAGACGATCGATGCCTCGGCGACGATCACCGGCGATATCCATGCGCTGGAGGGCGTCGCGGGCGAGCCGGTCGCCGGCACTTTCCGGCTCGATCTGGGCCTGAAGGGCGACATGGCGCGGCCGGCGGCCTCGGTCCTGTTCGATGCCAAGGCGGTCTCGGCCGGCGACAATGGCGTCAGCGACACGACCGCCAAGATCGATCTGGTCACCGGGTCCGACGGTCTGCTGCACATCACCGGCGGCGGCCGGCTCAGCGGCATCAAGGCGGCCGGCGCGCCGCCGCCCGATGCGCTCGGCGACAGCCTCGACTGGACGATCGACCTGACCAGCGACCGCCAGGGCGGCAAGATCCAGTTGGGCAAGGCGACCGCGTCCGGCGCCGGCATCCAGTTCGACGCCTCCGGCACGTTCAATGGCGTCGCGGCCGACGGCAAGCTCCATCTGGCGGCGGCCGACCTGTCGCGCTTCGCAGGATTGGCCGGAATCGCGCTCGCCGGCGGCGTGACGCTGGACGGCACCGTCGGCAGCCCCGACGGCAAGGCGATCGACGCGAAGCTCACCGGCCGCCTGACCGATCTCAAGACCGGCATCGCCGAGGCTGACGGGCTGTTCGGTCCGGCCGTGACGCTCGAGGCGGCCGGCGGGCGCTCGGCCGCCGGCCTGTTTGCCTTGAACGATCTCAAGCTCGACGGTACCGACGTCAGCCTGACCGGCAAGGGCACGTTCGATCCGGCGCGCCAGACGCTCGACGGCAAGGCCACGCTGAGCCTGCCGCGGCTCGCCGCGCTCGGGCCGGGCTATGCCGGTCAGGCGACCGTCACGGCCGACGCGACCGGCCGGCCGAAGGATCCGGCCGTCACGCTGCAGGTCGACGGCAGCGGCATCGCGGCCGGCGGCCGGAAGCTCGATCGCCTGGCGCTGACCGCGACGCTCGCCAGTCTGGTCCAGCGCAGCGTGGCGCTCAGTGCCAAGCTCACCGCCGGCACGCTGTCGGCCACGCTCGACGGCACGGTCGCCGAGATCGGCGACACGGCCTATGCGGTCAAGGACCTGAAGCTTATCGGTCCCGGCACGAAGCTCGCCGCCGACTTCACGCTCGACACCGCCGCGAAGCGCGGCGCCGGTACGGTGACCGGCGCGGTCAACGACCTGGTGGCCTGGGCACCGCTCGTCGGCGTCCCCTTGGGCGGGCAGGTCAAAATCTCCGGCAAACTGACTGGCGCCGCGGTCACGCTCGATGCGGATATCGCCAAATTCGCCTTCGGAACCAGCGACCGGCGCACCACGCTCGATCACCTGACCGCAAAGGCGGATCTCACCGAGATCTGGACTCGGCCACAGGGCAAGCTGGCGCTCGATCTCAGCAAGCTCGCCACAGGCGGCGCCTCGGTCAGCCAGGCGAAACTGCTGGTGTCGAGCGACAAGTCCGGCGCGTTCGGCTTCACGCTCGATGGCGCGGGCACGGCGCAGAAGCCGTTCCAGCTCGGCGCCCAGGGCACGCTGACGCTCGGGCCGGGCGCGGATGCGACGCTGCGGCTGGCCCGGCTCGACGGCAAGCTCGCCGACCTGCCGCTGACGCTGCGCCGGCCGCTGACCCTCGCGCGCAAGGGCACAGGTTATACCGTGACCGACCTGGCGCTCGGCATCGGCCAGGGCGACGTCAGCGGCGCCGGTGTCGCCGATGCCAAGACCCTGCGGCTCGATCTCGATGGCAGGAATCTGTCGATCGCGGCGCTGGGCAGGCTTGCCGGCCAGGTCGGGACCGAGGGCACGCTGGGCTTCGCCGTTCATGTCTCCGGCTCGGCCGCCAAGCCGGCCGGCACGATCACCGTCGCCGTGCCCAACCTGAAGCTGGCGGCGGCGACCCATCCGGACCTGCCGCCGGTCGGCCTGGCGGTGACCGCGGACCTCACGCCGGGCCGGGTCGATGTGAAGGGCAAGCTCGACGGCTTGAAGGACCAGGCGCTGGGCTTCTACGGCCATGGCCCGCTGCAGATCAAACCGGACCTGTCCGGCGTGGTGATCCCGCCCGACGGCGGGATCCTGTTCAAGCTCGAGGGCGGCGGGCGGCTGGAGACGCTGAGCGAGATCCTGCCGCTGGGCGAGGATCGGGTCAGCGGCGCCTTCACCATCGACCTGTCGGTCGGCGGCATCGTCGCCCATCCCGAAGCCGGCGGGCGCCTGGCGATCAGCGACGGGCAGTATGACAATGACGCCTCGGGCATGACGCTGCGGGCGCTGACGGTCGAGCTCGACGGCACACAGCAGAGCTTCGTGCTGAAGAGCTTGACCGGCAACGACGGCGGCCAAGGTACGATCGGCGCTTCCGGCCGGGTCGATCTGGCCGCGGCGAATGGCCCGACGCTCGATCTCAAGGCCGAGCTGAAGAGCTTCACCGGCGCGCGCGGCGACACGGCGACGGCGGTGCTGAGCGGCAACGCCTCGGTCACCGGTCCGCTCTCCGCCCCGGCGGTCAAGGCGGCGATCACGCTCGACCGCGCCGACATCAACATCCCGGACCAGCTGCCGCCGAACGTGGCGACGCTCAATGTCGTGCGCATCGACTCCCGCTATCCCAAACGCACGGGACCGCAAGGCCCCGCGGTCGCGGCGGCACCGCCGTTCGCGGCCACGCTCGATGTCGATTTCACCTCGCCGAACCAATGCTTCATCCGCGGCCGCGGGCTCGACAGCGAATGGCGCGGCAAGATCCATGTCGCCGGCACCAGTGCCGCGCCGATCGTGACCGGACAATTCGAGGTCGCGAACGGCACGTTCGACATCCTCAGCCATAGCTTCACGATCGAGCGCGGTGTGATCGGCTTCGCCGGCAACACCAACCCCCAGATCGATCTGCTGGCGACCGCCAAGACCGCGGACATCACCGCGAACATCATTATCCAGGGCTCGCCCAGCAGCCCGTCGCTCAAGCTGACCTCGACCCCGGACCTGCCGCAGGACGAGGTGCTGTCGCGCGTGCTGTTCGGCACCTCGGTCGGCCAGATCTCGGCGGTGCAGGGGTTGCAACTGGCCGCGGCGGCCGCCTCGCTCGCCAGCGGCGGCGGACCCGGCGTGCTCGACCGGCTGCGCAACGCGACCGGCCTCGACCGGCTGACGCTCAATTCCGACAATACCGCGACCTCGAGCGGCTCGACCAACGGCAACAACCAGAAGAGCGGCGCGCTCGGCGGCGCCTCGGTCACCGGCGGCAAATATATCGCGCCGGGCGTGTTCCTCGGCGTCGACCAGGGTGCCGGCGTCGACACGACCAAGGCGCGGGTCGAGGTCGAGGTGCTGCCCCGCGTCACGGTCGATGCGACCGTCGGCGCCGGCTCGGATTCGACCAGTCTGGGCATAAACTATAAGTTCGATTATTAGGCGAGTGAATTGCTCGCGGAAGTTTGATCGCCGCACCGGGCCGGGCGAGGGTAGGATCGGCCATAACCATGTCTCGAGGAGGGATCGCTCATCATGCGTAACGTCGCATCCGATATCGCCGGCCTGTTTCCCACGATGGACCTGAGCCGTCGCGGCTTCGTCGTCACCACGCTCGCCGCCGGTTTCGCGCTGACGGTCCAGCCGGTCGCGGCCAGCACGATCACGACCGACACGACGGACCTGATCGCCGGCGAGGTGAAGATTCCGACCAAGGATGGCGTGATCCCGGCCTATCGCGCCCAGCCGGTCGGCGCCGGTCCCTATCCGGTCCTGCTGGTGATCGAGGAGATCTTCGGCGTGCACGAGCATATCAAGGACATGTGCCGCCGCTTCGCCAAGCTCGGCTATCTGGCGATCGCCCCGGAACTGTACAGCCGGCTCGGCAATGTCGTGGCCATGACCGACATCAAGGAAGTCATGGCGACCGTCAACAAGGCGCCGGACGTGACCGAGTTCGCCGATCTGGACGCGACCGTCGCCTGGGCCGCCCAGAACCGCGGCAATACCCGCAGGCTCGGCATCACCGGCTTCTGCCGCGGCGGCCGCACGGTCTGGATGTATGCCGCGCACAATCATAATGTGAAGGCCGGCGTTGCCTGGTACGGACCTTTGGTCGGCATGCCCACGGCGGAAATGCCGACCAACCCGGTCGATATCGCTGGCCAAGTCAAGATCCCGGTGCTGGGCCTCTATGCCGGCCTCGACCAGGGCATCCTGGCCGAACATGTCGCGGCCATGCGGGCGAAGCTGGCGGAAACCGGCAATACCAAGTCGCAGATCGTGGTCTATCCCGACGCCCAGCACGGCTTCAACGCCGACTACCGCCCGAGCTACAACGAGGCCGACGCCAAGGACGGCATGAGCCGCTGCGTCGCCTGGCTGCGCGCCAACGGGGTCTGAGACCAGGGCCATGGACGGGCGGCCGACGGCGGTGCTGGTCCATGGTTTCCTGCGCACCGGGCGCAATATGCGACCGCTGGCGGCCCGGCTCGAGGCCGCCGGCTATCGCACCATCACGGCCGAACTGGATACGGTCTTCGGCCGGTTCGACCGGGCGCTCGACGTGCTGTCGGCGACACTCTATCGGGCCGGGTCGGACGGGCCGCTGCATCTGGCCGGCCATAGTCTGGGCGGGCTGCTCATCCGCCATCTGCTGGCGCGCGAGGCGATTCCGCACATAGCACCCTCGGTGCTGATCGCAGCGCCGGCCGACGGTTCACCCCTGGCCCGGACTTGGCGCACGTTGCTGCGGCCGTTCCCGACCAACCCGATCCCGCTGCTCGACGCGCTGCAAAGCGGCCTGCCGCCGATCCCACCGCCGATCGGCAATCCGCCGCTGGGCGTGATCGCCGGGACGGGGCTCGGCTTCCCGGACGGCTATCTGGCCGCGGCCTGGTTCCGCGGCGCGCCGAACGACGGACGCGTTGCCCTGGCCGCGACGCGCTTCGACGGCATGAGCGATTTTACCCAGCTGCGGCTCGGCCATCGGGTGATCCACCATCGGCGCCAAACCGCTGACCTGGTGCTCCGGTTTTTCGAGACCGGGCGATTCTAACCGAGATCGTCAGGCTTGGTCACATAGAGGCGGTTACCGTCGGCCGGATTGTAAAACACGGTCACAGGTTTGTTCGTCTCTGGGTCAATGAATCTTTCGCCAGTTTCCACCCAGCCGGCTGGAGGACGTCGTTCCTCCAATTTCTTGTATCGGGATCGCTCTGCCAAGAGCCCAACAAATAGAATTCCGATGATGAACGCCAAATAGGAAGTCGGCGGGGTTTGGCAATAAATCGCCAGCGCCAACGCAGCCGAAAGAGCCGCGCCGCAGCCGGTGACGAGCCGTGCCCGGGTCCGCCGGTTCACGCGCTCACTTTTTCCAAGACCACGGCCGTGCCGTAGGCGACGATCTCACTCATTGTCTGCCCGATCTCCGACGAGTCGAATCGCATCATGACAATGGCGTTTGCCTCCATGAGGCTGGCATTTTTCACCATTCGATCGACGGCGTGCCGCCGCGCCTCCTCAAGCATTTCGGTGTATTCTTTAATCTCGCCGCCGACGATCGACCGAAGACTTGCCATGAAGTTGCCGCCAATGCCGCGACTTCTGACGACGACGCCGAACACTTGCCCTTTCACGGCCCGAACGTGGTAACCCGGCACATTTTCCGTGGTAACGATAAGCATGATGTCTCCTGTAAAAATTGCCGAACGCGCCACGGTCCGCCGTCCGTTAACCATCAGCCGGCGCAACAACCGGTGGTCGATTCATCCACGTCTGCGGGCCGCCCGTTACTTCGACAGCGGGCACCCCGTCAATTCCGGCGCCAAAAAAGCTTCCTTGGCCGGTATCGTCGCGACTTTTTCAAGATAGTCCCACGGATACTTCGACTCGCTGGGCGTCTTGACCCGCATCAGCAGCCGGTCGAACACCAGTTTGTTGTTCGACTGGATCTCGCCATGGGCGGTGAAGACATCCTCGACCGGCGCCGCCTTCATCGCGGCCACGACCGGCGTGGTGTCGGCGGTGCCCGTCTTCTGGATCGCCTGCAGGTAATGGGTAATGGCCGAATAGAGCCCGACATGGGTGTCGTTCGGCATGCGGTTCATCTTGGCGAAATAGCGCTTGGCCCAGGCGCGGGTCCTGTCGTCCGTGTCCCAGTACCAGGATTGCATCAGCAACAGGCCTTGGGCGTCTTTCAGCCCGATGCTGTTGATGTCGGACAGATAGACGACCGGGGCGGTGACCTGCTGTTTCGGCGAGAGGCCGAACTCGACCGACTGCTTCAGCGCGCCGATCAGGTCGGCGCCGGCATTGGCCAGGACCACGACCTTGGCGCCGGAGCCCTGGGCCTGCAGCAGGAAGGACGAGAAATCGGCCGTATTGAGCGGATGCTTGACCGAGCCCTTGACCGTGCCGCCCAGCCGGGTGATCTCGGCCGTGGCGTCCGCCTCCAGGCTGCGGCCGAAGGCATAGTCGGCGGTCAGGAAGAAATAGCTGTCGAAGCCCTGCTTCATCAGCCCGCGGATCGGCGCCACCGCGTTCGACCAGTTGTTGTGGGTCCAGCCGATACCGGTCGCGGTGCAGGCCGAACCGGTCAGGTCGGATGATGAAGCCGAGGTAAAGATCGCCAGCTTGTTCTGGTCTTTGGCGAGCGACTGCACCGCCAGCGCGATCGCCGAATTGGTGAAGTCGATGATCATGTCGACATGGTCCGGCCCGTACCATTGCCGTGCGATCGACAGGCCGATGTCGGCCTTGTTCTGATGGTCGGCGACCAGCAGCTTGATCGGCTTGCCGCCGACCGTGCCGCCGAAATCGTCGATCGCCATCTGCGCCGCCACGACCGAGCCGGGCCCGGCCAAATCGGCATAGGGGCCCGACTGGTCGTTCAGCACGCCGATGCGCACCGCATCGCCCGAAATCTCGGCCTGCGCGGTCGTGACCGTCAGCAGCAGGGCGAGCGCGCCCAATACCTGTCTCATCGAGAGGGAAGCTCCTGTTGGGGGCGATGGGTGCCTCTAGGCGGGCATGTTCCGCCGGAGTTTAGGGTGCTGCAGCGCAGCGCGCTACCCGTGTAAGAAAAAATGCTTCTCTCTCAGGGGTTGATTTATTTTTCGATATTCAACCATGATACGCCACCGCAGATGCCGGTCGAGGGAGGGTCAAATGCCGAGCACACCCGTACAGCTGGTCAGCTTCACCTTATCCAGCCCCATGTCGATCTGGGACAACCGCGATGGCGGCAATGTCCTGCTGCCGGCGGGAAACTACACGGCCCGGCCGCAGCTCAGGGAAAACCTGACGCTCTATTACGTCTACGCGGCCGACGATAATTTCGTCATGCACGGCTACTCGCTGCTGCATTGCTGGCTGCGGGTCGAGGATGATTCCAGCATAACCTTTGGCCAGTAGGCGCACGGCCGGGCGTCACGCCCGGCCGAAACCAACGACTGCCGGGCGTCATGCCCGGCCGAAACCAACGACTGCCGGGCGTCACGCCCGGCCGAAACCAACGACTGCCGGGCGTCACGCCCGGCCGAAACCGCCACCGCCCGGCGTTTCGATGACGAACACGTCGCCGGGCGCCATCGCCGTCTCGTCGGTCGAGGCCAAATCCCGGACCGAGCCGTCGGTTCGCTCGACCCGGTTCGCCCCGGTCCGGCCCGCAGCACCGCCCTCCAGCCCATAGGGCGGCACGATCCGGCGGTTCGACAGAATCGCCGCCGTCATCGGTTCCAGGAAGCGCAGCCGGCGGACGGTGCCATCGCCGCCGCGCTGGCGGCCGGCACCGCCGGAGTCCGGCCGGATGGCGAAGCTTTCCAGCAGCACCGGGAAGCGCCATTCCAGCACTTCCGGATCGGTCAGGCGCGAGTTGGTCATGTGGGTATGGACCGCGGTCGTGCCGTCGAAGCCCGGACCGGCGCCGGCACCGCCGCAGATCGTCTCGTAATATTGATGGGTTTCGTTGCCGAAGGTGAAATTGTTCATGGTGCCCTGGGCGCCGGCCATGACGCCCAAAGCACCGTAGAGCGCATCGGTCACGACCTGACTGGTCTCGACATTGCCGGCGACCACGGCGGCGGGATAGCGCGGCTTCAGCATCGAGCCTTCGGGAATGACGATCTCCAGCGGCCGCATGCAGCCGGCATTCATCGGAATGTCGTCGTCGACCAGCGTGCGGAAGACATAGAGCACGGCCGCGAAACAGACCGCCGAGGGCGCGTTGAAATTGTTCGGCAATTGCGCCGACGTGCCGGTGAAGTCGATCTTGGCGCCGCGCCGCGCCCGGTCGATCGTGACCGTGACGGTGACCACGGCGCCATTGTCGAGCGCATAGGAAAACCGGCCGTCCTGCAGCCCGTCGATCACGCGCCGGACCTGTTCCTCGGCATTGTCCTGGACATGGCCCATATAGGCCTGGACGGTGGCCAGGCCGAACTGGTCGGCGATGCGCTTCAACTCGCTCACGCCCTTTTCGTTGGCGGCGATCTGGGCGCCCAGGTCGGCGATATTCTGGTCGATGTTGCGCGCCGGATAGGGCCCGGACGCCAGCAGCAGGCGCATCTCCGGCTCGCGCATCCGGCCCTGCTCGACCAGCAGGAAATTATCGATCAGCACGCCCTCTTCCTCGACGGTGCGGCTGCCCGGCGGCATGGAGCCGGGCGAGATGCCGCCGATATCGGCGTGATGGCCGCGGCTCGCGGTATAGAACAAGGGCCAGGCGCCGTCGCCCAGGAACACCGGCGTGACGATGGTGATGTCGGGCAGATGGGTGCCGCCATTATAGGGCGCGTTCAGCACATAGACGTTGCCCGGCGCCATGGTTGCCGCGTTCTGGCGGATCACCGTCTTCACGCTCTCGCCCATCGAGCCCAGATGGACCGGCATATGCGGCGCGTTGGCGATCAGTTCGCCATCGCCGTCGAACAGCGCGCAGGAGAAATCCAGCCGCTCCTTGATATTGACCGAGTGCGACGTGTTCTCCAGCGTCGAGCCCATCTGCTCGGCGATCGACATGAACAGGTTGTTGAACACCTCGAGCAGGATCGGGTCGACATTCGTGCCCATGGCATGGTCGCGCACCAGCGGGACGACCCGTTCCAGCACCAGATGGCCCTTATCGGTCAGCACGGCCTGCCAGCCTGGCTCGACGATGTTGGTCCCGGTCGGCTCGACGATCACGGCCGGGCCGGTGACCCGGTCGCCGGCGCGCAGGGCCAGACGGTCGAACACCTGGGCCTCGCGGAGCGCGCCCTGGGCATAAATCCGGGTCGAAGCCAGCGGCACGGGCGCCTCGGTCGAGGCCGCGACCGGCGCATCCTCGTGCCGGTCCATATGGCCGATCAGCTCGACCGCGACCGCCTCGACGATCAAGCGCTTGCCCGGCACGGTGAAGCCGTAGCGGCGGATATGGGCCGCCTCGAACCGGCGCGCCAACTCCTCGGCGGCGTCCGGTCCGGCCGGCGGCAGTTCGACCACCAGGAACGCGTCGGTGCCCTCATAGCGCAGGCGCGCGGTCGGGATCGCGGTCATCTGGCTGTCCGGAATGCCCTGCGCCGCCAGATCGCGCCGCGCAGCATCGCCCAGGCGGGCGACATGGGCTGCGAGCCGATCGAGCGTCGCGGCACTGACCGGCTCCTCGATCGCCAGCTCGCGCATCACGCGGTAATCGGCCAGGCCCATGCCATAGGCCGACAGCACGCCGGCGAACGGGTGCAGGAAGATCCGGGTCATGCCGAGCGCGTCGGCGACCGAACAGGCATGCTGACCGCCGGCGCCGCCGAACGAGCACAGCGTGTATTTCGTAACGTCATAGCCGCGCTGGATCGAGATTTCCTTGATCGCGTTGGCCATGTTCTCGACCGCGATGGTCAGGAACCCGTCGGCGACCTCGTGCGGCGTGGGCGCGACGCCCGGCCGGTGGGCGATCTCGCGCGCCAGCAGGGCGAACTTGGACTCGACCGCGGCCTGGTCCAGCGGCTGATCGCCATTCGGCCCGAACACCTTCGGGAAGAAGTCCGGCGACAGCTTGCCGACCATGACATTCGCGTCGGTCACGGTCAGCGGACCGCCGCGGCCATAGGCGGCGGGGCCCGGATTGGCGCCGGCCGACTGCGGGCCGACGCGGAAACGGCTGCCGTCGAACGCCAGGATCGAGCCGCCGCCGGCCGCGACCGTATGGATCTGCATCATCGGCGCGCGCATGCGCACGCCGGCGACCTTGGTGTCGAACGCGCGCTCGTATTCGCCGGCATAATGCGACACGTCGGTCGAGGTGCCGCCCATGTCGAAGCCGATCAGCCGGTCGAACCCAGCCGACAAGGCCGACTGCACCGCGCCGACGATGCCGCCGGCCGGGCCGGACAGGATCGAATCCTTGCCCTGGAACAGCCGCGCGTCGGTCAGGCCGCCATTCGACTGCATGAACATCAGCTTGGCGCCGCCCAACTCGTCCGCGATCTGGTCGACATAGCGCCGGAGGATCGGCGACAGATAGGCATCGACCACGGTGGTGTCGCCGCGCCCGACCAGCTTCATCAGCGGGCTCGCCTCATGGCCGACCGAGACCTGGGTGAAGCCGATCTCGCGGGCGATGGCGGCGACGGCGATCTCATGCGCGCGCCAGCGATAGCCGTGCATGAACACGATGGCGCAGGCGCGGATGCCGGTGGCATGGGCCTCGGCCAGGTCCCGGCGCGCCGCATCCAGATCGGCCGGCTGCAGCACCGTGCCGTCGGCCATGACGCGTTCGTCGATCTCGACCACGCGCTCGTAAAGCTGTTCGGGCAGGATGATCTGGCGCGCGAAGATCAGCGGCCGGTCCTGGTAGGCGATGCGCAGCGCGTCGCGGAACCCCTTGGTGATGACCAGCAGCGTGCGGTCGCCCTTGCGCTCCAACAGCGCGTTGGTCGCGACCGTGGTGCCCATCTTGACCGCAGCGATGCGCTCGGCCGGGATCGGGTCGTGGCGGCCCAGGTCGAGGAACTCGCGGATCGCCTGCAGGGCCGCATCGCGATAGCGCTCGGGATTTTCCGACAGCAGCTTCTTGGTGGCGAGCGTGCCGTCAGGCCGCTTGGCCACCACGTCGGTAAAGGTGCCGCCCCGATCGATCCAGAATTGCCATTGCTTGGGGGCCGCTGCCTGCATCGTCTCGTCCTTGAAAATTCACATCGGGGTCCGGCGCGATTTAGCCGCCGGAGGCGATGGGCGTCCAATTTTCAATTTCTATGCGATTCGATCAATTTTGGTGATCGATGGGCTTTCGCCTCTCCCGCATTTCGCGGGAGAGGGAGGGGCCCAGACCGCAGGGTTGGGAGGGTGAGGGTGTCGCGGCCAGTCTGGATTTATCCGTCAATCAATCGATGACCGCGTCAGGCCCGGCCACCCTCCCGCGTACCGCGGGGCCCTCCCTCTCCCGCACAAGGCGGTAGAGGGCAAGGCGCCTAGTGCCGGGTGCTTTTGGCCGCGACCTTGAAATTGCGCAGCTCGCCCAGGATGACCTGGACCTCGGGCATGCTCATCGACGCGTTGCTCCACGGGTCGTCGCGGGTGCCGACGTCGTCCTTGGTCGGGCTCTTGCCGGCATAGGAACCGAAGGTGACCTCGGTGCCGGCGGCATCGACGTAGCTCACCTTGTGGGCCGGGACCTTCGACGTCCCGGCGATGCCGATGCGGACGCCGGCGTTGCCGTGCTTGCGCTTGCACTCGACCAGATTGCCGAGAATGGCGCGGACGTATTCTTCCTTGTTCGCCAGCGTCGGCAAAGCATCGGTGATCGTCGCGTTCGGCTGGAAAATTTGTACTGCCATGGTCGCTCCGTTCTATCCAGCCGACCAGTATAGAGACATAGCGGGCCGGGTACGAGCTTTGCCGCACGTAGCCTGCGAATAAAGACGCTGGATTGGGGCCGCCGCGTTGGTGGGATCACAAGTTGTTGTGGATGATTACCGCCAGCATCCCACCGGCCATCAGAAGAGATAGAATGGCGCATGCGCGAACATGAGTCAGATAGGCCGCGTCGGAAACATATTTGCGACGCCAGCCCTGGTTAGATGCTCTGTCAAGATTCAACATTTTGAGAGCCAGCCGCTGAACGAAAGCTGGAGAACGCAACCCCACCATCCCAAACATGAACAACACAACGCAAAAGATGGCTTGCATGAGTGTGTTGGCAGTTTCGTGGGGCATGCCCCCGCTCACCCCCGCCGCCGCCGCCCGCCGCCTGCTGGTTCGTCGAACAGCTCCGCCAGCTTCTCCATCACCGTGCCGCCCAACTGTTCGGCATCGACGATCGTCACCGCGCGGCGATAGTAGCGGGTCACGTCATGGCCGATGCCGATCGCGACCAGTTGGACCGGCGAAGAGCGCTCGATCAGCTCGATCGCCTGGCGCAGGTGCTTCTCCAGGTAATTGCCGGGATTGACCGACAGGGTCGAATCATCGACCGGCGCGCCGTCGGAGATCACCATCAGGATGCGGCGCTGCTCGGTCCGCGCCATCAGGCGGCTATGGGCCCAGAGCAGGGCCTCGCCGTCGATGTTTTCCTTGAGGATGCCTTCGCGCAGCATCAGGCCCAGCGAGCGGCGCGCGCGGCGCCAGGGTGCGTCGGCGGCCTTATAGACGATGTGGCGCAGGTCGTTCAGGCGGCCGGGGTTGGCCGGCTTGCCCTCGGAAATCCAGCGCTCGCGCGACTGGCCGCCCTTCCAGGCCCGGGTGGTGAAGCCCAGGATCTCGACCTTGACGTTGCAGCGTTCCAGCGTGCGCGCCAGGATGTCGGCGCTCATGGCGGCGACGCTGATCGGCCGGCCGCGCATCGAGCCGGAATTGTCGATCAGCAGGCTGACGACCGTGTCGCGGAAGTCGGTGTCCTTCTCGCGCTTGTAGCTCAAGGGGTAGGCCGGGTTGGTCACGATGCGCGACAGGCGCGCGGCATCGAGCATGCCCTCTTCCAGATCGAATTCCCACGAGCGGGTCTGCTTCGCCATCAGCCGGCGCTGCAGCCGGTTGGCCAGGCGCGAGATCACGCTCTGCAGGTTCGACAGATGCTGGTCGAGCATGGCGCGGAGCCGCGTCAGTTCGTCGGCGTCGCACAGCTCCTCGGCCAGCACGATCTCGTCGAATGCGGCTGTGAAGGCGCGGTACGCGTTCGGATCGTCGCCCGGTCCGCCGGTCTGGCGCTGGTTGGCCTTGCCCGGCTGGCTTTCGTCGTCATCCTCGGCGCTGCCCGGCATCATCTCGCCGGTCATCTCCTCGGCGCCGCCGTCCTCGCCGTCTTCGGGGGCGGTGTCGGACGGCATGGTCTCGGGCTCGCCGCGCTGGCCTTCGCCCGAATCCTGCTCGGCCTGCTGATTGTCGCCGGCCTCGCCCTCGTCGGAGCCTTCCTGGTCGTCGTCGCCATCGGTGCTGTCGCCCTCGGCGTCGCCCAGATCCAGGTCCAGATCCTTGATCAGCCGGCGCGCGGCCAGGGCATAGGCCTCCTGGTCGTTGATCGAGATCTCCAGCGCCGCGAAATCCTGGGTCAGCTTGCCTTCCAGGAACGGGCGCCACAGCTCCATCAGCTGGCGCGCGGCGGGCGGCGGCGCCGCGCCGGTCATCTGCTCGCGTGCCAAGAGGCGGATCGCCTCGGGCAGCGTCGCCTCGTTGCGCTCGATCACCCGGTCGAAGCCGGCGCGGCGATAGCGCTCGTTCAGGCCCATCGCCAGATTGTCGGCGACGCCGACCATGCGGCGCGCGCCGATCGCCTCGACCCGGGCCTGCTCGACAGCCTCGAAGATCGCGCGCGCCTGCTCGCCCGCGGGCAGGCGGCGGGCATGCAGCACCGGATCGTGATGCTTCAGCCGGAGCGCGATCGCGTCGGCGGCACCGCGGATCTGGCCGGCGATATCGGGCGGCAGGTCGCGCGGCGGCGTCGGCAGGCGCGCCTTGGTGCCGCTCAGCCCGGGCGGATCGGCGGCATAGGCGACCGTGACATCCTCACGCTCGGCCATGGCGCGCAGCGTCGAGGCGGTCGCGCGCTTGAAGTCTTCGACGGCGTCGTCAGCCTGGGCCATTTAAGCGCGGCCAGCCCTGATACCGGTCTCCTTCAGCTCGGTGCCGAAGCAGCGCTGGTAATATTCAGCCACGGTCGAGCGCTCGATCTCGTCGCATTTGTTGAGGAAGGTCAGGCGGAAGGCGAAGGCGATGTCGCCGTCGAAGATCCGCGTGTTCTCGGCCCAGGTGATGACCGTGCGCGGCGACATGACGGTCGAGATGTCGCCGTTGATGAAGCCGGCGCGGGTGAGGTCGGCCAGCGCCACCATGGACGAGATCATCTTGCGGCCGGCCTCGTCGTCGAAGCTGGGCGCCTTGGCCAGCACGATCGCCACTTCGTCCTCGTGCGGCAGATAGTTCAGCGTCGCCACGATGTTCCAGCGGTCCATCTGGCCCTGGTTGATCTGCTGCGTGCCATGGTACAGGCCGGTCGTGTCGCCCAATCCCACCGTGTTGGCGGTCGAGAACAGCCGGAACGCCGGGTGCGGACGGATGACCTTGTTCTGGTCGAGCAGGGTCAGCTTGCCCTCGACCTCGAGCACGCGCTGGATCACGAACATCACGTCCGGGCGGCCGGCGTCATATTCGTCGAACACGATCGCGGTCGGGCTCTGCAGCGCCCAAGGCAGGATGCCTTCGCGGTATTCGGTGATCTGGACGCCGTCCTTGCCGATCAGGTCGATGCGGCTGATGTGGCTGTCGAGATTGATGCGCACGCAGGGCCAGTTGAGCCGGGCCGCGACCTGCTCGATATGGGTCGACTTGCCGGTGCCGTGATAGCCCTGGACCATGACGCGGCGGTTGTAGGCGAATCCGGCCAGGATCGCGAGCGTGGTCTCGCGGTCGAACTTATAGGCCTCGTCGACGTCGGGCACATGCTCCGTTCGTGTGCTGAAGGCCGGTACCTGCAAATCGCTGTCGATACCGAAGGTCTGGCGCACCGAGACGGTGATGTCCGGCAATCTGTGGGCGAGAACCGTTTCGGTAGCGGAAGGAGAGGCGGAAGGCATCGGCTTGGCAATCCCGTACTTGGTTGGCGTTTCGAGGGTGAAGCACTCTCAGGCGAAATATTTGGCTTTCACGAAGGCGAAGGCCTGATTGATCACTTTCAAGCGCTCCTCGGAATCCTTGTCGCCGCCATTGGCGTCCGGATGATGGCGCTTGACCAGGAGTTTGTAGCGTTTTTTCAATTCGACCAAGGTGAAAGGCGGGTCGAGCTCGAACACGGCCAGCGCTTTTTCCTCGATCGTCATCTCGCGCTGGCGCGGATGGCCGCCATGGCCGTCCGCCTCGTCGCCGTCGATGATGTTGAGCGGGTCGCGCATCTTCAGACGCCAGCCGAGCGGCCAGCTCGGGCGTTGCCAGACGGTATCCTTCCTGAGATCGGCCTCGATCTCGCTCTCGCTCATGCCCTCATAGTAGTTCCAGGCGGCATTGTAGGCGCGCACATGCTCGAGGCAGAACCACCAATAGAGCGTGAGCTTGTCGCGCGAGCGCGGCGCGCGGAACTCGCCTTCATTCACGCAGCCCTCATGATCGCAATAGCGCACGTGCGGCCTTGCGGGTTCGGACGGGTCGATAAATGCGGCGCGAGGTCGGGCCATGATGAGAGTATGAGAGGGCCCGGGGGCCGAAGACAAGCGCGCGGCGCGCGTACCGCCCGTGTGCCGACCGGTTGACACGCGCACAGGGGGCGCCCCATCTCTGGCGGACCCTTTTTGAGGAAAGCCCGTCCCAATGTCCGTCGCCCAGTCGATC
>Ga0302310_10002005_pt1 | contig 16706 bp, 18 predicted proteins | sample III_Palsa_N1_2_FD_200451 | JGI IMG/M metagenome (GOLD analysis project Ga0302310, IMG submission 200451) | Peat permafrost microbial communities from Stordalen Mire near Abisko, Sweden - III_Palsa_N1_2 | ecosystem: Environmental > Terrestrial > Soil > Palsa > Peat permafrost | place: Sweden...
TGCGAATCCGACTTCTTGTTTTACTTCCGCAAGTCCTGGAAGAGGAAGGCTCCCTCCCATTGCCCAAACGGGAGTAATCAAGATTTGAAAGGGTTGGCCCGACTTGGCCTTAAGCACAATCGTCGGCGGTAGATTTTCTGACGGCTGACTGACCGTGGCCGCCCAGGAATCCGGAACACGCAGTTGAAGCTCCCCGTGTCCCGGAAGCTTGAAACTCTGAGGGCTCGCGCCTGGCGCGGCATTGGCCGCCGAACCCACCAGCAAGACGATGAAAAGAAGGTACCGCGTGAAGTTGACCATGTGCCACCCTTGAATGTGTTGCCCGTGATACGAAAACCGCCAAACCTTACTCGACTCGACAGTTTCAAGCCCCAGATGGCGGGGCACCACCGACTTCAGTAACCTGCCCGGCGATTTCCGGACGAGCCGCTGGTCCATGTATTCAGTGATATCCCAAGTGTGAATTTTATTCGTCGAATTGTGGCATGAAAGGGAGTGTTTTTGTGTCGGCGAGCGCACCGATAGTCAGACTTTGAGCAACCTTATGAAAAGCACGCCAAGCATCCTCGCGAACCCACATGAAAATTGCGATGCTTAGAAGCAGGGCGCTTCCAAGGTCCCCCATGGAATACATCGCACCTCGGGGGAACTGCGCGCTGCCACATCCAATGGCGAATCCCATGACTGCGCAGAACGTCGAGAGTACATAAGTCGGTGACATCTTCATTTAGACAGTCTAACGCCTGAGTTGGGCGGCGCGAGGCTGCGGTGACATAACCGACGCCACGCGGAATTCACGGCGGCAACATACTCGGAAAGAACCGATCCATCAGAAGATAGGCGGCGGTAAAAAAGAGCAACGCCGGTATCGCCCAGAGGATGGCAACGCCGACTACCGTAAACCAATTTTGCCACCCGCAAACAAAACTTATTCCTTCCGCGGCATTCGCCGCGAATCGGCGAGTGGCAAAATAACGAAATGCATAGCTGTAGGCTATTGGGATCACCAGGCGGGGAAATTTTTCCGGTAGGACCAAAAGTATCGGAAACAAGCAGACCGTTACGGCAACCCCAATGGCAATAGCTCGACTCGATTCGGGTCCCCTCGAGAGCACGCGGAAATTCCGAGACAGAAACCACGCACCTGCCAAAGGGCCGCCCACGAATGTGGCGGTGTAAATCTGGCGCGGCGAGTAAAGCCGGGCCGGACTACTCGATGCTATGTCCTCCAATTTTGATTTGGGCGGCGCGTACAGATTATCTTCCATGACTTCTCCAACGGCTAAACTCTGCGCTGAGCGGCGCGCCGAGCGCTACTTAGTTTGCGCCCGGCTCGCCTTTCAGCATATGGTCGACGTTTGCCCTCATGTCACTCGCGAATTTCTCGCATGGCTTAGGCGCCGCCTCACACAATATTGAAATTGCAACCTGAACTCGATCCTTGCTACTCGTCCAGACGAACTTTGCGAAGGCAGGATACGCCGGCTCCTTTTCACCCGTGAAGGTCCAGGTGATTTTGCCTCCGGCTTCCAAGAAGACGGAACCTTTACCAGACGGCAGTTCGAGGAGGCCTCGAGACCTCAAGGCCGCCATCGCATCCGCGACGGTGGCGTACCCTGTGGATTCTCCATCGACAATCACAATGTCCCGCGCCCAGGCCACTGACCACGCGCTGGCAATCATAGCTCCTAAAAGAACTACGCGACCCATGCTTTTACACGCTCTACTTTTCATAACTTACCGCGCACCAAGCTTCGATCTTACATGAGCACAGCCGGTCCCTCGTGCCAACTCGCCTTACCGACCCCTCCGCCGCTAAGGTATGCTCTTATCAATCGACCTCCGCATCGACATGACGAGTGAGTACACATAATGTCTAAGGCCTATTGGATTACCTGCTACCGTGAAATTTCCGATCCTGCCAAGCTGGCTGCCTATGCCAAGATCGGAGCGCCCGCCATCGAGGCCGCCGGCGGACGCTTTATCGCCCGCGGTGTCGCGGCGCACGTTTACGAGGCCGGACTGAAAGAACGCACCGTCGTCATCGAGTTCGCTTCGGTGGAAGCAGCAATCGCCGCCCACGACACCCCCGCTTACCAAGAAGCACTCAAAGCTCTCGATGGTGGCGCGGTTCGCGATCTCCGTATCGTTCCCGGCGTTTGATGCGCACCGCCCGAACGCGAGCCCCGCTCGCGTTGACGCTGACAGTGACCCTGCAGGGCCGCCCCGCCGCGATGTCCACGCTCAAATCCATCGCAATTGCCCCGTAACTCCCATTGAGTCCGACTCAACACATTCTCTAAAGTAACCCCGCCATAGCGCAGGTTTCTTTCAGGGAGCGACACAAGCATGGGCGCCAGCATTCGCCGCGTACAGGTTCACGACAAAGCGTCGCTCGACTCCGCGGCCACCGCCTACATCGCCAAAGGTTTCATCGTCGCCAACCGCGGCGATGACTTCGTCACGCTGCAAAGGAAAAAGCAGTTCAGCCCGCTCTGGGCTGTGGTCGGCTTGGTGCTGTGCGTGCTGCCGCTGTTGATCTATTTGATCGTGTACGCAGGGCAGGCCAGCCGCGCAGTGCACGCGGGAATGCTGGCTTCCATACCCCTGTGCCCGTTCCGTTGGCTGACGGGCCCCGACTGTCCCTTATGCGGCCTATCCCACGCCTTCGGTTGCCTACTCACCGGCAACCTCGCGGCCGCACTCCACTTCCACAGCGAAGCCCCGGAGCTGTTCGCGTTCTGGGTAGTGTCCACCGTAGTCGCCGCTGTCCACAGCCTAGCCGCCGACGGCCCATGGGCCGCGCACCCACCGAATCTCGCGAATCCGCCGCCTACTCCCCCGCCATCACACTGAACGCATTCACCGGCGCCAAGTACCCATAGAACAGCGCCAGCTCATCGCCCTTAGGCTCCATTTCCACCAACAGCACGGGCGCAGTTTCCGAAAAACCCACCATCTCCCCCGCGCTCATATGTCGCGCCGGTAAGTTCACGAACAAAAGATCGCTGCCCGTCTGCTGATACTTCGAATGCACCTGGGTCATTAAGTCCCGCACCACCGATTCCGCCAACGGGTCATCCGCGCTTTTGATGGCAATGCCGGTACCCACCAGCACTACCCGGTCGCCCTTGCGCACCACGAAGCCATCATGAATCGACGCACCCGCCACCCGGCTCGCGGTCTTGAAGAAGCACACCTCATCGAAGGCCGCATCGTTCCCCTTGCGGGGTTCGCAGCTCAATTTCCCCAGGGATGCACCCTTACGCATGGCCTCCCAGGACGACCCAATTTGCACCCCCAGCATCCCGCCGGGCAGGAAATTCGCCGGCGACACCGGCGCCAGATCCCCATCCACCGCGGCCATGGCCGCCAACGATCCCAACAAACCCAGGGCTATTGCGGCCAAGCGAGGATAGAGCACTCAGATCTCCTATATGTAAGGAAGGGACGCCTACTTAAGTAAGTTGGCGGCGGTCTCGGTAGAAAATAAAGCGTCGCCACGGAATTTGCCCGGAAATATGCCGCAGTTCACCCTGTCGCCCCTGCCGCACACCCATCCCGCCACCCCAGCCCCCGTCGCCGCACCGGCTCCCCACCCTCTCCGGCCAGCCTCCCGGCCCCCAATCCGGGGAACCGAATGCCCGCCTGACGCTCAAACCCCCTGCCGCCCGTTCGCAACCCGCCAACAACCCCTCCAGTTGTTGGCAACCATTGCTAAAATCGGCCGCTGCCGTCACTGACGGCCTATCTCCTGCGAATGGACAGGGCCTTTGAGTGGTCTATAAGCCGTTTGCGTGCTGAATTTTGTCAAAAAGGATAGTCATGGATAAACGAACCGCTCCGACGCTGGGCGACCCCCACCTCGACTCGAGGTACCAGCCCACGTCGGCCGCCGCCCCAGCCGCCGCCGCCGAGCCGGCCCGCCCCGCCCCGGTCGACGTGAACTCCGCCATGCGCGCCGCCCGCGACACGGTACTGGAACACTCCACCTGGGTCCGCCCCCTGCAACTGGAAATCGGCCGCGTCATCGTCGGCCAGAAGCACCTAATCGACCGCCTGCTCATCGCCCTGCTGACCAACGGCCACGTTCTCCTCGAAGGCGTCCCCGGTCTGGCGAAAACACTTGCCCTCAAAACGCTCGCGAGTTGCGTCGCTGTCCAATTCAAGCGGTTGCAGTTCACGCCAGACATGCTCCCGGCCGACATCGTAGGCACCATGATTTACAACCTGCACGATGGCGCCTTCCGCACCAAGCACGGCCCCATTTTCAGCAACCTGGTGCTCGCCGACGAAATCAATCGCGCCCCCGCCAAGGTGCAAAGCGCCCTGCTCGAAGCGATGCAGGAACGCCAGGTCACCATCGGCGATGAAACCTACCCCCTGCCCAATCCCTTCTTGGTGCTCGCCACTCAGAACCCCCTGGAACAGGAAGGCACCTACCCGTTGCCCGAAGCGCAAATCGACCGCTTCATGATGAAGGTCATCGTCAACTACCCGACGCGCAGCGAAGAGCGCGCCATTCTCGACGCCATGGCCACCTCCGAAGCGCTGCCCACGCCGCGCCCCGTGGTCTCCGCCGAGCAAATCATCAACGCCCGGCACGTGGTGAACTCCCTGTACGTGGATGCCAAGATCCGCGACTACATCGTCGACATCGTGGTCGCCACGCGCCCGCCCGTCGCCGCCAACTTCGACCTCAACGGCTATATTCAAACCGGCGCTTCGCCGCGCGCCACCATCGCCTTGACGCTGGCCTCGCGTGCCATGGCCTTCCTGGCCGGCCGGCACTTCGTCACGCCTCAAGACGTTAAAAACGTCGCGTACGACGTGCTGCGCCATCGCATCTCGGTGACCTACGAGGCCGAAGCCGAGAACATCACCTCCGAAAACGTCATCGACAAAATCCTGAACGCCTTACCCGTTCCGTAAACGCATGCCGGCCGATACCACAAAATCCAGCAAGGCCATCATGAGCGGCATGCGCCAGCTCGAGATTCGCACGCGCCGCATGGTCAACGACAGCCTGGCCGGCTCGTATCATTCCGTGTTCAAAGGACGCGGCATGGACTTCGACGAGGTGCGCGAATACAACCCCGGCGACGAAGTCCGCACCATCGACTGGAACGTCACCGCCCGCGCCGGCAAGACCTTCGTCAAGAAATTCACTGAAGAGCGCGAACTCACCATTCTGCTGCTGGTGGACATCAGCGCCTCCGGCAACTTTGGCTCCGCCGCCATGAGCAAACGCGACCTCGCCGCCGAACTCGCCAGCGTCCTGGCTTTCTCCGCCATTCGCAACAGCGACAAAGTCGGTCTGATCCTTTACACCGACCGCATCGAACGTTACCTGCCGCCGAAGAAAGGCCGCCGCCACGTGCTGCGCGTCGTGCGCGACATTCTCTATCACGAGCCTCAAGGGCGAGGCACCGACACCGTCAAAGCCCTTGAAGTCGTGCGCAACGTATTGCATCGGCGCGCCATCGTGTTCCTGATATCCGATTTCGAATCCGCCGGCGACCCCGTCGCCACCCGGGCAGCGCTGCGACGCGGCATGCGCCAGACCAACAGCCGCCACGACCTCGTCGCCGTGCATGTCGAAGACCCGAGAGAGCAAGAACTACCCGACGTCGGCATTCTCGCGCTCGAAGATGCCGAGACCGGCGAGATTGTCGAACTCAACACCGGCAGCGCCTCCGTCCGCAAACGCTTCAAGGAAGCCTCCGCCGAACGCAGTCGCAAACTCGTCAACGATTTCCGCAGCGAAGGCGTCGACACTCTGCAATTGCAAACCGACACACCCTACATCCCAGCACTGCAACGGTTCTTCAAAAACCGCGAGCGCCGACGTCTATGAACCGCCGACTGCTCCTAGCACGCGGCCTGCGCGCCGCCTCCGCCGCCCTGTTCGCCGCACTCCCCACGCTCGTGCACGCCGCCGCCACGGCCAGCGCCGTCGCCAGTGCCGCGGCCGACAGTGACGCCGAGGACATCCGCGACATCCGCGGCCCCAAATTCCTGCTGCCCACCTGGCTCTGGTACGCCGTCGCCGGCGGCGTCCTCGTGCTCGGCCTCATTATCTACGGCATCATCCGTTGGCGCCGCAGCCGACACCGCGAGCGCGTGCTCACGCACTTCGAACTCGCCCTGAAGCGACTCGAGGAAATCCGCGCCCTCATGCAGCCCCAGAAAGCCCGCGAGTTCTCCATCGCCGTGTCCGACATCGTGCGCGAGTACATCGAGCAACGCTTCAACGCCACCGCCACTCACCGCACCACCGAAGAGTTCCTGCACGACCTGCTCGACTCCTCGAACACCACGCTCGCGAAGCACCGCGTCCTGCTCTCCGACTTCCTGCAGCAATGCGACCTCGTGAAGTTCGCCGGCATGTCCCTCACCACCCGCAACATGGAATCCCTGCACGACAGCGCCGAAGCCTTCGTGCAAGAAACCGCCAAGCCCGACGAACCGCCGGCCGACCCCACACAGCCCATCGCCGCGCCGCCGGCCGGCTCCGCGCCCAGACCTAAGGCGCCCACCGCCCCATGACCCGCTTTCTGCAGCCCGAATTCTTCTGGTTATTTACCCTGCTCCCGCTGGTCATGCTTTGGCGCGGCAGAAAAGGCCCAGTTGCCGCCATCGAGTACTCCGACGTCAGCCTTGCCCGCGACGTCGCCCGTCGGAGCCGCAGCCGCATCGGCAATTTCCTCTGGCTCCTGCCGATTCTCGCCGGCGCCCTCATGATCGTCGGCCTCGCCCGCCCACAGCGAGGCCACAGCCGCACCGAAGTCACCGCCAACGGCATCGACATCGTCCTAGCGCTCGACGTGTCGGGCTCGATGCAAGCGCTGGATTTCCTCATCAATGGCCGGCGTCAAAATCGCATCGACGTCGTCAAAGCGGTCGTCGCCAAATTCATCGACGAACGCACGGATGACCGCATCGGCATAATCTCCTTCGCCGGCGCGCCTTATCTCATCAGCCCGATCACCCTGGATCACGACTGGCTGCAACAGAATCTCGAGCGCGTCACCATCGGCGGCACCGACGACGGCACCGCCATCGGCTCCGCCATTGCCGCGAGCGTCAATCGTCTGCGCATGACCACCGCGAAATCCAAGGTCGTCGTGCTCCTTACCGACGGTGTGAACAACACCGGCAAAATCTCCCCCATCGCCGCCGCCGAAGCCGCCAAGGCCCTGGGCGTCAAGGTCTACACCATCGGCGTCGGCGTGCGCGGCAAAGCCCCCATTCCCGTGCGCGACCAAGCCGGCAATATGCGCATCATCATGGCGCAGGTGGACGTCGACGAAAAGACGCTCCAGACGATTGCCTCCGAGACCGGCGGCAAGTTCTACCGCGCCACCGATACCGACTCGCTGCAGAAGATCTACGAACAGATCAACCAATACGAGAAGACCGCGCAGACCGTCCAGAAATTCGAGCGCTACGATGAGCTCTATCCCTGGGCAGTGATACCCGCGATGGCCATTCTCGCGCTGGGTTCCCTCTTGAGCCAAACTCGCTACCGGAGGCTGCCGTGAGATTCACCAGCCCCTTCTGGCTGCCCATCGGCTTCGTCATCTGCGCCATGCTGGTCTGGCTTTGGATCCGCGTCGATGCCCGTCAACAAGCCGCGCTCGCGCGGTTCGTGTCCCCGCATCTGCGCAAGCAACTCACCCAGTCCATCTCCACGGCGCGCCGCCGCCTGCAGCGCGGCCTGCTCCTCACCGCCCTCGCGCTGCTCAGCATCGCGCTTGCCGGGCCGCAGTTGGGATATCACTGGGAACAAATCAACCGCCGCGGCAACGAGATCGTGTTCATCATCGACACCTCGCGCAGCATGATGACCCCCGACGTCAAACCCAACCGCCTCGATCGCGCCAAACTCGCCATCGACGATTTCACCAATCACCTGGACGGCGATGCCGTCGGCATCGTCGCCTTCGCCGGCACCGCGTTCCTCGTGTGCCCAATTACGCTCGACTACAACGCCTTCCGCGAAACGTTGAACGCCATCGACACCAACATCGTCCCGCGTGGCGGCACCAACATCTCCAGCGCCATTCAAGAAGCCCAAGCCGCGCTGCGCCGCCGGCCCGGCAGCGACAAAATCGTCATCCTCGTTACTGACGGCGAAGACCTCGAAGGCAGCGCCCTGACCACCGCACAAAACGCCAAGCAACAAGACGGCCTGCGCATCTTCACCGTGGGTGTCGGCACCCCCGGCGGCGATCTCATTCCCCTCCCCCCGGCGCAAGGCGGCGGTTTCGTCAAAGACGACAGCGGCCAATTCGTCAAATCCCATCTGGATGAAGCCGGTTTGAAGGCCATTGCCGACGCCACCGGCGGCTTCTACGTACCGCTGGGCGCACAAGGCGAAGGGCTCGAAACCATCTATAACAAAGTGCTCGGCAGCTTGGCCAAACACGATCTCGCGTCGCGACAACAAAAAATTTACATCGAACGCTACCAGTGGCCCCTAGCCGCCTCATTGGCCGCGCTGCTGCTCAGCTTGCTCATCGGTAACCGCCGACGTCGTTCGCGCAAAACCACCGCGAAGCGCGCCGCCGCCGCGTCGACTACACCAGCCTCCTCAACTGCCGCAGCCTCATCGACTACCGCAGCCCTATGGGTCGCCGCCAGCCTTGTACTGCTGCCGTTCACGCCCAGCGCACACGCCGACGCACCCACGGACACCGCACCCCCGTCGCCATTCGCGCCCACGCCGCCCTCATCAAGTCTCGCCGGACCGACGTCGGTGCCCAACGCACCGACTTCCTCCTCGTCGGTTCCGTCGTCAACCTCCGGCGAGCCCATTCGAGCCTACAACGCCGGTACCGCCGCCTATCGCGCGGGCCAGTTTCCGCAGGCGGCGCAAGCGTTTCAACAATCCATCACCCACTCGCCCTCGAATGATCCCAAGCGCCTCGCCGATCAAGAAGACGCGTACTACAACCTAGGCAACACCCTCTACCGCGCCGGCCAGAAGTCTGAGAAGTCCGCACCCCAAGATGCCATCAAAACGTGGACAGACGCCGTCAAAGCCTACGAGACCGCGCTGCAGCTCAAACCCGACGACGCCGACAGCAAGTACAACCGCGATCTCGTGAAGCGAAAAATCGCGAAACTCCAGCAGCAAAAGCCGCCGGATCAGAACAAAGACAAGAACGACAAGGACAAGAACCAGGACAAAGGCCAAGGTCAGGGCCAAGGCGGCGGCCAAGGCCAAGGCCAGCCTCCGCCCGGTCAACAACCGCCACAGAACCAGCCGCCCCAGCAGGGTCAGCCGCCCCCGGGGCAACAACAGGGACAACCACCGCCGGGCCAGCAACCCGGTCAGCAACCGCCTCCGGGTCAGCAACCCGGTCAGCAGCCACCGCCCGGCCAGCAGCCAGGTCAGCAACCTCCCCCGGGTCAGCAACCAGGCCAACAGCCTCCTCCGGGCCAGCAGCCAGGTCAGCAACCGCCATCGGGCGATCAATCGCAGGGGCAACCCCCGGGCGCATCCGACAGCGATGACGCGCGCGCCGCGGACAACCAACATCTTCCCGGCCAGATGAGCCGAGAAGAAGCGCGCGAATTGTTGGACTCCGTGAAGGGCGACGAGAAGCGCCCGCCCGGCGTTCCCATGGCACAAGATGCCACCGACGTGCCCCAGCAACAGCCAACGAAGAACTGGTAATGAACGCGCGATTCGTCCAACCGGTTGTCATCCAACGATTCTGGCTAGTCGCATTCATGGCAACGCTCGCGCTGCTGGCAAGCTGCTGGGCGGCCAGCCCCGCCCTTGCCGAGCAGCAGCTGACCACCGCCTCGCTCGATCCTCAGCAAATCATTCTCGGACAATCGACGACGCTCACCGTCACCCTGACCGGCAGCCAACCGCTGCAGTTCAACATGCCACAAGTGGAGGGCCTGGAATTCGGCATGCTGGGACAATCCCACCGTGTCGAAATCATGAATGGCGCCATACTGACCTCCACGTCGCTCATCATTCGCGTCACGCCGCAGACCGCGGGTATTTTCACCATTCCCGGCCTCACTCCCCAGTCACAGCCGCTGATACTGCGAGTGAGCCCCGACAACGGCAGCGGAGCCAGCGGCACGGCGCGCAGCTCCACGGTACCGGGCGCGCTGCTCGGCACACCGAATGCCGAGGGCATCCGCATGGCCGCCGATGGCGCCGCCTTTGTGAAGCTGGTGCTGCCCAAACGCGATGTCTATGTGGGCGAAAGCGTGCCGGTGGAAATCGAGGTCGGCGCGCGCGACGGCTTTGCCCGGCCCAATGGCCTGCCCACGCTCACCAGCAGCGAGTTCACCCTCAACAATCTGACGCGTCAGCCCGAGAACTACCAGAAAGTCATCGACGGCAAACCCTACACGGTCTTCACCTGGCACAGCGAAATCGCCGCGGTGAAGCCCGGCAAGTTCACACTCTCGCTGGATGTCCCCTTCACCGTCCGCATACGCACACGCCCCAGCAGGGACTCCGCCATCGAGGACGCGCTGGGCGACCCCTTCCTCCAGAACTTTTTCGGCGCCACCGTGCAAAAGGACATCACGGTATCCAGCCCGTCGTCCGACCTCGCGGTACTGGCGCTGCCGACGGAAGACCAACCGAAGAATTTCACAGGCGCCGTCGGTCAATTCAGCATCGCCAGTGATGTATCCGCCACCGCAGCGGCCGCGGGCGACCCGCTGACGCTGCGCCTGCACGTCACCGGCACCGGCAATTTCGATCGCGTCGACAGCCCCATGCTCGAACACGTCGACGGCTGGAAGACCTATCCGCCGAAATCCTCCTTCAAGGGCAGTGAAGCCACGGGCAAGGGCGAGAAGACGTTCGAGCAGCCCATCATCGCCTCCAAGCCTGGCGCGCAAACGCTTCCGGGCCTCGACTTCAGTTACTTCAATCCCACGACCAAGCATTACGAAACCGCCCGCTCCGCGCCTCTACAACTCTCCATCTCGCCTTCACTCGCGGACAGTTCACTGAGCGCTCCTCAGGCGCCAGCCCCGACAGCCGGGCCTAACAAGTCGCCGGCCAATCCGCCGCCCGTGGGCCTGCGACCGGATCATGCGACAGAGAGTGACAGCGTCGGCACCTTGGTGCCGCTGTACGCACGGCCTCTCTTCCTTGCGATTCCCGCATTGCTCGCACTCGGCTTCATCGGTACCTGGCTGGCCTTGCGTCGCTCCGCCGTGTCACGTGGGCGCAGCCAGTACGCTAACTCCAAAGCCATCAATCGCATCCTGCAGGACCTGGAAGCCGCCAGTCGGGCCCGAGACGCCACGTTGTTCTTCAATATCGCTCGTAGCGCCCTGACAGGGTCATTGGCCGCTCGCTGGCAGTTGGCGGCGGCGGACGTAACTCTCGACGAAGTCGATGCCCGCTTAGGAAACGAGGGCGCGGAGATTCGCGAAATCCTCGCGCTCGCCGACGAGGCAAATTACTCCGGGCACGAAATGACCAGCACCGACTTCCAGCGTTGGATACAAATCGTGCGTGATCAGCTCACGGAGGCGCCACCCGCATGACGCGTCGTACGTCGGTTCTATCCGCGATTACCGCGCTACTTCTTGCGGGTGCCATTCAGCCGGCATTGGCGCAAGCTCCACAGAGCGTCGCAGCCTCGGCCGTCGCAGGTTCAGATGCGCCGCCGGTGGCGACCCCGTCGTCTTATTCCGCGACGTCCCTGTACAACCTCGGCAACTCCTACGCGCGCGCCGGCAAGCCAGGCCTCGCTGTACTCAACTACGAACGAGCGAGCCTGCTCGCACCGAGCGATCCCGACATCGAAGCGAACTTGCGCTACGTTCGCGAAGGTGCTCACCTGCCCGTGGAGCCAAGGGGCCGCTGGCAGCGCGTAGTCACGGTCGGCAGCCCGACGCTGTGGTCATTGTTGGGAGTACTGGGCGTGCTCTTGTTGGGATGCGCTTTACTTGCCGGCGAGCGCTATCCCGCGCATCGATGGAAGCGCCGCGTCGCCGCCCTGGTTGGATTCGTCTTGCTGGGCGCCACCGCGGGCAACGCCGTCGTTCTCTGGCCTACTCTACATGCAGCAGTGATCGTGACCGCCGCGACGCCGGTACAGGTTTCTCCCGTCCCAATGGGCGATCAACTATTCACACTGCCCGAAGGAGAAACCGTGACCATCACCGCTGAGCACGAAGACTTCGTGCTCGTTCAAACCGCGACCGGGCGCAAGGGATGGGTGGCGCGGGTCAATCTTGTGGCTGTCGTGCCGAAGCGATCCTGATTCCGCACCCGCCGGCATAGTCTTTTAGCGCTTGTGATACATTCCCAATTAGACATGAGCCCCAGGCGTACCCGGCAATGAACAAGTACAAAATGTTTCTCGGCCTTGTGTGCCAGCTTGTCCTGTTTCTCGTGTGGCATCACTATGATCCCATTGGCGCGGATGTCATGGGTTTCTTATTTGCCATTATCTTTGTCGGCCTCGTACTCCGCATTTATTTTGCGCCGATCAAGAGCAAGCGAAAAAGCATCGCAAAGTTCAAGGCCAAACATAATATACCGCTGGATCAGCCCCACAAGGTAGACGGGATTCTGAAAGAGGGATTTTTCAGAGCTAACTAATTCGAGACCTATCAATAGCTCAGGGACAACTGATGTTCACCTATCAGGACGAGCAATTCGCATGCGTAATTTGATCTCTTGCACTGTCAGGCGTTTATATTGCAGTAAGTACCTAGGTTACCTCTCGCCCGGCTGCTCATTCGGAAACAGCTTCCAAGCGCCCACGGCCTTGAGCCAGGGCTGCGAAGGATAGTCGACAATCGTCAGGCCGCCGTCCACGATGAGTGTCTGCCCCGTGATGAAACTCGCGTCATCGGACGCGAGAAACATCACCGCCCGCGCGATTTCATCTGGCGTACCCATGCGGGCAAACAACGAAGCGCTTCGGTCCACGGCCTCGTGGCCGGCTGTGACATCGGTGGTCACCCATCCCGGCGAGACGCCGTTGGCCCGGATGCCATGAGGCGCGCCCTGCACCGCCAATGATCGAGTGAGCGCTTCGATCGCCGCCTTCGCCACACCGTAGTTACCCCACGTTCCATGCAGGGCCGCGGTCGAAGAAATATTGACCAGAGATCCGCCGCCGGCGGACTGCAGCCGAGGCAACGCATACGCGGCGACGTAGTACGCGGCGTCCAAATTGGCCGCCATCACTTTGCGCAGCCGTTCACCCGGACGGTCCTCCTGGTGCACCGCCGATCGGCGCGCGCCGGCGCCCGCATTGTTCACGACCACGTTGATGGCGCCGAAATGCGCATCAACGGCTGCGACCATACGCTCGGCTTCAGTCTCCACCGACAAATCGGCAGCGAAGAACGCGGCATCCGCTCCCACCGCGCGCAGCTCACGCAGCACCAGTTCACCCTTGCCCGGATCGCGGCCGGCAATCGCCACCCGAGCTCCCTCACGCGCGGCGTTCAACGCAATGGCGCGTCCGATGCCGGAGTTGCCGCCGGTCACCAGAGTCACTTTGTCCTTGAGTTTCATAGGCGCAGTCTAGTCCAACGCTCAACCGCCGCACCAGTTGCCGCTTGCACGTGACTCCGCCATGCTGTCGGACAATGAAGCCGCGCATTCGCAACCCCCAACAGACTCGCGCCAAGCTCCTCAAGGCCACCGTGGACTTGGTCGCGGCCAAAGGGTCGGACGCGCTTTCCCTCAAAGAGGCGGCACGGGTGGCCAAGGTCAGCCGTGGCGTGGTCTACCAGCACTTCGACGATCGAGAGCATTTATTGCGCGAAGCCAAGACCTGGCTGCTGCAACGGTTGACGCAGTCCGTCAAGGCGATGGATTCCCGCACCATGGAAGAACACGTGCGGCAAGTCGCCGAGCTGGTCCTGAGTAATCCGGATGCGTCGATGCTGCTCGTGACGGATGCCATGGCCGGGAGAGCCCGCAATGACCACCCTCTCGTCAAGCTGGCGGACCAGACCCTCGGCGAATTCAAGGGTAGTCGCGCCGCCTCCAAGGGTATGGATGTCGATATCTTGTCCTACATCATGCTCGGCAGCTTGGCCTCGATGGTCATGCTCAGCCGCTCATCCAAGGGCGGCGATACCGAGGCGCTCGTCCAGCGATACACGGACGAATGGACGCGCATTCTGCGTGGCGGACTGTTCGCCAAGACCGATCCGCCGGCCGCCCGAAAAAAGAAAGGGCCTGCCTCGAAATCGAGTTTATAGCACGGAGCGGAACCTAATGGCGCAGGCCCCGTGAATGGCAAAATGCGCTGAAGTCTCTATTGAGCGCGATTCGGTGCCGGGATAGTAATACGAGTCCGCTGCCCCGGGAGTATGGGCCGAGTGCTCAACCGTTGAGCGTCCATGTCATAAGTTATCGCGGAGGCTGCTACTTCGTATTCCCCCATTGCGGCATTCGCATTGCCGGTAAAACGTACCAGACGGCTCTCGAGATCGAAGTCCATTTCATTTGAATAGCCGTGGATTGCCTCTGGCAGCGTCGGGGAACTTTGACGAAATGTTGCCGGATTGCCCTGTAATTTAATTGTGCGTACAGTTTTTTCGGAAACCTTTAACGTGCCGGAATCCGCATTGATCTCTGTAGCGGCACCGCGGATTTGCACAGATCCTCCGATCTGCCAATCGCTGTTGTCTTGGTTAACCCAGTCAAGGCGGGCCCGATCGCCAATGACGGTCCACTCACCCTGCTTAATCACGGGTTTGTAGGCTACCGCGATTTTACTGTGCAGATCGATGTCTACCTTATCCGCTTCCCACGTCATCTGCCTCGGGGGCAGCTTGATCCCAGTGTCAGCCGCCCATGCCTTTGGAATATCGGCGTTGACGGCCAATAAAGCAATCAATACCAGCGCGATCGTGGAATGATTCAATGTCGGTGCCTCGGCTATCGAGTAACCCTGTCAGTGCTGCGAAGGTGCCCTATCTTACCGAGTGTACTACACGCGCTTGAGAGTTCAGCTTTTGGGGAGCCGGGCGCGCAACCGCAGTAACCGCTGTATTCTGCGACATTACCCGACAATGTCACCATCGACATAGAGCCAGCGACCCGCATCGCGAACGAAGCGACTGCGCTCGTGCAGCCGGGCCGCCGTGGCGCCACCAACACGGAAGCGCGCTATGAACTCTACTTCGGCAGTCGCGGCGCCGGTGAGCTTCGCCTCAACGACTTTCAGGCCCAGCCACCGTTGCCTCTCATCGAATGCAATATGTCGGGGACGCGTGCTCGGGTGCCAGGTGTCGAGAAGGTAAGCCTCGTTGCACAAGACGTAGGCTGTGTAGCGCGATCGCATGAGGCTGGGCGCATCATCCGCCGGTGCGCCAGCGTGCCACAGGCCGCAACATTGTTGATAGCCCCGATTGGAACCGCAGGGACAGGCGCTTTTATCAGGATTCAATTCGCGTCCAGGTTTGATGCCCATCGGAGGTTCAGGCCAACGGACGGTCAGGCCTCAGCGACCGCAGCAATCGAGACCTTGAGGCCAGGTACCCTCACCGGCATCTTCGCGCCCTGGCGCGCTGGCGGATTCGAAGGAAACCACTTCAACCACTCTTCATTCATGCCCGGGAAATCATCTTCATCTGCCAACACGACGGTGACGCTCACAACTTTATCCAATGAGCTCCCAGCAGCCTCCAAAATCGCCCGGATGTTCTTTAGGCACTGGCGCGTCTGCTCTTGAATAGTTGCCCCAACGACAGTTCCCGTCTTCGTGTCATGGGGCGCAGTCCCGGACAAGAAGATTAGCCCGGCGGCTCTGACCGCTTGGCTATAACTAGCCGGCGGCTTTGCTGCATTGGTTGTGAAGATGATGTCTCGAGCCATAAAGACATTAACCAGGTGACCGGGGGATTCGCGAGGGTAAGACTTACTTTAACGGCACCGGGACCGGTGTCAATGGTTGCATCTTACGGCCGGCCGCTTCCGCATCGCGTTCGGACTGCCGGCTGACCCCCATCGCAGCTGCGCAGGTCGAGCGCCTGCGCAGTGAAGCCCTCAATCCTTATTCGAAGCCACAGTGCGAGCAGTGGGCTCTCCCTAGTACGGCGAGGGCTGATTGAAGATGATGATAAGCCGCACGATCTTGCCGTCTCGCACGCCAAAGTAGTTTGATAGGATCAACTCCTTGGGCAGGTTGGTCTTGTCGTATTCGCCGTCATAGGCTCCGCGTACGATAGTTTCATCGTAACGATCGACGACCTCGCGGACATTTATGGTCACATGATCGCCGACTATCTCCTTCTGCACCCAGCGCCGGATAGCATCGATACCGACGATCTCGCGGCGGTTATCGTTGACGTACGCGTCCTCGGCGAAGGTCGCCACTATCGCCTCGGTGTCGAATGCATTCACAGCGTGGATATGCTCAGCGACGATGCCAGAAAGTTCTTTGCTCATGGGGATCTCCTCGTTGATTCGGCCGGATGGCCGTGTTCGAGCAGTCTCGGCGCTACCGTCACGGGAGGGTCAATAGCACCGACAAGGTTGACTCTCCCGTAGGGGGAGAGTGCACACTCTCCCCATGCCCGGTTCATTCACTATTGGGGAGTTTTCGCGCGCCACGCATCTAACGGTCAAGACGCTGCGTCACTACCATGAGACGAAGGTGCTCCACCCCGCGCTGGTGGATCCCCTGACAGGCTATCGTCGCTACACCACGGAACAGATCCCAGTGGCGCAGATC
>Ga0302310_10002018_pt1 | contig 16656 bp, 10 predicted proteins | sample III_Palsa_N1_2_FD_200451 | JGI IMG/M metagenome (GOLD analysis project Ga0302310, IMG submission 200451) | Peat permafrost microbial communities from Stordalen Mire near Abisko, Sweden - III_Palsa_N1_2 | ecosystem: Environmental > Terrestrial > Soil > Palsa > Peat permafrost | place: Sweden...
AGACCTTGCGCAGGCAGGCGACGTAGTCATCTTGCGCGTTCTCCATGGGCGTATCGAAGTTCTTGCCGATGCTGATTCCGCGAATTCCGCGGTAGTGAGCGCGCGAGAGCCGGGAGACCAAGTGATCGACGCCCTTATTATTGAACCCCATGCGATTGATCAGCGCGTCGCTGCCCGGAATTCTGAACATGCGCGGCTTCGGGTTGCCTGCTTGCGGACGCGGCGTCACCGTGCCCAGCTCAATGTGGCTGAATCCCAATGCACCGAGCGCATCCAGATAGTCGCCGTTCTTGTCGAAGCCGGCCGCCAATCCCAAGGGATGAGAAAACTGCAATCCGAAGCTCTGCACCGCGAGTGTCGCCGCAATGGGCAATGCGGGCCAGAGCGGCTGCACGCATTTTAGAGCCGCCAATCCCAAGTCGTGCGCGAGCTCGGGTTCGAGATGCCGGAGCAGCGGCAGCGCGGCGCGCGCCATGGCCGCCGCTGCGCTCAAACGTATTTCCACGTCGCCAGAGCGCCCAAATAAAAACAGGCCTCCGTGACCAACTGCGTCGCGTCCAGGCGTTCGCCCGAGGCGCTGATCCTCTTGTATTTGAAGAAGGCAATGAATCCCAGGCCAACGACGATGGCGGCCGCCAGGCCAATGAGGCCTGGAATGCCGAGCAGCACCGCAGGCGCGAATCCGATCAGCAACGCAAGACTCAAGGCGCCATGACCAATTTTCGGCGCCGACTTTTCAGCCCGCGTAGCCATGAGGGAGACCGACAGCGCGAAGCTGGCGGCATAGCCGCAGACCATGATCAATGCCAGCGGCACATTTGGAGGAGCCGCAAAAGGCAGCTTGGCGGCGGACAAGGCCATCAGGGCGTTGTACTTGACGAGCAGGCACAGCACGCGGCCCAACAGATCAAGCCTAGTCGCCGGGAGTTCTCGAAACTCGGTGGTCAGCAGCGCTGTGGCGGCCATCGACAAGATGACGGCCACGCTCGAAGGCCAAATTTGCACGGCCAACCAATAAACCGCACCGCCTAAAGCCCCAATCAGTATGCCGAAAAGCGGCGCGAATTGGCCGGTCACGCGCACCGGGAGCCTGTCTCCTGGGGATAGGCCCAAAAGTTCATGCCCGTTTGCGCTCGAAACTGCTCGGGGCCGCCAGGGTGGCGCGCAAATAGCGACCGGTATAGGAAACCTTGTTGGCCGCCACCTGTTCCGGTGTCCCGACGGCAATGATGCGTCCGCCGTTATCGCCGCCCTCAGGCCCTAAGTCCACCACCCAGTCTGCGGTCTTGATGACATCGAGATTGTGTTCGATCACGATGACCGTATTGCCCTCATCACGCAGGCGCTGCAACACCACGAGCAGCTGGGCGATATCCGCGAAATGCAGACCCGTGGTCGGCTCATCGAGAATATACAGCGTTCGCCCGGTGGCGCGTTTCGAGAGTTCCTTCGCCAACTTTACGCGCTGCGCCTCGCCGCCCGACAAGGTCGTCGCGCTCTGGCCCAACCGAACGTACGACAGACCAACATCGAGAAGCGTCTTGAGCTTGGGCTGCACGGTGGGCACCGCCGAAAAGAACGGCAGCGCGTCCTCGACCGTCATGTCGAGCACCTCTTGGATATTCCTGCCTTTGAAGCGAACTTCCAATGTCTCGCGGTTGTAGCGTTTTCCCTTGCATACATCGCAGGGCACATATACGTCCGCAAGAAAGTGCATTTCGACTTTAATGACGCCGTCACCCTGGCACGCCTCACAGCGCCCGCCTTTCACGTTGAAACTAAATCGGCCCGCTTCATAGCCGCGCGCGCGCGACTCGGGCACGGCGGCGAAAATCTCGCGGATCGGTGCGAACAAACCCGTGTACGTGGCGGGGTTGGACCGCGGCGTTCGCCCAATCGGGCTCTGATCGATTTCGATCACCCGATCGATGTGCTCCAGACCTTCGATGCGATCGAAGTGCGCGCTTCCGGCCGACGCGTGGTTCAATTGCGTGGCGACTGCGCGAAACAGCGTGTCATTGATCAAGGTTGATTTGCCCGACCCCGATACTCCGGTGACGCATGTCATCAGGCCCAACGGAAATTCTGCCGTGACTTTCTTCAGATTATTGGCGGTGGCGCCGATTACGCGCAGCATGCGCTTCGGATCGGGAACGTGCCTCAAGGCCGGGATCTCAATCCGCCGGCGGCCGCTCAGGTACTGGCCGGTGATCGAGTCGGGATGCGCGGCCACCTCAGCCGCCGTTCCTTGCGCCACGACCTTGCCGCCATGCACTCCCGCGCCCGGGCCCAAATCGACCACGTAGTCGGCTTGGCGAATGGCGTCCTCGTCGTGTTCGACGACGATTACCGTGTTGCCGAGATCGCGCAGATTGACCAGCGTGTCGAGCAGCCGCTGATTATCGCGCTGGTGCAAACCAATTGACGGCTCATCCAGGATGTACATGACCCCGACCAATCCCGAGCCGATCTGGCTCGCGAGGCGAATCCGCTGCGCTTCGCCGCCTGACAACGTATCGGCGCTGCGGTTCAAGGTGAGATACCCCAGTCCGACGTTGCCGAGGAAGCCTAAGCGATCGTTGATCTCCTTGACGATCTTCACCGCGATTTCGCCGCGCCAGCCTGCGAGCTTGAGCTTGCCGAAGAATTCCAGGGCGCGCTCCACCGATAGTGCCGATAGATCGGGAACGCTTTTGCCGTCCACAAAGACATTTCTCGCGGCGCGGTTCAGCCGCGTTCCCAGGCAATCGGGGCAGGGCCGGGAGGAGCGGTACTTCGCGAGCTCCTCGCGCACCGCCACGGACTCGGTTTCGTTGTAGCGCCGTTCGAGATTCCGGACGATGCCTTCAAACGTGTGCCGGCGCGAAACGGTACCGCCCTTGCCATCCAAATATTTAAACTCGATCTGCTCATCAGCGCTGCCGAACAGCACCAGATCTTGGATTTTTTGCGGCAGCGTCTCGAACGGCACTTCGATATCGAACTTGGAGTAGCGAGCGAGCGATTGGATCAATTGAAAATAGTAGGCGTTGCGCCGATCCCAGCCGCGCACGGCGCCGCCTGCCAAGGACAAGTGCGGATTGGCGACGATCTTGGCGGGATCAAAGAACTCCTGCGTGCCAAGCCCGTCGCAGGTCGGGCAGGCACCAATGGGGCTGTTGAATGAGAACAGTCTGGGTTCGAGCTCGCTCAGGGAATAATTGCAGATGGGGCAGGCGAATTTGTCGGAGAACACGAGCTCGGCACGCTCGGGCTCGTCCATGTAGGCGATGCGTGCGACACCCTGGCCTAGGCGCAGGGCGGTTTCGAAGGACTCGGCCAGTCGTTGTCCCAAATCCGGCCGCACTTTGAAGCGATCGACGATCGCCTCGACGGTGTGTTTGCGGCGTACGTCGAGTTTGGGCGCCTGGTCGAGTTCGACTACTTTGCCGTCGATGCGCGCGCGCACAAAGCCGCCGGCCTGCAGTTCCTCGATGAGCTCGGCATGTTCGCCCTTGCGTTCCGCAATCGCGGGCGCGAGCAGCATCAAGGCTGTGCCTTCCTTGTGCTCGAGTACGGCGTCTACCATCTGGCTCACCGTTTGCGCGGCAAGGTCGATATGGTGATCGGGACAACGCGGCGTACCGGCGCGCGCAAATAGCAGGCGTAAGTAGTCATGTATTTCCGTGACGGTGCCGACGGTGGAACGCGGATTGTGGGAGGTCGATTTCTGCTCGATGGAAATCGCCGGCGAGAGTCCTTCAATACTGTCGATGTCGGGCTTCTCCATCATCGACAGGAATTGTCGGGCATAGGTGGAGAGCGATTCCACATAACGGCGCTGACCCTCGGCGTAGATGGTGTCGAAGGCCAGGGAAGACTTTCCGGAGCCCGACAGGCCCGTAAATACAATCAATCGATCGCGCGGCAGGTCGAGATCGATATTCTTCAAGTTGTGGGTCCGGGCACCCCGGATTCGGATATTTTGCATCTAACCGATTACTATACGCGCCGCGTCAAGCGCGGGTCCAACGACCCCGTGAGGCAGCAAAGGCGGCGTAAATCTGCACTATTGCGCTTCCTAAGGCCGATATTGGGGCTGTGTTCGACGTGTACAATATGCGGCACTGAATTGAGGCTAGGGGAAGGACATGGCGCGCGGCGTTAACAAAGTGATTCTGGTCGGAAACTTGGGTGCCGACCCTGAGACCCGTTCCATGCCGAGCGGCATGACGGTAACCAACATTCGGATCGCGACCAGCGAGTCTTGGAAGGACAAGGCCTCGGGGGCCCAGCAGGAGCGCACCGAATGGCACAGCATTGCGCTATTCGGGCGGCTGGGCGAAATCGCCGCCGAGTACCTGCGCAAGGGCTCGCAAGTCTTCGTCGAGGGCAAGCTGCGAACCCGCAAATGGCAGGACAAGCAGGGCAACGACCGATTTACCACGGAAATCATCGCCGATAATATGCAGATGCTGGGAGGCCGCGGCGGCGGTGCCGCCGGTGCGGGCGGCGCAGAACGCGGTGCGCCAGCCGGAGCGCCGGCGCGCGATGACTATGACCAATCACCGGCGCCGGCGGGCGGCAAAGAGGAGTTTGACGACGACATTCCGTTCTAAGCTTTGGGGGGCTAATTGGCGGCAAGAGCAGTGCGGATACCGGCGGCTGATTCGGGTAGCGGCAAAACCACGCTCTGCTCCTGGGTCAAGGCGATTTGCCGTGCGTTGGATGCCGCGGGATGCGATAGCGCGGCCTTGCTCGCCGAAGCCGGCTTGGACGCCAAGTCGCTCGACTGCCCGACCGCGCGCTGCCCGGTAACCTACAGCCTACGACTATGGAAGATCGCGCTCGCAGCGACCGGCGATCCCGGGTTCGGGCTCAAAGTCGCGAGCTATATCCGGCCGACCAGTTTCCATGCCATGAGCTACGGTATGTCCGCGAGCTCTACCTTGAAAGAAGCCTTCCAGAGGGCGCAGCGATACTGTCACATCGTCAGCGATGCGGTGGACTATCAGTTCTTTCTGCGCGGTTCCGAGTATCACTTCATCATCTCGCCCACCACCGAATTGGGCGATGCGCCAATCGATGCGGTGGTGGGACTCTATTTACGAATGTGCCGCTCGCTGATCGGGCGGGAATATTCGCCGCTGCGCATTGAGTTTCGGCGATCGCAACCCGCGAAGCTCGACGACTTCGTGAATTTGCTGCGCGCGCCCTTGGTTTTCGATGCACCCGAAACGCGCTTGGTGTTTGACCAAGAGAGCATTGAGCGAGCTCTCGACGGCGGCAACCCGGAACTGGCGCGGCACAATGACGCGATTGCCCTTCAATACTTGTCGCAACTCGAGCGCGATAATATCGAAGTGCGTGTGCGCGAGGTTTTGACGCAGCGACTGGCGCATGGCGAACCGTCTCAAGAGGACATCGCAGAAATTCTTAATATGAGCGCCCGGACGCTGCAGCGTAAATTGGGCGAGTGCGGCACGACCTACAAAGAGATCCTCGATGACACTCGCCACGCGTTGGCGCTGGCTTACTTGAGTGCGCCGAGACACAGCGTCAGCGATGTCACCTATCTGCTTGGATTCTCCGCGGGCAGCTGCTTCACGCGGGCATTTCGCCGCTGGACCGGACAATCGCCGACCGATTGGCGAGCGGGCGCCCGAATTTTGCCGCCCATCGAACCGGTCTCCTGAGTTTCGACTCGTCGCGCATCCGGAATTGCAGCGGTGAACGAATCTTTGGCGCTGTGTTCCAAGCCATTTGACCTGAGTCGTGAAGAAGTCCTATGAGCGCGGATGCGCCGAACGTTGCCCCACGCCCACGTAAGAATCGACTACGACTCATTGTAGGAATCGTCGGACTCGTGCTGCTGGTCTTGGTTCTTTGGCACATTTTCGCCGGCAAGAAACCCAAAGCCGGGACGCCGCCGCAGGTCGTCAGCACCGCCACGGCGACCTTGGGAAGCATGCCGGAAATCTTGACTGAACTTGGCACGGTGACGCCGATTGCCACCGTCAACGTGTTGCCGCAGCTGAGCGGCTATCTGACTGCGGTGGGCTATAAAGAGGGCCAGGAAGTGGTGAAGGGGCAGTTCTTGGCCCAGATCGATCCGCGTCAGTACGAAATCGACAAGCAGCAGGCCGAGGCGCAGTTGGCCAAGGATCAGGCCAGCTTGTCGCAGGCGCGCGCAGATTTCGCGCGCTATACCCAGTTGAACCAACAGAAATCGATCGCCGAGCAGACCTTCGAGGACCAAAAGTTCACCGTTCAACAGGATGAGGCCGCGGTCGAGGCCGACCGCGCGAATATCGCGCAGTTCGATCTCGACCTCGCTTATTGCCATATTACGGCGCCGGTGGCGGGGCGAGTCGGACTGCGACTGGTGGACCCGGGCAACTACGTCACCCAATCGACCTCGCCCGGCATCGTCACCATAACCACCATGAAACCGACCACGGTGGAATTCACGGTGCCGCAGAACTCGCTCAGCAAAGTACTGCAGCGCTTCAGCTCCGGCACCAAACTGACAGTCACGGTGTTTAACAGCGACAACAGCAAGCAGCTCGCCGTCGGCTCGCTGTACGCGATCAGCAATCAGATGGCGACCAGCACCGGCACAGTGACCCTGCGTGCCACCTTCGCCAACGATGACGAGGCGCTCTTTCCGAACGAATTCGTGAACGTCAATCTGTTGGTCGATACGCTTCAAAAGGCGGTGCTGGTGCCGACGCCGGCGGTGCTGAGCGGTGCACCGGGAGACTATGTATACCTGGTGAATGCCGACCAGACGGTTTCCGTTCACAAAGTGACTCCCGGCCCAACCGATGGCAAGAATACCGTCATCCTCTCGGGACTGGCGGCGGGTCAAATGGTGGTCACCGACGGCACGGACCGTTTGAGCGACGGCGCCAAGATCAAAGTCGGAGGGGCGAAGCCGGCCGCAGGCGGGGCGGCGGCACCAGCGCCAGCGCCTGGCGCGAAGCGCCCGCGCGCCGGCGCTTCCGGCTCACAGGCGTCGTAAGCGTCGGGCACGATCCGATGAACATTTCCCGCCTGTTCGTGCTCAGGCCGGTGGCGACCTCGCTGCTGATGGTCGCGTTGGTGCTGGTGGGTCTGGTCGCGGTTCGCTTTCTGCCGATTTCTTCCCTGCCTGACGTCGACTATCCGACGATTCAGGTGCAGACCTTCTATCCCGGCGCAAGTCCGACGGTGATGGCGACCACCGTGACAGCACCATTGGAAGTACAGCTGGGGCAGATTCCGGGCTTGCAGCAAATGACGTCGAATAGTTCTGCCGGCGCCTCCATCATCACCCTGCAATTTGATCTGACACTCAATCTCGACGTCGCCCAGCAAAACGTGCAGGAAGCCATCAACGCTGCCAACAGCTTGTTGCCCGCGGGCTTACCGGCGCCGCCGACGTACGCCAAGATCAATCCGGCCGATCAGCCCATCCTCACCTTGGCGGTCACATCCAATTCGATGTCGCTGACGCAATTGCAGGATGTCGCCAACAATCGGCTGGGGCGAAGATTTCCGAGGTACCGGGAGTGGGCTTGGTGACGCCCGCGGGCGGCAATGTGCCGGCGGTCAGGGTCGAAGCCGATCCGCAGAAGCTGGCCGCATACGGACTCAACATCGACGACTTGCGATCGCTGATCGCAAACGTGAACGTCAGCCAACCGAAGGGCAACATCGACGGCCCAAAACTCGATTACACCATCAATGGCAACGACCAGATTGAGAATCCGGAGGATTACCTCAACACGGTCATTTCCTACCAAAATGGCGCGCCGGTGTACTTGCGCGACGTTGCGCGCGTCAGCCAGGCAGCGCAGAACACCGAGCAGGGCGCCTGGTACAACAACACCCAGGCCATCGTGCTCAATGTGCAGCGCCAGCCCGCCGCCAATGTGATCGCCACCGTCGATCAGATCAAGAAGCAGCTGCCGCAGCTCGAGTCCACGCTGCCGGCAGGGATGAAGGTCGAAATCGTCGCCGACAGCACCGCCGTGATCCGCTCCTCGGTGTCGGACGCCGCATTCGAGCTGGGCCTCGCCATCGGGCTCGTCGTGCTGGTGATTTTCGTGTTCCTGCGCAATGTGCCCGCCACCATCATTCCGAGCATTTCCGTGCCCGTGTCGCTGGTCGGAACGCTGGCGGTGATGTACCAGCTGCACTACTCGATCGACAACCTGTCGCTGATGGCGCTGATCATCGCCACCGGCTTCGTAGTCGATGACTCGATCGTCATGATCGAGAACATCGTGCGCTACCTCGAGGGCGCCGGCCAAATCGGTTTTACCATCGTGTCGCTGACGGTTTCGTTGATTGCAGTGTTGATTCCGCTGCTGTTCATGGGCGGCGTCATCGGACGGTTGTTCAGCGAATTCGCAGTCACCCTCGCGGTCACCATCGTGATCTCCGGCGTGGTGTCTCTGACCCTGGTGCCCATGCTCTGTGCCCGCCTGCTGCGTTCGAGCGCCGAGCGCAAACAGAGCCGTTTTGAGCAGGTCTCCGAACGGCTGTTCAACAAGCTTCTCGGCGCCTACGAGCGCGGGCTCAATTTCGTCATGGCGCGCCAGACCCTGACTTTGGTGGTTTTTCTTGGCACGTTGGCGCTGACCTTGATTCTCTACATCACTATCCCGAAGGGCCTGTTCCCGGTCCAGGATGTGGGCGTCATCCAGGCCATCAGCGTCGCGGATAACTCCGTGTCGTACACCGCCATGGTGGAGCGGCAGAGGGCGCTGGCGGAGGCCATCCTCAAAGACTCGGATGTCACCGGGCTGACCTCGTATGTGGGAATCGACGGGACCAATACCACACTCAACAACGGCCGCTTCCTGATCAATCTGAAGGCGCGCGACGATCGTTCCAAAACCGCCTCTGTCATCGCCCGGCGCTTGCAAGGCGAAGTCGCCGATGTTTCCGGCATCCAGCTGTATCTGCAGCCCGAACAGGATTTGACGCTCGACACCACCGTGTCGCCGAACCAGTACCAGTTCGTCCTGCGCGGGCCGAGTCAGCAGGCGTTCCAGCAATACGTGCCGGAACTGATCGCAGGCATGAAAAAGATCTCCTCGATCACCGACGTCACCAGCGACTTGGACAACGATGGATTGAGCGTCAACATCGAACTCAACCGCCAACTGGCGGCGCGCTACGGCATCACGGCGGCGACCGTCGACAACGCCCTGTACGACACGCTGGGGCAGCGCATCGTGTCGACTATTTTCGATCAGTCCAGCCAGTACCGCGTGATCTTGGTGGCGAAGCCGGAAAGCCTGCCGACCCTCGAGTCGCTCGGCAACTTGTATCTGCCGAGCCAGACCAGCAGCACCGGTCAGGTACCGCTGAAGGGCATCGCCACCATTAGTATTACCAAATCGCCCCTGGTCATCAGCCATCTGGCGCAGTTTCCCGCGGTGACCATTTCGTTCAATTTGGCGACCGATGCCTCGCTCAGCAAGGCGGTGGACGAGATCAATCGGGCTGAGAAGGCGGTGCATCTGCCTCCCTCGATTACATCGTCGTTCCAGGGCGCAGCGCAGGCATTTCAGGATTCGTTGTCGAGCGAAGTGTTCTTGCTCATGGCGGCGCTCATCGCCGTGTACATCGTGCTCGGCGTGCTGTATGAAAGCTTCATCCACCCCGTGACTATTCTCTCGACGCTGCCCTCGGCCGGCATCGGCGCGTTGCTGGCATTGATGATTGCCGGCCACGATCTGGATGTCATCGGCATCATCGGCATCGTGTTGCTGATCGGCATCGTCAAGAAAAACGCCATCATGATCGTCGATTTCGCGCTCGAGGCGGAACGCAAAGAGGGCAAGCCGCCGCACGAGGCCATTTTTCAGGCCTCGCTGCTGCGTTTTCGACCCATTCTAATGACCACGCTGGCCGCGATGCTCGGCGCCTTGCCCATGCTCCTTGGCACGGGCACGGGTTCCGAACTGCGACGGCCGCTCGGACTTGCCATCATCGGCGGACTGGCGGTCAGTCAGCTCTTGACGTTGTTCACCACGCCGGTGATCTACTTGTTCTTCGACCGTCTCGCCGCGCGCTTCGGGCGCAAGAACGCTGAAACCGCCTCCGAGCCCGCGCCATGAGCATTCCGGGGCTGTTTATAAATCGCCCGGTCGCCACCACCCTGTTGGCGGTCGCCATCCTGCTCTCGGGAGGACTGGCGTATTTCCACTTGCCGGTGGCGCCGCTGCCGAATATCACCTTCCCCGTCATCACGGTGCAGGCAAGCATGGCGGGCGCGAGTCCGGAGATCATGGCCTCGACCGTGGCGGAGCCCCTGGAGCGGCGGCTGGCGACCATCGCGGACGTCAACGAACTCACCTCCACGAGCACGGTGGGCGCAGCGAGTATCGTCATCCAGTTCGGCTTGAGCCGCGACATCAACGGCGCCGCCCGCGATGTCCAGGCGGCGATCCAAGCGGCGCGCGCGGACCTGCCGAGCACGCTGCGCAACAATCCCACCTATCGCCAGTTCAACCCGGCCGATACGCCCATCATGGTGCTGGCGCTCACCTCGGAAACGCTCACCCGCGCGCAACTCTACGATTCAGCTGATTCGGTGCTGCAGCAGCAATTATCGCAAGTCGACGGTGTCGGCCAGATCACGCTCGGCGGCAGCGCCCTGCCCTCGGTGCGTGTGGAGTTGCAGCCCGACAAGCTCAACAGCTACGGCATCGGTTTGGAAGACGTGCGCGCGTCGATTGCCGCCGCCAACGCCGACAGCGCCAAAGGCCACATCGACCAAGGCGACCAGCGCTTCGAGGTCTTGTCCAACGATCAGATCACCAAGGCCGCGCCCTACCGCGATCTGGTCATCGCCTACCGCAACGGCGCGCCGGTGCTGCTGCGCGACGTCGCTGACGTCGAAGACGGCGCGGAGAATATCCGTAATGCCGGGCTCTACAACGGCAAGGATGCGGTTCTGGTCATCGTCTATCCGCTGCCGGGCGGCAACATCGTCAAGACGGTGGCGCAGATCCGCAAGGTCCTGCCGGCTGTCGAGGCCACGTTGCCGCACAATGTTCACGTCGACATCGCCGTGGACCGTTCTCAATCAGTGAACAACGCGGTGCGCGATACCGAGCGCACCCTGTTCATTGCAGTGCTGTTGGTGATCGGCGTGGTATTCGTGTTCCTGCAATCGCCGCGCGCCATCCTGGTGCCGGCAGTGGCCCTGCCGCTGTCCATCATCGGCACTTTCGGACCGATGTACCTGCTCGGGTACAGTATCGACAATCTCTCGCTGATGGCGCTCACCATCGGCACCGGCTTCGTGGTCGACGATGCGGTGGTAGTTCTCGAGAACATCGTGCGTCATGTTGAATCGGGCATGGATCCGCACGAGGCCGCCCTGCGCGGCAGCGCCGAAGTGAGCTTCACCGTCATTTCGATGAGCCTGTCGTTGATCGCGGTGTTCCTGCCGATCCTGTTGATGCCCGGCACCATCGGCTTGTTGTTCCACGAATTCGCCGTCACGCTGTCGATCGCTATTTTGATCTCGCTGGTGATTTCGCTCACCGTCACGCCCACCATGGCGGCCTATCTCTTGAAGCGCGGCAAGGCGCTGCATTCACAGTCCCGGGTGGCGGTCTGGTCCGAGCGGCAGTTCGAACGCTTCAAGAATGCCTATGCGCGCTCCCTCGATATCGTGCTGGATCACGCGCTTCTGGTTGGATTAACGCTCATCGGCTTGATCGTGCTCAATGTTTTTTTGTTCAGGCTGCTGCCCTCGACCTTCTTTCCGGAACAGGACAACGGCATCTTGAATGGCCAGATCATTGCCGATCAAAGCATTTCGTTCCAAGCGATGGAACAGAAACTGGCGCAATTGCAGAGCATTGTTGAGCAGGATCCGGCGGTCGCGGACGTGGCGGGGTTCACCGGCGGCCGTGCGCTCAACACCGCCAATGTGTTCATTGAATTGAAGCCCTTGGCGCAGCGCAAGTTGTCCGCGACGCAAGTGGTCGCGCGTCTGCGGCCAAAGCTCAATGCCGTGTCCGGCGCGAGGCTATTCCTGCAAGCCGCACAGGACCTGCGCATCGGCGGCCGCCAATCCGCGGCCGAATATCAGTACACACTGACCAGTGACGATCCCACCGCCTTGTATAAGTGGGTGCCGCAGCTCGTGACCGCGCTCGGCAAAGACAGCGCCGCGCTGACGGACGTCAACTCGGATCTGCAGCAGAATGGCTTGCAGCTCTACGTCAACATGGATCGCGCGACCGCGGCGCGCTATAGCTTTGCGCCGAACCAAATCGACAACGTCCTGTACGATGCCTTCGGCCAACGCACCGTCTCGACCATCTACAATCAACTCAACCAATACTTCGTCGTGATGGAGGTGGCGCCTGCCTATTGGCAGTATCCGCCGTCGCTCGATCGCATCCGCTTCAGTATCGCCGCCGGCAACCCGAGCGGCACCCAGCAGACGCAAATGCCGGGCAGCACCGTGAGCGGGGTAACGCCGGTGTCGGCGGTGTCGGCGCCGAGCACAGCGTCCGCCACCAATTCGCTCAATTCCAATGCCGAGGCCAATCAGCTGACGAATGCGATTGCGAATTCCAAGGGCGGCAGCTCGAGCGGCAGCGCGGATAGCACGGCGGGGGAAACCCTGGTGCCGTTTGCCGCGCTCGCTTCGTCCGTCAGCAACCATACCGCCACCCAGGTCAGCCATCAGGGCGGCTTGGTGGCCGCCACCATCTCGTTCAACCTGCCGGCGGGCGGTTCACTCAGCAAAGCCACGGCGCAGATCGCGGAGATTTCGCGGCAATTGGGTCTGCCGGCCTCGATCCATGGCAGTTTCGCCGGCGCCGCGCAGGTGTACGCGCAGTCGATGTCGACCATGCCGCTGCTGATTCTCGCCGCCCTGGTGGCGGTATACATTGTGCTCGGCATTCTTTACGAGAATACGGTGCATCCCATCACCATCCTGTCGACGCTGCCGTCGGCGGGAATCGGCGCCACCTTGGCGCTGCTGATCTTCGACACGCCGTTCTCGGTCATTGCAATGATCGGCATCATTCTGTTGATCGGCATCGTCAAGAAGAATGCAATCATGATGATCGATGTCGCCATTCACCAGCAGCGCGGCGGGGCGGAGCCGCGCCAGGCCATCCACGATGCGGCGGTGATACGTTTGCGGCCCATCATGATGACTACCGCGGCCGCCGTACTGGGCGCGGTTCCGCTGGCCATCGGCATCGGCCAGGGCGCCTCGCTGCGCCAGCCGCTGGGCATCACGGTGATGGGCGGCCTGATCTTGAGCCAGGTGTTTACTCTGTACACGACACCGGTGATCTATCTCTATCTCGACCGCTTGCGCCTCAAGCTGGTCCGATGGTCGGCCACAATGCCGTGGAATCGACAAATGGACGCGAGCGCATCGACATGAACACTTTTCGTAGCGCACTGTCATTCGCGCTCGCGCTGCTGCTCGGCGGCTGTCTGGTCGGCCCCAACTATCACCGCCCGCCGGTGCCCACGCCCGCCCAGTACAAGGAACTGCCGCCTGGTTGGACCGTTGCGGCGCCCGCGGCCGACCAGCCTAAGGGTGATTGGTGGACCGTGTTCAACGATCCATTGCTCGATGAACTGGAACCTACGGTATCGGTGTCCAACCAGACCGTGCGTCAGGATTATGCCAACTACCAGGAAGCGTTGGCCGAAGTGCAAGTTGCCCGCAGCGCCTTGTTCCCGATCGTCGGGGTCACCGGCTCAGTAACCAAGCAGCACGGTGCAAGCGGCCTGAACACGCCCGGCGCGCCTGGTACGGGCGGAACGATCACCGCCGGATCTCTCGAGGGCACTGCTTCCTGGGCACCTGATCTGTGGGGCGCCGTCCGTCGCAATATCGAGTCGAGCAAGGCGACTGCGCAAGCGAGCGCGGCCACGCTCGCGAACGCTACGCTTTCAGAGCAGACCGCGCTCGCCACCGCCCTCATCGAATTGCGGGTGAGCGACGCCAACATCGATCTTTTGCAACGGACGGTCGAGGCCTTCACGGAATATCTGCGCGTGGTGGAGAATCAGGGGACAGCGGGCACCACTCCGCCGTCCGATGTCATCACCGCCCGGACCCAGCTGGAAAACACCCAGGCGAGTTTGATTGCGCTCGGTGTTGCGCGTGCGCAGTTCGCGCACGCGATTGCAGTGCTGGTCGGCAGGAATCCTGAGGACCTCGACATTCCACATAGCACGAAGGTCCCGACGCTCCCGACCGTGCCGGTCGAGCTACCCTCCACCTTGTTGCAGCGCAGGCCGGACATCGCCGTTGCTGAACGTCAGATGGCTGCGGCCAATGCGCAGATCGGCGTCGCCGAAGCGGCTTATTATCCGACCTTGAGTCTATCGGCCGCGGCTGGCTTTTCGCAGTCGCCGCTGGCGGGATTGCTGCACGCCGCCAATCACGTGTGGTCGTTGGGAGCTGATGCAACCGAAACCCTTTTTCAGGGCGGGCTAACCCACGCGCAAGTGGCCGTTGCCAAGGCAGCCTACGAGGCGACAGTCGCCAACTATCGTGGCACCGTGCTCAAGGCACTGCAAAATGTCGAGGACGACCTGGCCGGCTTGCGCATTCTCGCCGAGGAAAAGAATGTGCTGGATTCCGCCCTGCGCGATGCCACGCGCGGAACCGAGATCGCGTTCAACGAATATCGGGCCGGAACCGTCGATTACACCACCGCCGCCACCGCCCAGGCGACGCAGTTGAGTACCGAAGAGAGCGCGCTGAACGTGGAGCAACAGCGCCTGCTCGACGCGGTGTCGCTCATCGGCGATCTGGGTGGCGGCTGGTCGGCCGATGAGCTTCAAAATCCGAGTAAGTCTGCCGCAGCGCCTTGAGGATTTCAGCTCAGCGTACCGAGCGAGGTTTCCAATTCATTGGCCAGCGCGATGAGTTTGGTGCGAACCTTCTCCAGCAAAAAATCCTTGGAAACCATGTAGGCGGGCGCGCCGCAATTGATCGACATGGGCGGCAGGCCGCCGCCGGGCCGCACGGGCACGGCGATGCCATTCACATCCTTCTGCCATTCGCCGAATGAGCAACACACGCCGAGTTCGCGGATGTCGCTCATTGCCCGCTCAACGCCCTGTTTGATTTCCAGCCAGCGTTCATCTGGAACCAGCTCGCGTACTCGTTCCATGATTTCGCTTCTCTCGGTTTCCGATACCGCAGTCATGTAGGCGCGCCCCATCGCCGAGGTCGCGATTTGGATGCGCGCGCCCATATCCAAGCTCAAGGTGACAGCGCCCGAGCCGCGCACGACATCGATGTACAACATGGATAGCCGGTCGCGCGTGCCCAGGCTGACCATGCATTGGCCGAATTCAGCCAATTCCTGCATCCGAGGATGCGCAAGCTTGCGGATATCGAGGCGTGCCAGCATGGCACTCCCCAAGCTCAAGGTTGCTATTCCTAAGCTGTACTTGGCGCTGTCTTCGACATACACCAAGTAACCGAGTTTGGTGAGCGTATTGGTGAGGCGTGAGACGGTCGACTTCGGCAGGCCGCAGGCGCGCGCGAGATCCTGGTTGCCCAGCATGCGATCGCCGTGGCGGAAACAGGCTAAAACCTCGAGGCCTCTTCCCAAGGCGTTGACGAAATGGCGATCCGCTTTGGCGGCAGCCGTGACGGCGGATATGTTCGGCTTCTTCGTCAGTAACGTTGACAACCCCTCGTCCCCCTCCGCATAATTTTGCACCATTTCAGAATTAAATTCTGTTCTGCAGAACAGAACTTATACGGAAAGCCCCCATGCGTCTAGAATTTAATGAAGAGGAACAAGCCTTTCGCGAGGAGGTCCGCGCCTTCCTCAAGGAAAAGCTGCCGGCGCAGATTCGGGACAAGGTCTTAAATGGCTACGAATTGAGCCGCGAGGACCATGTTCTCTGGCAGCGCACTCTGCACGATCGGGGCTGGGGTGGGGTCGGTTGGCCCAGGCAATTCGGCGGTCCTGGGTGGAATTCCGTACAGCAATATATTTTCGACGAGGAGACGGCGCAGGCGGGCGCGCCGCGGCTGATTCCCTTCGGCACCAAGATGGTGGCGCCGGTGATCATGGCGTTCGGCAATGCGGCCCAGCAGCAACGATTTCTACCGCCGATCAGTTCCGGCGCGGAATGGTGGTGTCAGGGCTACTCGGAGCCGGGCGCCGGCTCGGACCTGGCTTCGCTGAAAACCCGCGCGGTTTTGCGAGGCGATCATTACATCGTCAGCGGTCAGAAGACTTGGAACACGCTGGGTCAATATGCCGATTGGATTTTTTGCCTGGTGCGCACCGACACGGCGGCCAAGCAGCAATCCGGCATCAGCTTTCTTTTGATCGACATGAAGAGTCCCGGGATCACGGTGCGGCCCATCACGCTCTTGGACGGCGGCCACGAGGTGAATGAGATTTGGTTCGAGGACGTCAAGGTGCCGGTTGAAAATCGCATCGGCGATGAAAACAAAGGCTGGACTTATGCCAAGTTTTTGCTTGGACACGAACGCGCCAACATCGCCGGCATCGGCGGCGCCAAGCGCGAACTTTCGCGGCTGAAGCGCATTGCGGCCAGCGAACGGAAAAATGGCCGTCCCCTGATCGAGGATCCGTTGTTCGCGGCCCATATCGCACAGGTCGAAATCGACCTGTGGGCGCTGGAAATCAC
>Ga0302310_10002021_pt1 | contig 16654 bp, 21 predicted proteins | sample III_Palsa_N1_2_FD_200451 | JGI IMG/M metagenome (GOLD analysis project Ga0302310, IMG submission 200451) | Peat permafrost microbial communities from Stordalen Mire near Abisko, Sweden - III_Palsa_N1_2 | ecosystem: Environmental > Terrestrial > Soil > Palsa > Peat permafrost | place: Sweden...
TGATGCGCAAGCTCGGACGCAAACAGCTGACTCTGCACCTGCAGGAGCCGCTGCCAGCCATCCCTACCGTGCTGAACGACTATGGCCTCAATCTCAGCGCGGATGGCATGACTTTGGTCTATTCCTTCGAGAACGAAGGCGGCCGGGTGCGCATCACCGGTCTGCTGCGCCAGCTGGGCGAGGCGGGTATTACGTTCCGGGACCTGGAAACCAGCCAAAGCTCGCTGGAGGAAATCTTCGTTTCCCTGGTCCGGGGTGCGGCATGAACTGGTATGCGGTGAAGGCGATCTATCGCTTCGAAATGGCGCGCACCTTCCGGACCCTGGTGCAGAGCATCGGCGCACCGGTGCTCACGACCTCGCTGTACTTCGTGGTCTTCGGCTCTGCGATCGGCTCGCGCATGTCCCAGATCGGCGGGGTGCCGTATGGCGCCTTCATCGTACCCGGACTGATCATGCTGTCGGTACTCACTGAGAGCGTGAGCAATGGCTCGTTCGGCATCTACATGCCCAAATGGGCGGGCACAATCTACGAACTGCTCTCGGCGCCGGTGTCGACACCGGAGATCCTGCTGGGCTACGTCGGCGCGGCCGCCACCAAATCGATGCTGATCGGCCTTGTGATCCTGGCCACTTCAACATTCTTCGTGCCGCTGCACATCCGGCATCCGCTGGGGATGCTCGGCTTTCTGCTGCTTACCTCCGTGAGCTTCGGCCTGTTCGGTTTCATCTTAGGCATCTGGGCCGACAGCTGGGAGAAGCTCCAGATCGTGCCACTGCTCGTGGTGACACCGCTGACGTTCCTCGGCGGCAGCTTCTACAGCATCGATATCCTGCCGCCAATATGGCGCACGATCACGCTGTTCAATCCCGTGGTGTACCTGATCAGTGGCTTCCGCTGGAGCTTCTACGGCCTCTCGGATGTCGGCATCGGTGTAAGTCTGGGCTTCATGGGGGCATTCCTGATGGCATGCCTGCTGGCCGTGTCCTGGATGCTGCGCACCGGGTGGCGACTCAAGAACTGAGGCCGGCTCGCCTTACCTGACCAGGCATGACACTTGGTTCATTTAATTTCAATGACTTATGTCGATGGCAAAATTCGGCAGTGAAGGAACCTCCGATGCGTGATTCGACGACCGCAGCACTGCACCCCGATCGCCTCATTTCGGGACCAGTCGCCTGGTGGCACGTACAGCTGGGCGCGATCGCTCTTCTGAACCTCGTTCTGTGGACCGTGTCGGCGGCCGCGGTCGCTCGCGGACCCTCTGCGAGTAACGCAGCCTGCATCGTGCAGCTGGTGCTCTCCGCCGTGTATGTGCTGGGTTGCGCGTTCCGCTCGGTGCTGCCGGTGTACGACATCCCCCGCATCGTGATCGTCGAATCGCGGCTGTCCAGCGTCATGGTCGGTCGATCGGTCGCGACAGTCGCCGAATTGTGCTTCGCCGCCCAATGGGCGCTCATCCTGCACCGGATCGCTGCGCTGAGTCACAGTCCGTTCGGCCATGCGGTGTCGCTCATGATCATACCGCTGGTCGTGATTGCCGAAATCTGCTCCTGGCACTCGGTGCTCACCACTCAGCAGCGGGGCCACATGTTTGAGAATTCTCTGTGGGGCGTGGCGGCCGCGCTGGTGGTCGCAAGCCTGCTGGTGATTGGTTCCCACCGGCATGCGGACTTCTATTGGCCGATGGCGATCTGGTCAGTTGGCGGCGCCGCCTACGCCGCGTTCATATTCCTGCTCGATGTGCCCATGTACTGGTCGCGATGGCTTGCGGACCGCGCCGCCGGACGTCGCTATCTGAGTATCGCCCAAGGCGTCGGCGATGTGTGCAGGCGGCAGGTGGTGTCCCACCGATGGCAGGACTGGAAAAGCGAGATGCTGTGGATGTCTCTCTATTTCAGCTTGGGGGTGTGGAGCAGTATTTCGCTGGTGTATGCTTCCATAGCATTGGGCGCCTACAGCCGCTTCTGAGCCCTTCAGTTCGCCGGCATGTGCTGGGAACCGGCGCTCCCGCCCGGAACCGTGGTCGGATCGTGGGTTGCATCCTTGGTCTTCAACGCCCGGGGCCACGCCGCAAATTCCTGGGGACTTAGAAAACCGTCGTGATTTACGTCGAGCATTTCGAAAGACGCATACAGATCGGGATCGGCGCGGGCTTCGCTTGGCGATAACTTGCCGTCCTTATTGGTATCCAGAGTGCTGAACGCAATCGGCTTCAGCTCTGAATGAGTGCCCTGCGCCAGGACCATCCCGCACGACAACGATGCCAGTAACCAACACGCCAGCGGCATTGCCAATTTCATGACCGACCTCCTTAACATGAGCTGAGGTTAAGTCAGCCGCGATGCGATTCCCACCGGGGCATCACTCGATTCCCCTTTCGCAATCCAAGCGAAGGCCTGTCGGCGCCCGCCTACCCCTTCAGCCGGCTATTGGCTTCCAAAGCGGGGCCAGCCATGATTGGCATCCTCATGTACACCTTATATGGATATAAGGGCTCCGGGTCGGCCGCCATCGAATGCGCGCTCGAAGCGACCGGGACGCCGTACCAGATCGTTTCGGCCGCGTCCTGGGACACCGCTTCGGCGCTGGACGCGCTGACCCGCGTCAATCCGCTAAATCAGGTTCCAACACTGGTTACGCCGGAGGGGACCGTCATTGCAGAAAGTGCGGCGATACTCATTCATCTGGGTTTGCAGTTTCCGGAAGCCGCGCTTCTGCCTCGTTCGCCCACGTGCCGTGCAACCGCGATTCGCGGACTCGTCTTCATTGCCGCCAATTGCTATTCGGCAATCAGCGTGATCGACTTCCCGGAGCGGTGGCTGGCCGAGCCGACCGAGGAGGCGAAGGAGAATCTTAAAGCCGGTTCGAAAACCCGTCTGCATGCGAACTGGGAAATCTTCGCCGACAGCTTGGCCCCTGGTCGCTATCTGTGCGATGACAAGCCCGGTGCACTCGATCTTCTGGCCGCAGTGGTGTCACGCTGGAGTGGTGCGAGAGAACATCTGGCGCGGACCAGGCCGGCGCTCGTCGAAGCCTTGCGGCGAATCGACAACGACGAGCGCTTTCGGGCCGTATTCCTACGCCACTGGAACCCGAATTAGAATTTGTACGTGTAGCGGGCAACCAATGTCCGCGGTACGCGCGGTGGCGCGCGCATGCGGCAGATCCACTGGAACTTCGGGCTCGGAACGGTCAATGCTGATCAGTGACTCAGATCGTCCCGCCAGGGTGAGTCGCAGGAGTAACACCCCGGCGACAGATTCCGCTTCAGCGCGCTCTATGGGCTGATCGGCGGCGATCGGTTCGGTCGTGCATCGACAGCAGGCGCGCCAGGCAATGGGCTCGAGCATCGCCGCCCGATCCCCGGCTCACGTGTGCCGCGCTGACGGGCCCGGCGGATCAGGTTGCAGCGAGGGCGCTGTGAAGACGCTGTCGTGCCCGCCGGATCCGCAATTCGACGGCTTTGACCGTAATGTTCAACTGACGCGCCACGGCGGCCTGTGAATCCTGGTGCAGCGCCGTGCGAACCAGGGGGTCGCGCAGCGACGCCGGCAGTTCGGTGAGCGCCCGGTGCAATGCACCGAGCCGCTCGTCCTCCATTAATTCAGATTCTGCAGGGCCGACGCAGGATCGTTCGAACCCGTGCAATACGTCTTCCCCGAGCTTGGCAAGAGTGTCGCGCCGGACGGTTCGGCGCCGGGCCCAGTCGCGACATTTATTGATCGCAATCGTGGTGAGCCAGGACTCGAAGTGGCGCTCGATATCGTAGCGGTGCAAAGCGCGCCAGAGCGCCAGTTGCGTTTCCTGCACCACATCGGCGACATCGCTGGGATCCGCGAGGCGGGCGGCGATCAGATTGCGCATCCGAGGCGAATGCCGCTTGCACAGCAGCGTGAAAGCCGGCTCCACTCCGCCCAGGGCGAGGCTGACCAAAGACGCGTCCGAGAGCGGCGGTACCGCCGTGTGGCTGGAGATTGCTGTGGTTTCCAAGGGCAATGCCTCAAATGTCCCGAGTCCGGAGCATGCCCGGTGACCCGCGCAGGGTCACGTAAGTTACTGTTTTTATATTCGTTCACAAACGTTAAGGTTACCGTTAACGAGTCTTGTCGCTGCCCAACCCTCGTGCCCTGCCAGGAGGATCGTTGATCCTCAATACAATCATCTACGCCTCATGCCCTCCCTGAACCGGCACAGGTCCAGCCAAGGCTTGCATCCGTCACGGTATATGCTACATTGTGTAGCACTACAGTCTGTCGTGGATGCTATGCCCCGAGAACGCGCACAGCTGGGAAGGCTGGAGCAGGAAGTCCTGCAGTTCATCCTTCGCAATCCCGGCAGCAATGCCGAGCACGTCAGGCTGGCATTGCGGCGTCCGCTGCGTGAATCGACCGTGAGGACGGTGCTGTCGCGCCTGGAACAAAAGGGCATGCTGACCCACACCGTGGATCAGCGCACCTTCCTCTACCGTGCAAGCCAATCGCGCGGCCTCATGGCAGCCAAAGCCGTGCAACGCGTCGCGGACTGGCTGTGCAATGGATCGGTCGATGATGTCCTGCTCGGATTGGTCGAGGCCAAGGCAATTGGCCGCCAGGACCTGCAGCGCCTGCTGGAGCGTATCGAGGAACGCAAGAAAGGAAAGTCACCATGATAGCGCTGCTGCTTGAGGCTGCGATGCGTTCGGCGGCGCTGGGGCTGGCTGTATGGGGAGTAATCAAGGTCCTGCGCATACACGATGCGCACCTGGAGAAACTCGTGTGGACGCTCGTGGTCGCAGCGTCCCTGGCAATGCCGGCGCTGATGCGCACGGCGGCACTCCCAGTGCCCACGCAGACGACAGTCATGGTGCCAGACGGCGCCGTCGCGGCTTTGTTGCGGGAGACCTCCCACCATTCCGCAGTCACGACCGCGCTGCTCGGCGCCTACCTGTCGGTGACCGCAATCCTGTTGATTCGGCTTCTCGCCAGCCTGCTCGGCGCTTTGCGGCTGCACCGCGGGGCGCTGCAGACAGGCGCGGATCCCCTCTCGGGTATTGAGTTGCGGATCAGCGACGCCGTCCGCACTCCCTGCACCTTTGCGCGCTGCATTGTGTTGCCCACCGGATTTGACTCGTGGGCGCCGACCGCCCGCGCGGCCGCGCTCGCCCATGAGCGCTCGCATGTGAAGCATTGGGACAGTTACCGCCTATGGCTTGCGGCAGTGTACTGCTGCGTCTTTTGGTTCAACCCAGCGGCATGGCTGGTTCGCCGCCGACTGCAGCTGCTGGCGGAGCTGACGAGCGACCAGGAAGCGTTGCAGTGCGTCGGTGATGCAGGCGCATACGCTGAGATGCTCGTGCACCTGGCCGCCCAGGCATCACCGCTACCCGCTGCAGTCGCAATGTCGGGCAGCACACAGTTGACGGCACGAATCGATCGAATCATGGAGAACAAGATGAGCAATCATCGATTGAACCTGGGGCAAAAGGTGGTCTTCTGCGGCGCCGCATTGGCGGCAACCGTGTTTTGCTGCAGCTGCGTAACTGGTCCGCATGCACTGTCACCCGCGGAAGACCCAAAGGTAGCCTGGGTCAGCGGCACACCATTGAGTCAGTTCTATCCGGCAGCACTCAAAGACCATGGCGTACAAGGATATGCCGTCATGAAACTGATCATAGATCGGGCCGGAAAGGTGACCGACGCCAGCGTCGTCACGGAAAAGCCCGCAGGCCTGGGGATTGGCGCAGCGGCCACGGATGCGGCTCGTACATTCCGCTTTGACAACACGCTGTCCAGGCCCGTCGTCAAGACATTGCAGGTCAGATTCGCGATAGCTGACTGAAGTCCGGATTTGCACGAAGCCGGACCATCACCTGGTCGATGCATTGGTCCAATGAGACAGCAGTCGTATCCAGTATCTCGCAACCGCTTTGTCTGGCCTCGCGCCGCAGATAGCGCGCCCAGTTCATCATCGTCTCGTTGGCCAGTTCCGGCTGCTCCCTTTCGAGCAAGAGACGCCGCGACCGGGTTGCGTCGTCGCAGTCCACAAGAATGGGCAGATAGCCCACTCCATCAGCTGCAGTGGCTCCCTCTGCCAAGCTGGAAAGACGGGTCTGACCTTCGAAAAGCAGCCCGCGTCCGGATCTGCTGAGCGGCGCGAGCTTGGCCATCCACTCAATTGTTTTGGTGCGCTGCCAGGCCTCACCCGATCCGCAATCAGCGATCATCTGCTCGACGGGCGGCACTCCGATTGAATCAAAGTGGAACACGTCGATAGCATCGGCATGGCGCTGCGCAATCGCGTGGGCGATCGTCGTTTTTCCAGAGCCGGAGGCACCAATGAGAATGACGAATACCATGACATCAATCGGACGCGCTTGAAACTGGGTAGTTCCCGAAGGATCATAGGCTCGGGATTGATAATAGGGCAGATGCATGACAAGCACCGCCTCGCGCGTGCCAATTCACATGGCGGCGAGCCTCGACGGCTACATCGCTCGGAAGGACGGGCGAGTCGACTGGCTCGAGACCTCGGACGAATACACACATGGAGAGACGCTGGCTCCCGAGTTCGTCGAGGCGTTCCTGAAGACAATTGACTGCTACGTCATGGGATCGCGAACCTATGAGACCGCGTTGGATTTTGAATCCAAAGGTTTCGGCTGGGCCTACGGCGACAAACCGACATTTGTGCTAACGAAACGTGCTCTACCGCGCACCCGCGACACGGTCAGCTTTTGCTCGGGCGATCTTGCGGAGTTTGTGAACGGGCGGCTACGGCCCAGGTTTAATAGCATTTGGATTGTTGGCGGCGGCGCAGTTTCGGGTGAATGCCTCCGTCGTGGGCTCGCTGATGAACTTCGCTATTCCATCCTGCCTATCCTGATCGGCGAGGGAATATCGTTTCTTGAGAAGCTCGGTAGCGACATCCTCCTGCATCTGGCAGAGGTGAAAGCCTATAAGAGCGGCATGGTGGAGCTTTGTTACGAACCGGTTGGAACGGGCGCTTAATCCTCACAGCGAGCCGTGGCGTCACGATCGCGCTCGTATCGGCGCGTGAGAGGAAACGCCGGCAACCAGGACTCGCGGCGCACGATCCAGCTTTCGTAGGTCGGCATCAGTTGGTCAGGGGCATCCAGGGATCCCAGATTCACTTCGACTTCGTCTGCGGTGCGAGCGAATAGGGACGAACCACAGCGAGGACAGAAAAACCGCCCGGCGTAGTCGCGTGTCTCGCCTTCGATTGTCACCGCATCCTGAGGGAATATCGCGGAAGCATGAAAAAGCGCGCCATGATGCTTGCGACAGTCGAGGCAGTGACAGAGGCCGACCCGGTATGGGGGCCCAGACGCCACAACTCGGACGTTGCCGCAAAGGCATCCTCCCGTGAATCGGTCCATGTCGGTCACCCCGATTGGTTGAAAGTTAGAACAAGAGCACCCGAAGATGCCCTTGTCCGACGCCAACTCGCCCGTCAATGTGCGCGGCGGCGTCCGCGAAGTACGAGTACACCCCCCATGAGCAGTGTAAGCGCGCTCGCGGTAGAGGCCGGATCGATTTCCGGTGTCGCAGTGAAATGATTGTCACCGCCGCCCATGCCCGGAGGGGGTCCGCGAAACACCAGAAAGTCGTCGACCGCGGCAAACGACGAAGTACTGACGCCGAGCAGCGCTGCCGTTGCAATCCACTTTGTGATCGGTTTCATTAGATTGTTCCCTTGAGTATTTATAGTGCGTGCCCGAAACAATGATTGATGCCGCTCGAGAATGTTGTCTGTCTTGGTTGCGAGCGTGTTCGGGTCTCTTGGAAACTATCAGGAATTCCAGTGCCGCCGGCTCGATTGGCGACATAAAGTCGCCTCCTCATTGGAAACCTTAGGCAGCCGCAGTTGCCGCTTATGTCGGGTTAGCCATCAAGCGCCGGCGAAATGCCGGCGCTTGAACAGACAAGTCCAGTTCAGCGTCCGGCAATCGAAGCCGCAACCACTGACGCAATCACCCCAGTGGCAACTGCTGCGAGGACATAGTTACCGTCAACCTGCCGCCACTCATAGCCACGCGGCGGCGCCCGCAGGTGACGCTCACGGTAGTCAACATGCTCCCCGCGCTTCCAGTCTTCATCGCGGATCTTCGACCCTTTCTTCCACTCGTCATGGTGGACGTATTGGTGGCCATCGTGTTCGTCGGCGAGTGCCGGCGTGTTCGCAGTAACTGCCATTGCGAGCAGGGCTGACGCGACTAAGGCTGATTTCATGGATACTCCCGAAAGTTATCTCTACCGCTGGACATAGCGTAGGCAGGACCTTACTGCCGAAGCTCGGCACCCGCTGTCGGGCAGTCGGTACTGATGACTCGTAATATGGCCCTCGCAGTGACAGATAACTCTTACCCAGGAGAGTCAGCGGTGCAGCTGCAGGGACCTGATGGGATGGCGCGCCCGGAGAGATTCGAACTCGCGACCTCACTGTTGAGAAGTCAATTTTGAATCAGGGTATCTGCTAAATCAGTAAGTTAGATGGCCCGCCCTCTTTGAATATTTCGAGTAGAGCGGCGCGGAGACTCTACGCGGGCCTGCCGCAGGCGGCGGCTGGTTTCGGCCGCAGCGGAGAGTGCCAATCCCGAAATGCCTGCCGTGAGCGGCCACTCGCTGAGGCTGCCCGCCAGGTCCGCCAACGGGATGGACCTACACTGTCTGGGCTAACTCATGCGCCGGCGAATCATCGCGCCTAGTCCGCTCAGCCCGCCAAGGAGCATCCAAACCGAGGCGGGAAGCGGTACGACACTGATTTGACCCGGAGCGTTTTGAGTGAAACTTATCGTGAACGAGTTTCCTGAGTCGAGGACCCCCTCGAGCTGTCCCGATGTCGCGCTGATGGCTCCTCCCACCGGATGAAAACCCGTACCGGTGTTGAGCTCGAAGCCGCTTCCCTCGAGCATCAGCGATCAGGGCAGCTGAGGCACCCGGAATGCCGGACGATTTGCCAGTTTAGTGGTCGTGGTCGCCCTCATCATGATGGTCCCAGTGTGGGTTCCATTTCTTGTCGGCGTACTCAAAATGGCACCGATCCCCATCGGAGTCGCACACCCAACGCCCGGGCCGGCTTAGGCGAGTGGCGGCTGGGTTGCACGCCTGATCTACACGACGCACCTGGGCGGTCTTCTGACTGCAGCGATGAACACGCGCGCGGTATCCCGATTCCTGCTGTCAGTCAGATGCTGATTGAGTGCGGGATTCAGCGCTAGAAGTGTGCAGAACGTTTCGGCGCTGGCACAGCAAGGAAGTCCGGCGATAACGGCAACCGTTCCGGGGGTGTCGTTCGAGGAACGGCAGGACCTGCTGGGTCACAGGAGCGGGCGGATCACGACGCATTACTCGCGGGCCGAGCTTTCGAATCTGATCGAGGCGGCGGAGAGGGTATGCAGCACCGAGTCCCGCAAAACTCCCGAAACCACATGGCTTCGGAGTTGGCGCGCCCGGAGAGATTCGAACTCCCGGCCTCATGGTTCGTAGCCATGCGCTCTATCCAACTGAGCTACGGGCGCGTAATGCAGGCCACCGCGGCCGCGGGGCCTTGGGCCACAAGCTCCAATGTAATCATTATGTTACATCGAATCGGGCGTCTCGTCGAACCCGTATCGGGGGTCGGTCGCACCCAACTTGAGCCAGCGGCACCTGCCGCTGCGGGGGCGGGATCCTAACACAACTGCCCGGGTTGCCGGCTAGTGGTACCGGCCACCCCCGGGAATCGGCGAACTGGGTCGTTTCGCCGGTGTCGGACCGCAATTGGCCGGCAGCCTCTGGAACGCTGCGCCGGCACGCGCGTAAGGTCGCCAGCAACAGTTGGGAGGCCGTATGTACAACATTCAACCCACCAGTCCCGCCGATGCCCGCTCGCGCAGCATCAGTGTCGCCATCGTCGGCATCGTGATCATCGCTGCCGGGGCAGTCCTGCTGGCCGGAAACCTGGGCGTGATCGATTCGCGGTATGTGTTCCGCAACTTTGGTCCCGTCGTGCTGTTCATTCTGGGCGCCGCCTTGCTGATGCGTCGCCGACATGACCAGGTACTGTTCGGACTGGCGCTGATGTTCGTGGGCGCCTGGGGCTTTGCTACCCAGCAGCAGTGGATCAAGGTCCATTTCTGGGCGGTGATCGGGCCCATGATGCTGGTGCTCGTCGGCGGCTCAGTGGTCTGGCGCGCGTTCAACCGACCGGTGCCGGAAGGCGCTGGTGACGCCTACATCAGGACCTTTGCCTTGTTCTCGGGCGCCGAACTACGCCCCACCGTGCCGTTCGAAGGCGCGGAAGTCACGGCGATCATGGGCGGAGTCAAACTGGACCTCTCGAATGCATCCATGGCGCGGGAGACGGCGGTCGTCGATGTATTTGCCCTGATGGGCGGCACTGAGATCTTCGTACCGCGCGACTGGGACGTGACGGTCAAGGTGGTGTCGCTGATGGGCGGCTGCTCGGACAAGCGTCGTCCGGCGACGGGTCCGGCAACCCGCCACCTGATCATTCGGGGAATGGCCGTGATGGGCGGCGTTGAGATCAAGGACTGATGCACCCGATCCTGGGCTTCCGCTGGCGCCTCCTGGGCTACCTGCTGCTGTGGGTGACCTTCGGGGCGCTGCTCGCCGGTGTGATTGCGGTGACGGGCCAGGCGCCATTGCGCTGGGCTGAGTGCTTCGCTCTGCCGCTTGCGGTGCTGTTGGGATTGCAGTGCCTGCCCTGCTGGTATCTGGTCAAAGGCATGGCGCCTGAAGAGGTGCCTGCCTGGCGCCTGGTGGGGACCTGGCTGGGCACGGGTTTTGTGCTGCTGTCGCTGTGGGCGGCGGTGGCGAGCGGCTGGATGCGGGTACTGAAGACCTTCAATCTCACGCCGAACGTCGATCCGGGGATGCTGATGCCGTTGCTGGTATTTGCCGGCTGTGTCGGCATCCTGATCGCGATTCTCGGGTTGTACACGGCCGCAGCCTTTGAGCGCTCGCGGGATGCCGAGCGCCGGGCGCTGGAATTGCGGGCGCTGGCGCGCGAAGCGGAGATGAGTTTTCTGCGCCGCCAGCTCGATCCACATTTCCTCTTCAACAGCCTCAACTCGGTGGCGGCACTCATTGGTACGGACGCGCAGGCGGCGCGGCGCATGTGCCTGCTGCTGGCGGACTTCTTCCGCAAGAGCCTCAAATTCAGTGCCCAGCAGACCATCGCGTTGCGCGATGAACTGACGTTGATCGAGACCTTTCTCGCGATCGAGGAGGTGCGTTTCGGCGAGCGCCTGCGGCGCAGCCTTGATGTCAGCGACGAGGCGCTGGGCATGAGCATTCCGGCGCTGTTGCTGCAGCCTTTGGTGGAGAACGCCGTACACCACGGGATCGCGCACCTGGTCGCAGGCGGCGACATCAGCGTCAGCGCGCGGGTGCGCGGCACATTGCTGGATATAGCAGTCGAGAATACCTGCGATCCGGATCGCCCGACCTCACGCAGCACCGGCCTCGGACTCGGCAATGTGCGGGGCCGCGTAGAGTCCATGTATGGCACCCGTGCCCGCGTGGACACGGAAAGCTCGCCGGAGAAGTTCCGGGTCCTGCTGGCGCTGCCGGCCACACCCATGGAGGCACCGTGTGCGCATCCTGATCGTTGATGACGAAGCCCTCGCCCGCTCTTACCTGGCCGAGCAGCTGGCGGCCACGGACGATGTCGAAATCGCGGGGCAGGCCAGCAATGGATTCGATGCCGTCAAGATGGCCGAGGAGTTGTCGTGCGACCTGATGCTCCTGGATGTGCAGATGCCGAAGCTCTCCGGCTTCGAGGTCATGGAGCTGCTGGGCGAACACGCACCAGCCGTGATTTTCGTCACTGCTCATGAGGAATTTGCCGTGCAGGCCTTCCGGATCCATGCGGTCGACTATCTGCTCAAGCCCGTCGAGCCCGCCCGCCTGCAGCAGGCGCTGCACCGCGCTCGTGAACGGCTCGGGGATCCGGCAGCCGGGCGGGCGGCGCTCAGCGCCCGGCTGGCCGTGGCCGCCCGGCCACCCGGCCAATGGCTGCAACGCATCGCGATCCGCGAGGGGTCCCGGGTTCATGTCCTGGCGGACCATGCGGTGGACTTCATCGAAGCCGAGGACGATTACCTGGTGATCGCCGCCGGCGGCAAGCGGTACCGCAAGCAGCAGACCCTGGCACAGCTGGAAACGCAGCTGGATCCCTCGCGGTTCGTGCGCATCCATCGCTCCTTTTTGCTGAATGTGGAGCGCATTGCCCGAATCGAGCCCTACGCCAAGGACAGCTGGCAGGTGTTCCTGAGCGACGGCAGCCATCTGCCCATGTCCCGCAGCGGGTATCAGCGCCTGAGGACAGTACTGGATTGACCACTCAACCGGTAGAATCCCCACGGGTCATCCCGATCCGGCTGGAGTCTACGAAGTGAACCTCTCACGTGTGCTGCCCGCTGTACTACTGACCGCGCTGCTTGGCGTCCCTTGGAATGTCGTGCAGGCGCAGGTTGCGCCGACGGAAACCCCTGATCAGCTGTCGATGCTCAAGGACAGCAATCCAAAACTGGCGCGCAACAAGAAGTTCGTGTTCGACTTCTGGCGCATCGTTTACGAGGGCCGGCACCTGGACCAGGCGCCCAAGTACATGGACGAAGGCTACATCCAACACAACCCCAACGTGCCCTCGGGACGTGCCGCGTTCGTGGCCCTGTTCACCAAGAAGGGGCCGCCCGTCCCGATCGAGCCGCGGATGAAGATGCATGTGATCAACATCATCGCCGACGGCCGGTTTGTAATGGTCAGCACCGTGCGCCGGATGCGCGACATCAAGGATCCGAACCACATCTATTCCACGACCTGGTTCGACATGTTCCGCCTGAATGACAAGGGCATGATCGCCGAGCACTGGGATCCGTCACCGATGTGGATCGACGGCAAACCACCCGGCGCAGAATTCCTGCCCTGATTGGCCGCCGCGACGTGAGTACCGAGTCGCTTGTCGTCACCAGCGCCACGGGGGTCGACGTGGAACTGGCGATTGCCGGTCCCGGCAGCCGCTCGTACGCCTTTCTGATTGACTGGCACATCAGGATCCTGCTCGCGCTCACCTGGCTGATTGCCGCGAGCCTGATTCAGTTCGGAGTCGCGTTCCTGAAAGTCACGTCAATGGGCCGGGCTGCCGTCATCATCCTGGCGCCCGTCGCGGCCATCTACTTCCTCTATCACCCGCTGGTGGAACTCGCGATGCGCGGGCAAACCCCCGGCAAGCGTATGGCGGGCGTGCGCATCGTCAATCGGCTCGGCGGCACGCCCTCGAGCGTGGCCATCCTGATCCGCAACGCCTTTCGGCTGATCGACAGCCTGCCGGCATTCTACGGCGTGGGATTGGTCACCACGATCTTCACCTCGCAACGCGTGCGCCTGGGCGATCTGGCGGCGGGAACCCTGCTGGTGCATGACGGCGAAAACGAATCCAAGGCCCTCTCGCAGCTGGGCTCTCTGTCCTTGAATCCAACCCTGGATGCCGGCACCCTGGCTTTCGGCAACGACCTGCTGCTGCGGTGGAAGGAGCTGGAGTCCGCGACCCGGCGGCACCTGGCCCGCGAACTGCTGGCGCGTATTGCCGCGACCAGCGCAACGGCGCCACTGACGGCTCACAGCGATTCGCTGGACGACAGTAAACTGCAGCAACGCGTGCGTGATGCACTCTCGGGTCGGGCGCGATGAAAACTGGCACCCCGACACCCTCATGGCTGGCGCAACGCACCGCTCAATGGAGCCGCCTGGGCGAATCACTGGGCACCTGGCGACGCGGCCGGCTGTCCCGGCAGGACGCTCTGAAAGCGCTGGACGGCTATCGCGGCCTGGCGCGCGACGTGGCGAGCGCGCGCAAGGGGCTGCCCGGCAGCCCGATCACCACCGCACTTGAGACCCTGTATGCATCGCTGCATGCCATCGTCAACCGCGAGCCCCGCCATACCCTGGCGTCCCTGCGACACCTGTATGCGGTGGAAATTCCGGCGACGTTCCAGGAACTGAAGCCACAACTTCTGGGCGTGTGGCTGCTGTTCGCACTCAGCACCGGCGCGGGGTGGTGGCTGGTGCACACCTGGCCCACGCTGGTGGGGCTGGTGGCGAGTCCCGCGATGGTCGAGCACGTGGAACACGGCGAACTGTGGACGGACGGCATTTTGAACGTCACGCCCTCCTCGGTGCTGTCGATGCGAATCTTCACCAACAACATTGCGGTGACACTGTTTGCCTGCGTGGCGGGGATCTTCTACGGACTGGGGACGTTCTACGTGATCGCCAACAACGGCCTGATGCTGGGCGGCGTGTTTGCATTCACGCGTGAGTACGGACTGGATGGGGACCTGCTGAAATTCATCTTCGCCCACGGTACCGTGGAGCTGTCGATGATCTGCCTAGGGGGCGCCGCGGGCGTGGCGCTGGGCGAATCGATCATTCGACCCAGACTGGCAAGTCGTCGTGACTCGCTGCAGCAATGCACCACGCGGATCGCCCGCCTGTTCGCCGCGCTGATTCCGCTGCTGGTCATCTGCGGACTCATCGAGGGCTTCGTGTCGCCTGACACAGTTATCGGCTGGCCGCTGCGGATTTTTCTGGGTCTGGCCAATCTGGCGTTGATGTTCGCGGTCCTCTCGGGCCGACTCTTCAGATCCGCCGCCGCTGCCTGAACTGCCGATACTGATCAAACAGCATGCGCTCGAACTCCGCCGGCGTGCTCAGCACCACCTGTGCCCCGGTGGCGCGCAGCGCGCGGATCCCGCGCTCGTGCTGAGTGAGCGTATGCGCGGCCGCCAGGGACAGCCACGGATCAAGCCAGTCCTTGGGGTCACGATCGGCGATTGCACCCTGATTCAGTTGGCTCAAGGCTGCCACGAAGCACAGATGCCGTGCCTGCAGCAGGCGCAACGCGCCGATCAGCTGACCCTCCGAGCTCGCATCCTCAATGTCGGTCATCAATATCACGAGACTGCGTTGGCGCACGCGCCGCAGCACCTGTGAGGCCGCATGGATGACGTTGGAGTCGGTGTCCTGTGAGCGGATTCCGGCGAGCAGGTTGCGCACCTGCATGACCCCGACATGTCCACGCGTGGGCTGCAACACGGCCGCCGGCTGGTCGCCGAACACCACGAGCCCGATGCGATCATCCTGGGCCACCACGTGCTCGGCGAGCCGCGCCGTGGCGTTCACGTAGTACCCGAGGCGGTCAAGGTCCCCGCACTGGATGCGGCTGGCGCGTCCGATGTCGAGCGCCACCATGACATCCAGATGCTGATCTTCGGTGAAGTCCCGACTCACCAGCTGCCGGCGCCGGGCGGTGGCGCGCCAGTCAATGACCCGCAGCGGGTCGCCGGGGCGGTATTCGCGCAGCTGTTCGACCAGCGAGCCGGGACCGATGGCACGACTGGCGCGTGAGCCCGACAGGGCCGCGCCGACGGCGCTCTCCTGCAGGCTCAGCATGTCCGGAACCACCGTCGCACGTTCGTTCCCTTGAAGATTCAGTGACCACCAGGCCAGCCCCAGCGGGCCCGCCACCCGCGCCGGCTGCAGCGGCCAGCGCAGTTCGCCCAGGCGGCGCGCGACGGCCGGCAGGTCGAGCATTGCGGCCTCCCGCGCCGGCACCTGCACGGTTCGCACGTCAGTCGCGGCATCGATACCGGGAGGCAGATGCGGCGCGAGCATCAAGGTCAGGTTGCGCGGCAGACGATGCTGCAGTTGCCAGCGCACGGCGCCCCTGCGCGCCAGATGCCAGGGCTGCGGTGCTTGGATGCTCAGGCTGACGGCGGCACTGGCGCAGATCCAGCGCTCGTACGCGAGCCCCAGCAGCAGCAACCCCAGTGGCAACGCCCAGAGGTTCGCCATGGAAGGATTGCCCGCCCACTGGGCCGCAATGGCCAGCAGCGCGGTGGCCAGGAGCAGCAGCAGACTGTTCTGCCGCAGGTTCATCGTGGCGCCGGCACCTGCTCTAGAATCCGGGCCACGACATCCGACTCGGTGACATCCGCCAGCAGCGCATCGCCCGTCAGCATCAGCCGATGGGGCAGCACCATCGGCGCCATGGACTTCACGTCATCGGCGGTCACGAACTCCTCCCCCCCGATGCCCGCGCGGATGCGTGCCGCGCGCAGCAATGCCAGGGCACCGCGTGTCGAGACTCCCAGAGACAGCTGCGCGTGTTCGCGTGAGGCCTTGGCGATTGCCAGCACATACGCACACAGCTCAGGGGAGATGTGCACCTGCGCTGCCGCCGCCCGCGCCTCCTGCACCAAGCCCGCGGGCACCTGGCTGCTCACCGGCTCGGCCGGTTGTGCCGCAACACCGGTGTAGCGCATCAGGACCTGCGTTTCGGCGTCCAGCTCAGGATAGGACAGGTCCAGGCGCAGCATGAACCGGTCGAGCTGCGATTCCGGCAGCGGATAGGTTCCCTCGAACTCGCGCGGATTCTGAGTCGCGATGACGATGAAATCGGTCGGCAGCTCAAACAGTGCCCGGTCCACCGAGACCTGCCGCTCTTCCATGGCCTCGAGCAATGCGGACTGCGTGCGCGGACCTGCACGGTTGACTTCATCAAACAGCACCACATCGGCGAACAGGGGTCCGGGGCGGAACACGAATGCGCTCTTCGCCGCATCGAAGAGATGGGTGCCGGTAATGTC
>Ga0302310_10002032_pt1 | contig 16606 bp, 17 predicted proteins | sample III_Palsa_N1_2_FD_200451 | JGI IMG/M metagenome (GOLD analysis project Ga0302310, IMG submission 200451) | Peat permafrost microbial communities from Stordalen Mire near Abisko, Sweden - III_Palsa_N1_2 | ecosystem: Environmental > Terrestrial > Soil > Palsa > Peat permafrost | place: Sweden...
CAAGAGCTCGCAAAGACGGAAGGGGGAGCGGTGGGGGTGGGGGGGACGGAGGGAAGGCGGGAGGAGGATGGACGCGGGGAAGACGGGCACCGGGAAGACGGGCACCGGGAAAACGGGCACCGGGAAAACGGGCGCAGAGCGGCAAGGGCGCGGTTAGAGCAGGTCGGGGGAGAGATCGCGCCAATCGGGATTTTGGGCTTCGATCAGGGCCAACTTGGCGCGGCGGGAACCGGCTTTGATCTGGTGCTCACGCGCCAAGGCGTCGGGGATGGTTTCGCGGCACTCGTACCAGACCAGAAGCTTGCAGTGATACTTCGTGGTGAAACTCGGGGTGAGAGCTTCGCGGTGGTGGCGGGCACGGGCGATCAGGTCGGTGGTCATGCCGGTGTAGAGCGTGCCGTTGCGCTGGCTGGCCATGATGTAGACTACGGGGGTTTTCATAATGGTGACTTTGAAATGCGGCGGGAGCTCGCGAGAATAGCACGATCCTGGCCGGTGCGCATGCGGATGGGGCGCTGGAACGGTGGGGCTGGGTTGCTTCGCGAGAGCTCGCAAAGACGAGGGGGAATGGGCGATCCGAATCAAAAGGCGTGGCGGCGGTGATACTAGCGGATGAAAATTATGACCGGTGACGAAGGGAAGCCGGTGCGCCTGCATTCCCCCACCCCTACCCTCCCCACCAGGGGGAGGGAGAAGGGAACGTCTTAGATCTTCGCGACGACACTCAAGATACCATCGAGGATCTTGGCCGCAGTTACGACATCACTTAAGACGGTCGAGATCTGTTTCAGGTCGGTCAAGGCGGCTTGGGCAGTCTTGGTAACAGCCGTCAACTGATCGTTGAGCTGGTCGATTTGCTGGTCGTCCGCAGCGATGTTCAGAGCATTCAGTTGGGTGAGCTTGTAGGTTAGATCATCAATATCATCCTCCAGCGCCTTCTGGGTGGCGAGATCGCCGGATTTCATGGCTTTGGTTTGAAGGGCGTAGAGCGCTTGCAGAGATGCTTCGCCGAGATCGATCGATTTGGTCAGGTCCGTCATGAGAATGGCTCCTCGGTTCGCTAGTTGGCGGTCTTGGTTCCGGCGCGGCTGCCCATTTTGTCCGCAATCGATGCAAGGCTATTTGCCGAAGACGCAAGAGATTCAGCCTCGGTGCCAAGCTTCTCTGCATCATTTTGAACATTCTTCAGGTTTACCTGCGGCGATTGCAAATCCGTGGTCAAATTATGATGGAGCGTGCCGACCTTGATGATCAACGATGCGGCCGATAAGGTCTGGGCTTTGTCCACCGCGGACGCAAGCATTACCATCCGGCCGAGGTCTGCAGCGGAGTTGGTGCGTTGGTAGTCAACTTCGGCGGCATCGAGTTGGCTCAGGTCGTCGTTGGCTATGTTGTATGTCATGCTTCGGTCCTCGTCAGCTATCAGTGTGACGAGCTGTGCTATGATCGGGTCCGCGGTCGAGGTGGCGGTTCGCAAGATTGCCAACTGACGCTTTTCGATGGACCAGCAAGCAATAGTTGAAGCCACTGTGGCCAAGGGGGATGCGGCTCCGGCGAACTCCTTGGCTTTGGCCAGTTTCGCCATGTCATCGATCGATTTTCCGAGATCCTTCGCGTCGGACTTGAGCGTCGTGCAGGTCTTGTCGGTGACGATTGCAGCGAGCAGGGTGGAATACTTTGTGAGCGCCGCGGCCGGCGAACGGTCTGGGATCAAGGGCGGAGCGCCGTTGGAGAGCGATACAACCGAACAGTCTCCGGCGTGGTAGCCCGAAGGGGCGGCACATTTTGACAAGTCGATCGAAACGTCGGTGGGCGGCTTTTTCGCCTCGTTTTTTGCCCATTGGTCGAGTTGAGCCGCTTGCGCGGCGGAGGCAACCGATTGCTCAGCGCTGTCCGTCTTAGTGACTGCCTGGGAGAAGCTGGTTATTCCGGCGGAGTAATCGTCTGTCGTGCAGGCGGTGGCAGACAAAAGAATTATAAAAAGCAGGTACCGATAGATCATTTGTGGCGCCTCCCCAGTGTCATCGGCACAAGCTTCGTTGATCCGGAAGGCAAGTCCGGATTATGGACCAGACACTTTATGCCATTGTGGAGATTATTCTATAGCGTGGGTTTGGGGTTTCATAGCCTAAATCTGATAGTGAGCCGTGGCTTAGGGGGGGTGTTAGATCGGCCCGGGGCTCGCGTGGCGCGGCGCGTCTAAGCCCGAAAATTCATACGAACAAAAGTTTTTTGCTTCTTTTTTTCAAAAAAGAAGACTTCTACTTGTCCTTATCCCGCCTCTTACCGCTCAGGGTAGCTCAATAGCGAGATTCCTGTTACATTGGGGCATGTTACCTAGTCACCATAAAACCGGGAGCGAGACCATGATCGTCTATTCAACTACCGACGGACTGACTGAATGGAAGGGCAAGACCACCGAAATCGACCAGGCGGTGACTAATTTGGCCGGGATCGGCAAGTTCGCGCAGTATACTCGCTACACCGAGCCCGCCGGCGCGGGGGCGCAGGCGACGCTGTGGAAACGCGGCGGAAAGGGGGAAAGCCTGCGGCTCGATTTTCAGCGGGTGTTCTCCACCGCCGAGCCCAAGGTGGTGAAGACCGTCCAGTACAAATTCCTCAAAAAGACCTACGCGACCTATGACGAAGCCAAGGCGGTCGCCAAAAAGAAAGTGGCGGATATCACCGAGGATACCGTCACCAAGACCACCTACGACACCAACAAAATCTGGAGCCTGTTCGCGGTTCAGGAGGCGGGGACCTATAACCAGGTGTTCGTGCTGAACAACCCGACGTTCAACCCCTCGGCGGCGGAATGGGTGAGCTATTTCAGTAATTCGCTCACCAGCGGATTTGCCGCCATCCTGACCACGGTAAAGGATAATCTGCCGAGCGGCTTTTCGGTCCACGATCTGATCACCGGCATGGGCGATCTGCCGGCGGAGTAGTGGGGGAAGGGAAGGAAGAGTCTTCTTTTTCTTGCAAGAAAAAGAAGCAAAAAGAACTTTAAACGTTTCAGGTCAATGCGATAACGGTGAGGTCTTTGCCCACGAAGGAGCCGGCCGATGAGGTCTGGCAGGTCTCATCGCCTGCACTCGCTCGGATGTCTCAGGGGCGAAGGCCTTTACCGTCATCCCACCGACCCAAAACGTCCAAAGTTCTTTTGCTTCTTTTCTTTCAAGAAAAGAAGACTTCCTTCCCTACCCTCGCCGCATCAGCGTGATCACATCGTCGGGCATCAGCCGCAGCGCCGGATCCGGTGCCACGGCGTGGCCATCGGAGTGGGTAACCGAGATGATCAGGCAATTTTTCAGCGACAGGTTTTCCACCTCGGCGATGGTGCGGAAGGCGAGGCGGCCGCTTTCCTCGACTTTCAGGGTCTCGAGCGCGAGGCCGAGGCGGTTGAAGTCCTGTTCGATTTCCTTGCGGCGATCGCCTTCGCGCAGCAGCGACGCGGCGGTGGGGTTGAGGATGATCTCGGCCACGCGCTCGGCGCCGATGTGGGCGGGCAGCACCACCTGGTTGGCGCCGGCCTGGCGCAGCTTGCTCTCGGTGGCGGGGTCCTCGCCGCGGGCGATGATCTCGAGCTTGGGGTTGAGCGCGCGGGCTGACAAGGTGATGAAAACGTTGGCGGCGTCGTTCGGGGTCACCGTTACGACGTGATGGGCGCGCTCGATGCCGGCGGCGATCAGGACCTCCTCTTCGGTGGCGTCGCCGGCGTGGCAGAGGAAGCCGGCGGCGCGCGCCTGGGTCAGGCGGTCCTCGGTGCGCTCGATGATCACGAACGGGATGCGGCCGCGCGTGAGCTCGCGGGCCAGGATCAGGCCGATGCGGCCGAAGCCGACGATGATCACGTGGCCGGCGAGGGCTGCGATCTGGTTTTTCATGCGTTTGGTTCCGACCAGTTGTTGGAGCGCGGAGAAGGTAATGAGTTGCAACAGGGTCCCGGTGACGAAGATCATGCCGGTGCAGCCGAGCACGACCATCGCCTCGGTGATGAAGCGGAGGGCGTGGGTGTCGACCGGGCGGACCTCGCCGTATCCGACCGTGAAGATGGAGATGATCACCATGTAGACCGCGTCGCCGACCGGCCAACCGTGGGCGACATAGGCCACCACCGCCGCGACCGAGACCAGCAGCACGAAAATCACGCTGGCGATCAGATTGAGGATTGGCGATTTCCAAAGATCGTTCATGATGTCACAATCGAAGCGTGGCGTTGTCGCGATCCGTGAGGTAGAGATGTATTTCGCACCCCCGAAAGCCGCCAGATCGGAGGGCAAACCACGCCGTCTGTGGCTCCACGCGGGATTGCACAAGACCGGTACCACATCGCTGCAATCCTTTCTTACCCAGAAACGCGACCTGCTGGCCGAGCACGGACTGCTTTATGTCCGTGCCGGCACCAATCAGTATCTTAACGGCAATCACAATGTCGCGTGGGAATTGACCGGCGACCGGCGCTTCGAGCTCGACACCGGCACGGTGGCCGAGGCGGTGCAGGAAATCGCCGATTTTCCGGGCGACGCGATCCTGTCGAGCGAGGATTTCGAGGGATTGCTGCATCAGCCCAAGGGGTTCGACCCGCTGCTGCGCCACCCGCTGCTGCGCAACCATCAGGTCACCGTGCTGATCTATATCCGCAACCAGGCGGAGTATCTGGCGTCGGTGTTCCGCGAAAACCGCGACTACCACGGGATCGACTGGAGCGTGTCGGAATATCTCGATCGGGTATTGAAGGACGGGCGGATCCCGGTGCGCGACTGGATCTTCCAGTTCGACCTGAAAGCGGTGGCGAAGGCGTGGCCGCATCACGGCGCCAAGCTCGCGCTGCGGAATTATCACACCCTGGCCGACGGCTCGAGCGTGAATGATTTTCTGTCGCTGGTGGCGCCCGACATCGAGCCCGGCGAATATCCGCGGCTGAACGTGGCGCCGACGCGGATGCGGCTGCGCGACACCGACGCGGCAACCCTGATGGAGCGGTTCGGGCCGGATAATCTGAAGCTTTGTAAGGCGATGGGGATCGCGGCCGACGGGCTCACCGAGGTGCCGAGCTGGAGCCGGATGGCGGTGGAGATCGCCTAAACTTTCCCCTTGTCAACCGACCTAAATCGCCGCACGATTGCATCCAACCCCTGGGCAAGTATGGGGACCCGCGAGGAGGATGCGCTGTGACCGCTTTTGTTCGTTCCCGGCTTTCAGGATGGCTGGTCCTGGGGCTGGCTTTGGTGTGCGCGGCAGTCGCACGGCCGGCGTCGGCGCAAACCCAGACCCATCCGGCCGATCCGCTGGCGATCTATTACGGCAATACCATCGTTTGCGGGCGTACCCACTCCGGCAATGATCTCTGCCATGTTTGGTTTTACCGCGACGGCAAGATGGTGATCTTCGATCAGGGCGGGCTGCATCCGGCGCACTACAAGGTGTTTTCCTATCGCAAATCGGGCGCGATCTCGGTTTGCATGTATTGGAACGACGATCACACCACCCAGCCGGCCGATCTGATCGAACAGCCGCAGCCGCTGCCGGTGCGCGGACCGATGCCGAAGCTGCCGGGCAAGGATCCCGGGCGGGTCTGCATCAATGATCCCACCGGGCGCACCACCTGCCGCATGGTGCCGGATGTGTCGGTGCTGCCGGCCGATCAGCAGGCGATCGCGCACGATTCCATGGGACAGCGGTGGCAGGGCGGGATGTGCTACCCTTATCGCGAGGACGTGAAGCCCGGCGCGGTGTGGCTCGAATGGGACGACCCGGCGCCGTCCCAGGACGGCGGCGACAAGGTCTGGTTCCTCGCCGGTCACCATTGAGCGGGACATAGAACCTATGAAAAAGCTTCTGACTTTGGTCCTGCTTGCGCTGGCGCTGGGACTCGCGCCGAAGGCTCGCGCCCAGACCGTGGGCGCGGAGAATTTCTTCAACAATACGATCTACTACCAGAACCAGAAGACGCTGGTGAGCGGTGCATTGTGGCTAGATCCGGATGGGACCTACATCGTGTATTTCAACCGCGGCGGGCAGAAGATCATGCCGCAGTCGGCGGCGGGACCGTTCCAGTTCGAGGGGCGCGAGGGGACCTATACCACCCGGATCGTCGGCAAGGACACCGAGGCGTGTCTGAAGCCGGATACTTCGACGCCGTTCACCTATTACACCGAAAAAGATGGCGAGGTGTTCGCGGGCACGGATTGCTACGCTCTGCCGGCACTGGCGGTGGGGACGAGCGAGATCAAGACTCTGCCGGACGGCAAGAGCTATAAATTCTGGCTGCTGGCCGGACGTTGACGCAACTGGCCGAGGACGGCGCATCGTTAGTTGGGGGAAATTTTGGATCATACCACACGTAAATTGCTCGCGGCGGGCGTGGCCGCGACACTGATGGCGGCGGCCGCGGCCTGGGCGCAAACCGACGACGCGGCGGAGAACGCCTGGCTGGCATCGAAGCCGTCGGGACCGCAAGGGCTCACTATCGACCAGATCAAGCAACTGCCGGATTGGTCCGGGGCGTGGGCGCTGGACAATGTGAGCTTCGGCAAGACCCGCGAGGCGAGCGGATCGACGACCCCGAACAATCCCAACGTGCCCGACTTCACGCCGAAATGGGCGGCCTACCGGCTCGCCAATGGCGCGGCCAACGGCGGTCAGGGGCCGGCGGGCGGGGTGCCCAACAACGCGGCGAAATGCATTCCGGACGGGATGCCGGGGATCATGACCACGCCACTTGATTTCGAGTATCTGTTCACGCCCGGGCGGGTAACCATCATCGCCTCGAACGGCGAAGTGCGGCGGGTCTACACCGACGGCCGCGGCCACCCTGACGCCGACGATGCAGACTGGAAATTCGAGGGCAATTCGATCGGCCACTGGGAAGGCAATACCCTGGTAGTCGATACCACGGATATTCTGGCGAAATCGGAAGTGTTCATGGGCATGCCGGAAACCGGTGGCGCGCATGTGTTCGAGCGCATCACCAAAATCTCGCCGAGCAAGCTGCAAGACCAATTTATCGTCACCGATCCTGCGGAATTCGTGAAACCTTGGATCTATACCCGCACCTATGACCACCAGGATAATGTCACCGACGATATCTGCCAGGAAAACAACCGTGATTCCAACGGCGTGGTCGACCTTACGCCGCCGCCGTGAGCCGAAGCCCGCCGATCCGTAGAAAGGATTTACCGATGACTTTTAAGATTCCCAACGCCGCGCTGATTTTTGCGAGCGCTGCCGCACTCGCGGCGCCGGCCTTCGCACATCATTCTTTTGCGGATTTCGATCGCACCAAACATGGCACCGTCACCGGCACGGTGCGCGCGCTGGAATGGGAAAACCCGCATATCTGGCTGTGGGTGAACACGATCGACGCCAAGGGCAACGTCGTGCCGTGGGGCTTCGAGGGCTCGGCGCCGGCGGAGATGGCGCGCAACGGCTTCAACCGGAAACTGATCAAGGTGGGCGAGAAAATAACGGTGAGCTTCCAGCCGCTGCGCGACGGACGCAACGGCGGTTCGTTTTCGAAGATCACCCTCGGAGACGGCACCGTGATCGGCGGCGGAGCGCCTGGCGGCGGCGGCGGCAGACCGCCGGGCGGCGGCGCCGGTGGACCCCCGCCAGGTGGCGCAGGAGGCCCGCCACCGGGCGGCGCGGGCGGACCGCCGCCGCAGTAACGGGCGCGGTTTGACAAAAGGAAGAATCTTCTTTTTTGAAAAAAAGAAGCAAAAAACTTTTGGGACTTTAGGAAGTTAACCTGGCGTGGTAGTCCGGGGCCAACTCATAAAAATGGGGAGGTCCCGGTGCCGGTCAGGCGTCGATCTTGGACATGGATGGTGGCGGGATGGCTCGGCGCGTTCGCGCCGACGGCGGCTTGCGCGGCGACGCCAGCCAACTCGCTCGATAGCTGGAAGAGCTTCACCCCGCAAACGCCGCCGGCAGTGGCGCCGGCCTCGAACGATCCGCGCGATATCGAGGGAATGTATATGGTGGTGCCGGTGGATCAGCTGATCCACCCAATCACCGGCGGGGTCAGCTTTAAGGGCACCATCATACCGCCGTTCAGCGCGGCGGGCGCAAAACTGTTCTGGTACCGGATCGCTGCGCATAACCAGGGCGTCGTCGTCCCCGATCCCAATTCGCTGTGCGACCCGAGCTGGCGGATCAGGCTGAACTCACGAGCGCAGGTGCTGCAAACCCCGCGGCTGATCGTCTTCTGGTACGAGGAAAACCACGACGCCCGGCTGATCCAGATGAACGATCGTCACCCCACGAAACTGAAACCCAGCTACCTGGGCGATAGCGTCGGCCATTGGCAGGGCAACACGCTGGTGGTCGATACGATCGGGTTCAACGGCAAGGATTGGCTCGATTTCGCGGGCAGCCCGGAATCGGCCAAGGCGCATCTGGTCGAGCGGATCACCAAGGGTCCCGGTGGCTGGATCACCGATATCACCACGGTGGATGATCCGGTGATGTACACGCACCCGTTCTCGTACGCGGAACATTGGTTCTATCAGCCGGTCGACGGGGATTTCGACGAAGAGGTGTGCGAGAATAATCGCGACACCTCGGGTATCGGGCCGCTGGTACCGCCGCCATGAAGAAACTGTTACTGCTGTTTCTGGTGATGGCGCTGCCGGCCTGGGCGCATCCCGATTTCACCGGGCGATGGCAACCGGTGGGGCTGGGTGCGCAAATTCTGATGCTGAACGGCCAGGCACCGCCGCTGCTACCGGGGGTCGCAAGAGCGGCGCCGGACCATAACGAAGAGACCAGCTGCACGGCCCCAGGCACGCCGCGAATATTCTTCGAGCCGGGGTCGTTTCTGATCGTGCAGCGGCCGTATCAGGTGCTGTTTCTGTTCGAGTATCAGCGTCTGTTCCGGCGGGTGTTCATGCACAAGCTGGGAGGCGAGATCGATCCCAGCTTCATGGGCTATTCGCTGGGACATTGGGAGGGCGATACGCTGGTGGTGGAGACCAGTATTTTCAATACCGAAACCACGCTCGACCGGGCCGGCACGCCGCACAGCGACGCGCTGGCGCTGACGGAGCGGCTCAGGCTCACACGTGGCGGGATGCTGGAGGATCTGATGACGGTGACGGACCCGAAGGTGTTCCCACGGGCGTGGCAGACCAGGTTCACGTTCGAAAAGCAGTCGGGGATGCGGATTGGGGAGGATGCTTGTCCGGACCGGGTTGCGGGGTCGTCACGGTGATCGGGGACCGGTCGGTGGAAAGTCTGGATTGCGTCGCCAGGGCCCGCAAGGTGCGTGAAATGGTGGGTGACCCTACGACGGAGTCGACCGGCGTGAGCCAACTGACAAAGTTTTTTTGCTTCTTTTTGTTCACAAAAAGAAGATTCTTCCCTATTTTTATTCACCTCATGCTTTGGCAATAAGCGGCAAGCTCTCGTCCATCCGGTAATCGACGCTGCTGTGGTTGTCGGCGGACTCCCCGCATTTGTGGGCAGTGTCGGGGGCAGCTCACGAATGCGGGCGGGCCCTATCAACCGGAACGTGCGTCGGGACGCTTTTGTACATTGGCGGGTTCGGGACTTTCCTCTAGCATTCCGCGATGCCCTTTGATCCCTCCCCGCCGAGCTTGCGCGATCGTCGGCCGGTCGCGTACTGGCTGTTCGGCGTTACTGCCATGCTTTGGGTGATGATCGTGCTGGGCGGCGCGACCAGGTCGTGGGGCTCGGGGCTTTCGATCATGGAGTGGGCGCCGGTGAGCGGGATATTGCCGCCGCTGTCGCACGCGGAGTGGGAGCGGCTGTTCGCGCTCTATCGTCAGATCCCGCAGTATAAACTGGTCAATCAGGGATTCGGGCTGGCCGGGTTTCAGCATATTTTCTGGCTGGAGTGGGTGCATCGGCTGTGGGGTCGGCTGGTGGGGGTTGCGGTGGCGTTACCGTTGTTCCTGTTCTGGCGGCGTGGGCTGATCGATCGGCGGCTGGGGCGGCGGCTGGTGGTGTTGTTCTGTCTCGGTGCGGTGCAGGGGGCGGTGGGTTGGTTCATGGTGGCGTCGGGTTTCATGGCCGACAGCGTCGCGGTTTCGGCCTATCGGCTGGTGGTGCATTTGGCGCTGGCGCTGGTGTTGTTCGGGGCGATGTTGTGGACCGCGCTGTCGGTGGAGACGCGGGTGCCGGCGGTGCTTACAGGCTGGCGGCAGATGCGGTATTGGCTGATTGCTGCCACTGGATTGCTGACGCTGACGATCGTTGCCGGCGGGTTTGTCGCCGGCACCAAGGCGGGATTTACCTATAACACGTTTCCGCTGATGGATGGTCAGCTGGTGCCGGACGGGTATTTTTCGATGACCCCGTGGTGGCGGAATTTGTTCGAGAATGTGGCGGCGGTGCAGTTCGATCATCGCGCGCTCGCGACCGCGACTTTGGTGGCTTTTACCACGATTGGGTTGGTTGGGTTGGAAGCTGCGCCGACGGCGCGGTTGCGGCGGTGTTTCATCGCGCTTTCGGGGGCGGTACTGGTGCAATATGCGTTGGGGATGACCACATTGCTTTTGGTGGTGCCGCCGGCGTTGGGCACCTTGCACCAAGGGGTAGCGATGATTCTATTGGCGTGTGCGCTGGTCACGCTGCATGGTTTGCGCGGCGCTCGTCGTCCCTCTTTGTGACAAAAGTTTTTTGCTTCTTTTTTTTAAAAAAGAAGACTTTCTTTCTTTTCCGAGGGTTATTGTTGAATGTTGAACGAACTTTCGCCGATTGCCGTCACCGACGGCCTGTTTTTTGGGCCCAATGCCGAGCTCGATCGTGATGGTGCCGAGCGGATCGTGCGTGAGGCGTTGGCCGGCAAGGACGACGGCGAGTTATTTCTGGAGTACCGCGAAAACGAGCACGTGAGTTTGGACGACGGCCGCATTCGCGCCGCCGGGTTCAGCAGCCATCTGGGGTTCGGTCTGCGCGCGATTCACGGCGAGGAATGCGGCTATGCTCATGCCGGCGAGGTTTCCGAGGCGGCGCTGAGGCGCGCCGCCGAGACCGTGGCTGCGGTGGGCGACGGGGTGGAGGGGGTTTCGGCGGCGCCGCCGAGCCCGCGCAACATCCGGCTGTATTCGCCCGCCAATCCGGTGGCGGAGGGGGATTTTGCCTCGCGCACCGCGCTGCTGGGCGAATTGGATGCTTACGCGCGCGGGCGCGATCCGCGGGTGGTGCAGGTTTCGGCCTCGCTGTCGGCGGAGTGGCAGGCGGTGCGGATCATCCGCGCCGACGGCACCAATGTCGCCGATCTGCGGCCACTGGTGCAGCTGTACGTGACCGTGGTGGTGGAGCAGGACGGCCGGCGCGAACAGGGCGGGCACGGGATGGGCGGAAGGATGGAATATCGATCGGTGCTCGATACCGCTTCGTGGCAGGGAGCGGTCGACGAGGCGCTGCGCCAGGCGGTGCGGCTGCTCGATGCGGTGCCGGCACCGGCGGGCGAGATGGAAGTGGTGCTGGGATCGGGCTGGCCGGGGATCTTGCTGCACGAGGCGATCGGGCACGGGCTGGAGGGGGATTTCAACCGCAAGCAGACCTCGGCGTTTTCCGGGCTGATGGGCAAACAGGTCGCATCCAAGGGCGTGACGGTGGTGGATGACGGCACGCTGCCGGACCGGCGCGGCAGCTTGACGGTGGACGATGAGGGCACGCCGACCAGCCGGACCACGCTGATCGAGGACGGAATCCTGGTGGGGTTCCTGCAGGACCGGCTGAATGCGCGGCTGATGAATATGCGCGCGACCGGGAACGGACGCCGGCAGTCCTACGCCCACGCACCGATGCCGCGGATGACCAATACCGTGATGCTGGGCGGGAACCATACCACCGAGGAAATGATCTCTACCGTCAAGCGTGGCCTTTACGCGGTGAACTTCGGCGGCGGACAGGTGGATATTACGTCGGGCAAGTTCGTGTTTACGGCGTCAGAAGCCTACTTGATCGAGAACGGGAAAATTGGGGCGCCGGTGAAAGGCGCCACGCTGATTGGTAATGGACCAGATGCACTGACCAAAGTCTCCATGATCGGGAACGATCTGGCGCTGGATCCGGGGATCGGAACCTGCGGCAAAAACGGCCAGGGAGTGCCAGTGGGAGTGGGACAACCAACATTGAAAATGCTCGGACTGACCGTGGGCGGAACGGCGTAACGAAGGGGTAACGAATAACAACCACCAATAATATAAAAGTAAGGAAGACTTCTTTTTTGAAAAAAAAGAAGCAAAAAACTTTTGGGGAATAAGTATGCGGGGACTGGCCGGATGGACCGTGCTGCTGGTAATCGCAGTCCTGGTCGGGATCGGGGCGTTGGCATACTCGGTGCTGGCGCCGCCGGCGATGATGAACGCAACCACCAATTGGCTGAAAGCCAATCCCGAAATCCACACCGGTAAAATCGAAGTGGACGCCTGGAAACGTCAGATCACCCTGGAACAAGTGTCGCTGCAACCAGGACTGAGCGCGGATCGCGTCGTGGTTTCTTGCCCACTATCACAAATCCTGCCGGCAGTGCTGTCTTCGTGGCAGCATTTCGCCGCCAACGCCGAAGCGGACAATCTGAACGGCCAGTTCAGCGGCGTCGAAGTCAGCGCGCCCAACGTCACCATCGACGGCGCGAGTTATGCCGGCGGCAACAACAACGACCCAATCGCGATCTTGCAGGGGATCTCCGCCAACAGTATTGCGGTCGCGGACATTTCGTTTCGCTATACCCTGGCCCAGGCAAGCGCATCGGGGGATATCAAATCACTCGCCGCGGCCGATATAATGAACGGCAAGATTGCGGCGATGAGCGCCGGCGCGATGCAAATCGTCACCGACGCGGGTCAGGTGCACGAGACACTGAATTCCGATTCGTTCCAAACCAGCAATCTCGATATTCCGGCCTACTACCGCTTCCTCGCTGGTAACGGCAACGCCGACGCGCCGATGGTGCGCATCTTTGATAGCGAGCAAATCAATAATCTGAGCCTGAACGCGGTGACCACTGCTGCGACCGTCAACGCAACCATCGGCGAGGCCGAGATCGGCCCGTTCGAGGCGCGGCCGATGACGACTCCCTATTGGGATGTGATGAGGGAAATAAGGGCGGCACCGAAACAGGCGTTGCCGGAACTGCTGGGTATGCTGAACGACCTCCATCTCGATTCCTATGACATCGACGACATCAAGATGCAGGTTACCGCGGCAAATGGACGCAACCTGAACTTCGGCATGCAGCACATCGGGATCAAGGATGTCGGCGGCGGAAAATTCGGCGCGATTACCTTCGACGGCCTGACCGGCGAGGTTCCGGGCGGCGAACTCACCGTGACCAAATTCGAGCTGGGCCAGATCGACGCCGGCCCGACGCTGAACGCGTTGCAAAATCTGGCGCAGGGTCCGGGCGCGATCGCCGGCTTCAACCCCACCGAGCGGGCGCTGAATATGGAGCCGACCTTCGGCCATTTCGAAATCGACGGTTTCGATTTCACGGGCCCCGACGGCAACTCGCGCGCTTCGATCGCGGAATTCCGAATTGATTCGTCGCATTATGTGCGCGGCATCCCCAGCTTTTCGGCGATGAAACTGGACGATCTGGTGATGCTGGTACCAGGCGAGAGCGCGGGCGCGGTGTGGCTGCATAATCTGGGCTACGGCGCGGTCGATGTGTCGAGCTCGATGAACGTGAATTGGAACCAAGACACCGGCGATTTTACCATCACCGACGGAACATTCGGGATACGGAACATGTTCCGGATCGCGCTTGACGCCCAGTTGCACGGAGTCGGCCGGGAGCAGTTGCTTGCGCGGAATTTCTCGGATGCGGAGTTCACCTCGGTGGATTTGAAATTATCCAATCAGGGGCTGATCGATAAGGCGCTGGATTATTTGGCGCGATTCTCGGGCGATCGCAGCGCGGTGATCGCAAGATTGAGCGCGGCGTATGATCCCGCGATTGCCTCGGCATTCGGCGATGGGCCACTGGGCGCGAGCGTGCAAACCGCGATTTCGCAGTTTCTGCAAAATCCGCAGAATTTGGAGGCGAGCGTGAATACGCCGCAGCCGGTGGCGTTGAGCGCGTGGAAAACCGCGGATTGGACCGTGCGGGCTAATCAGTAGGCCGGTTCACTTGATCGCGGGCGGAGGTTTCCCCAAGTGCAGCGGTGGCGGAGCCGTGGCGGCTTTGCGCAACAACAGAAGGAAGCCAAGATGTCGGTCGATGTGAAATACACGACCTCGGCCACCGCGACCGGTGGCCGTGACGGTCATGCGGCAACCAAGGATGGAAGCTTTTCGGTGAATTTGAGCCTTCCCAAGGAGTTGGGCGGGTCCGGCGGGCCGGGTGCCAATCCGGAGCAATTGTTCGCGGCGGGCTATGCGGCGTGCTTCATCGGCGCGTTGAAGGCGGTCGCGGGGAAAGAAGGGCCGCATGTGCCGAAGGATGCGACCGTGACGGCGACGGTGGGGATCGGGCCGCGATCGGAGGGCGGGTTCGGGATTACCGCCGCGCTGGAGGTTTCGCTGCCGGGGGTGGAACACGCGGCGGCGCAGGCGCTGGTGGAGAAGGCACACCAGGTGTGCCCGTATTCGAACGCGACGCGCGGGAATGTGGATGTGAAGTTGACGGTGGTTTGAGGGGGTAGTCGGGGCGGCGTTGCGGACTTGCTACCCCGGCAATCACCGCGGCGTTCGATCGTAATATCACCGGCAGATAAAGCGTTGAATCTTTTCGCCCGTAGACAGCCAGATATGTAGTTCGATGACACGCCGGACGAAATTTTTTTCGCCGTCTAATCTATCGGGAATTTTGATATGAAGAAAGTTTCCCTTGATAACGCAATCTAAATTCACTTGTGTGCTCCAAGGGCTGCACGTGAATACATAGTGCATAACAGCCTTTGCGGCGTTGATTTGTGCAGACGATTCAAATATCGCCTGGCCATCGTGCACAATTGCCGCGAAATTTTCCTGGTCAGTTAGATCGATACAAATTGGCAGTCCACAACGAAAAAAGCGTGGGCGAGCGCGCAAAGCTTCATTCAGCTGCTTTTGACCCAGCTGATACTGCCGATGTAACGGCAGCAGGATCGCTTCCTGACTGGAACTGAGAGGCATAGCACGGAGTACGCTGTTGCCGATATTGTAATGTCCGGTGACCAGTTCATGCCCGAGCATAATATCGAGAAATGCCTGCGGCGGGACTTGTTTTAGGAGAGTTGCTACGTCATCCAGCGGCTTGTTCTGTAATCCATCTACCCACGGGACTCCAAATTTCCGATGCCAGTTCAATACATAGAAGCACGCGCGCTGGATCGCGGTGTGCGGGGTACGCCATGCCGTGAGGTGAGCGTAAAAGGCAACGGGGTCGGGGAATACCGGCAGGCGCCTGGCGGAGGGTGGCCGCTCATCGGCTTCCAGTACGAGCCATAGGTACTGGAGGTGGTCCTCGGCGGAGATCTGCTTGCTGTCGAACAGAAAAGCTGCTCGTGGAAATTGCGCCGTTTGATCTGACGCTTGCACCCAGCCAGGAGCAACATAAAGAGGAATTTCAACTTCGGCGACCGCGGCACCGGAATTAAAGAAGTGCTCCAGCGTGGACGCATTGAAAGATGCGATTTCGTCTGCATCCACGCGAAGTATATAGCGTCCGTTACATGCGCGATAGCCTGCTACGCGCTTTGCGATTTCATTGGGCCAAATTGCCGATATATATCGGACGGGAATGCCAAGTTTTTGAAGGATCCCGTGGACAGGCGGTTCGGAGCGGCGGGGATCACGGCCGATTCGTTCCTGAAATGCCGCCATCCAAGAGTAAGCGCCGTCGACCACCACCAGTTCGTCGAGTAGCGGCAGCACAGATCGGAGCGCCGGACCCAACAGGTCCCAATCATTGTAGATGCTGAGATAGCCGCTAACGCTCACGCGCTGCTCCTAATTGTCTGCGGGCGCAAACTGCTTCGAAACGAATCGGCGCCGGTCCATCTTCCGTCGGAACCCTTACGACGAACCTACGCACAGGCCTCAAGGGAGGAAAAGCGAATTGCGCGCTCACCGGCGACAAAATCTGATTTGTTCTGACGTTGAAGAGTACGAGGCGGGACCACAAATCCGAGAGTTTAATTGTAATAAGGACCTTTGGTTGTCTCTTTTCTAAAAAAAGAGATTCAGCTGCTTTCATTCTCAAGTCGGTAGGATTGCTTCGCAAGGGCTCGCAAAGGCCGTGGGCGGAACGGGAGCCGAGCGCCGATATCGTTGCGTCGCCTTCACTGCCGACGAACAACTAATTGACCAAAGTTTTTTGCTTCTTTTTTTCAAAAAAGAAGACTTCTTACTTCCGTTCTGCCGCCCCAACTGCCTCGGGCCGGTTCGGCGTGTCGCTGACCGAGCCCAGGCTCGCTTCGGTCGCCAGCACGGTGCAGCGTTCGGGGATGATTTCGGCGAAGCCGCCCTGGACTTGGACCTCTTGCACCACGCGGTCGCCGGCGTAGATGCGGATGGTGCCGGCGTTTAGCGCCACGATCATCGGGGCGGTGCCGTAGAGGGCGCCGAGTTCGCCTTCGGCGCCGGGGATTACCACCATGTCGACTTCACGCGAGAGCAGAAGCCGCTCTGGACTTACGATCTCGAG
>Ga0302310_10002038_pt1 | contig 16591 bp, 9 predicted proteins | sample III_Palsa_N1_2_FD_200451 | JGI IMG/M metagenome (GOLD analysis project Ga0302310, IMG submission 200451) | Peat permafrost microbial communities from Stordalen Mire near Abisko, Sweden - III_Palsa_N1_2 | ecosystem: Environmental > Terrestrial > Soil > Palsa > Peat permafrost | place: Sweden...
TGAGAAGGCAAGATGGATAAGCAGGTTGACGTTGCGACCCCACCGCGTCCCGGCGCCGTCCGTGTGATCAGGCGGCGCCGGTTGATTTGGCCGTTGGTCCTTCTGGTGTTGGTGCTGGCTCTCGCCGGTGGAGTCGCCTGGCGCCTGACCCATCAGACGGCAGCCGTCGGTGGTGGCCGGTTCGGCGGCGCGGTTCCATCGGTGAGTGTGGCCGTCGCCGGTCCGGGCACCATCCAAAACCGTCTCCAGGAACTCGGCACCGTCACCCCGCTCGCGAGCGTTACGGTGGTGCCGCAGATTTCCGGCGTGCTCGAATCGGTCGGCTTCACCGAAGGTCAGACGGTAAAGAAGGGTGACTTCCTGGCCCAGATCGACGATCGGCCCTACAAGGCCCTGCTCGCGCAGTATCAGGGCACGCTGGCCCACGACCAGGGGGTGCTCTCCCAGGCCAGATCGGACCTGGCGCGCTACGAGGTCCTGGAGAAGCAAGACTCGATCGCCGCCCAAACCGTCACCGATGAGCAGGCGTTGGTGTCGCAAGACCTCGGAACGGTGGCGGCCGATCAGGCCCAGATCGCCGCCGAGCAACTCAACATCGCCTATTGCCACATTGTCGCGCCCGTCGATGGCGTGGTCGGTCTGCGCGAGGTAGACCCCGGCAACTACGTCACCAGTAATTCCACCAGCACTACCACCACTCCGTCGGGTGCCACCGGCATTGTGGTGCTGAACCAGATCGCCCCGATTTCGGTGTTATTCTCGGTCCCCGAGGATAACATCCCGGCGATCCACGCCGCGGTGAGATCCGGCAACCCGATCCCGGTGGTGCTTTATGACCGGGCCGATACCACCAAGCTCGCCGACGGCACACTCGCGACACTCGACAACCAGATCGACACCAGCACCGGAACTTTGAGAATGCGCGCGATGTTCCCCAATACCGACGGTGAACTCGTGCCCAACCAATTCGTTAATGTCGACATGCTGGTGAGCCAACTGCAAAATGTGCTGAGCGTGCCGGTGAACGCGATCCAGACCGGCGCGCCGGGCAGCTACGTCTATGTTGTCGACGCCGATAACGTCGCCAATGTCACCGCGGTCACCACCGGTGCCCAGGATTCCGACCGCGTGCAAATCCTCTCGGGGCTCAACTACGGCGACCGCGTGGTAACTGACGGCGTTGATCGTTTGCGTGACGGCATCAGGGTCACCATCGCCGGCCCGGTCGCCACCGCTCCCGTCGCCACCGCGGTCCGCCGCCATCGCCACCGCCGGGCGGGCGGCTACGGCCAGGGCGGTTATGGCGGTTACGGTCAGGGCGCCGGGGGCCAGGGTGGCGGGGCTCCGGCTGGCGGAGCCCCGGCCGGCGCCGGCCCATAACTGATCGCTCCCCGATGAATCCTTCGAAGATCTTCATCGAGCGCCCGGTCGGCACGATCCTGCTGATGGTCGCGATCCTGTTCGCGGGCGCGCTTGGCTTCCGCTACCTGCCGCTGTCGGCCCTGCCTGAAGTCGACTACCCCACCATTGAGGTCAGCACCTTCTATCCCGGTGCCAGCCCGGATGTGATGTCGACCTCGGTCACCGCGCCACTCGAGACTCAGTTCGGCCAGATGGCGGGCCTGAACCAGATGACCTCGCAAAGTTCCGGCGGGGCCTCGATCATCACGCTGCAATTCGCCCTCTCGCTTGACATCGACGTGGCCGAGCAGGAAGTCCAGGCCGCGATCAACGCCGGCGGCAATCTGCTGCCGAGTGATCTACCCGCACCGCCGATCTATGCCAAGGTGAACCCCGCCGACGCGCCGATCCTCACGCTGGCCCTCACCTCATCGAGCCTGCCGCTCACCCAGGTCGAAGACCTCGCCGAAACCCGCATCGCCGAGAAAATCTCGCAGCTCAACGGCGTCGGGCTGGTTTCGATCGGCGGCGGCCTGCGCCCATCGGTAAGGATCCAATTCAAACCTCAAGCACTCGCCGCCTACGGTCTCAATATCGACGATCTGCGCACCACCATCGGCAACAACAACGAGGACGGCGCCAAGGGCAGTTTCGACGGCCCGGCGCAGGCGACGTCGATCAACGCCAACGATCAGCTCACCAGCGCCGATCAATACAGCGACATGGTCCTCGCCTACGTGAACGGCGCCCCGGTTCGCCTCAAGGACGTGGCCACCATCGTCTCCGCGCCGGAAAACAGCTTCATCGGCGCCTGGGCCAACAAAACCCCGGCAGTGATCCTAAGCATCCAGCGTCAGCCCGGCGCCAACGTGATCTCGGTGGTGAAAGCGGTCCAGACGTTGCTACCCAAGATCGAAGCGTCGCTGCCGCCCTCGATCGACATCCAGGTGATGAGCGACCGCACCAACACCATCCGCGCCTCGGTGTCCGACGTGGAGTTCGAGTTGCTGCTATCGATCGCCCTGGTGGTGCTGGTGCTGTTCCTGTTTCTGCGCAACCTGCCCGCCACGATCATCCCGAGTCTCTCGGTGCCGCTTTCGCTGGTCGGCACTTTCGGCGTGATGTACCTGGTCGGCTTCTCGATCGACAATCTCTCGTTGATGGCGCTCACCATAGCCACGGGCTTCGTGGTCGACGACGCGATCGTGATGATCGAAAACATCTCCCGCTACATCGAGGCCGGCGATCCGCCGCTCGATGCCGCCCTCAAAGGCGCCAAGCAGATCGGCTTCACCATCATTTCGCTCACGGTTTCGCTGATCGCGGTGCTGATCCCGCTGTTGTTCATGGGCGACGTGGTCGGCCGGCTGTTCCATGAATTCGCCATCACCCTCGCGGTCACCATCGTAATCTCGGCGATCGTCTCGCTCACCCTGGTGCCGATGATGTGCGGCCGCATCCTGCGCCACCACCAGGAAAAGGATCGCAGCCGGTTCGATGTCACCCTCGAACGCTGGTTCGACTGGATCATCGCGCGCTACGACACCGCACTGATCTGGGTGCTCGACCGGCAGCCCGCGACGCTGGTGGTGGCCGTCGCCACCCTGGTCCTCACCATCGCGCTCTATATCTGGATCCCCAAGGGCTTCTTCCCGGTGCAGGACACCGGCATGATCACCGGCATCTCGGAGGCATCGGAGGGGATCTCGTTCTCCGCCATGAGCACGCGCCAGCAGGCGCTGGTCGATGCCATCCTGAAGGACCCCGACGTCACCAGCGTTACTTCCTCCGTCGGGATCGACGGCACCAACGTCACGCTCAACAGCGGGCGGCTCGACATCGTGCTGAAACCGCGCGACCAGCGTGATCTTTCCGCCACCGAAATCATCACCCGGCTCCAAAACGAAACCGCCAATGTTCCCGGCATCGAGCTCTACATGCAGCCGGTGCAGGACCTCACCATCGACAGCACGGTGAGCCGCAACCAATACCAGTTCGTGCTGGAAAACGCCGACGGCACCCAGTTCAACACCTGGGTGCCGAAACTTCTGACCAAGCTGCGCACCCTGCCGCAGCTTTCGGATGTAGCGAGCGACCTCGAGCAGACCGCGCCGCTCGCGATGCTGGAAATCGACCGCACTACCGCAGCCCGCTTCGGCATTACGCCGGCCACCGTCGACAATGCGCTCTACGATAGTTTCGGCCAACGCATCGTCTCCACCATCTACACTCAATCGAACCAATACCGGGTGATTATGGAGGCCGACCCCACCCTCCAAACCACGCTCACCGGCCTCAATAAAATCTACCTACCCACCACCGCATCGAGCAGCGGCGAGGTCCCCCTTTCCGCCATCGTGTCAGTCAAGATGGAGCAAGGTCCGCTAGAAATCTCGCATTACGCCCAGTTCCCATCGACCACCGTTTCGTTCAACGTGGCGCCCGGCGTTTCGCTCGGCCAAGCGGTCGACGCGGTCAAGCAAGCCCAGGCCGAAGTCGGCCTGCCGGACAGCTTCGTAATCGCGTTCCAGGGCGCCGCCGCCTCGTTCCAATCCTCGCTCGGCAACGAGGTCTTCCTGCTGCTCGCCGCCGTCGCCACTATGTATATCGTGCTCGGCGTGCTGTATGAGAGCTTCATCCATCCGGTGACGATTCTTTCCACGCTCCCCTCGGCCACGGTCGGCGCGCTGATCGCCCTCATGCTCGCGGGCGACGACCTAGACGTGATCGCCATCATCGGCATCGTCTTACTCATCGGCATCGTCAAAAAGAATGCCATCATGATGATCGACTTCGCCCTCCAAGCCGAGCGCGACGAGGGCAAGTCCCCCCTCGAAGCCATTCACCAAGCCTGCCTGTTGCGCTTTCGCCCGATCCTGATGACCACCATGGCCGCGATCCTCGGTGCCCTCCCTCTAATGCTAGGCACCGGCACCGGCGCCGAGCTACGCCGCCCGTTAGGTGTTGCCATCGTCGGCGGCCTGATTTTGTCCCAAATCCTGACCCTGTTCACCACGCCCGTAATCTACCTGGCCTTCGACCGCATCGCCGTCAGGTTCCAGCGCCGATCGGCCGCCGAGAGGTTGGCGGAGTGAGGAGGCAGGGAGAAAGTAAGGCAAGGCGAGGGGCTTTGCCCCCTCGACCCCCATTGGGGTGTAGGCACCCCAAACCCCCGTCAATTTTGGTTTGGCGCGGACCACCGGTTGGTGCCAAACCAAAATTGACGGGGGTCTGGGGTGCCTACACCCCAGCGGGGTCCAGGGGCAGAGCCCTTGGCCTTGCCTTACTTACTTCCGGGCTCCTCAATCCATGAACATCTCAGCGCCGTTCATCGCGAGGCCTGTGGCTACGATCCTGTTGACCGTCGGCATCGTACTGTCGGGGGTATTGGCTTATTTCGTGTTGCCGGTTGCGCCACTGCCGCAAACCGATAGCCCGACCATCGCGGTATCGGCGTCGCTGCCCGGCGCCGACCCGGATACCGTGGCGACGTCGGTCACCGAGCCCTTGGAACGTCACCTAGGCGCCATTGCCGACGTGACCGAGATGACCAGCGAAAGCTCGACCGGCAGCTCGCGGATTTCATTGCAGTTCGATCTCAATCGCGACATCAACGGCGCCGCCCGCGACGTCGAAGCCGCGATCAACGCGGCCCGCATCGATCTGCCGACCGCGCTGCGATCGAACCCCACCTACCGCAAGCTCAATTCAGCCGATAGCCCGATCCTGGTGATGACCTTGCGCTCCAACACGCTCACGCGCGCGAAACTCTACGACGCGGCCACCAACATCCTGGAGCAGCGGCTCTCACAGATCGACGGCGTGGGCGAGGTACAACTGGGGGGAGGGGCCGCGCCCGCCGTGCGGATCGAGCTCAGCCCGCAGGCGCTGTTCAACTACGGCATCGGGCTCGAGGACGTACGTGCCGCGATCGCCAACGCCAACGCGCACAGCCCCAAGGGAATGATCGAGGATCACGGCACTCGTTACGAGATCGACACCAACGACCAGGCGCTTCACGCCGCCGACTACAGGCCGCTGGTCATCGCCTACCGCAACGGCATTGGGGTACGGCTCCAGGATGTCGCCGAGGTCGACGACAGCATCGAGGACCTGCGCAACATCGGCATCGACCAGGGGCAGCAGGCGATCCTGCTGTTCTTCTACCGCGAGCCGGGCGCCAACATCATCAAGGTAGTGAACAGCATCAAGGCCGCCCTGCCGCAACTGATGGCGGCAATGCCGAAAGATGTGAGTTGGGCGCTCGAATCCGACCGCAGCACTTCCATCGCGGATTCGTTGCGAGATACTGAAATCACCCTGCTTCTGGCAGTGCTGCTAGTCACCGGCGTAGTCTATCTATTCCTGCGCAACGCGCGCGCCACGCTGATCCCCGCGATCACGGTGCCGGTATCGATCATCGGCACCTTCGGACTGATGTATCTGTTCAACTTTTCGATCGACATCATGTCGCTGATGGCGCTCACCATCGCCACCGGCTTCGTCGTCGACGATACCATCGTGGTGATGGAAAACATCGAGCGCCACATCGAAGCCGGACTTATGCCGTTGGCGGCGGCGTTCCGCGGCGCGCGCGAGGTGGGTTTCACCGTGCTGTCGATCAGCCTTTCGCTGGTCGCGGTGTTCATTCCGATCCTGCTGATGGGCGGCGTGATCGGGCGTCTATTCCACGAGTTCGCCATCACCTTGTCGCTTGCCATCATGATTTCCTTGTTCGTGGCACTCACCACAACGCCGATGCTGTGTGCCCGCCTGTTGCGCCCCAAAAAAGAAGTGAAGCAGAACCGGCTGCTCGAACGCATCAACGAGGGTTATGCCTCAAGCCTGGTCTGGGCGCTGCGCCACGGCACATTGCTGATGCTGATCCTCGCCGCCACCATCGCCATCAACGTGTTCCTGTTCAGCGCCATCCCCAAGACCTTCTTTCCGGAACAGGATACCGGCCGGCTGATGGGCAACGTGATGGCTGATCAGAGCATTTCGTTCCAATCGATGTCGGTCAAAATACGGCAGATCTCCGCCATCATTCAGCACGACCCCGCGGTGCAATACGTGGTGGCGTCCTCGGGCGGCGGCGGCGGCGGGCGATCTCAAGCCAACAGCGCGATGATGTTCATCACCCTGAAGCCGGCGTCCGACCGAAAGCTTTCCGCGCTCCAGGTCTCGGCCAGGTTGCGGGCGAAGCTATCGCACATCGCCGGCGCCAGCACCTTCCTGCAAGTCCCGCAGGAAATCCGCGTCGGCGGCCGTCAAAGCAACGCGACCTATCAATACACGCTGCAAGGCGACAGCACCGATGAAGTTTATGCCTGGACACCCAAGCTGGTCGCGGCATTGCAGGACGACCCGCGCCTTACCGACGTGAGTTCGGACTTACAGACCAAAGGATTGGAGACCGACCTCAACATCGACCGCGACCGTGCGGCCCAGTATGGCGTCAACGTCTCCGACATCGACAACACTCTCGATGACGCCTTCGGCCAGCGCGACGTATCCACCGTGTATGAGGAGCAAAACCAATATCGCGTGGTGATGGAGATCGCGCCGAAGTATTTGAACAGCCCGACGATGTTGAACCAGATCTGGGTCAGCACCGCCGGCAGTGCTTCCGGCAGCCAATCGACCAATCTGGTTACCAGCGCGAAGAACGCCGGGGCGTCCGCGGTGCGCAATGCGGCCACCAACGCGATCGCCACCAGTGGCGGCTCAAATGTCGGTTCGGCGGTCGCCACCAGCGTCGAAACCATGGTGCCGCTGTCGAATTTCGTGAAATACGGCCCGGGCCTGACGCCGTTGGCGGTGGAGCATTCCGGCCCGTTCGTTTCGACCACGCTTACCTTCAATCTTGCCGAGGGCGCGACACTAAGCGAGGCGCAGCAAGCGATTTTGCAAGCCGAGGACACCATCCGGATGCCGGCCACCGTCGTTGGTCAATTCACCGGCACGGCGGGCCTCTATTCCGATCTGGCCAGCAACCAGCCGTTTCTTATCGCCGCAGCACTGATCGCGGTTTATCTGGTGCTGGGCATTCTGTACGAGAGTTTCATTCATCCGCTCACCATCATCAGCACATTGCCGTCGGCGGGCGTAGGTGCGGTGCTGGCGCTGATATTGTTCAACACCGAATTCAGTTTGATCGCCCTGATCGGCGTGCTGTTGCTCATCGGCATCGTCAAGAAGAACGCGATTTTGATGATCGACTTTGCCCTCAACGCCGAGCGCGACCAGGGGCTTTCCACTCACGATGCGATTTTGCAAGCGTGCCGGATACGCTTCCGTCCGATCATGATGACCACCGCGTCCGCTTTGTTCGGCGCGTTGCCGCTGGCTTTTGGTTTGGGTTCGGGCTCGGAGTTTCGCCAACCACTCGGCATCGCGATTGTCGGGGGCTTATTGATCAGTCAGGCGCTGACGCTCTACACGACGCCGATCGTCTATCTCTATCTCGACCGCTTCCGCCACTATCTCGTGGCCGCTTGGCGGCGCCCATCTCCGGAACCCGCCGAATGAAATCTATCCTTTGTGACAAAAGCTTTTTGGTTCTTTTTTTCAAAAAAGAACACTTAGCGAGTCTTCTTTTTGTGAGCAAAAAAAAGCAAAAAAACTTTCTCACTTTTTGGCCGGTGCTTGCATTGCTTGGCTTCGATGCTTGTTCCGTCGGCCCGCACTACAGAATTCCGGCGCCCACGCCCAATCCCGCGCCGGGGGCATTCAAGGAGCTGAAGGGCTGGAAAGCCGCCGACTCGGTCGAACTCCCAAGCGGCAATTGGTGGGAGATCTATAACGACCCCACGCTAAACTCGCTCGAAGCGAAAGTCGCCATTTCGAACCAGACCGTAGCCGAGGACGCCGCCAATTATCGTTACGCCGAAGCGCTAGTCACCGAGGCGCGCGCCAATCTGTTTCCGATCCTCTCAGGTTCGTTCGCCGCCAGCCGCAGCCAGTCGCCCAGCCTGGGCGGTTCCAGCATCCAGGGCGGAAACATTTCAAACGATCCAACCACCACCCTAACCCCCGAGCTCTCGGCCAGTTGGACCGCCGATATTTGGGGCCAGATCCGCCACGAGGTTGAGGAGGCCCGCCAGAACGCGGCATCCGACAAAGCCACTCTTGCCTACGCCACCCTCTCGGCTCAGGCCACGCTCGCCACCGACTATTTCGAGCTCCGCTCCTCGGACTCGCTCCGCGACATATACAAGCAGACTGTCGACGCCGATCAGGCTTCGTTCATTATCACCAGGAACCAGTATAACGCCGGCATCGTGACCAGCGCCGATATGGTGACCGCCCAAGCTCAGGTCGACAGCGCCCGCGCCGCACTCGCTGGTGTCGAACAGGCCCGCGCCATGTATGAACACGCGATCGCGGTGCTGTCCGGAGATGTCCCCGCGGCAGTCACCATCCCGCCCTCTCCTCTGACCGGCACGGTACCGGTGGTCCCCGCGGGAGTGCCCTCGGAATTGCTCGAACGCCGGCCCGACATCGCCGCGGCCGAACACACCATGCACGCACAGAACGAAGCCATCGGCGTTGCGGTCGCAGCGCTCTATCCCACCCTGACCCTTACCGCCGACGGCGGATTCACCGGCAACGCGCTCAACAACCTGTTCAACGTCGCCCACCGCTTCTGGTCGCTCGGCGCTAACAGCGGCCTCACCATCTTTGATAGCGGAGCCCAGGGTGCCGCGGTCGACGCGGCGCGCGCCCAATATGACTATGCGGTCGCCACCTACCGCGAGACCGTGCTTACCGCATTCCAAGGCGTGGAAGACCAGCTCGCCGCCCTGCACGCGCTGCAGAACGCAATCGCGCTCGACGACCTGGCCGTTCGCGATGCACAGAAGGCGCTGGCCGTAACGCTGAACCAATACAAGGCGGGAACAGTGGCATATACCTCGGTAGTCACTGAACAGGACGCGCTGCTTTCCGCCCAACAGGCGCAGCTTTCCACCCAGACCAGCCGGCTGGAGGCGTCTGTGACATTGGTCGAGGATCTCGGCGGAGGGTGGCAGAAGTAAAAGTAAGTGTTCTTTTTTGAAAAAAAGAACCAAAAAACTTTTGCACATTAGGGGCGTAACTTTCCGATACGATCCAGCGCATTCCATAACCTAAGCGATTGCTCTAGGTTATCGGCGGCGCTTCGAACGTCCGACCTGGGGAAAACTACCAATGACTGCACGCAGCCTGTTGGCCGGCACCTGCCTGCTGGCACTTTCGAGCTGCAGACTCCCGCCGCTGTTCACCCCATCGGTGCGGCAAAACGCCGACGAATTCAGCCAGACCATGGACGATTTCACCGATAAGGCGCTGCTCGCCAACGTGCTGCGCGCCCGCGACTTCGCACCGCTGAATTTCGCCGAACTCACCAACATCTCTGGCCAATTCTCGTTTAGCGAACAAGTAGGCCTCAGCAACCCATTCGGCAATGTGCTTGGCCCCGGCCGCAACACCGCCACCTCCGGCGTTTCCGCCTCCGCGACACCAACCATCACGCTGGGTGACCTCAACACCCAGAATTTCATGGCGACAATGGTGCAGCCGGTCTCAGCGACCTACATCGCCAGCAAATGGAACGAAGGGCTGCCGCACGCCCTGCTGCTATACCTGTTCGTGAAATCGATCCGGTTCGCCGACGATCGTGCGCCGCATCTGAACGACCCCGATCACATGGCGGATTTTCGGGCCCTGGTCGATCAGATGCTGAGCCAAAACGCCGAACTCAAAAGCTTGGTGCTGCTAGACCCGGTGGGCACCCCGCTGCCGTTCACCAACGGCACTTCCAGCAGTGGCGGCATGCAGATCTCGATGGGCAACACGCCCGCGATCTCGGCGCTTACTCTGATCAACGGGTTGAACGATGGCCAATTGCATTCCGCCAACGCACCATGTCCCGGCGGCGGTGCCGGCTGCGCGCAGATCTACAAGGAATATCCTGCCTCGATCGTGCTGTGCCTGCCCACCACCCACGATCCGGCTGACGACCAGTACAAGTTTGCCGGCCACGTAGTCTATGCGGCCCCTGAAGGCGGAGCATTCGGCGGTGCGCGCGCTCGCGCCGGGCTATCCCTACTGGGTGCTGCCATAGCCAACATTGTGCCTATTCTCCCCAGCAGCAACAATGGCGGCGGTGGCGGCAACAGTGGCCCCGGCGGTGGCGGCGGCGGAGGTCCCGGCGGTCAATCGAGCACAACCCTCGGGACCATGCAGGAGCTGAACGCGGCGATGGTAGGCGGCCGGGTGAGTAGTATTCTCGATCGCAACGATTGCGCCACCGATCAGATCGTATTGTCGCCGAACGCGGACCAGATGCTCGAGTCCACTTCGCGTCGCGGCGCCCGCATCGAGTGGCGTTCGATTTCCGAGGTGATCCAATATCTCGGCGCGATCGCCCGCAATCAGAACGTTCCGTCCCGGGTCCCCGGCTGGGACCAGGATCAAACGTTGTTTCGAATAAACCACGGAGAATCCGGCAGGATCAGCATAATCTATGAAGGCACGCGCTACAGCATTCCGGGCGAGTTGCAAGCGGTCGCCGGCAACGATCCCAACAACCATAGTTTGGAGACTTTAAGTCTGCTTAACGAACTAATTGGAACCGCAAAGCAGTCGACAGACTTACCTCAACTCTAATTGACAAAAGTTTTTTGCTTCTTTTTTTCAAAAACGAAGATACTTGCTGCATCCTAAAGCTTTAGGCAAGCACAAGAAGTGCTCTTTTTTGAAAAAAAGAACCAAAAAACTTTTGTCACTTCGCGTTATTGACGGCCGGGTAAAAGCACCCTGGATTCGGACCAGCCGCCAGGTAAAACTACCGTCCATTGGTCGCCTACTTTCTCGAAATTAACTGGAGAATGACAAAACGGCGCGATCCTGCCGGTGGCGAAATACATGCACTGGATATACTTGTCCTGCTGCTTCTCGAACCAGGTGTAGCCTTCGACCAGACGCTCGCTCCAGGTGCCGTCTGGATTTTTGTCGTTCGAAAACATGGTGAAAGTACCATCGGCGTTAAACCATACATGGCCGTTGTAGTCGGCCGCTTTGAACGCAATCGTGTTGCCGTAATAGCCCGCCATCGGATTTTCCCCAGGAGTCTTCGGCATGTGGGCCAGAGTTTCCAAAGGCACGATGTGAGTGGTGCCGAACGGACTGGTCTCCAAAGTACGGCCATCGAACAGGTAAAAACGTAAAAGCGATCCGTTGCGGCTACCGTCCTTGTCCGGATTGATCACCGTGTCGAGTTTTTCGCCGACCTTCAGCAAATCCTTGGTCCAGCCCATGTGGAACAGAAGCGTGGGATCGGGGCCGGTGATGGTCCAATCGGGCGCGCCCCCGTGGCCATCGAACGAACCCACGACCAATTTCAACTGCGGGCCCGACCAATCGACACTGCGGACCACGCTGTCCAGGATCAGCACATTATCCTTGTCGTAAGCCACCGCCGCGGCCCGCGCGCTGGACGGGCACAGAGCCGCCAGCGATAGGCCCGCCCCGAACAGGGACATCAGAATTTTCTTCATGGGTTCCTCCGGTTGATTTTTATGAAACTGAATCGACTATGAGATTTCACCGCCAACCGAACCATGCTATCAGCCTTCCCGCACGAGTGAAAGCGGTCGGTCGACCGACCGGGCGCTCATGATCGGGGAGGGGGCGGAATGTTCCAAAGCAGCGCATCAAGATGGTGCATCGCCGTGGGGTTTATAATTGCGCTCGGTCCGGTTCGGGCCGACGATCAAATACCAGCAAATCATTGGCCCGGCGAGCAGGGGCTTACCTGGGCATCGATCGCGAAATTGCCGAATTGGCGCGGGCTGTGGTATCCCGACCCCAAGTCGTTCCGGGAAAGCGATCAGGCGATTTCCAATCCGAAACATACCCCATATTCGGCCCCGCTTACGCCGAAGTGGGAGGCTTACCGGCTGGCGCATGCGGCGGCTCCGGGCGGTTTTCCCGCGAATGCATCAAAGGCCAATGCCGCACTGTGTCTGCCCGACGGCATGCCGGCGCTGATGCAGGCGCCGCACGGGTTTGAATTTTTCTACGCGCCGGGCCGGGTGGCGATCGTCGCCGAAAATGGCGAGGTGCGTCACATCTATACCGACGCCGGGGCCCACCCCGACGATCCGGACGACACCTGGGAGGGCGATTCGATCGGCCACTGGGAAGGCGACACGCTGGTGGTCGATACGATCGCGATCAAGCCGGTGGCCGAGATATTCATGGGATTACCCAACGCTTCGGACAAGACTCACGTGGTCGAGCGCATTCACCTGAACGCGCAAAAGGAGATCCAGGTCGATACGGTGGTGACCAATCCGGACGAATTCACCAAGCCGTTCGCTTACACGCGGACATGGCAATCCGAGCCGGGGCGCGCGGTGGAATATGTGTGCCTGGAGGGCAATCGCGCAACGCCCTCCGGCACGATCGACTTAACGCCGCCGGCCGGCCTTTGAGATCGGAAACCGTCATGAGAATTGCAAAGACCATTTTTCTCGCCGCGGCGGCTGGAATGATTTTTATCCCCGCTGCGCTGGCGCATCATTCCTATGCAGTGTTCAACAGGAAGAAGACCGAGGTCTCGGTTGCCATGGTTAGGCTTCTGGAGTGGAAGAATCCGCATGTGTGGCTGTGGGTATTGATGCCCGGCACCGGCGGAGCGCCGAAATTATGGGGGCTCGAGGCCACGGATATCGGCAGCCTGAAGCGCGGCGGCTGGTCGAAAAACACGGTGAAGACAGGCGACAAGGTGAAGGTAGCATTCCACCCGCTGTTGAGCGGGCAGGCCGGTGGATCACTGGTTTCGATCACGCTGCCCGATGGTACGGTGACGACGCCGTATGGGCCACCGGGGGCGGGTGGCGGGCCGCCGCAGTAGGGTGACCCGCCATTCCGAATGATAATGGACGAAAACAGGAGGGAAGCATCTTTTTTGAAAGAAAGAAGCAAAAAACTTTTGATCATTTGGATCGGAGAGCACAGCCCTTAGACCCGTGCATCCCAATTCCTAATTGACAAAGTTTTTTTGCTTCTTTTTGTTCACAAAAAGAAGATTCTTCCCTATCCTTTAGAACGTAATCTTGGCTCCCGCCAGGAACGACGCCCTCGCGACCTGATAACCATTTGCCGCCTCGTAGTGCGAGTCAAGAATATTCCGTCCCGTCGCCGTTAGCATCAGTCGTGGATTAACTTGGTATTGTGCAGACAAATCCGCGATCAGGCCGGATTGTCCAAAGCTGGTACCGATATAATTGCCGCCATTATCATAGAGATAATCGAACGAGCGATCGGTGTAATCGAGCTCCGGCACCAGCGTGAATTGCTCCCAGTGCCAATGACCGATGATCGAGACTTTGTTGCGTGGGCGGCGGATCAGCGGTGTGTTGTCCGAAAGATCGCGCGGGTCGAGGTGTGTTGCTGCGATCACCAGATCGGTGTTTTCGGTCGGGCGCAGGGTTATGCTGGCGTCGATACCGGTGATGCGTGAGCGGCCAATGTTCTCGGTGGTATCTACCGGTTGGTAGACATAGGTGATCAGATCCGTGATGTGCTGGTCGAATATCGCGACATCCCAGCTTAGGCGATGGTCGAATAATTCCGTGCGCAATCCCAACTCCGTCTCATCCGATCGCTCGGGTTTCAGCGACGGATTGCCGACATACCCATAGCTATCGATGCCGAACAGATCGTACAGCGACGGCGCCTCGAACCCGGTGCCATAGGAAAGTCGCAGGTTCGACGCGATTTCCGGAAGTGCGAAATTGCCGCCGGCGCGCCAGGTGAAAGCCGAACCAATCGCGCCCACTTTTTCCTCGCGCGCGTTGGCGGACAGGGTCAATCGTTCGATCGTCGTCACGACCCCAACATAACCCGCATCGGTATCGCGGTGCGCCGCCACCTCATCGTCGTAGGGATAACCATACGACGAAGTATCGCTCACCACCGCGACACTTTGCCGGCCATGCTCGAACCCGAAATCGATCCCGCCGGCCGGCAGTGCCGCGAGACTGATCCGGTTATTCCACTGCAGCAACTCATCGATACCGTGATAGGTGCTGTCCTCGGACGACTCCGTGGGGTCGCTCGCAAGCAGCGGATTCAGGTAATGGCGATCATCGCGCGTGAGGCTCGCCACCAAGCCGCTTTGCCAGGCGCCGTTGAACAGACTGGTATCCGCGGAAAGCCGCCCAAACAGATTATTCAATCGCGCCGTGCCTTCGGGATCGTCAAATCCGAAGTTATCATACCCTTCCGCCGCCTCGCGTCCGCGCAGGATCAAACCGAATCGCGTGCCATCTATTGGAGTTACGCCCAGATTGACGTAACCGGTGCTGGCGCGGAAACCGTCGGGCAGACCGGTGTAATAGTTCATGCGCTGTGGCGTGACATCGAATCCCTTGGTCGAACCGGTCTGGACGCCCGCGGCATAATCGAACATTCCACTAGACCCGCCGACATTGGCGGCGCCGAACAGCGTAGCCAGGCTACCGCCCTCGACGCTGGCGTTTCCGGCCGGGACGCCTTGGCCTTGTGGCGTGATCATATTCACCACACCGCCGATGGCGTTCGAGCCATAAAGCCCCGACAGCGGCCCGCGCACGATTTCGATCTTCGAAATATCACCGAGCAGGTCTTCGCCAAAATCGAACGCGCCCGCGGGATTGCTGCCGTCATTCACCGGCACGCCGTCGCGCAGCACCAGCACCTGATCGCTATCGGCGCCGCGCACGAACAGGCTGGCGGGCTGTCCCATCCCGCCGGATTGGACCAGGTCGACGCCCGGAACGCTACTGAATGCGTCGGCGAGGCTGGTATCGCCTTGCTCCTGCAACTGTGCGGCGGAAAGCACCGTGACCGTGGCGGGAAGGGTTTCGAGCGGCTGGGGAATTCGTGTCGCCGTCACTACAATCGGCGGCAAGGCTTCCTGCGCCAAAGCAGGCAGGGAGATACCTGCCAACAAAACTCCCATCAATGCGAAACGCATGGGTTATCACTCCTCGGGTCTGCCCGCGAACGGGCAGGATTGGACCAGCGAGAGCCGCCTGCGGGTCTTTCTCCCGTTGCGCGGGTGCACCTCGCCCCGTGCGCGCGAACCATCTCGACCTCGGCCGGTCTCCTGGCTTGTGGCGTCTTTGGCAGCGGCCCCGCCTTCTCATCCCGGTTGGGACAATGGCTGAATGGAGCCGCTCCGCCACCTACAGTTGCGAGGGCAGCCGGGGCGTTGCACCGCGTTCCCGTAACCAAGGTCTGAACCCGACATATCGCATCGCGGTGCGAAAGCAAACAGGAACAAGCAGGCAGCATCTTTTTTGAAAAAAAGAAGCAAAAAACTTTTGTTCAAATGGGATCGGATTCACCGTCGCGAAACCGTTACGCCCAAACCTAAAATTGACAAAAGTTTTTTGCTTCTTTTTTTCAAAAAAGGAGACTTCTGCTCTACGCTTTTGTCCCGAGCCCCTTCCGCCACTGGGCACGCAGCGCCGCCGGCCGAGCTGGGTACCTCGCCTCCAGCAGCGACAATTCGACAATGCGGTCGATCCGGAAATGCCGGAAATCCGAGCGCAATTCGCACCAGCCGATCAGCAGCCGCGACAGGTCGAGATATCCGACCGCGATCGGCCAGACGATCCGTTCGGTATCGCGTTCCTGTTCGTCACGGTAACGGAGTTTGACTTTCCGCCCGGCGCGGATATGCCCTCGCAGTGTCACCAGATCGACATTGTCCGGGGACTCCTTCCACCGCGGCGGCATCGCCGTCACCGGGTCGAACACGTAGGATCGCAAGCGTTCCGGTACGACGGCGCCAATTTTCGCCATCAGCCCGAGTGCTGCCTTGGCGAGCTCCGGATCGCCATTACGCGCCACCCATTGTGCGCCCAGAACCGCCGCTTCGATCTCATCGGATGTCAGCATCAGCGGGGGAAGATCGAAGCCGGCTTCAAGGATATAACCCAATCCCGCTTCGCCCCGGATCGGAACCCGTTGAGACATCAGGTCGTCGATGTCCCGATAGACGGTCCGCTTGGACGTCTCCAATTCCGCCGCGATCGCGTCGGCCGTAATCGGCCGGCGCGCCCGCCGCAGGATCTCGATGAGTTGGAACAGTCGGTCGGCGCGTCTCATTCCCGCATCCTCGGCGTTCGCTGCTGACAGCATGCTGTCAGCA
>Ga0302310_10002040_pt1 | contig 16588 bp, 20 predicted proteins | sample III_Palsa_N1_2_FD_200451 | JGI IMG/M metagenome (GOLD analysis project Ga0302310, IMG submission 200451) | Peat permafrost microbial communities from Stordalen Mire near Abisko, Sweden - III_Palsa_N1_2 | ecosystem: Environmental > Terrestrial > Soil > Palsa > Peat permafrost | place: Sweden...
GCTGTTCGAGGTCGGCAATCGATAGGCGCCTGGCGGCCGGGAGCTATCTGCGACGATCTGGCTCGGTGGTGGCGCGCGCGGGCCGATCTGTGCTGACGCGAAGTCAGCCATCTCCCTCGCGGACGACCCGCACTGCGGGGCGGACTATCGCGAAGGTCAGCTTTCGTGGTGCATGACGAGCGGCTATCCTTCGAGCGTAGGCACAGGAGCCATCCGCCATGCCAAGTGACGACCTCTCGCTTCTCGCCAGGCAGATCATTCAAGCGCAGGACAGTTGCGCTTCGTTGAGTGCTTTCTCGTCGACGGGCTGCAAGATATCGGTTCGTGACGCGTACGAGGTCTCATGGCTCGTGCATGAGCAAAGGCTGAGTTCCGGTTGGCGGCCGGTGGGCCGCAAGATCGGCTTCACCAATCGCGACATGTGGGCGCTCTTCGGTGTGAGCCAACCCGTCTGGTCTTTTGTCTACGACCGTACCTGTCGGGAGGTCGACTCAGATGTTGTCTGCGAGCTGAAGGATCTGTTTCAGCCCAGGATCGAGCCGGAGATCGCCTTGCGGCTGCGCAGCGTGCCGGCTGCCGGAGCTTCCGTGGCCGAGGTGCTCGATTGCGTCGAGTGGGTTGCTCACGGCATCGAAATGGTCCAATGCCACTATCCGGACTGGAAATTCACGTCGACCGACGCCATCTGCGACTCTTCATTTCACGGCAAGCTCTTGCTCGGAAAGAGGCATTTTCCGCGGTCCGAAGGCGTCACGGAAGCATTCTTGAAGGAATGCGAAGTGAGCCTGCTACGAAACAGCGAGCTCGTTGAGGTCGGGTTTGGACGCAACGTACTGGGGAGTCCGTTGTCAGCACTCGCGAGCCTCGTCGAGGCCATCGAGCGAGAAGGTGCCGTCTACCCGCTTGCGCCGGGCGAAATCATCACGACTGGAACGATGACCAAGGCTTACCCCGTCAAAGTCGGTCAGCGATGGGAGACTCACTTCGAGCGCGACGAATTTCCGGGGTTGACGATCGAATTTGTATAGAGCTCGCACGCGCAGCATCGTACGGCAGCGCTACACACGGCGCGGCCGCTGACAGGCGGCACGCGGCCCAGGAGGAGCCATTCGTGACAGTCTGCTCCCGGGCAGCAGAATCGTGGGAGGAACCGTCTGCGCAAGCTGGACGTTTGACGATAGTTGAGGAAAAGTATGATTTATGAACTTGTGACGCTGTCCAGTCCGCCGCTCGCGCAAGACGCCGCATCGAAGGCCGCGCACGATTGGGTCTTGAAAGGCGAAGGCGAGCTCCTCGGCGCCTGGCGGACGGAAATCGGCGAGCTGTTCCAGATCAAGCTGCTACGTCGCTACGACAGCATCGCTGCCCTGGATAAAGAACGCATGCGTACGTTGTCCAGTGCAAAGCCGTTCGGCATCGACGACCCCTCGGTGCGACTGCAACTGGAGCGCTACGAGCGCTTTCCGTTCCTGCCCGAAGTCGCGCCCAAGGAATTCGGACGGTTCTACGAATTCAGGACTTACTTCCTGAAGCCTGGTGGTCTGCCGCCGACACTGGCTGGATGGAAGGCGGCGATTGCGCCCGCGCATGAGTACACGGACCACCTCGTGGTCAACCTGTACGCCCTCGACGGACTGCCCCGCATCACCCATATCTGGGGGTTTTCCAGTTTGGAGCAGCGTACCGAACTTCGGGCACGGCACTACGCTGCGGGCTTGTGGCCGCCGAAGGGCGGTCCTGAACAGATCGCCCGGGCGACGTCCACGATCTGCATCCCCGAGCCTTACTCGCCGCTTCGCTGATCCGGAGTTGCCTTGCAGCCCTCCCGGACCGCTCTCGCGGTGGGGTGATGTGTGCGTGTCGCAGGGCACGATCTCGGCTCAACGGGCACGATTGAGAGTCCGTGCGGACATCAATGGTTCGTGGACAACCGCTTCCAGCGGCCGCCATTCACGGCCAACCGACTTGACGCTGCGCACACATCCGATGGCTTTGCTGCGAGCGCCACTGACGGAGCGGCGATTTAGGACGGCGGCCGAGCTTCACGAGATGCCCAACGGGCGGCTGGTTCGCTACTGCGGCATCGCGACGTTGCGGCAGCAGCCCGACACAACCAACCGGACGATCTTCATCAGCCTCCTAGACCTGGTCAAACGAGCGGATTCAGGGTGTACAGACCGACGATCGATGTCGAAGCCAGCACGTGCCCCTTGCTCGCACGATCGAATGTTTGCCAGGTGATGTCATCGGGCAAGTCGAGGTGTTCCACATCCAAAGCGTAGACAGTGAACGTGTACCGATGAACCCGCCTGTCGTTCCACGGCGGGCAGGGGCCGTCATACCCGTAGTATTGACCCTTCAGATCCAGATCTGTCGCGAACCAATGCGTGTAGTCGTTGACGCCGTGTCGCATGCCGTTTCCAGCGTCAGGTCCGGGCTTTCCACCGCGCGTGAAGCCGCTTGAATGGTAGCCTTCGGGAATTTGGCGCACGGACAGGGGAATGTCGAGGAGTACCCAGTGTGTGAAGGGTCCGCGAGGAGCATTGATCGCGATCTCGCGGTACTCTCTGTTGACGTCTTCACCTGTGGCCGGTGCATCGAAATCGATGACGGTGACCGCGAAGGATCGGGTGCGGGCCGGAACGTCGCTCCAAGCGAGGTGCGGGTTCAGATTCCGGCTCGGTTGCGTGCGGGTGATCCCACCGATCGATGCGACGGCGAATTGCAGAGGGATAGCCTGGCCCTCTCTGAAGCTTTGGCTGCTGAGTTTCATTTTGCGCCCCACTTCAATTTCGCTTGACCATTTGAATGCCGCTCTTCATAAGTCTTCGCTGTGATCAGTCGCTTTTGCGTGATGGCATTGGCTCGCTCTGTGACCGTACGAAGAATTGAAGCGGGAGCTTTGACTGGGCTGCCGGCATTGAAGGGAGGCTCCGGGTCGTACGCCATGTAGAGCTGAAGCTCTTGAGCAACTTGCTCTCCGCGCAACAGTGAAACCAAAACCAACGAGCCATCGATACCGGCGGTCACGCCTCCCGCACTGACCATGGAGCCATCGATGACCACCCGCTCCGTGCTCACCTCGGCGCCAAAGTAGGGAAGTACTTCGAGTGCCGTCCAGTGGGTCGTGGCGCGCTTTCCGTGCAGCAGTCCTGCGGCGCCACAAAGCAGGGCGCCCGTGCAGACGGAGAAGACAAATCTCGCCCCGGCGGCCTGCCGCCGGATGAAGGAGAGCACTTCTTCGTCGTGCATCAACTCCTCTTGCCCGTGTCCACCGGGAACAAGCAACACGTCAAGTTGCCCGACTTCGGAAAAGGTCGCGTCCGGCAAGATACGCAGTCCTGCCATGTCGCGTACCGGAGTTTTGTCCTTCCATATCGCTTGGAAAGTTGAATTCTGTACACGGGCTAGAGCTTCAAACGGCCCTGTGAAGTCGCACTGATCCATGTTCGGAAAGATCAGTCCTCCAATGGAAAGAGGGATGGATGCCTGGACGATGTCCATTTCTATTTCCTCCTAAGAGACCTGTGCCGAGCGGCAGCAGGAGGTTGAGATTGATGTGCAACTGTTGCAGCCGAAAAGGCAAGGTTCACTTTTCGGGATCTGTCGCAATAGCAGAGGAATGGCGGCCTGAGGCCGGGGGTATCGCGGAAGTTCAGAAGGCCAGGTTGTAGAACAGATCTGCTGCGGACATGACTTGGCCTTCGGGGCCAGCGCATTGGCCCATACGAATCATGTGCATGACCTCGATGCCCGCGATGATCTTGGTGGCGCAGTGGAGTCCTTGAATCCCGGCATCGGCCGTGTTCGGCGCTTGATGGCACGATGATCCTGTTCGACCAGGTTGTTCAGGTACTTGGACTGGCGCAGCTCGATGGCCACGCCGCTGTCGGCGATCAAACCGCGCACGGCCGCCATGTTGGCACCGCTCTTGTCGATGGTGACTTTCTCAGGCGCGTCGTGCAGGTCGATCGCACGCTCGAAGAAGCGCCGCGCCGCCGCCTCGTCCCGCTTGGCCGTGAGCAGAAAGTCCACCGTCTGGCCAAGGCGATCGACGGCGCGATACAGATACTTCCGCTGGCCACCGATCTTGATGTAGGTTTCGTCCATGCGCCAACTGCGTCCGAAGGGGCGCTTGCGGCCACGAAGCACCTTGGCCAGGATCGGCAAGATCTTCAGCGCCCAGCGATGCACCGTGGCGTGATCGACGGCCACGCCGCGTTCGGCCATCATCTCTTGGGTAGTGCAGCCGCTTGAGCACCTTGCGAAGGACGGGCGTTTCGAGCTGGATGTGCACCGGTACCATGGCGGGTATCGTAGCGACGTCGGCTTACTGCGACAGAACCGCATGCCGCATGCCCGGTCGACTTACATCGCCCCGGCCATGCGGCAGTTCTTCAAGCGTGCCAAGCGTACTGTTGGAACTGCGATTCGAGCGCAGGCTTGGCGACGCTACCGACATAGTTTGTGATCGTCGACGCAGCTACGACATTGATCAGCTCGAGAACCTGCGCCTTGGTATAGCCAACGCCGATGAACGTCGTCAGCAGCTCCTCGGGAATGTGTCCGCGCTTCTCGATGAGCGTCTTCGCGACGTTGGACAACGCAGCATGCTTTTCGTGCTTCGGCAGGCGGCCTTCTCGGATCGCTTGCACGTCCGACTCACTGACACCTTGCTGCGATGCGAGGAACGTATGGAAGGCGACTGCCCAGGTGCAGGCATTCGTGACTGCGTTGGTAAGCAACAGGATCTGAACTTCGGCTTCGTTGAACGTCCCGGAGTGCGCCTTCGTGAAGACGCCAATGAACGAGCTAATCAGAACGGGCGACTCGGCCATGGCGCCGGCGATGTTCGGGATGAATCCGAATGCCTTGACGATTTCCTGCAACACCGGTTTCGAATCCGCGGGTGCCGAATCGAGGGTGTGAATTTGATACGTGGTCATTTTGAAGTCCTTTTCGTTGGGTTGCGCAACTCATTCTCGAGCTGCGAAGATGAAAGTTTAGGGCTGTCGATTTCTCGCCGCAATTACGTGCAAGGTAATCAAGCTGAACGGCTCTTGGTCGAAAAGTGAACCACTCAAGATGCGGGCGAGTCGATCGAAAGCGTGGCCGTGCCAGTTGCCATTGCGTAGCAGAAGAGCGGTTGGAATGATGGAAATCACAAGCCGCTCGAGGAGCGAGGAAAGTCAACCCTTGCGAGGGAACGTCTCCAAGTGCCAAGCCTCTGTCTCGTCGTCGGCAGGAAACATCGACTCGACACGAAGTTCCTGTGCTGCGATGGTCTGCGGAGTACCGACAGTCGAAACCATGGAAAAATATTTGAGCAGACGGCCTTCCTTGACAAAGGCTATTGGAATCACAGCGGCCGGAGACGGACTATCTTTAGTTGACCAGTCGACTGTCACACCAGGAAAAGCCATCAATTCGGCAATCAAGCTGCGCGCCTGTTCATCAATGATTCCTCCTGTCGCCTCTCTGCCAATTCGCTCGAATAGACCCCTTGACACCTCCTCCCAGTTGTCAATGAAAGGACGCATTGCGTTCGGGTCGAAGATCATTCGCAGCAAATTGCGATCTTTTGGTTGTTTTGAAAGGTCAATGAAGCTGCCGAAGAAGCGGGGCGCAAATTCGTTGGTCATCAAGACATTCCAATGACGATCCATCACAATCGCCGGAAACGGCTCGTGCTGCCGCAGCATTCTTTCAAGTGCACGATTGACCGTCCTCATCTCTTCGGCATTCCACGCCTTGTCAGAGTAGATCGGAGCAAAACCTGCGGCCAAGAGCAAGGAATTCCGGTCTCGGAACGGCATCTTCAACGCCTCAGCCAAGCCCATCAACAGAGCTCGGCTGGGCGAACTTCGACCGCTCTCCACGAAGCTGATATGACGCTGCGAAACGCCCATGTCGAGGGACAGTTCCAACTGGCTTCGTCCTCGCTGGTCCCGCCATTGCCGGATGAGCGCCCCAAGGGCCGTCGGTGCCCTGGGTGTATCCGATGCCAAGGCGTTCCTTGAAATCATGGTTGTGTCTCGCTAAGTTGAAGTCGATGCTTGCGCAAGATGGTCGGGCTGTCGAAGCGCGTGTGCTTAGAAGGCCGTCGGTCCAACCGAGCCGTACCAAGCAATGACCTTGGTCGGGTCTTTGTCGTCCATATAGAAGAAGTGAGTCATGGCAGGCCGAGCGGTCGGGATGCTCTTGTCGTTGAAGACCATTGTCACGAACCCTCGGAAGAGCTTCAGTTTTGGGCTGTCCCAGTATTCGACCACTTCGTGGTGCGCCGTCAGATTCTTGTCGACGAAGTCACGCAGGCCCTTACGGATGCCTTCTCGGCCTTGCCAATCGCTCACACCAAGATGTCCAACAGCGTTTTCCGCAAAGCAATCGAAGCCCTTGCCCCAGGTCTTGTCGTCGATTTCCTTCCAAAATGCCAGGAGCCACGCTGGAGGAGCCATCTTGGTGAACGTGACGCTCGTTCCTTCGCCTTCCTGCTTCGGAGGGAGATCGCTGCTCAGTCCTGCACCAAAGAGTTGAGTGGCGGGCGCGATTGCCGCGACCGTGGCCAGGCCCCTCATAAGGGAGCGACGATTGATAGTAGAGGTCATCTGGAAATCCTTGCTGGAGCCGCTTGGGCTCGCGTGAATTGGACAAGCGGTGCATTCAACCTTCGCACCGCCCGCAGGTTGAAGTCTGAAGGCGAAGAGCGATCATAGGTAGCGTTCAAAGCTCGGCAACTACCTGACAGGTAATCGCATTTGGGAGTTCCTTCAAGCTTGAGGTCGCGCGAGCTTCCCTGTCGAACGAAGAGTTCCCCCAGCTGAACGCGGCCACGGAAGGTCTGGGCAGCCGCCACTTTGAGCAGGCGCCACACCAAGCGTGGTGGGAACACTCGTCAGGCAGCGTAGATCTGTCGCTATGGATATCCGCGCACCGAGCATTCGGCGGCGCACGAGTGGTTCAAGGCGCTGATCGCCGATTGCACGCGCGGTCTCTAGGCAGCGTGCGTGCCGCCGCTTCCAGGGCGCGGTTTCAGGAAATCGACGAACGCCCGCAATGCCTCCGGCATCTGTCGACGGCTGCTGTAGTAGAGGCGCGGACCCGCGAATTCCTCCTGCCATCCGTCGAGTACGCGGACGAGCCGGCCGTCGGCCAGGCCCTCGGCGACGATCTCCTCGAACGTGAACAGGATGCCCAGGGCCGCCATCGCGCCGGCGAGTTCGATGGCCGACGATTCGACCGTCTGGGATCACGCGGACGGCTTCGTCCCCGCATCGGAGCTCGAGGACGCTTCTTCGTCCACCACTGAACAGGTGTCGAATGCAGTCGCGGGCCTCGAGGTCGCGCGGGTGCGCCGGCACTCGATGGCTGGCGACGTAGGCCGGCGCAGCAACGCCGATGATCCGTTGTCGTGCAGGCCCAATGGGCACCGCAATCACATCGTCGGCGAGGTGCTCTTCGTAGCGGACGCCCGCGTCGCAGTGGGCTGCGAAAACGTCCACGAGGCTCTCCGTGACCGTCACCTCGATGCGGATGCCCGGATGAGCCACAAGGAACGCTGATGCGAGCGGCGGCAGCACATGGCGGGCAACGATTCCCGGCACGTCGAGCCTCAACGTCCGGGTCGATGGATGGTCGGTGGCAATGCTGTCGAACGCGAGCTCGAGTTCCACGAGCGCGGGTTGGATGCGCGACAGCAGTTCCATGCCTGCTTCGGTCGGCGTCACGCTCCGGGTGGTTCGGTTCAACAACCGCACGCCCTTGCGATCCTCCAGCCGCTGCACCGCGTTGCTCAGCGAGGAGGCCGGCAGCCCGTTTCTCCCCGCCGCCGCCCGGAAGCCACCAGCCTCGACGACGAGGGCGAAGAGCTTCATGTCGGAGAGGTTCGAGACATCCATTGTTCTTCCTATCGTACAGGCCGTTCACGTCGAGGGCATTATCGGATTGGCCTGGCTGGCGGAGACTCGGGCCATGGATTCAACGGGAAAGAAGATGGAGCATCGCAAACTTGGGCTCGCGGGCCCCGCAGTTTCCGCAATCGGCCTCGGTTGCATGGGAATGTCCGACGCTTATGGGCCGGCGGATCGCGCGGAGAGCATCGCGACGATCCGGTCGGCGCTGGACGCAGGCGTCACCTTGTTCGACACCGCCGACTTCTACGGCTCAGGCGACAACGAGATGTTGATCGCGGAGGCGCTGCGCGGCGTCGCCCGCGAGCGTTATCAGCTCTCGGTGAAGTTCGGCAGCCTCCGCGACGCCGATGGCGGCTGGGGGCCGCTGGACGGTCGCCCGGAGCAGGTGAAGAACTTTCTTGCCTATTCGCTGCGCCGGCTTGGTGTCGACCATATCGACATCTATCGCATCGCCCGGCTCGACACGGCCGTGCCGATCGAAGATACGGTGGGCGCGTTGGCGGACTGCGTCCGCAAGGGCTGGATTCGACACATCGGCCTGTCCGAAGTCGGGGAGGACACCCTCCGACGCGCTGCGGCTATCCACCCTGTTTCGGACCTGCAGATCGAGTATTCGCTGATGTCGAGCGGCATCGAGGAGGGGATATTGCCGACCTGTCGCGAACTAGGCATTGCCATCACGGCCTATGGCGTTCTCTCACGCGGCTTGCTGAGCGGGCATTGGCGCCCGAACGGCAAGACGGACTTCCGCGCGATGAGCCCGCGTTTTCAGGGCGAGGATCTCGTCGCAAACCTGGCGCTGGTCGAGCGGCTGTCTGCGCTAGCCGTGACAAAGGGCGTCACGGCTAGCCAGCTGACTATCGCCTGGATACTCGCACAGGGCAAGGACATTGTCCCGGTCGTGGGCGCCCGCCAGCGCGAGCGCCTCGCCCAGGCGCTGGGTAGCCTGGCAGTGACACTGTCTGCAGACGAGGTGGCGGCCATCGATCGGGCGGTGCCGAAGGGCGCGGCCAAGGGCGCGCGGTACCCGGAGGCCATGCTTCGACGGCTGGATAGCGAACGCGCGAAGACGGCGTCGGCGTGACGTCGGCTCCGTTGCGCGTTGCCTGCACATCAAACCTGCCCGATCGGCGACTATATGGGTGCCCCGCCTTGCGCACGCAGCCGCGTTGGCGTCGCTACGTGCCCCACAAGATCCGAGCGTTCATCGACTATCTGATCTCAACCGTCTGATCCTGACGGACGAGCTGCGTCGGGTGGGTCGACGTCGTTGCCTCGCACGCAATAGCGCTTTGCCTTTTACGGCAGTTGTTCGCTCCGTCGCTGTTAGGCACTATCGAACCTGTAAGAGCAGGATCCTGCTCCGATATGCAGGGTCGATGTGACATTCAGGAATTTGATGGTCAAGGTTTTCAAGGCGCTTATTGGGGCGTCCCCGATGCGGCATTCGCTGGAGATCCACCCTCCAGTTCAATTCCACACCCCGGTGAAGCGCGCGCTTCAGAGCCCCCAACCTCAGCTCGACATCGAAATCGAGTGCTCGGGTGTCGTTGATTGCCACCCACAAAAGTAAAGACGCCCATGTTCGCCATGCAGTACGGTTTCGACTTCCCATCGAACTTTGAGATGAATGACATCTTGGCGAGATCGGCCGATATCGGCGAGAAGTTCAATGCGCTGCCGGGGCTGTATCACAAGGCTTTCCTGGTTGGAGGCCGCAGCCAAGGCCATGCCAATCGATATACCCCGTTTTATCTTTGGCAAGATATGGAGGGCATGACTGCATTTCTGGAGTCCGAATCGTTCGCGGCCGTAAGTGGGCACTTTGGACGTCCTTCCGTCAAGCGCTGGAACGGCATTGCCTTCTTCGAAGGTGCCGCAGTAGGGTCATCGCCGAGCTTCGCCGTACAGGAGACCGTGGTTCTCGACCACGATGTCGACCTTGCGCAGGTGTTGGAGACGGAACGAAAGGCCAGTGCAGCCCTTGTATCTAACGGGGCCTTGCACACGGCTTTTGTCGGACTCGACCCCGAGAGGTGGGAGTTGATGCGCATCTCGCTATGGCTGGGTCGGCCGGAGCGGGTCGACGGCCGCATCTTCGATGTGGGTTACCTCTCGCGACCGAGCCAAACCTGATCATTCGGCGGGTCAACCCGGCGACATCCTGCCAAATGACTGAACTGTCAAAAAGTCGTCCGGATCTCCGCGCGCGGTGCAATGTATTCATTCCTGACTTCAGCACGGATTCACCAACTGAAGAATGGGGCCGGCTCGCTGCCTGGTCGCGTTCGCGGCGCGTTGAACACGATGTGTATGGGGCTGGCGGGTTCGTTGAAGAATTCGAAGACCACGTCGCTGCTACCTTGGGCAAGCAGTCCGCCGTGTTCATGCCCAGCGGCGTCATGGCCCAGCTTGCCGCGCTGAGGATCCATGCTGAATCGAGAGGTCTTTCGCGATTTGGAATGCATCCGACATGTCATCTGGCCCTGCACGAGGAAAACGCATTTTCCTCACTGATGCGACTGGAAGGCATCATGTTGGGCGAGCTGCACAGACCTCTGCTTGCCTCCGATCTTGCGGCGTGCAAGGAATCGCTATCCAGCGCAGTCGTCGAACTTCCCATTCGTGAAGCGGGGGGAGTGCTGCCGAGTTGGCCCGAGCTAGAAGGCCTGAAGGCAGTAGCTCGCCAGAATGGCGTCACGTTGCACATGGACGGCGCGCGGTTGTGGGAATGCGCGGCATGGTACGGGAGGTCGGTGGCGCAAATCGCCGAAGGCTTTGCGTCTGTGTACGTGTCCACCTATAAAGGACTTGGAGGGCAAGCCGGCGCCGTGTTGGCGGGGGATGAGCCTTTCGTCGCGCAGGCGAGGGTCTGGCGCCGTCGGATGGGGGGCACGCTCTATCGCCTCGGCCCGCTGGTCGCGCCCGCAGCGATGCGCTTTGATGAGCGTATCGCGATGATGCCCGCCCTGTATGACAGGGCGATCAAGCTGGCGCACGCGTTGGCAGTGTTGCCCAGGCTTCGCGTCAATCCAACCACGCCGCAAACCAACATGTTGCATCTTCATTTCGACGCAGACCCGCGAGTGCTCCGTGCTGCACGGGATCGCGTCGCGGAAGAGGACGGTGTATGGCTCTTCGGAGGTTCCCGCGTGAGCGGAACGCCCGGCTGGAGCGTTGTCGAGATCTATGTCGGCGATAACCTTCTCGCACTGGAGGATCGGATCGTTGTTCACCATTTCAAACGTCTTGTCGCGCTTCTCGAGTCTTTGACTGTTTGAGCGAATGAGCGAACTCTCTCTTTCGGCCGCCGACCGCGCCATGCTGCACGGCGAGCTCGGCCAAGCCTGTTCAATGGCTATGCGCCTCATCGTGGGTGCAGCGCGAGCCATGAGCGCGCCCGCACTTATCGACGTAACGAGTGCGCATGTCGATGGCTGCCTCCATCATGGCCAAGTGAGCCTGGACTTTGTGGATCGGCTCGTAGCTGGCGGCGGCCAGGTGCGGGTTCCGACGACCTTGAACGTCGGATCCCTTGACCTGATTCACCCTACGCTCTTTCGCGGCTCGACGGTTCTCGCCTCAGAAGGGAAGCGGCTCATGGAGGCGCATCTCGCGCTAGGCTGCGAAGCAACGTTTACATGCGCGCCTTATCAACGCATGCACCGTCCGCGTCTGGGTGAGCAGATCGCTTGGGCGGAGTCGAATGCCATCGTATTTGCCAACTCCGTGCTGGGCGCCCGTACCAATCGCTATGGCGACTTCATCGACCTGTGCGCTGCGCTGACTGGCCGTGTGCCGCTTGCCGGACTGCACGTCGCAGCCAACCGGCTCGCGCAAGTCGTAGTCGATGTCGCGGCCCTACCACCGGGTGCGCATGACCGCGACGTGTGGTTCGCGTTAATTGGGTTGGTTCTCGGAACAAAGGTCGATACGCTGATTCCGGTGCTGGTCGGCCTGCCGGAGGACTCTACCGAGGATGAGCTTAAGGCGCTTGGTGCGGCGGGCGCCTCCACCGGTGCGGTATCAATGTTCCACGCGGTGGGCGTGACGGCGGAGGCCGCGACGCTTGAGCACGCAACTGGCGGGGAGCGCCCAATACGCCGAATAGAAATCACCGCAATCGACATCTTGCAGGCGCGACAAAGGCTCAATCAGGCTAGCTCTGGTGACCGCTTGGCCGCGGTCAGCCTGGGCACCCCGCATTTCTCGATGCAAGAGTTCGGACGCTTGCGAGCGTTGCTGCGCGAACTGGATGGGCCGTTGCGTGCTCCCGTTTACGTCAACACGAGCCGCTACATTCTGTGGCAACTCGAAGAGGCGGGGTGGTTGCCGGAACTGCAAGAGCGCGATATCAAGCTCGTGACGGACACCTGCACTTACCTCACGCCAGTCATCGATATCACCGATGGGGCCGTGATGACGAATTCCGGAAAGATGGCTCATTACGCGCCGTCAAACATGGGTGTGCGGCTGGCATTTGGAAGTCTCTCCGAATGTTTGCGCTCCGCGTTGCTGGGTGAGGTGGTCTTCCATGGATGAACGCCATGCCGACGCGGTAACGATCGGGAAGACCGTGTGCGCAGGCAAGGTCGGCGGCTACTCGTTTCTTCTAGCCGAACCACTCAGCTTCTGGGGCGGCTATGACGTTTCTCGAGGTGTCGTGATTGATCAGCATCACCCGGACTGCGGAGCCTTGCTGGCCGGCCGCATCGTCCTGATGAAGCGTGCGAAGGGATCGAGCTCGAGCAGCAGCGTGCTTGCTGAGGCAGTACGTCGTGGCACCGCGCCCCTTGCGCTTGTGATGCGTGAACCCGATCTCATTACGGCGGTGGCGGCGATGGTCGCCGAGGACCTGTACGGACGGCAGTTACCGATCGCGATAGTCGAACCGCTACTTTGGCGAACGCTGGCCCGTCATACCGGATTGCTGACGCTCGACGCGGACAGCAACGGAACTTGCACTTTCAGTCTTGATTAGCAATGACTCTCTGTACGGTCGAATTGATCCTCGCTGGTGCCTCACCGATCTGATTCAGCGCGTTGCTTGACGACATCGCCACTCGACCGATTTGGCAGGATGGCGCTCACGATGATGTGAACGAGATGATCGGCCCGTGGCGCGAATGAGGGTAGGTCGACGAGCCAGCCGAGCGCCGACATCAGGCCGAACAGGTCGTCCCCAGTCATATCGGCGCGCGCCGTACCTTCGGCTTGAGCACGGAGCAGCAGTCGCGCGCTCGCTGAGTGCACCGCAGCGCATGAAGCATAAAGCGCGGAGTCCGGGTTCGTGTGGGCGGCCGCCATCAGGGCGACAACGCCTCTGTAGCTTTGGGCGAATGCCACCCATTCGCGAAACCAGGACAAGAGCGCCTCGTCAGGTGCAGTCGACGCTTCGAGTTCACCTGCCCTCTGTGTCAGTGCGTCCAGATTCGTACGCAGCAACGCCTCGAACAAGGATTCTCTCGTCGGGAAATGACGAAGCAGTGTCGCCAACCCGACGTCCGCCCGACGGGCGATATCTCGCATGGACGCGTCGGCACCATGCTCGGAGACGACGTCACGCGCGACTGCAACTAGGTGGTTGTAATTCTTTTTGGCGTCGGCTCGCATGGGACTACTTGACAAACGAATCACTGATCCATATATTTGGATCAGTGGTTCGGATGTCATGAATTGGAATCTGGATCGGTGATCCAAATGGTAGCGCCTTTGTACCAATGGGAACAGAGGCGCTGCCCGACAACACGAAAGGAAAGGTCATGGGAAAGATGAACACGATCAGCATCATCGGCTCAGGCGCTATGGCCGCAGCGATCGGCGGCCTTGCCTCCAAGGCCGGACACACCGTCGAGGTGATGAGTCGCGACGCCGCGAAGGCGCGGGCGCTGGCCAAGCAGGTCGGAGCTGGCGCGACGACAGGGACGTTCGGCGCCGCCCCGGCCGGTGACATCGTCATCCTGGCGGTTCCCTACTCCGCCGTTCTCGACGTCGTGAAGCAGTATGGCGAAGCGCTGGCAGGCAAGCTCCTCATCGACATCACAAACCCCGTCAACTCCGACCTCACGGGCTTTGTGACCCCTGAGGGCAGTTTCGGCGCGCAGGAGATCGCCAAGGCCGCCCCTGCCGATGCGAAAGTCGTCAAGGCGTTCAACACCCAGATCTCTCAAGTCCTGGCTGCCGGTTCAGTCAAGGGCCACCCGTTAGACGTGTTCATCGCCGGGGACGACGCGCAGGCGAAGGCTCGCGTCTCAGCGTTCATCGAGAGCCTCGGACTGCGCCCGATGGATACCGGGCCGCTGCCTATGGCGCGGACGCTGGAGCACGCATGCCTGCTGACGCTTGGCCTCATCGCCAACTCCATCAAACACACCAACTTCGCGCTCGGCGTCAGCCTTCTCGGCTGAACGCACCCGTAGCACCACTTATCGCATCACCCACAAGGCGCAGTAGCATGAAAGTTTTAGTCACTGGCGGTACCGGCCACATCGGTTCGTACATCATCCCCGAGCTCATCGCGGCCGGACACGAGGTCACCGGCCTGGCCCGGTCGGACAAGGCCGCGGCTGCGGTGTCCGCACTCGGCGCCAAGGTGCGTCGCGGGGATGTTTCCGACCTCGGTGGGCTCAAGGCGGCGGCGGCGGAGTCCGACGGCGTCATCCATGTTGCGCACAGGCAAGACCTGCTTCCCTCCGGCGGGCTCGACGCCGTGGCCGCCGCGGAGCTCCAGATCATGCTCGCGTACGGCGAGGCACTGGCGGGGACCGGAAAGCCGCTGGTCGTGTCCGGGAGCATAGGCTCGCCCGGATGGGAAAAGCTGGGCCGGCCGGCCACCGAGGAGGACCCGGCGCTCCCCTGCGGCGATACGCACAAGGGTACCCTGCGGGTTCGCAATGCCGTGGAGCTCGCCGTAATCGGCCTCGCGGAGCGGGGCGTGCGGTCTTCGATCGTGCGGATTCCTCCCATCGCGCACAGCACGACCGATGCCGGCTTCCTTCCGCTGCTGATCGGGCTCGCGAAGGAGAAGGGCGCCATCGGCTACCCCGGAGACGGCGCGAACCTGTGGCCGGCCGTGCACGCCCGCGACCTCGCCTCCTTGTTCCGCCTGGCGCTGGAGAAGGGTCCGGCTGGCAAACATTGGCACGGGATTGAGAGCGAGGGCATCCCGTTCCGCGCGATCGCCGAGGCCATCGGCAGCCGTCTGGGCGTGCCCGCCGTGAGCATTCCCGTGGACGTACTGATGCTGCCGGGATACTTTGGGTTCCTCGCGAATTTGGTCACGCTGAACCTGCCGGCGTCCAACGCCATCACGCGCCGGGTTCTCGGCTGGGAACCTGCACAGCCCGGCCTGCTGAAGGACCTCGACAACGGCCACTACTTCCCTGCCCGCTGAGTGGAGCTGAGGCAGAAAGCCGGGTCGCAACGGGCCCGGCGGACAGCAATATCGCGATGCCGTGCTCCATTCGGGCAAAGACTCGGTCGACCCGGGGACGGCATGAGAGATGCCGCACGCGGGTCGGCACATGCGCAATTTCATCCAGGGGATGCCCCCGTCTAGAGACTACGGGCAATACCCCGACTCACGAGGTAACTAGACATGAGCACTATCAGCATCATTGGCTCGGGCGGCATGGCCGCGGCGATCGGCGGTCGTACCGCAAAGGCTGGATACACCGTCGAGGTGGTGAGCCGCGACCCCGCCACGGCGCGGGCGCTGGCCGACAAGCTCGGAGCCGGAGCGACCACGGGGACGTACGGCGCCGCCCCGGCGGGCGACATCGTCATCCTCGCCGTGCCGTACACCAGTGCGGCGGCGGTGGTGGCCGAGTACGGGCACGCGCTCGACGGCAAGGTGATCATCGACGTCACCAACTCGGTCTCCCCCGACCTCACGGGCCTCGTCACTCCGCACGGCAGTTCAGGTGCGCAGGAAATCGCCAAAGGCGTCCCCGCCGGCGCGCACGTCGTGAAGGCGTTCAACACCATCTTCGGCCACGTACTTGCCAAGGGTGCACGCCTCGACGCATTCATCGCAGCCGACGATGCGCAGGCCAAGGCGCGCGTCTCGACCTTCCTCGAGAGTCTCGGGCTGCGTCCGCTCGATGTCGGCGGCCTGCACATGGCTCAGACGCTCGAGGCGCTCGGTCTGATGATGATCGGCCTGGCTAAAAACGGCGCCGGCAGCTGGGACATCGCCTTGAAGGTCGATATCGGCTGAATCACCGACACCACGTCCTCACCGGCAGGTCCACAACATCACTGGGGGCAAGTCATCTCTCACGTCGTTTTCATCAACCGACTCCAGTGGAGTTGTCTGTCAACAGCGGCTTATCGGCCATCTGAAATCGCGCCGAAGTGCGTGAGCACCTTGCGCGCTGCGGCTCGGCGTCGGCCTGGTGGCGCTCGTCACTTGTTCCCTTTGCCCAAGGTGGACGATCGGGCCTGAGGCACGCATGCGTGCATGCACTGATCCAGCCTTCACCCGGAGCCCGCCAGGCAGATCCGAGGCGCCAGATATGAGCAACGGCGCTCGGCTAGGATTTACTGCCGTTAATTCTTCAACCTTCCAGCGATATTAAAAAGGAAAACTTGAAATGGCTAAATACCTTGTGACCGGCGCGACTGGCAGACTTGGTCGCCCTACAGTCGAAGCTCTTCTGAAGAAGGTTCCCGCA
>Ga0302310_10002043_pt1 | contig 16578 bp, 44 predicted proteins | sample III_Palsa_N1_2_FD_200451 | JGI IMG/M metagenome (GOLD analysis project Ga0302310, IMG submission 200451) | Peat permafrost microbial communities from Stordalen Mire near Abisko, Sweden - III_Palsa_N1_2 | ecosystem: Environmental > Terrestrial > Soil > Palsa > Peat permafrost | place: Sweden...
ATTTCTGCGGCCGCCCGCCCTGCCCGCTTTGCTTTGAATGGAAAGGCGGCGACGAGGTGGTGAGCGGGCTTCGCAAGATGGCCCTGGATCTCCTCCAGAAGCCGCTGGATGGACTGAGCAAGGATGAACTCAAGGAACTCAACGGCGTTGCCCGGAAGATGCATAAGGGCGGCGTGGCGGCCTTTGCGTCGCCCCCGGATGAATCGCCACCGCCGCCGGCTGATATCGGCATGAGCAGCACGAGACGGCTGCAGGGCTGGCTCCGCGATCGTATCCAGCGTGAGGCGCCTAAGCCCCGACAGTTGACGTGCGATGACATCGTGGCCCGTCAGGCCGAGCGTGATGCCGCGAAGAAGGAAAAGGACAAGGAACGCAACGAGCGCCTGAAAGAGGCTCGCGAGATGGCTCAGATCCTCGCTGAGGCGAATAAGGGCCAGCAGGATCGCCAGCAATATGAGGAGCAACAAATGCTCCGCAACGTCGATCCGCAGTTCGTCGAGTACTGCCGCCAGCGCGGGATTTACTCGCCTCAAGACATTTACGCGCGATACCAGCGTGAATACATGACGCCGAACCGCATGTCCATAGACGGGAGTTTCTACCGATGAACGGTGAGCATTCCAACGCCCCCAGTCACCCGACCACTGAACAGGTGAACCACCCCGCCCATTACGGCGGAGCGGACAACCCATACGAAGCGATCAAGGTGATCGAGGCGTGGGAACTCGGGTTCTGTCTGGGCAACAGCGTTAAGTACATCTCGCGAGCCGGCAAGAAAGGCCCTCCGACATTCGGAACCCGAATTCAGGATCTGAAAAAGGCTCGCTGGTATCTGGACCGCGAAATCACCAATCTGGAGAAAGCGCTTGAAGATTGACGTTCTTGACCACGGCTACGTCGAGTATATCGAGGCGTGGGGGATGGGCCGTGACGGCACGACCGACTTCGAGGTTGGCATCATTGAGGCCGCCCGCCAATCCACTCAGGGCAGCTTTCGGGGCTGGGGCGACGATCACAAGCTGCTCAAGTTCCTACACGACAACGGGCATGCGACGCCGTTCGAGTTCGCCGGCCTGGTGGTTGAAGTTCAGGCGCCAATCTTTGTCTTCCGCGAGTGGCACCGTCACCGGACACAGTCGTATAACGAAATGTCGGCTCGCTATACGCCACTGCCCGATCTGCACTACCTGCCGTCATTCCAAAACCTGGCGGAGCGCGGTGTGGCGGCCGCGCAGAACAAGCAAGCATCCGGCGTAGCACCTTTCGATGAGACTGCCGCGTCTGAATGGTATGCGGAGGTCTCAGACTTTTACGCAGAAGCCGAGCTTTTGTACAAGCAGGCGCTGGCGGCCGGCGTACCGAAGGAGCTGGCTCGTATCACGATGCCGGTGGGTCACTACAGCCGCATGCGTGCATCGGCCAACCTGCGTAACTGGCTGGCCTTTCTCACCTTGCGCATGGCGCCGAACGCGCAGTGGGAAATCAGGCAGTACGCCGAGGCAGTGGGCCAGTGCATCCAACGCGCATTCCCTGAGACGTGGAGGCTGTTCCGTGGCAAATGATCACCCGACCGAAGATGATGACGTTGAAAAGTTGCCCGAGAAACCTAGATGGGCTGAACTCGGCCTACCCCTCCCGCGCTTGCAACTGACGTGGGAGAAACTGCCCGAGCGGGATGACGACGGCTACACGTGGCTCATCAAGTACGAGCTGCTGATCCCGCTGCCGACCCACGATATTCGGAACGGCAACAAGTGGGGCTTTCTCGCGGCGAGCCTTGGCGGTACGCGCACAGACCGCGATGGAACTCCGGATCGTTGGGGCAAGCTCGACACCCCCTTCCGCGATGGTGCTCATGTCACATGGGACGCGATACACCTGGGTGTGCCGGCGTTCGTGGTCTGGGGCGACAAGTATCGTCGGTTGGATGACGGCAGCCGCCAGTGGCCGCCCATCCCTAAGGATGCAACGTGACTGCAGACCGGCGGACCTTTGCGACGGGGTGGCAAGACGTGGCTATTCAGATAACCCGCTGCGGCCGAAAGTTCGAAGTCAACGTCAGCAAGGTATTCGAGAACGGCGAGCAGGATACTGTGGCTCTGCCGCTTACCGAGGCCCAGGTGAACGCTCTGCAACTCTTCTGGGATCGATCATGAGTAACGCGCCTGCAAAGACAATTGGCGAAGGCTTCGCGTACTTCAGGTGGCGCGTGTTGCGAGCGCTTTTCGAGCCCTGCACCTGCTCAGCGTGTGCGCAAACCCATTTCGAGTTTTGGGAGGAGGATCGTCGTGACTTCTAGTCATCCGTCATCGGAACAGCTCGCCGAACAGAAGCACCAGGCGCGCGCGAAGCGCCGATATGTGGCGCTCCAACTGAATGGCGAGGGCCCGAAGTGCGTAGTTGAGCCACACGAGGCGGCCGAGATGCAGAAGGACGATCCAGACCTGACGGCGTCCGATACATGGATGACGCTGGCGCAATTCGAGGCTCTACGCGACTTCGAGGGGTTTTGATATGCCGACCACTGAGGACCGGAGCATATGAGGCGCGTCGACGTAGGCAAAGAGGCTAAGCGTTTCGGTGCAACACGGCCGCGTGATGCACGCAAGGTAGTACCGGAGCCGCCCAAGGTGCCGCCTCACAAAAAGCCGCGTGCCTACGTGCTCCGGATTCGCCAATGGTCTGCGCAGGAGTGGACGCACACGAAGCGCTTCCCGTCGAAGACGGCCCGAGAGCAAGCGCGGGTAGCAATTCTCAGGTCCGAACGTGAGAAGAAATATTGGACGTGGGATCTGACTGAGCAGGAATACGAGTATGCGCGCTCCAACAAGGGTCGAATCGAATTCGAGGAGATCGACGAATGACTGACACTCACCGGACCGAAGAGGATGTCGCAGAGCGTGCCCGGAAAAATGGCCATCTTCCCGCTGGCGCCGGGGAAACAGGAGTAAGCGGCGACTCGCGCCTAATTTCTAAGGGTCTCACCAAGCGCGAGCGATTCGCCATGGCGGCGATGCAAGGCATCTTCGCTCATGGCTACACGATGCCCAACGAGGGCGATGAAGCCGCGAAGTACGCCGTGCAGGCTGCGGATTATCTGCTGAAGGAGTTGGCGAAATGAGTAACCCGACTGCAGATCGGCGCGGCGAAGGCTTCGCGTTCTTCCATTGGCACGCGGTGGCTTGGAAACTGTACGGCTGCCACGCGTATGGCCATTGGGGATGCATCCACTACTGGGTTAGATGCCAGATCGAAGGGAGGAAGCCATGTTGAAAGCTCCGGTCACATCGGAACAACAGTTATTTCGGGACTCGGCTCCGTGCTGTCAGGGGCCAGAAGCTGAAGGATGCGCCTGCGCGAGAGAGGAGCGCGCGCTCCGAGCAATCATCGCGGGCGAATACCGGCAGATGACGCAGGCCGAACGCGACTGGTGTCGCGACGAGATAGCCCGGGTGGAAGGCTATAGCGAAAAGGATGCCGATGGCTCAGACGTTGACGTTGCCCACACTGTTCTCAGCGCCTGGACTGACTACTGCCGCGACAAGGGGCTTCTATGACCAAGGAACACAAACTCGACTTCGAGCAACGGGCTCGCGCGTGCAGTCTCGAGGATTCTATCGGCGATGATCCATACGCCACAGCGGCCGAAATCATCTACCTACGGGACCGCAATGCGCAGTTGGAGCGGTTACGGGTTCTGGCGACGGAGCTTTGCGTCGCGGTGGATCTCGAAGCCGAAGACATCGGCGGCTCCCGACGCTCTCTCGACATCCTGCAGGACATCGGCCCGCTCACGCACCAGTTGGAGCCCAAATAAATGCCGACCTCAAAGACGGCAAGCTTACTGAAAGTGCTGGCGATGTATGCCAGTGACACGAATGGTCGCGCGACCGCTGCCCTCTGGAATGCGTTGCGCGAGGCCGTGGACACAATCGAACATCTCGAACACGAAAGCTCCGCTCACGAGACGACGCCACCTCAATTCACTCCTGAGCAGTTGCGCTTCATCCGTAATGAGATGAACGCGTCAGTGTCATGCGGTGCAGTTGACCCGCTGTTTCAATCGGTATACGACCGCGCGAAGGAAATCCTACGCTCACCGGTGGAACCGGAATGAAATCTAAACGATCGATTCAGGCGCGCGCGTGGCACGCTGCTGCCCGTTGGATGAACAACTTCGGACTAACCGGCTATATCCAAGGCGATGACCGGGCTAAGGCATACATGGAAGGGTGGCGAGCGGGTTACCGCGCCGCCGTGCGGGATGCACGCTCATCCGAGAACGGGACACGTGACGTATGACGCACTGGCGCGATCAAAAATGCAAAGGATGCGACGGCGAGTTGCCCATCCCGACTTTCAGGGGACAGCCCTACGTCTGCTGCAATGGCATCGACTGTGGGTGTCAGGGCTTCGTTCTGCCGGTCGGCTTCTGCTCAGTTGCATGCTTTGAACACTACGAAGAGTCACCAGTGAGCGAGTCGGAGCTATGAGTGCAGCCGGTAAACCTTGGGCGATGCATCTCGCAACCGTCATGAAGCTCATGCGCGAGTTGCGTGGCATGGGCCTGCGCGAGCACGCACGGGAACTCGGACTCAACCAAGCAACCCTCCACCGCATCGAGAACGGCAAGGGCTGCGACATGGAGACCCTCATGCAGATACACACTCGCAGCGGAGCATCGATTAAAACGCTACTCGGCTTACCCGAGGGCAAACCATGACGTATTACGAATGGTTGATCGGCTGGGAGATGCGGCAGGAGGCGCGCAAGCGGCAGCTCAAAGAGATGGTCGCAGCGGCGACATTACGCGCTCTACAGCACTCCCGTGAGTAAACCATGACAGACATCGATCCCGACATGGAGCGCCTCGCCACCTATCTATCAGTCGAGTTCCTGCCAATGCAGCAGGACGGCGGCTTGTGGAAGGGCAGGAAGAGCGCTGCGGTAGCCCTGCACTACCTGAAAAAGCAGGAAGAACGGATCGCGTTCCTTGAGGACGAGGTCCGCAACCTGGAGCACGAGATATCTCGGAGCGGCGAACCATGAGCACCACGATCCCAGAAGGTTGGTATATCCCTGAGCAGATCCCGAACGCTCGCTTTCGCAGGCTGCCGCGCTGGGTACTAGGGGAGATCGACGGCATCATTCGCTACAGCAAGGGCGGCAACGAGCACTTCTGCTGCAGGGTTCAGACCTTCATCAACTGGGCGCGACGAACGAATGCCGCGAAAGGCTCATCCGACAAAGAGAGCCCGACGTAATGCAACATTCTTCCATATGACCGCTTATTACAACGAGATCGATCCGAAAGCCGCGGCGTGGTTGCGCGAGCTGATCAAAGTCGGGGCCATTGCGCCCGGGGATGTGGATGAACGCGACATTAGAGATGTTCGACCTGCCGAGCTCGACGGATTCACGCAGTGCCACTTCTTCGCCGGCATCGGCGTCTGGAGTTACGCGCTCCGACTTGCCGGCTGGAGCGATACCGAGCCTGTCTGGACGGGCTCGTGCCCATGCCAACCTTTCAGCGCGGCAGGCAAAGGCGGCGGGTTCGATGATGAGCGGCACCTATGGCCAGCCTGGTTCCATCTCATCGAGGAGCGACGTCCTGCAGTGGTCTTTGGTGAACAGGTTGCGAGCCCGGACGGCCTCAAGTGGCTCGACCTTGTTCAAACTGACCTGGAAGCAACGGATCACGCCTTCGCGCCGTTCGATCTATGCGCTGCGGGGTTCGGTGCGCCGCACATCCGCCAACGACTCTACTGGGTGGCCGAGTCCAGTAGTCAACGACTCGAAGGGCAGCGATTATGCGTACTCGAGGGGCGACCACTCGAAGCCGTGCTTGAAGCTGGGGGGAGTAGCGAAGCTCGCCGGCTGGCCAACGCCGATGGCGGGAACGCCTGCGCAGAAGGGTTACAACGAGGCTGGCAACAACGACAGCTCCCGCAAGACAGTGGCGCTAGCTTCTGGAGCGACTGCGACTGGCTCTACTGCCGAGACGACAAATACCGGCCAGTTGAACCCGGCTCATTCCCGCTGGCTCATGGGGCTCCCGCCCGTGTGGGACGCCTGCGGGGTTACGGCAATGGCCTCGTTGCCCAGCAAGCGGCGGCGTTCATCGAAGCCTACAAGCACTGCTGATACATCCTCCGAACCTACAACTGACAGGTATGCAAAATGAACGCAAGAATTAAAGAACAACTTCCACCATCGCGCCCCAAGGTCAACCAGATCCAGCGCCGCTATCTCCAGGGGCGCCTCGAGCAGGCCGCACGCGACAAGCGTGACGTTGATACCGAGCGCATGCCCGCGGAACTGAAGGCACTGGAGAAGCGCATCGGCGCGTGGCACACCGCTCAGCATACCAAGGCAGACAAAATTCGCACGAAGGTGCGAGAAGCCCGAAAGCTGGCAGACCAAGTCATTCTCTTCGGTACGCCCGAGGAAGCTCTGGCTGCCGTCGAGAAATTCGAAAAGCTCACCGTGTAGTGCGTCATCACCTACGAGTGTAACGAAATGAAACTCAACGATTTCATCGCCGGGCTGGAGATCCTGAAGACTCACTTCAAAGACGGCGGCGAGGGATACCACATAGGTTCGGAGCATGATCAGTTCTACGTTTATGCGACCGAGACGCCTTTGGAGCCGCACGAGGTTCTAGCGCTCGTGGGTCTCGGCTGGTTTCAGCCTGAATGTGGGTTTGAAAAGCCCGAGGACTACAACCCTGCTGAAGGCTGGAGCGCTTTCACATGAGGCAAGTTTCAATCGATCTCACGCGCTGCAAGCGCTGCGGGAAGCGCCCCCGAGGAAAGATGGCGCGAGGCAACTTCGAGCGGTATCGTCCGTTCTGCACATTCAACTGCCAGGAATGGTATCGACTCGAAGCGGCTCAGCGCTATCTCAATGAAAGGCGACAGGTCAATGGATGACGTAACGATATTTCGCTGCCCTCCAGAGCAGACGAAAGGCACATGTGAGCCTTTCGACGATCCGCGCTCCCACGACTTTCAGGGTTGGCAGGAGTTCGAAGACGGGCGCGGCGGCACGACCGTTTGCACACGCTGCGGTATCAGCGCCATGTCCCACGCGATGAGGTACGCACCGTGATTCAGAAAGAACGATATCGTTGGGAACGCGACGGCCTGAGATGGGCTGTTAGGGCCGGCTCTGGAACCCGCGCCCTATTCCGGTGCTGGCGGGAGCGTACAGCAATGCGCGTGACCTCGATACTGCTCGAAGCATATCTCGACGGACATTTCGAGGAACGCCGAGACCAGAGAATGTTGGCGGAGCACGGTCTCTCGGACGGAGACTTCGCCGTCAGCGCAACATGTAATCAACAGGAGAAATGAATGATCCTTCGAACCAAGCTCGATTGGCAGGGCTATCGACTCGTCCGCCAAAACGAAGAAACGATGGGATGCTCAACGGAGCAGACCGATATGTGCACGTCGATTCAGAATTACCGCGACCGTACACACGAGATGCAGGAGCTGTTTCGGAAGACTGCCGAAACCCTCCGCAAGCTGTATCCGCATGTCGAAATGGGGATGATCCAGCAGGCGCTCGACATGCTGGCCGATTACAGCCCGGATGCCGATGGCGAGTTCGAGCACGTCACGACAGACGGATCGAACGTCACCACACCCGTTTGCGAAAAGGAAACTAGGAACCTGCTCCGCGCCCAGTATGGCCATGAGAACTTTATCCACGGCATTCGGATTCGCGGGCAGACCGCGAGCGTCGAAGGCGGCATGCTCAGGTACGCGCAGAGTCACAAGTAACCGTGGACGCACGTCATGAGTGATTTCTCCCGAGGCGCACGCATAAAACCAAAGGCAACCCAGCGGCCGGAGGTACCGATCAATCAGGAAATGTCGTTTCCCGAGTTCATGTTCTATGTTGGCACGTACGTCGTGAGGGATTATAAGATCCGAGACAAGGAGAGGTTTCTGCTTTTCTGTGGATGCGCCTTCGATGCGGCGATAAACGCTCACCCCACGTCAGGTCAGGAGAAGCCGTGAAGCGCTACCAACTGATTCTGAGGGGCGACACCGGGCTCATTGAGCTCGGTGAGCATCCGGAAGGCAACTGGGTCCACTATAAGGACCACGAGGAAGTCATCCAGCGCCAGGCGAACGCGGCGCGCAGCGGCATGGATGCGGCCAAGGCGATCTCGTCTCACCAGTTGAAGGCGGCAGCCCGGCTGAATGCCGAATCCTCGCCAGACGCTTTGGAGAGCGAGCGGCAGGCCAACGCAAAGCTGACTCAGGAACTCTCCCTCGCCGAGGAAGGGCTGGCGAACTACGAGGAGGAAGTGCAGGTACGCATGAAAATGATGCAGCAGAAGGATGCGGAGAACGAGCGGCTACGCGACCTCCTGCGCAATGTCCGAGACCACGGGTGTAACGAATGCCTCGAGTGTGCCGTTGCGATCAATCGGCTCATTGGAGCTCCGGAACCACAGACGGCGGAGCATAAGTGAAGGATCTTGCCCTATTTCTCACGCTGCCGGTTCTAATGAACCCGATTTTCTGGTTATGGTTATGCATGGCTTGACGCCATAGTGGCGCTATGCCATACTCTAACCATATTCAGGAGGTACGTATGGCGACGATTCGAACTTTCGGCGATCTGATGAAGCAGCAGCCCTGGTCTTTCAGCGAGTTCAGCTACCCGCACGGGCTGAGCTATCAAGTCTGCAAGCAGTGCAAGCGCGGTCGGGGCAGCGGCTTGCGCGGACTCTGGAGCTACAGCGTGCGGGCGCACATCTGCGCGGATTGCATCAAGAAGCGCAAAGACGAGGTACTCCCGGGCGTCGTGAAGAGCGAGAAGTTCGACGCCAAAATGCGCGGGATATCTCAGCAGGCGCGTGCTGCAGTAGCCATCCGACGATGACCGCAGGGCAACTGCGCAAAGCCTTGGAGCGCTCCGGCCGTACGGTCCGGGGCGCCGCCCTAGAGATGCAGATCCACGAGCGGACGATGCATCGCTATCTAGCTGGCGACGCTGACATCCCAAAACTGGTCGAACTCGTGGCGCTGTGCTGGGCTGAACATGAGAAAGAGCGAAAGGCGTGACCTACGCAGTGTTCCGCACAAGCTCCAAGTTTCATAGGCAGCGGCCACCGTCCGGTGAAAAGGCGGCCCGTTACGCTTGGGATCTTTTGAGCAAACGCGGAGAGATCAGTAGCATGAGACTACTTGACGGTTACTGGATGGCTCTGCGGCCAAACGACGATCTGGATGCGGTGGGCGCCGACCACGTTAGGTATATGACCAAAAGATCCGCTGACAACCAAACAGGTGGCAAATGAAGGGTAAATCGTTCAAGCCGTTGTTTGAGAGTCAACCATGCACTCGATGCGGTGGCGGCGGTAATTACAGCTATTGCACGCGCTACGGCACCACATGCTTCCAGTGTGGCGGCTGTGGATGGCAGCTCACCACGCGCGGTAAGTCGGCTCAGGCTTTTTACGACTCGCTACTCTCGAAGCCTGCCAGTCAGTTTGTGGTGGGCGAGTCTTACCGCCTGGACGGCAGAACGTATCGGGTCTCCGAGTGTGGACCCGATCCATACAACAAGGGCCTATGGTCACTGGTGGGCGACGGCATGGCCTACCATCCCGCAGAGCACGCGATGGTCAGAATGGCGCCGCACAAAGATTTCGTTGATGCTGCACGAGCCCAAGCCCTGGAGTATCAGAGCACCCTCACGAAACAAGGCAAGCCCCGCGTTTCGCGACGGGCCGCCTGATACCTGCCGACCAACTAACGGATCACACATGACCGACCGAATGCCAGAGGATCGATTGCGCAATACCCGCGCCTGGGCTGCAGCCCGAGTCGGCAGTCTCTCGGGTGCCGAAGTGATCGTCAGTGCGATCGACGAGCTGCTGGAGTTGCGGCGACACCACGCCATGTCGCCCGAGCAAGTGGCTGCATGCACCTGCTGGGATATGGACGGCAAGCAGAGGCAGTACGATCCCAACTGCCCTGTCCACCCTTTGCGACCCGATCAACCAGCGGGTAAGTAGCCATGACCATCCAAGAAACCGTTCTCAAGACCGCTAAAGTTGAAGTGGAGAAGGTTGAGCTAGTCAATCAGGACGGACGACACATTGTTGAGTATTGGCTCGATTGCAAGCTACTTTCCAGGCAAACACTAGATCGACCTGCGGGTGACCTATGAGCGAGTGGAAAACCTGGAAGGCTGGCGGCGTCCCACCGATAGAATTTCATGGCGAATTCCCAACGGATGCGGAAGTTTTTGCCTTCACGGAAGGGCCACATAAAGGCACCGCCATTCCAGAATGGCTGCTTCCCATATTGAAGTCGGGCGACAGGGTGAAGTACGTCACAACCGGACGACCGGACGCTGGCACTTGGTATGTGAACGATGTCGAGATGCACGGTCCGTCAAAGCTCATCGGCTAACTCATGAGCACGCCTTTCGAACAATGGATCGTTTGTCCGGTGTGCGGCGGCACTGGGATACCGCCCGACGTGAAGGAATGGGACCCCGACTACGCGCCTCCAAAGTGCGAGCGCTGCGATGGTGTCGGAGAGATCGACCCAGTCACACAACCGGATAAAACAACATGACCCATCGCCACTGGAAAGACACGCTGAGGAGTCCGGCGTTCTGGAAGGCTTTCTGGAATGGGTTAACGCTGCGCTGGACGCCCTGGGGTCGTTAGTCAATGCTCCCCTCGCTCATCCGCCCTCTTCGCGTAGAGATCTCAAAATGCCAAGAAAAATAGGCTATATCGCCGTCCCTTTCGAAATCAGATTCTGGTCGAAGGTAAATAAGGATGGGCCTGGCGGCTGTTGGCTATGGACGGCTGCAAAAAACAGCATGGGTTACGGGAACATCCTGTTCGAAGGAAAGATTCGCTTTTCTCACCGACGCTCGTGGGAAATGGCGAACAATCAAAAGATCCCTCCAAAAATGGTCATTTGCCATCGATGCGACGTCCCCGCCTGCGTCAATCCAGAGCATCTGTTCGTTGGAACGCAATCCGACAATGGACTGGACGCATCTAGAAAGGGCCGGCTGAACACCGTATTACCCCCTCGGCGCAATCCGACTCATTGCAAGCAAGGCCACGAATTCACCCCTGAAAACACGGGGCGTCAAACGGGTGGCTATAGGATGTGTCTCATCTGCTCTAGAGCCTCTAAACGCAAATGCGCGAAAAAGGCGTGGGATCTAAAAAAGCAGGCGCGTGCATAGATGATCGTCCAGCTTCACAAGTCCACGAAGTCCCCGCGCCAGGTCACGCCACTCAGACCCGGTGAATCGTCTCAGTCTCACCACCATGGCGGGATGCTAGCGCGGGTCTAAGCGTCCTCAGCAAGCGCTCGGCGCCGACACTGGGTAAGGGCACCCTACTTCCTCTTTCGCCGCCGCGGCTTGGCGGTCGGATCGGCGAGCTCGTCAATGAGCTGCTCGGCGAGTTCCCGCGCGCCGGCAGGCAGGCGCTCGAGCAACTGAGCAACCTTGATCGCGCGCTCGGTCTGGCCGCCTCGCACCGGAGACGTGTCGACGGGTGCCGCATGGTTGACGTCCAGCCACCCGTGAGCGACGCCAGCGCCCTGCTCAATGCGCCGGGCCAGCGCGGGTCCGATGTTGCGGGAAGGATGAGGGCCCGCCACCTGGCTGATGACATTTGGTGAGCTAAATCCACGCTCGTTTGCGAAACGAGTGGATGAGCCATCGGCGAGTTCCGCGATCAATTTCCGCAGATTTGTGCGCCGAATCTCAGCAATATCCAAAAAATTCGCCCCATCAATTCGATGTACTGACGGTACCGGAATCTTCGCAACTTGCGAACAATCATATATGGCACCCCGACTTGCTTTTTTCTTCGCATGTTGCGAAGATGGCTCCATGGACGAACGGAAGCAGTTGGGGTTCAGGGATTACTGGAGTGGCTTGTCGGCTGCTGAAAAGCAGGCGCTGGCCGAGGCGTGCATCACGACCGTGAACTATCTGACGCAGGTGGCATGCGGCCATCGCCAAGCGAGCCCGGCGCTTTCGCTGGCGCTCCACGAACAGACCGGCCGAGTGGTGCGCCTATCGAGCCTGCGCGCCGATATCTGGCCCGCCGAGACCGCGCCCGTAAAAAAGCCGTCACCGAGGAAAAAGAATCATGCCGAAGCGATTCATGGAGATTGACGCGAATGCGCCGATCGCGTTTGACAGCACGCCGCTGGCCGAGCGTGTGTTGGAGGTGGGAAAGCACGCGGCGCAGGTGTTTGGCCGCGGTGTGAGGTGTTACGTCAGAGCAGTGACGACTGACCAACGTCCACGCGGTGAAGACGGTGAGACCGAAACCAGCACGTGGTAAGTACGGCGCGGCGCGCCCTACCGGGATGCCGTATGGTCGGCGCCCGACAAAGCCGTTACCGGAAAGGCCCAGCCGCCGAGAATACGGCCCTCGTTCCGTAGAACCACCGGTAGACGCGCGGCCGAGCGATGGGACGCCTGTTGAGCCCGATCAGCCGATTCCCGAGCAGGAACCGCCCCCAGAGAAGCGCAGCCATTTCACGGGAGTGATGCTCGTCCTGATGGTCATCGCGATCATGCTATTCCAGCACTTCTTCCCGCTCGACACGCCCTGCCAGAAGAACCCAGCAGCCTACGGGAAGCTTACGGCATACGATTGTCTCAAAGACAAACACCCCCAGCGGGTCGACGGGCAAGCTCCGGACTGAGAATTTCGCGCAGGTTCCATTATCGAAGATTTGAAAGAGAGGGTTAATTGACCCCGTAGAATGCGCCGAATGGGCACGAGGCAAGAGATGACGCTGAGGGCGTTCTTTTATTATTCGGTCGGAGGCTTGGTTCGCGCGGCCGAAAGGGAGACGATGGCCTCCGCCGGATCGAGTCCGATCCTCATTCGGCGGTAAAGCACGGTCTTGCTGATCCCCACCACCTTAATCCAATCTGTGATGGGCCTCGTCACTCCGTCGATTGTGACGGGCCTAGAGCATCGCTTATTATTCGCCTGCTCCTTTGCACTGGCCCACCGACAATTGTCTGGTTCGTAATTGCCGTCATTGTTCGGGTACCGGTCAATGGACATGCCAGCGGGCGGCTCTCCCATATCGGCAAGGAAATTCTCGAACTTTTCCCACCGGTCGCAGACTCGAATACCTCGACCGCCGTATTGCGCATATCGATCGTTAGTCGGTTCTGTACACCGCCGCCACATGTTATTCCAGACTAGATAGAGCTTAGTGCCAGCATAACCATGCTTAGTCGATCGTTTCCGAGTTGACTCGAAGGCCAAGCATCCGCACGATTGCCGCCCGTTCCGTAGAGCGCCGGCCACAACGGATCTTTCTTCGCCGCAGTCACACCGGCAGAAGAATTGGCGTTGGACATTTCCGCCGCTGGTGGTGTGACGCGGCAATTCTTTGACGACGGTCAAACGACCAAAGCGCTTGCCGGGAGTTATTGGAACTTCACACCCGCACGACTTGCTGAGACCGCTGGTCAAATTCTGCAACGAAACGGTTTTCTGCACTCCGCAGTCGCAAACACAAAGAACGTGCCGGATTGGCCGACCGCCGGGCGTAACTCGATCTCGATCTTCTGCCAGCACTTTCCAGAGCCCGAACCGCTCTCCTGGCGTGATAATCTTCTTCGCAGGCATGACGGTCTCCAATCCAGATCGTTGTGTTTAGGGTGGCGCGGTGCTGAAACACCGTGCTGCCCGTCGATTATATCAGGCGACTCGACCGGAATGACTCAGAATGCAAGCCGTATACGGGCGATCCTCTGGAGCGGCATCTAGCACCGTGGGATCGAGCAAACACGAATAGGAAAGGGCGTGGTGCAAACACCCCACATTCATCCGAATGCGGATGGACAGATTGAACGGCGCGAGCTCCACGGTGTTCGGGAGGTGGGCGTATCCGAATCCAAGTGGAGCTTTTGTCACAATATCTGCCACCCCGGCATAGTGAGCGTGATCCGGAACCGCAGCCGCCACCGCCTGGGAAAACGCTGAGTCTCCCGGGTGGGGACTGGCGAACACGCGTAGAGCGACGCGGCCGGGAATCATGGCCGCCACGTCATACGCCAAATAGGTCGCCAGCGCCGCGCCAAGGCTGTGGCCGATGACGGTCAGCGTGCCGACCCCGACAACGGATGCAACTGACGCCGCAACTGGCATTTCGGAGCCGCTGGGGTGATGAAAGGTGAAGGACTCGTAGATACCGAAGAAGCCCGCTTCGACTTCGCCGATCCGCTTGTTGGGCGTGCGGCAAAATTCGGCGTCTTCCAGCCATTCGATGATGCCCGCGGTACCCCGTACGACCGCGCAGAATGTCCCGGGAACCGAGTTCGATTCGAGTAGCAATCCGTAGTAGACCCGCTGCGAACCGACCGCCAGCGAGCCCAGCGGGCGAAACAGTGCATCCGTGCCGACGATGTAGCCGCGCAAAATCCAGTCCGCCGTGATCCGGGCATTCACGACGGGCTCAATGGCAGTCGGTCCTTGCGCGGAGTAGATGTCCTCCGCGGCAAGCACGAGGAGCGCTAGTCGCGCATCCTCCGCGCGACTCACGACGGCGTGATAACGATCGTGATCGTCACATTCGTCGGCGCGTTGGGCGTTCCTGGAGCCGGTGGCGCAATGACCGGCGTGTACGACGCCACGTTACTCATGCCGCTCTCGGGCGGTGACGCCGCCGAATTCACAGCGGTCACCGCGACGCAGACGGTAGTCCCCGGCACGATGCCCGTAGCCGTGTAGGTCGTGACGCCGGTAGCCGTCGATCCAACCTTGGTGAGCGGCGTACTCGATGAGCACGTCGTGGTCGTCGTCCCGGCATAGATGTTGTAGCTGGTCACAACGGCCGCGTTGCCGTTCACATCCTTTGCAGGAGCGGTCCATGTCACTGTGCCAGTAACGGGAGCCGGTGTGGCAGATTGAGCCTCTGCCACGCCAAACGCCAGCGCCGCGAGGGCGCCGATTAAGAGTCGCTTCATGTGAACCTCTCAGGTGGTTGCGGTGGTCTCGACCGGAGGGGTCGTGGCAGGAGCGCCGTACTTCGCAATCTCGAGATTGGCAGCGGTCGTGACGCCCTTCGCGATGTTGGTCAGGACCGCTATCGCATTGGCGCCGAATAGCGGAATCAGCTTCTGCACGTTCGACGCAATCTGTGCTTGCGAGAAACCCAACTGCACTAGGTTCTGCAACGCGCCCGCTACAGCGGGGTCCATGTTGGGGTCGTTGAGCAGCGCCGTGAACGCAGCCAGGCCGCCTTCCGCATTGCCACTGACGATGTCGTTGAGGACGGTAGCGACGGCCAGCGCGGTTTCCGCGCGAGCGGTGATCTTGGCTGCCACGCCGCCTTGACCTTCGGGGATAATCAGGCCCGCGAGCAGCTGGGCCGAAAACTCTTCGATGGGAACGATAGTCAAACTCATGGGATATACCTCATATAGGGAATCGATCAGACTTTTGGGCTGTTGGGTTGCTCCGCAGGCTCGCCGCCGGTTATGCGTTGGCGCTGGAACCAAAACGACAACACCAGCATGGCCATTGGAGCGAGCTGACCTGTCAGGTCCGTCTTGATGTAGCCGAGACCCTGTAAGATCAGACAGGCGAAAAAACCTGCCAGAAAGAAATAGGACAAGCCCACCTGGGCGTTTCCGGCCTTGCGATGGGTCATCGACGAAATTGGCATGTTTGCCTCTAGGGAATGAAGTACATCAGCAGGACGCCGATAACGCCGCAGACCAGCGACAGGATCATCACGATCCGGGTGCGCCTCACGGAGCGCCCGCTCTCACCCATTCGGATGCCGCGTAGAGCGCACCTGCCAGACTTTCAATCGTTTCGTTGTGCGGGAAGACCTGGCGCTTCATGCCTCGGCCGCGCACCGCGACCGTGACGGCTACGGCGAACCCTTCGACGCCGCGCTGGTCCGGGCACATCGCCACCAGTTCGATGGCGCGCCGGGGCGTTGTGCGTCGGCCTGCGTTGCTCACTGGAACTCGCCAGTCCCGATCTGCGCAGCCAGTTTGGTCGCACGGCCGGGCGTCTGCTTAGCCCATAGTGAATCTAGGAAGGCCACTTCAGCGTCATGCCAACGCGCCTCACGCATGGCCTGAATGGCGACGTGGAATGCCTCTTCCTTCGTGACGCCCATCTGGTAAGCAATTTCGACCAATGCATTTTGACGGGCGCCTCCAAGGAACGCCCAGAACTCGGCGTAGTCGTGCGCAAGTTGCGCCTCGATTACCACTAGTCTTTGCTGCACGAACCAGTCAGCACCGGCCCGCGTGATCGACAACGTCGCCAGTTTGTTGTCGAGCAGATACTTCCACTGAGCGCCCGTGGGAGGCGACGTTTCGAGGCACCAGCCTTCACCCCAAGTCCACAGATTCTTTGTGTCCAGATATGGCGCGGCTTTGAATCCCTCGTTACCTTCGACCGACTGTTCGAGGCGCGCCTCATCTACCATGGCTTATTTCCCCGACTGCCTGTTTTTGACCAGGTCGCGATACAACTCGTCGATTCTCTTGTGTGTTCCAGTGGTCGCCGCTTCGATGCGG
>Ga0302310_10002049_pt1 | contig 16566 bp, 16 predicted proteins | sample III_Palsa_N1_2_FD_200451 | JGI IMG/M metagenome (GOLD analysis project Ga0302310, IMG submission 200451) | Peat permafrost microbial communities from Stordalen Mire near Abisko, Sweden - III_Palsa_N1_2 | ecosystem: Environmental > Terrestrial > Soil > Palsa > Peat permafrost | place: Sweden...
GAATTTTGCGAGGGGCGTATTGCGGTCCCGATAATAGAACACCGCAGAATTGAACGATTTATCCAAACACTGAAACGCCCACAGGCGACTGAGGCTCTCTGAAATGAAGTGCCCGAAATGCCCGTTTTGCAGCATGCCAGCGAAAAAGTGGTGACCGCTGATTTTTTCCTCTGCCGCCGGGGCGGGCATAACAGGCTCGTTTCGATAGGCCGCCTTCAACTGCGACCCCAGAGGACAGATTTCACCGTTGCTGTGATACACGCCACCATCGAACCGGCCGGGTTGGCCATCTCGCTGAAAGTCTAATTTGGTAAGGGGGGCAACCTTGCCACGCGGTAGGAACTCGATTGAGGCGCCGCTCATTGTGGGTTCCTAATAAGTGAGAAAGGGAAGAGTCTTCTTTTTTGTGAACAAAAAGAAGCAAGAAAACCTTGTCAATTGGAGCGCGCCGCGCGCAGTCGGTGCGCTCCAGGTGAACAAAAGTTTTTTGCTTCTTTTTTTCAAAAAAGATGCTTCCTTCACTGTCCTAAGGCCCGTCCTGCACTATTCTCAACGGCACGCTGAGGATTTCCCGGTTGTAGATGCCTCCCGGCTGTCCCGGATTGATAACCGTGTAGGTTAGCAAAGGCCGATCGGAGTCGATCGTCTCGAAATTTCTCGTAAGGCTGCCGGGGTCGAGTATCGATGGGTACCCTACGACGATGTTGACACCATCCGTGGGCCGCAGTGGTGTTGCAAAGATGCGGGAAGGCCGTCCCCAATTGATGAGGTCCGTGGATGTCGCCATGTAGATGCCGGGGATTATCGCGGCGTCGCCTTGGAGCCTGGTGCGGCCCAGGAATACGGCAACCCAGCAGGACGCCTTCGGCACCCACAATAGAGATCGTACCTCCGACATCAGAGAACGCTTGCCGATCACGGCGGGGGGAGGACCGGAGGCGCCGGCGCGCGGTATTGCGGTGAAACCGGTGCCGTCCCAGGCTCGCCACGAAGACGGGTCGGTGATGTCGCTGGTTCGGAACAGCCGGTTGCCGATCGATTTCACGTCGTCGGTTTGGGCAAACGAGATGAAATAGTAGTAACCACCGGATTTCACGACGTTCGAGGTGGTGAAGTATCCTACCCGCCCATGAAAGTTGTCGTCGTAGGTATCCGCCATCGACGCGATCAACCCGGACGCCCCTGGAACAAGCTGGAACGACGCCCCCATGTCCGAGGATGTGGCGGCCACAATGTTGCTCAGCCAGCAATGCCCCGCGGGGTGTGGGACGCAGCCGCGCAGCCGCGCCGAATTGGTCAGATCCTCGCTCACCAGCGCTTCCACGTTCTTTCCATCGATGGTGTAGGTTCCCTCGATCCAGAGTTGACGGTCGTCGAGCGGGGCATAGTCCGACGGTACCATCGCCGTCTGGCACGCCGACGTGAGCGACAGAAGCGAGGAACCGAGCATGTACCAGTTGATGTCGCTGGTGGCGAATAGAGCGACCTTGCCATCAGCCCTCTTGAACGCCCGGGCCGGGGCATCCGGCAGAAAATCCCGCCCGCATCCGCTTTGCGTGGTGCTGTAGATCACCGCGGTTGGGCCGGCCACGGTGAGAGAAATCGATTGAGCGGCGGCGGGGCGGATGCCGATGTATGCGACAATGCCTAGCAACAACCAGAAGATGCTGCTTCCGCGGCGAACAGCACAAAGCTTGGCGGGCGGGACTCGACACACATTTTTCATGAGGGAAGTCCTACTGAAGCGTCAGACCTGTCGACATGTGTGTCTGCCATCCCCTCACCTTTTCCACCAGGATCACCGGACTAGTCAACACTGGTGCCAAAGCCGGGAGGAGCTGGCGCGGCTATTTCGCGCTTGCCAGCACGGCGGATGGGCCGGGTTTAGCTAGAGCCACCGTTGCAGAGGGGGCTACCTTTGGAGAGACGGCCGTCTTGGAAGAAGGGCCGGGCTTGGCGGGCTGGTCGATCTTGGCGGGCGGAGCAGCCTTCGACGCAATGTCCGGCAGCAGGTCGGTCGCCAGCAAATCGTAACCGGTCGGCGTGAGATGAACGCCGTCGTCGGCACGAAGTCGCGCGGTCATGCCGTCGACGTCCTTGCCGTAGGCGTTATAATTACCGTCCGGACCGGCGAAAATGGTCCAGGTGGGAAAGAACTCGGCGCCGGCCGCGGAGGCGTCCTGCGCGTAGATGCCGTTGAGGATTGTCATGTCCTGCGAGAAAGTGGGATCGGATACGATAGGATGGCCGACCCAGATTACCGGGATCTTAGCGTTCGCGAGGGTCTCGGCGATCTCACTCACCTTCGAGCCGTATTGCTTCTGGAAGACGGCGCTTCTCGCGGCGTCAACCTGGCCGTTGATGCGGATCGGCGGGCGGTCGTTGGCGCCGAACATGATGATGGCAACGTCGGCGTGCTCGGTCGCCACCAGCTGCTTCACCTCGGCCGGCCAGTCGTAGACACGCGGGGAGACTAGCCCGGTCGCGATCTTGGTGCGGTCGATGATCCGGTAGAGGTGTTTGTGGCGAACCATGCGCTCGAGGCCGGCAGCTAGACCTTGTGCTTGCGAATCACCCAGCACTAGAACTGAAAGTGGTGGTGCCTGCGGCGTCGCGAAGGCCGGGAGAGCGGATAGCAGAACGACTTGGGCCAAACTGGCGATCAGACGGCGACGGTGCATTTTTGGGGGCGCTTCAGGTGTGTGTTACTGTATGGGGTTATAATGGCGGAGTAATTCGGCCGCAAGCACCATGGGTTGCCGAAACGATTACAGCCGGATCGGGATTGTGCCGGTGACCGGTGCGCAGAGGTTTTCCGTGGTGGTTGCGCTCGCGGCGATGCTGGGTTCGTGCGTGCAGCGGCCGGCGCCGCCGGTGACCAGTGGGCAGCCGACCGCGGTAGTGCCGGCGCCGGGCGTGCCGGCAGAGGTGGCGCTGGTGCCGTTTTATGACGCGCTCGACCGGATGGAGGCAGGCGTGCGCCGCGACCCGGTGGTGGTGCTGCAGATCGGCGACAGCCATACCGCGAACGATGGGTTCAGTGGCCGGATGCGCGAACTTCTGCAGGCGCGCTTCGGCGACGCGGGGCGCGGCTTCCTGCCGCCGGGAATTCCGTTCAAATATTACAAGCCGAGCGATGTGGTGGTGGTGTCGAAGGGCTGGACCGTGGTGAGCAGCTTCTCGCCCTCGAGCACGGGGCCGTTTGGGATTACCGGACTGCGGCAGCACGCGGCGGGACACGCCGAGATGACACTTACCGGCGATCGGCCGGGCGCACTTGATAAGGCGTCGATTGAGGTGCTGATGCAGCCGGACGGCGGGACAATTCGGGTCTCGTTCGATACCGGCGCGGGGTTGACGATCTCGACGGCGGCGCCGGTGCAAGAGGCGGTTGAAATATCGCTACCGAGCGCGGGTGCTACGTCGATGACGGTGAAGACGCTGAACCGGAGGCCGGTCGATCTGCTGTCGTGGAGCGTGGAACGGCAGGATCGTGGGGTCATATACGCGAATTTGGGGACGATCGGCGCGCGCATCGATCTGATCGGGCGTTGGGATAGTACAATTGTGGCGCAGGAGCTGGCGCGGCTGCGACCCTCGCTGATCGAGGTGGCGTTCGGGACCAATGAGGGATTTAATGATACTACCAATACGGGGTCGTACGGCGAGCTCTACGCGTCGGAGATCGCGATGCTGCATCAGGCAGCGCCGCAGGCAGCATTTATCCTGATCGGACCGCCCGACGGCGTGCGGAAACCGCGGCCCGGCGTGATCGATGGCGGCGGGTGCGGCGTCTATCCCTCGGCTACCGGCGGCGAGGAAGAATGGGTCAGGCCACGCAACCTCGAGCGGGTGCGCGAGGCACAGAGAAAAATCGCGGCCGAGATGGGGTTCTACTTCTGGAACTGGTCCGAGGCGATGGGCGGGACCTGCAGCATGGCGGCCTGGGCATCGATGAACCCACCGCTTTCGGCGCCCGACCATATCCATCTGTTCCGGGCGGGATACAGGATTACCGCCGAACGGCTGTTCAACTCCATCATGGATGGCTATGACCGTTACGAACTGTCGAAGCGGCCGCGCTGATGCTGTTTCCGACGCTGGAGTTTTTCGGCTTCTTCGTCGTTGTGCTGCTGCTTGCGCATGCGCTGCGTTTTCATGTGGAAGCGCGCAAGCTGATGCTGATCGCCGCGAGCTATGTGTTTTATGCCGGATGGAACTGGCATTTTTGCTTTCTGCTGGCGGGGAGTTCGTTGTGGAGCTATGGCGCCGGACGGCTGTTGGGCGCTGTAGCGGGCGCTCGCGCACGGGCGTGGATACTGCGCGCGGCAATCGGCGGGCATCTTTTGCTGCTGGGGACATTCAAGTATTTCGACTTTTTTGTCGGTTCGGCTAACGAATTTCTACACAGCGTCGGCTTTGGCTATGAGCTGCCGTTTGTCGAGATCATCCTTCCGGTCGGGATTTCATTCTTTACGTTTCATGGCATTTCGTATGTTATGGACGTCGCCCGCGGGGATGTGCCGGTTTGCCGCAGGCTTCCCGACATGTTGCTGTACATGTCGTTCTTTCCGCAGTTGGTTGCAGGGCCGATCGTTCGCGCATCGTTCTTTCTGCCGCAGATAGGCCAGGACACGGTCGAGCCAATCGCGATCGGACCGCCGATCCTCCTTATTCTGGGCGGATTGTTCAAGAAAGTGGTGATCGCGAACTACGTGGCGACCAACCTGGTGGACCCGGTGTTTTTCGACCCGGATAGCTTCCCTTTTGCGGATCTGCTGTTCGCGGTTTATGGTTATGCGGTGCAAATCTACTGTGACTTTAGCGCGTATAGCGACATCGCGATCGGTCTTGCGGGGCTCCTGGGTTATTATTTCCCGCCAAATTTCAATCAACCATATCGGGCGCAAAGCCTGCGCGAGTTCTGGCGCCGATGGCATATTTCGCTGTCGTCCTGGCTGCGGGATTATCTTTACAAGCCGATCGGCGGTAGCCGCGGCAGCCGGTGGTTCACGGCGCGAAATCTGATGATCTCGATGGTGCTGGGCGGGCTTTGGCATGGCGCTGCGTGGAAATTTGTGGCGTGGGGAGCGCTGCATGGTATCGCCTTGACGGTGGAACATTTCGTTGCGCCAAACGGTTGGGCACGATCGAGGTTAGGAAAAGTGCTGGCGATAATCGTAGTGTTTCACGTGGTCTGCCTCGGCTGGATCTTCTTCCGGGCGGACAGCTTTGCCGATGCAGTCTACTACCTTGGCGACTTGGCCAAATTTGGCGGCGGGATCAGCCAGCTGTCCCCGCTCACACTGCTGCTGGTAGCGTTGGGCATGGGATTGAACTTTGTGCCACTGCGGTGGGTAATACGCACGTTCCACGGCATGATGACATGGCCGGAATGGTTGGTGGGAAGCCTGGCCGGAGTGGGTATCGTGGTTGTGAACTCACTCGGGCCCGACGGCGTGGCGCCTTTTATTTACTTTCAGTTTTGAGGGGCTTTTTGGAAATGATCTGGGGAAGAAAGGAAGAATCTTCTTTTTGTGAACAAAAAGAAGCAAAAAAACTTTGTCAATTAGGGGGGCACCGATCCGCGGGCGCGCTCCAAAGGAACAAAAGTTTTTTGCTTCTTTTTTTCAAAAAGGATGCATCTTCCTTCCCTTCAACCTATTAAGGATAATCATGGTTGACAACCTTATCCGGTCGCGTGCCGATCCTCGCATCATCCCTAGCAATGCGAGCGTCCGATCGAGACGAGTGCTTGGCAGCGTATTTGGCGCGGTGCTGTTGACCGTGGTGATTGCCGCCATGCTGGGGTCCGGAGCGATGCTTCTGTGGGTGCAGGCGCTGCCCGATGGGTCTGCCGAGAGCGTGTTGGAGCCGATCGCGACCGGGTGGAATGACGCGATGCAGCACATCGGCATGGCCAAAATCGATGGTGTTTTGCATAACGGCATGCAGACGTTTCAAGCTTGGAAGTTTCCGGGCAGCAACCAAAACAATCAGTGATGGTCGTTGCGTTTTGCGAATGGTCCGGCGATATTACGTTGCGAAATCCCAATTACTTGCAGATTTGACAATAACTGGCTGATTTTAAAGGAATGCCGGCTTGTTCTCAGGTGCAGCGTCGATTTCGGTTGCACTTTTCGTCAAAGCTGTATTAGCTGTGATGCATGATACGCACGGGGATCGTCCAATTCTGTCTTGCCGTATCGTGGAGCCGGCGCATTGTCGCTTGGCCGATGCGGCTTGCTGTGGCTGCACTTATTTTCTTTCCGTATGCGAGCCGAGCTGACAATACCACGGCCGCGATGGATAGTTCGACTGCGATGGCGATCCCGAACCTGGGCGGTTATCATGGTCTTGCGCGAGTGCTTGAGCCTAGCGAAGCCGCGCGAATGCGGGAAATTTTCAGGCTGCAAAGAAGCGGAAGAATTGCTGATGCTTCGAATGAAACCACACTGCTTCAGGATGATACCCTGCTGGGCGAGATCTTGGCCGACCGCTATTTATCTTCCGGCGCGAAAGTTGATCCGTCCGACCTGGCGGCTTGGCTGGACCGCTATCGCGATCACCCGGAGGCGGGACGAATTCGCGCGCTGTTGGCGAGGATCGACCCAGGCAGCGCGCCATCGGGGGATTACGCTTCCAGTTCTGCGGGTGAGTTTAGCACCGGGCTCGATGCCTGGAAGCGTGGCGATTACACGGATGCGGCGAAGCTGTTTGAGACCGCGTGGCGAGAACAGGGTCCGGACTCAGGGCGGCGTTCCGCGGCGGCATTCTGGGCGGCGCGGTCGAGTTTGAAGGGCGCGGATGTGCCCGCCTATCTGAATTGGATGACCAAAGCCGCCAATGATTCCCCCGATTTTTATTCGTTGCTGGCGCGCCATATGCTTGGTGTGGATCATGACACCGAGGCTGGCCGCGGGATTTTGGGTGAGGCCGATATTGATGGAGTGCTGGGGACCGAGGCCGGATATCGCGCGGTGGCATTGATGGAGGTCGGGCAGATATCGGCGGCACAGCAGGAACTCGATCAATTGTGGCTGATGCAAGGGAATAATCCGCAGCTTCGTCGCGCGATCGAGTTGGTGGCGAGACAGGCGGGATTGCGTTATCCAGGAAGAAATATCGATAACGTCGTCGCGCCGGAGGTTTATGTCGAGGATTTTCCGACACTTCAGCCGCGCGGGGGATTTGCGTTTGATCCTGCGCTGATCTATGCGCTGGTTCGGATCGAGTCCGATTTCAAATCCGGATTGGTTTCCCGCGGGGGGGCTCGCGGTTTGATGCAGATTATGCCAGTGACGGTGCGCGCGATGGCGAGATTGGGATTGGTCACCGGCGCCGACAGGAGGCAACTTTATAATCCGGCGCTAAACCTTGAAATTGGCCAGGAATATCTGACCTATCTGCGTCAGCAGAGTTCGATCCACGGTGATCTGATAAGAACTCTCGCAAGTTATAATGCCGGTGTTGGCGGTTTTGACAGGCTGGATCGCGGCATTGATGGCACCGCGGACCCGCTGCTTTATATCGAAGAAATACCGACGGTGGAGACCAAGTTCTTTGTGCTGAAGGTGTTCGCTTACGCTTGGCTTTATGCCGAAGAGAGGCAAGAGGCCGGGCCGGGCCTCGATGCGCTAGCGGCGGGTGCGTTTCCGAATGTCGCGGTTTTGCATTCCGCCCCTAATTGACAAAGTTTTTTGCTTCTTTTTGTTCACAAAAAGAAGATTCTTCCTTATGCTTTAACCTATTGATTTCGCTTACTACCAGTTCCCACTGGCCTAACCTGTCTATTCCAAACCTGCACGGAGTGGCTCTATTCTCCCGCGAAATTGAACCGGGGAGGTTTACGGTGTCATTAGCGACTCTATTCACGGCAGCGAACGCCAAAGGGATAACGGTGGTTGGGCCACTCGGCGGGAACAACGCGCCGGGCAATGCGACGGTAAAGTGCGGCAACCAGCAGAAGACGGTGGCCATAGTCCAGCAATTGACGATGGCGACGGTTACCGAAAGCGACCACATCACCGGTGGGAAGACGTTGACCGTCGACCCCGCGGCGCTGCCCGGCAATTGCTATTGGCTGCCGTGGAATTCGTGGCGCGCTTACGTGGGGCAGCTTGGGGGCGCATCGGATTACTTTGTGACGGCGAACCTTACCGGATGCGGGTTCTATGTTTCGGGCCCGCGGGCGAATCCCTATGTCGTCCACGCTAATTGTTCCGCGGCGGAGGTGGTGGATTTCGGCGGCAACGTCAAAACCTACACCGACGACCTGGAAGCGGCCCGGATGCAGTTTTATGGCCAGCTTGGCGCGGAACTGGTGGAACAGCACGTTATTCCGAGCGCGGGGCTGCAGATGCTGCGCCCGGAGGATTACGGAGCAAAGAGCGCGCAGGGCTATGCCACGCCGGTCAGCGTGTTTGGGAGGCGAACCGGCGGAAATTGGACCATCTACTATAGCGTCGGCGGGCGTGCCGGGAGCGCGCTCACCCGTATGCTGTATCCGGACTTCGAACGGCTTTAGCGGGTTTGGGCGGCGAGGATCTCGTAGCCGACGCCGGAGGGGTGGAGATGATCGCGGCCGGCGTAGGGGCCGGTTTCAATGACGCGGTCGCCGAACTCGGCGGCAACCGTGTGGATTGCATGGCGTGCGCGGCGGTTGATGCCGGGGAGTAGCCAAATGACGCGGGCGCCCCCTACTTCCGCGCGGACCAGACGCAAATTGGCGATGGTATCGTCCTGAAAATCGTCGTTTACACCCAGGCTGATGATCGCGGTCGCTACCTGATGCTGAACCAGGAGCGTCTGGACGTATCGATCCGATGTGATGCCCACCTTCGCGACGGTTTGACACTCGGGGCGGAAATGCCCGACGCCGACCGCCAGGCTGTCGCCCATTACTACACATGGAATCAAGGTCGTATCTCCACCGGTGAATGCATTCTCTGCACCGCATCGTATGCACGCCGGGTTAAGGAAGAACTACCGGGCGGTGTGGCGACTGTCTGGTAAGAATGTGGCGGAAAAGTGCACTGCGACGGCGAAGAGGCGAAATCAAAGGGTTAAGGGAAGGAAGAAGCATCTTTTTTGAAAAAAAGAAGCAAAAAGCTTTTGTTCACCTGGAACACACCGCCGACGGCCGGCACGCTCCAAGTGACAAAGTTTCTTTGCTTCTTTTTGTTCACAAAAAGAAGACTTCTAACCTATTGATTTTACTTGCTGACGAGTACTTTAGTGCCCGGCTTTTATCGAGGCATACGCGTTAGCCAGGAAATTGTTGGCATTGCCGCGGATCGGTCCCTTGAAGATGGTTGGGCGGCCGGCAAGAGGGTTCGACGCGACGAACTGAGCGGAGGTCATGCCGGCGGCGATGTCGGCGCGGATCGTCGCCTTGAGCCAGACCAACATATCGCGCAGCAGAATGACGTGCGGCTGGTCGGTGATCGGGCCGTGGCCGGGCACTACAATGGTGTCGGGGTTGATGATGCCGAGGATGGTGTCAAGCGCCACGATCTGGCCGGTGAAGGTGCCGCAATGGCAGCCTGAGCTCTCACCGTCGTAGAACGGATACTCGGCGGAATGCAGCAGATCGCCGATGTAGAGGATGTTCGCTTTCGGGAAATAGACGAACTCGTCGCCGTCGGTGTGGGCGGGCGGCACCGCGGTGATGACGGCGGTGACGCCGGGGATCGAGATGGTCTTGGTGGTGGCGACGATCACGGTGGGGCGGGCCGCGACCGGTAACGCCTTGGTGATGTTGCCGGGACGGTTCATCTGATCCACCGCGAGGCGAGCGGCGGCGCCTTTGCTCGCCACCATGATCGCGCCCTCGGCGTGGAGCAACGCGTTGGCGGCGGTGTGGTCGCCATCGAAATTGCTGTTGATGACATACCTGATCGGAAGCTGGGTGACTTCGTGGAGCTTTTTCACCAGCGCTTTGCCGTCGCCGAATTGGGTGTCGATTACGATCGCGCCGTCGTTGCCCTCGGCGAGCAGCGTGTTGGAAAATGTGCTGAGCAGAATGAAGCCGTGACCGAGATCCTGCGTCGTGATCGGCATGTTCATCATGCCGGGCGGGCCGCCGGGGCTACGGGAACCGCCGCCGGGCGGAGCGCCTTGCGCGAGTGCAGATCCGATGCCGGCCGCGAATGCGATCGCTGCGGCCAATGTGATGATTTTATTCATTCCAGTGCCCTCCCCTGCCGGTAGTGTCTTGCCGGTTTTTCCACCAGATGGCCCATATTGCGGGAACTGTAGAAAATGATAAACCATTGCATTGTTACGGTTGTTACGTTGCGGCTGCTGCTCTAGGGTTTCCGCCAAAGAACCATGACAGCGGCACCATGACATTCGCTCGCGAACCACGGATAGAGCCCGTCCCTATCACTGAACTGCGGCCGACCCAGATCACCGTGGGAATGCGCGAAGTGGCGGCAAAACGCGAACGATGGCGCAGTCAGGGTAAGAAAGCCGATTTCCTTGGCACCCATATGATCCCGGTGATCCTGGGACCACGCGAGAAACTTTACCTGATCGATCACCACCACCTGGCACGAGCACTCTATGACGAGAAAGTCACCGAGGTGGCGGTGACGGTGGTGGCCGATCTCTCGAAATTGGACCGTGAAGCCTTCTGGGTCTACCTCGATAACCGCTGCCTGACACACCTTTACGACGCCGAAGGGGTGCGGCGGGACCATGACCATCTGCCCAAACATGTCGGTGGACTGGTCGACGATCCTTATCGCAGCCTGGCGGGAGAATTGCGCCGCGCCGGCGGGTTCTCCAAAGATACCACACCGTTCAGCGAGTTCCTCTGGGCGGACTTTCTGCGCCGTCGCGTTAAACGTAAACAAATCGAGGCGAGCCCGGAAGCAGCACTGGGCGAGGCAATCAGATTGGCGAAAACCGAGGACGCGGCATATTTGCCGGGATGGTGCGGGCCGTTCGCGGCAGGGTGAGGGCAACAAGTGAAGAAGGGAAGTCTTCTTTTTGGGAGAAAAAGAAGCAAAAAACTTTTGGGAATTAGGGGAGTATCGCACGTGCGTAAGGGCATGTTAGGGCATGCCTGCTTTCCGTTCTGCCAAGTATGCCGACTAAAGCGCGATATTAAGGGTGATCAACGAACACTAATTGACAAAGTTTTTTTGCTTCTTTTTGTTCACAAAAAGAAGACCTACCCTTCCACTTTCTCTGCCAATATCATCACCTGCGCGAATGCTAACGGTGGTTCATCCGTCAGGGTCAATAATATTTTAGCTTTATGCCCCTTGGGAACTAACGACTTCAATCGCTCGGCCGCACCCCCGGTGAGTTGCAACGTCGGTTCGCCGGAGCGAAGGTTTACCACTCCCATATCCTTGTGATACACGCCCTGCGCGAAGCCGGTTCCCAGCGCCTTTGCACATGCTTCCTTGGCGGCAAAGCGCTTGGCGAAAGTGGCAGAGCGCAAACCTTCGGTGCGACGGGCGGCGCGGGCGCGCTCGGCTTCGGTGAAGACGCGTTCGAGGAAGCGATCGCCGAAGCGATCCATTACTTTTTCGATGCGCCTGATGTCGCACAGATCAGCGCCAATGCCGATGATCATCCGCGCGCCCGGTCGATCTGGCTGATGCCGCCTACGGCGCGAAGGCCGGCCATCAGAATGTTCAGGTGGCGCAGGTCGCGGACCTCGACGTCTACTAATACTTCGCAGAATTCCTGCTGGCGGTTGAGGATTTTCAGGTTGCTCAATACGCCCTCGTGCTTGTTGATGGCGTTGGTGAGGTTGGCCAGCGCATCGGGACGGTTCGCAGCGATTACGGAAAGACGGCCGGTGTAGAGGCCTAGCTTGGCGTCGGGATTGCGGTTCCAGTCGACGTCGATGAAACGCTCGGGGGTGGAGGCGAAACTTTCCAGCATCTGACAGTCGGCTTGGTGAATGGTGACGCCTTTGCCGGTGGCGACGATGCCGATGATCCGGTCGCCGGGCAACGGATGACAGCAGCCGGCGTAATGGACGTTCATGCCGCTGATCAGGCCGGTGATGGCGAGACCACTGTCCTCGCCGGTGCTGCCGACGCCGGCGCCGGGACCGCGCGATGAACCGGGGCGTGCCGGTAGGCCAAGCAACATGCGCGGCGCGCGCGCGGATTGGCGCAATTCGGGATAGGCGGCGTGGACTACGTCCTTGGGGCCCACAGTGCCGTTGCCGACGGCGACATAGAGGTCGTCCGTGGTCGCGAATTTGAAATGTTTGAGCGCTGGCTCGAGGGCTTTTTCGCTGCCGTCGACGCCTTCCTGGCGGAATGCCTTGGCCAGCGCCGCACGGCCCTGATCGAGGTGCACGCCGCGCTGTTCGAGTGCGAGATGGCGGCGAATGCGCGCGCGCGCTTTGCCGGTGACGACGAAACGCTCCCACGAGGCCGACGGCGTGCCGCCGCGGCTGGTCATGATCTCGACCTGGTCGCCGTTTTCGAGTTCGTAGCGCAGCGGCATCAGCCGGCCGTTGACGCGTGCGCCGACGCAGGAGTCGCCGACCTGGCTGTGCACGGCGTAGGCGAAATCGACCGGTGTGGCGCCGCGCGGGAGCTGGATCAGCTGGCCCTTGGGAGTGAAACAGAAGACCCGGTCCTGGTAGAGCTCGAGTTTGGTGTTTTCTAGGAATTCATCGGCGGCACCGGAGCTTTCGAGAATTTCTAGAAGATCCTGCACCCAGCGGAAGGCGGTGCCGTCTTGATGCTCGCCATCGCTTTTGTAGACCCAATGCGCGGCGACACCATTTTCGGCGATGTTGTTCATCTCGGGAGTGCGGATCTGCACCTCGATTTTTTGATTGCGCGGGTGGCGCAAGGTCACGCCGGTGTGCAGGCTTTGGTAGAGATTGGCTTTCGGGGTCGAGATATAGTCCTTGAAGCGCCCGGCGATCATCGGGAAAGCGGCATGCACGGCGCCGAGTGCCGCGTAGCAGTCCTCACGTGTGGGGACCACGACGCGGAACGCCATGATGTCGGAGAGTTGCTCGAACGCTACGTTGCGGCGCTGCATCTTTTGCCAGATCGAGAACGGTGACTTCTCGCGGCCGGCGACCTCGAGGACCTTCACGCCGGATTCTTCGCACACCCGGAACAGTTCGCCTCGGACTTCCTCGATTACGTCAGCACCCTGGCCGCGCAGGTATTTCAGGCGGACGTCGATGGTATCGAAGGCCTCGGGCTCGATCTGCGCGAAGGATAGGGTTTGCAGCTCGGTTTTGACCGCGTCCATGCCGATGCGCTCGGCAAGCGGGGCGTAGATGTCCATGGTCTCGCGCGCGGTGCGCTTGCGGCGCTCGGGGTCCTGCACGAAGTAGAGCGTGCGCATGTTGTGCAGGCGGTCGGCGAGCTTCACCAGCAGGACGCGGATGTCCTTGCTGATGGCGAGGATGAGCTTGCGGAAGTTTTCAGCCTGCTTGGTGCGGTCGGATTGCAGTTCGAGGCGGGTGAGCTTGGTGACGCCGTCGACCAGGCCGGCGATTTCGGGGCCAAAGCGGGTTTTTACCTCGGCGAGGGGGACCGAGGTGTCTTCCACCACGTCGTGGAGCAGGCCGGTCACGATGCTGGCGACGTCGAGCTTGTAGCCGGCCAGGATGTCGGCGACCGCGAGTGGGTGGGTGATGTAGGGATCGCCGCTGTCGCGCTGTTGCGTGCCGTGCGCCTGCATGGCGACGATGTAGGCGGCGTCGATCAGGCCGGTGTCGGCGTCGGGGGCGTAGGAGTGGACTTTTTCGGTAAGCTCGTACTGCCGGATGACCGGACGGCGCTGTTGATGGTCGCCATGCTTAGGTTCAGGGGACTTGTGATCCGGCTTTTCGCTTGCAGGGCCGCCGCCGCCATCAGCAGCGGCGTTGGGGATTGGGTGAATTTGCAAACCCGCCCCCCTTTTCCTGCGTTATCGGCGACGCCCGCCCAGCTCAGCCTCGATGGCCGCCTCGATATCGTCGGGCGACATGTCCTCGACCTTGAGACCGGCTGCTTCCTCTTCGGCCGCGATGTCCTGCAGGCCGAAAATGTTCTGGTCGGTGGGAATAAGATCGAGCACTTCCTCGTCGGCGGGCTCGGGCTCGGGTGCGCGGGAGACGGCTTTCATCAGGTCCGCCTCGAGTTTCGCGAGCGAAATAGTGTCCTCGGCGATTTCGCGCAGGGCCACTACCGGGTTCTTGTCGTTGTCCCGGTCAACGGTGATTTCTTCGCCGCGGGAGATTCCGCGGGCACGTTGCGCCGCCAGCAGAACTAGCTGGAAGCGATTGGGAATCCTCAGCACACAGTCTTCAACCGTGACGCGGGCCATGCGTCTTGCCTCCGAACGCTATTGTCGGGTGAAGGGTTTACTTAGGCGATCCTATTGCCCGGTGCAAGGGGCTCGATCTGCTGCGGGGGCAGGCGTGCTATCAGCTCCGCGGCGGTTCGGCCCAGGGTGGGATGGACCCAGTCCGGCGCTACATCACGCAGCGGCAGCAGCACGAAAGCGCGCAGGTGGGCGCGGGGGTGGGGCAGAATTAAATCCGGACCGGTCGAAATCTGGCCGTTCACGTCGATCAGGTCGAGATCGAGGGTCCGGGCGGCGCTCAGAGCGTGATTGGGGGATTTACGCGGCGCCCTGCCGGTCGCAGCCTCGATCGCGTGCAACCGGGCGAGCAGCCAGACGGGATCGGGCTCGCCCTCGAGACGCGCCATGCCGTTGATATAGGGCGGTTGTTCCGACGCCGGTATCGGGGCGGATACATACCATGGCGAGAACGAAACCAAATTTATTGCGGCAATGCAACGCAGTTTCCCGATCGCCCAATCACAGGTTGATTTCGGTGACCGATCGGTTTTAGTTGACAGGTTGGCACCGATTGCGACTAAGATCATAAGGTCAGGTTGTCCTTAAACGTAAATAAGCGGTAACTCTTTAGCCAACGATTGCCTCTTGGAGCAGTTGGGTTTAACGATGTTTTAACGGACCTATGTTTGGGTTGCCGTATCACCGGTGTAGGTGATAGCAATTATGTTGATTTCTAGGGATCTTAGTCATGCCATTTCGCAGCAACGAGCGCACTGCCCTGTTTATTGATGGCGCCAACCTCTACTCGGCTTCACGCAACCTTGGGTTCGACGTCGATTATCGCAATCTTCTGGAATATTTTAGGCGGCAGACCTACGTGGTTCGTGCCTATTATTACGCCGCCATCTTAGAAACCGAGGAATATTCTCCGCTCAAGCCGCTGACCGACTGGTTGGCCTATAACGGTTATACTTTGGTAACCAAGCCGGCCAAGGAATTCACCGATGCCACCGGACGGCGGCGGGTGAAAGGCAATATGGACATCGAACTCGCGATCGACATGCTGGAACTGGCGCCGAAGCTCGATCACATCGTGCTGTTCAGTGGCGATAGCGACTTCCGGCGGCTGATCGAGGCAGTGCAGCGCCGTGGCGTGCGGGTTTCGGTGGTGTCGTCGATCCGGACCAGCCCGCCGATGATCGCGGACGAATTGCGCCGCCAGGCCGACGAGTTCCTGGAACTGGCTGAAATCGCGCCGGAATTTACCCGCCGGCAAACCGAACCGCGGCCCCGGACACCTGGCAAGGCCGGTGCAGCCGATCCCTATTCCGAGATCGATCTTGCCTGATAGCTCGGGCTGTTTCGTTGTGGAAGGGCCGGCACAACCAAGCGAGGATTGCGCGCTCTGCCCGCGACTCGCGGGCTTCAGAGCGCAGAACCGCGAGAGCTATCCCGGATTTTTCAATGCACCGGTGCCCAGCTTCGGTAGCATTCAGGCGGAATTGGTCGTGGTCGGGATGGCGCCCGGATTGAAGGGCGCTAATCGCACCGGCAGGCCGTTTACCGGCGATCACGCGGGAATTCTGCTCTATCAGACGCTGCTGCGCTACGGGTTCGCCGCCGGTGAATATCGGGCGGAAATCACCGACGGGCTGTCGTTGCTTAACTGCCGCATCACCAACGCTGTGCGCTGCGTGCCGCCGATGAATTTGCCGGAACCGGGCGAAGTGACCACCTGTAACCAGTTCCTGCGCAACGAACTCGCCGGATTGCCTAACCTGAAAGTGGCACTTGCCCTGGGAGTGCTGGCCCACGCAGCAGTGCTGAAGGCTTGCGGCATCCCACCGACCAGGATCCGGTTCCAACATGGCAAGATCCACCGCCTGCCCGACGGGTTGATGCTGGTCGATTCGTACCATGTGTCGCGCTATAATACGAATACAGGACGGCTGACCGAAGCGATGTTCGAGGAAGTGGTGGCTTCGATCTCGAAGGAATTAAGTAAGGCGGAGTAAGTCAGGAAGCATCTTTTTTGAAAAAAAGAAGCAAAAAACTTTTGCTACTTGGAACCCACCAACGACCGCCGGCGCGCTCCAAGTGACAAAGTTTTTTTGCTTCCTTTTGTTCACAAAAAGAAGAATCTTCCTTCGCCTAAACCGATTGCACGTTCATTGCGGACGGACGCCGAGATGGATCAGGATGAGACCGCGAAACGCGAAAAACTGATCGCGCGCAAACAGGAATGGGCGCGTGACGGCCGGCTGCTGACCGGACACC
>Ga0302310_10002051_pt1 | contig 16554 bp, 10 predicted proteins | sample III_Palsa_N1_2_FD_200451 | JGI IMG/M metagenome (GOLD analysis project Ga0302310, IMG submission 200451) | Peat permafrost microbial communities from Stordalen Mire near Abisko, Sweden - III_Palsa_N1_2 | ecosystem: Environmental > Terrestrial > Soil > Palsa > Peat permafrost | place: Sweden...
GTATGTGGCACTGGATCATTCTGCTGGTCGTCGTGCTGCTGGTATTTGGCACCAAGAAGATTCGCAATCTCGGACCGGATCTTGGCGCGGCCATCCGTGACTTCAAGAAAAGTGTCAGCGGCGATGATGAAGCGAAGCAGAAAGAGGCTGAGGCCAAGCGTCAGGAGGCCGAGCATCTGCGCGCCGACCCGCCGGTGGGTGGGTCCCGTGCGGACACCACGCAGAGTCAGCGCGACTCCAGCGAAACCAAGTAAGCGCGCAGCGGGCGGAGCGCGGCGATGATCGAGCTTAGCCTCGGCAAAATGGTATTGCTCGCGCTGATCGCCTTGATCGTGCTGGGCCCGGAAAAATTGCCTGGTGCCGCACGCACCGCAGGCGCACTTCTGCGGCGCGTGCGCAGCGGCTGGGACAACGTCAAGGCTGAAGTGGAGCGCGAGCTGGAGATCGAAGAGATCAGGCGCAGCGCGCGCGCGGCTGTGGCCAGCGCCGAAGCGGCGCAACAGCAGGTCAAGGACACTCTGAAGGAGGCCCACGATCCGTTCGCCGAGGCAGCGGCGATGGTGAAACTCCAGCCGTCGTCGTCATCCAATACGGCACGAGAGTCGCCCGAAGACATGACACCGGAAGAACGTGTCGCCAACCGGCCTGTGTTTGCTTCGCAGCCGGGCAGCCTGACATCTGAAAACCCTTCGGCGGCAAGCCCGGCGTCGGAGATCGGGCCACGCGAAACACGTTCTGCCGATAGCCACGTTGCCGACGATCAGGCGCTTGAGGGCTTGCAGTCCGAACTGCCGCTGGACGAACCGCCGATCAAGCCGAAGCACGACAAGGACACATCGCATGGCAACGCCTGAGTCCGAGGTCCCAGAAGCGGAAGAAGGCCTGCAGGGATTGTTCTCGCATTTGCTGGAGCTGCGCACGCGCCTGATGTGGGCAGTGGGTACGGTGCTGCTGGTGCTGGTGGCGCTGGTACCGTTCGCGAACCGGCTTTATGCCGAGCTGGCCAAGCCGCTGGTGGCGCGACTGCCGCAAGGCGCGCATCTGATCGCCACCGAGGTCACCAGTCCGTTTATCACGCCGTTGAAACTGGCCTTCTATACGGCTCTTTTCATCAGCATGCCGATGGTGCTCTATCAACTGTGGGCCTTCGTCAGTCCTGGTCTGTACAAGCACGAAAAGCGGCTGGCGCGACCGCTGTTGGCGGCCGCGCTGATCCTGTTCTATATGGGCGGCGCATTCGCCTATTTTCTGGTGTTGCCGGCGGCGTTCCGCTTCCTTACCGCCGTGACGCCGCAGGGTGTGGAGATGATGACCGACATCACCCACTATCTCGATTTCGTGATGCTGATGTTCTTCGCCTTCGGCCTGTGTTTCGAGGTGCCGGTGGCGGTGGTTATTGTCGCGGCCATCGGCCTGGTCGACTTGGCCAAGCTGCGCAGCGCCAGACGATATGCGATTTGTGGCGCCTTCGCGGTAGCCGCCTTGATTACGCCACCCGATATCACCTCGATGCTGATGCTCGGCATTCCGATGTGCCTGCTGTATGAGCTCGGCATCTTGGCGGTGCGCTGGCTGGTGCGGCCGGGATCGCTGCGGCGCGATGTAACCGAGTAAAGGTCGTTGCGGCCGATTGCTCGTACGCGGATATCGGCCGCGAGATATCAGTACAGATCAATGGGATCGACATCCAGCGACCAGCGCACGGGCCGTCCCTGCGGCAGCGCGGTGAGTGCCAATCGCCATGGCCGCAGCAGGCCATGCAATGCACTGCGACTCGGCGCTTCCAGTAGCAGCTGACCACGATGACGACCGGCGCGCAGCGGCATCGGCGCGGGCATCGGCCCGGCGATCTGCAGCTCCACGCTTTCTGGCAGGGCCGAGCGGGCCGCTGCGAGAAAAGCATCCACTGGCTCGCGCGTTGGCGCGTCGGCACGAAGCAACACCTGATGACTGTAGGGCGGCAACTGGATCTGGCGGCGCTCGGCCAGCAACTCGCGCGCGGCGATGGCGTAGCCGTGGGCGAGCAACCCGCGCAGCAGCGGATGCTCCGGCTGATGGGTTTGCAGCAGCACCCGGCCGGGCTTGCGCGCGCGGCCCGCACGTCCGGCTACCTGCACCACCAGCTGCGCCAGCCGTTCGCCGGCGCGAAAATCCACGCTGTGCAGGCCTTCATCCACGCCGACGATCGCGACCAGGGTCAGGTTGGGCAGGTCGTGGCCCTTGGCCAGCATCTGCGTGCCGACCAGGATAGCGGGCTGATCATCCTGCAGCTTCGCCAGCAAATTCTCGAACGCGTCGCGTCGTCGCGTGGTTTCGCGATCCACGCGTAGCACGGGTATCTGCGGAAATTGCGCGACAAGCGCTTCTTCCAGGCGCTCGGTGCCCTGGCCTTGCGGTTTCAGATCGATCGCCGCGCAGACCGGGCAGGCCGCAGGCACGCGCTGCTGAAAATCGCAGTGATGGCAGTGCAGTTGGCGCCGTCCGGCATGCAGCGTCAGCGGCCGTTCGCAGCGCGGACAATCGGCGTGCCAGCCGCAGCTGTGGCACAAAAGCACGGGCGCATAGCCGCGGCGGTTGCGAAACACCAGCGCCTGCTCGCCGCGCGCCACGGTTTCAGACACTGCCGCCAACAGTGCCGGTGACATGCCGTGTTCCAGTCGCTGCGCGCGCATGTCGATGATCTGCACCTGCGGCGGACGAATCGCGCCGGGTCGCGCGCGCAGGTGCAGTGTGCGATAGCGACCGGCTTCGGCATTGGCCAGCGATTCCAGCGAGGGTGTGCCAGACCCGAGCAGTACGGGCACATTCAGCGCACGCGCACGCACTACAGCCAGATCGCGCGCGTGATAGCGGAAGCCTTCCTGCTGCTTGTAGGCGCTGTCGTGTTCCTCGTCGACGATGATGATGCCGGCCTCGGGCAGCGGCGTGAACATGGCCGAACGCGTGCCAAGAATCACCCTCGCGCTGCCGGCACGCGCACGCAACCAGGCGCGCGCGCGATCCCCTTCGGACAGATTGGAATGCAGCACTTCGACGATTACGCCAAGCCGTTCGCGCAGACGCCGTACCGTCTGTGGTGCCAAGCCGATTTCGGGCACCAGCAGCAGCGCCTGCTTGCCTCGTGCCAGCACCTGTTCGATTAACGCCAGATACACTTCGGTCTTGCCACTGCCCGTGACGCCATCCAGCAGGAAGGGCTGGTATTCGCCGAGATGAGCACCGACTGCGGCAACGGCCTGTTGCTGTTCGTCGTTCAACTGCGGTGGCAGCGAGGCGGGCAGCGCGTGGTTCAGCGATGGTCGTTCGCTGCGCTCGATCAGCCCCGCACCAGCCAGGCGCCGGCCGGCGTTGCGCCAACCGGGCAGGCGTTCGGTCAGCTCCTGCGCGCTCAGTGGTCCCTCGGTCAGCAGAGCCAGCACCTGCCGGCTGCCGCCGCGACGGCTGCCGGCATCATGGGCGCTCTGGCCGGTCGGACTCAGCGACCAGTATTCGTCACCGATAGCGGGCAGTTGCCGTGGTTCGCGCAAGGCAACTGGCAGGGCGTTGGCATAGGCTTCGCCGGGTGAGCCCAGCCAGTAGTCAGCAGCCCACGCCAGGGTCTGCATCAGTTCGGCGTCCAGCAGTGGCGCGTCGTCAAGCAGTCGAATCACCGGCTTCAGTCGACCGCGAGCAACCGCAGCTTCTGCGTAGGCGTCAACGACTACACCCACCAACTTGCCGCGGCCAAAAGGCACCAGCACGCGGCTGCCGGCCTGTGCCGATCCCTCCGATGGCGGCAGGTAATCGAACAAGGTCGGCAGGGGCACGGGTAAGGCAACGCGCAGAACGGCAGGCATGGGTTCCTCGTAATCAGCCAGTGTATTCGGGATGCTTTCGGAGCGACGAAACGGTGGCTGTTGTGACGGGAAAAATTCTTTTGCGTGAGGTTGCGCGCACTAGCTGCCTGATTATCGAGAAACGCGGGCTAAGTGACTCTGCTGGGTAAGGTTTTGCGCTTATCCACAAGAGCTGTGGATAAGTCTGTGGATGCAAAGGGGAGCGCAGGCCCGCAGGCGCGTTGTGGCGCCCTTCCGTACGCCTTGACCAAGTTTTCATCAAGGAAAAAATATGATTTTAATCAATCATTTATAAAATTGCGTCATCAACTGTTCACGCAATTGACAACGAGTGTGCATGTCGCTTGACAGCCTGATGACGCTGTGCAAAACCCCAAATGCAGGAGCCGCCGAACCGCTTGGTGTCGCCTGTTGAGTTGCCCATGCTGCATGATGGCTTCAATGTGCCAAGCCGAGTACAAAGGCGACGATCAGGGCGAACATCAGCAGCCAGCAATAGCACCAACCGATAAGCAGGTATTTCAGCACCGTCATCGGCCAGCCTTGTCGATAAACCCGCTTCTGCATGATCAATAGATAGATCGGCGCCCACAGCCATAACGCCAGCGCAATCCATTCCAGGGGTATGGCCAGCCAAGCGGCATGAGGCTTGACCCAGGTCGAGAGCATCGAGACCAGAACACCGATCAGCAGGTTGAGAAAAAGGAAGGCATGACTGTGCAGCGCCACGATCAGGTGCTCCACGTACAAGCGGCGCTTGAATAGGTAGAGCAGCTTCAGCAACAGCGCGAAGATCGGCATCAGCACGAACATTGTCGGTGGCAGCACGCCGAAGAAGCCGCCGATCATGTGCTGCTTGGCTTCGTCACGAGCGGCAGCGTTGCCGTGTTTGAATACATGCCAGTTTGCCTGCGCATGCTTGACCATCAATGTCAGGCGCGCATTGACCATATCGGGTAGCCAGCTGATCTGGATCGGCTTCGTCGGCTCATCCGATGCCTTGCCTTGGGCATCGTGTGTCGGGCTATCGATGCCTGCGCCGGTACCGTCGGATGGCGTGGCGGCGACAGCTGGTGTCGCAGCAGGCATGGGCCCCTCGCCCAACGCGATCAGGCGCTGATTGGCGCGATCGCGAATCTTCTGCGCGGCAATATCCATTTCCGGCAGCACCGCCTGCGGTATCACATCGCTTTTACGCGCCTCGTCCAGATCATCCAGTTGCTGCTTCAGCACAGCCCGTACTTGGCGCGGGCTTTTCGCGTCCTCAAATTCATCGCTGGTCGTGGCGACCACTGCATGGTTGCGCACGTCGATTTTTTCGCTGATGGCATCCAGCCGCAGGTGGATCACAAAGAAGGCCAGCAGGCTGAGCACGAACATCAGCCGGAATGGCGCGATATAGCGCACGCGCCGGCCGCTGAAATATTCCAGCGTAAGAAAGCCTGGCTTTAGCAGCAGTGGCGGGATCGTGTGCACCACGCGTCCGTCGACATGGAACACGATGTCCATCGTGTCTTCCAGCATGCCGTGGATCGGCTTGATCACGCTGTGGATCGACTGGCCGCATTCGTGGCAAAACTCACCCTGCATGGCGGTGCCGCAATTGGCACAGTGCTGACCTTCGTAGTCGTTTAGCTGCTTCATTGGATCCCCATCCGGTGGCTGCCGGTCCAGTCGGCGATCTTTGCACAGCCTGCGCCGTGCAGCAGCAACAGTTGTTGCACAGTGCGCTCGCCAAAAGGAAGTCCACCCGGCTCGGGTAGAATGCGCCGCTCATGAATACGCCACGTTGATGAAACCTTTCCGACCCGAGCGCGTGCGTCTACTGCACGAACTGCGCGCCACGGTACGCCTGGCACTGCCGCTAGTATTCGCCCAGCTGGCGGCGATCGGCAGCAACGTGATCGATGCCCTGCTGGCCGGGCATTTCAGCGCACACGTATTGGGGGCTGTAGCGGTGGGCGCCAGCATCTGGTCGCTGGCGATCGTCAGCGGCATCGGCATGATGATGGCGGTGCCGCCGTGGGTGGCGCAGCTCGACGGCGCCGGTCGGCGGCTTGAAGTGGGTGCGGTATTTCGCCAGGCGCTGTGGCTGGCATTCGGCATGGGTGTGCTGCTGTGGTTCGCGGTGCGGCATGCGATGCCGTTGATCGAACTGATGGGCGTGACACCAAGCCTGCGTCACGACGTGCAAGCGTTTCTACTGGCGATCAGCTGGGGCGCACCGGCGCTGACCTGTTATTTCGCCCTGCGCGGTTTGTCCGAAGGCCTGTCGCTGACCCGGCCTTCGATGTATTTCAGCCTTGGCGGTCTGGCCCTGCTGGTGCCGCTGGGTTACGTGCTGATGTTCGGCAAGTTCGGTTTACCGCCGCAGGGCGCGCATGGTTGCGGCATGGCCACGGCGGCGGTGCTGTGGATCGAGATGCTGGGCCTGGGCATCTATGTGCTGCGGCACCCCAACTATCGCGGCCTGGGTCTGCTCGATCATTTCGAATGGCCGCACCTGCGGCGCATCGCTGCGCTTGCCCACGTCGGGTTGCCGATGGCTATAACGCTGTTGGCAGAGGCTGGTCTGTTCGTGGCGACGGCGTTGATCATCAGCTCGCTGGGCGAGGACGTGATTGCCAGCCATCAGGTGGCGATCAATATTGCCTCGCTGTTTTTCATGATCCCGCTGGGGCTGGCGATGGCGATTACCGTGCGGGTGGGCAATGCGGTCGGCCGCGGCGACGCGCACGGCGTGCGCTATGCGGGGTTTTGCGGCATCGGCCTGACGCTGGGCACGCAGCTGTTTTCAGCCGCGTTGATGCTCAGCCTGCCGCACTTCATCGCGTCCTTATATACGCACGATCCCAAAGTGATCGCGCTGGCGGTGCAGCTGATCATGCTGGCGGGGTTGTTTCAGTTTTCCGACGGCATCCAGGTTGCGTCCAACGGCGCGTTGCGCGGTTTGAAGGACACCCGCGTGCCGATGGCGATCACCCTGTTTGCGTACTGGATGATCGGCATGCCGCTGGGCTGGTGGCTGACGTTCCAGCGCGGCATGGGCGCGCGCGGCATGTGGATGGGCCTGATCGCCGGCCTGTCGGTCGCTGCGCTGATGTTGTTCGTGAGATTCTGGCAAAGCGCGCGGCGCGAACGCTGGCAGCATGTCGCAGTGACCGAGCCGGTCTTACCGGCTACGCTTGGTCTTTGAGTCCGACGATCATCCATCCCCTTACTCCACTCGAGCAGCACGCATGACGCCACCATTGCCGCCGCCCCGCCGACCGCGCGGCTTCTGGTTTTTTATCCGCTCGCTGGGGCGAGGCATCAATATTGTGCGGCTGGTGATCATCAACCTGCTGTTCTTCGCGTTGCTGTTCATCGTGTTTCTGGCGATCGTCGGCGGAGTAGCTGGCGGTCGAGTGGCGCGCACGCTGCAGAACGACAGCGTGCTGGTGCTGAAACCGCAGGGTCAGCTGGTCGAGCAGTACAGCATCGATCCGCTTCAGCGCACGCTGGACAGTTTATCGGGCAACGAACCGAAACAGGTGCAGTTGCGCGATATCGTCGGTGCGATCGACGCAGCGGCCAAGGACAAACGCATTACCCGCATTGTGTTGCTGCCGGACGATTTGCAGGGCGGTGGTTTCGCCGCGCTGCGCGAGGTAGGCGCAGCCTTGGACCGATTCCGCGCTACCGGCAAACCGGTGATCGCATGGGCGGTGAATCTGGATCAGGGCCAGTATTACCTGGCTGCACATGCTGACCGACTATTGGTTGATCCGCAGGGCGGCGTGATGCTCACCGGTCTGGCCGACTACCGCCTCTTCTACAAGGGGTTGCTCGACAAGCTCGGCGTCGATGTGCACCTGTTTCGCGTCGGCCAGTTCAAGAGCGCGGCCGAGCCTTACATTCTTGAGCAGGCTTCGCCGGAAGCGAAGCAGGCCGACAGTTACTGGATGAGCGGCCTGTGGGACGAATATCTCGCCGAGGTTGCCACGTTGCGCAAGATCGATCCGTCCACGTTACGGTCGGACATCGACAACCTGCCGCAGACCATCGCCAGCACACAGGGTGATCTGGCCCAGTTGGCACTGAACGAGCATCTGGTCGATGGCCTGGCCACCCGCGCCGAACTGATTTCGATGCTGCGTAAGGAAGGCGTGCCGGCTGATGAGAAGGGGCGCAGCTTCCGGCAGATCGATCAGGCGCGTTATCTCGCCAGCCAGTCCAGTGCCAATAGCGCGTTTGCCCCGGGCGTGGCGATCGTGGTGGCCGAGGGCGAGATCGCCAGCGGCAAGCAGTCGCCCGGTTCGATCGGCGGCGAATCCACCGCGGCGCTGATCCGTCAGGCCCGCGAGGATCGCAAGACCAGGGCGCTTGTTCTGCGCGTGAATTCGCCAGGCGGCGAAGTGTTCGCGGCCGAACAGATTCGCCGCGAAGTGCAGCTGACCCGCGAGGCGGGTATTCCAGTGGTGGTGTCGATGGGCGACGTGGCAGCCAGCGGCGGCTACTGGATCTCGATGAACGCCAACACGATCTTCGCCGAGCCGAACACCATTACCGGTTCGATCGGCATTTTCGGGCTCTACTATTCGATACCGAATACGCTGGCCAAATTTGGCGTGCAAAGTGACGGCGTGGCGACCGGACCGATGGCCGGCGCGTTCGATATCACGCGACCGCTTGATCCCAAGGTCGGTACGGTAATCCAGGCGATTATCAACAAGGGCTATCACGACTTCGTTGGCAACGTGGCCAAGGCGCGAGGCAAGAATTACGCGTCTATCGACGCCATTGCGCAGGGCCGCGTCTGGACCGGTCAGCAGGCGCTGGATCGCGGTCTGGTCGATCAGCTCGGTGGTCTCAACAACGCGGTGGCGGATGCCGCCAGTCTTGCGAAGCTGGGCACCGGCTATCCGGTCCGCTATGTGGAACCATCGCAGGGCAGCTTTCAGCGTTTTCTCAACGGCATCAACCAGAGCGCCAGTGTTCGTATCCTGCAATCGTGGGGCATGCGCCTGCCAAACTGGGTGGCCGCCATTCCTGCGCTGACGCCAGAGCTGCAGCTGCTTCGCCATGCCAAAGCCGGCGCTCCGAATATCTACGCAGACTGTCTCTGCAGTCCGCGTTAAACAGAGGGTTCGCAGGGAAGTGTGTCATCGGCACTCTTGCCAAAATGGCGTTACTGCTGCTGCGCCTCGACTTGCTTGCGCTGTTCTTCGGCCTGCTTGTCGACGGTTTTCTGCACGTCCCTGGCGCGTTGCTCTTCGGCGCGCATGGCATCGAACGGTGTGGCAACCGGCGGCGCCTTGGCGATGGGCTCGGGCGGTTTGTTCGAACAAGCGCCGAGGGCAACCACACAGAGCAGGATCGGGAGCTGCTTCATCCAGTGTTTCTCGCGTGCGGTCGATAGGTGGAGTGTCCCGCGGTAAGTGGACTCAGGCAAGGCTGTTCGATCAAGGCTGCGCGTTCGCCGCGGACGCTTTAAGCTGAGCGCATGACTAGCCGCATCGACGCCTGGCAACTGCAAGGCCATACCGCACTGATCACCGGAGCCAGCAAGGGCATCGGTTATGCGACAGCGCGCGAACTCGCCGGGCTCGGTGCTGACTTATTGCTGGTGGCGCGAGATCCCGATTACCTCGAACAGGTGATGGTAGAGCTGGCCGATGATTTTCCCGAGGTCGAGGTACTCGCCTTTGGTGCAGACCTTACTCAGGCCGAAGAGCGTCTGGCGGTCTTCGACTGGATCGCCGACCTCGGTGCGCCACTCTCCCTGTTGGTCAACAATGCGGGTGGCAACCAGCCGCTGGCCACGCTGGATTATCGCAGCGATGAATACCGCCAGATCTTCGAGCAGAATGTTTTTGCGGCGTTCGAGATGTGCCGGCTGGCGCACCCGCAGCTGGTGCAGCACGCGAATGCAGCCATCGTCAACGTGGGTTCGGTGTCCGGCGTGACACATGTGCGCACCGGTTCGGCTTACGGCATGAGCAAGGCCGCGTTGCATCAGCTCACACGCAACCTGGCGGCCGAGTGGGCGGTGGACGGCATTCGGGTGAACGCGGTGGCGCCGTGGTACATCCGTACACAGCGTTCGGAACCAGCGCTGGCCGATGTCGATTATCTGGACGAAGTGCTGGAACGCACGCCGCTGAAACGTATCGGCGAGCCGGAAGAAGTCGCCGCTGCGATTGCCTTTCTATGCCTGCCTGCAGCCAGCTACATCACCGGCCAGGTCGTAGCTGTCGATGGCGGGTTTCTCAACTACGGTTTTTGAGCTGTTGGTTCTGCGATGGTCAGCGCTGTGCTGCCAGCCGCTGAAATACCCGAATGCTAGAAATCCGCGACATGCTCTTCGGCAGCGAAACCAAGCGTCACCGCGCCTTCGCCGACGTTGACCATGCCGGTGATGCTCATTGGCGCTTCCATCAGTTCGACATCACACTCCTGACAGGCCGCCTGCAAGCCGGCATAGCCTGGCAGCGTCGGCAGCAGGCCGAGGTCTCCGCCGTAGCTGACACACACAAAGGGCACTAACAAGCCGGCACGCACGCGTTGCGCTGCGTAGGTGAACAACGTTTCTGCACCGTGATCGAACCCGCGGACCTTGCCGACCGGGCCGGTCTCGCCGCGGTAGCCGCGAAGCAGCGGCTTGATATCCAGCGCCGAACCCAGCACGGCACTGAACAGGCTCACGCTGTGGTCGTTTTTTTTCTTGGCGCGCGCACGCAAGTAGTAAAGGTCTCGCGGCAACATGTAGCCGTAGCTGTTGTTGACTATGTAAGTCAGCCGTTCGCGGATCGCCGCCGGCGCTTCATTGGCCTCGATCATTCGGGCCGCCTCATATACCGCGGGTGCAGAGCCGGCAAAAATATTGCGCGTGTCGATGACGCGCATCATGAAAGGCCCGGGTACGGAAGCCGCTTCTCGAATCTTTCGATAATTCTTCAGGATGGCAAAGCTCGCACGGTTCACATGCTCATTGATCGGACTGCGCGTCGCCATGATGGTCAGACAGAACATGCAGTCGTGTTCAAGCACCAGCTTGTCCAGGAACAGGTCCTGCACCTCTTCAACCGAGCAGGGCACGGTTTCGGCGGAGTGGCTACGGCTACCGAGGCGACGATCGATGAAGCGCTGCATCTCGGCAGGTTCGCGATCGTCCATAAAGACTTCGCCGTCCACCCGCACGGTGATTGGCATGATGGAAACTTTGTGCTGCTGCAAAAAGGCCTGCGACAAATCGCATGCCGCATCGATAGCCAGACCCATCCGCATCGTGCTTCCCCATCGTGAAAGGCAGGCGAAACATAGCACGTGAAGTTCATTGTTGAAGCCATTTATCTGAGACAAGTAGGTCAAAGATCAAGCGTGGCGACATGGCGACGACAATAAATTACGTCCGGCGTCAGGATTTTCCATTACCGCGATAAATAGCTTAATGCAAATGACTTTTGCGTGTCTAACTAACGCTGCTGCCATTTCGGAAGAGACATAAATTAAAGCGCGACACCGTATTATATTTCGTAATCGCAATTAATTACGAAATTGCTTCTGACTTAATGCTCTCACTGAGTGAAAGATACGGAATTTTTATGTATTCCCACTGTTGACTTTTTGTTATTCCAAGGCTTAATGTTCGCTTGAGGCCGCATTGTTACACGTCGGTTAAGGGACGATTTCAGCGGTTCGAGCTTGATGGGCTTATTACGAGGTTGGGGCTTCGGTACCGGGATCTGTTATCTGTTTTTACGCAGAATTTAGTGTCATTGAGACGGATAGTTTGTTGATCCGTTTCTCTACAATTTAGTCAGCTGCATTTGCCTTTGGGGATCTACTTTAATGAATACTAAGCACACGATGAATGCTCATAAGCTTGCACTCGCAGCTGAGGGGAAGAGCGGGCTACGTAACCGGACGCCGGTTCGTCATACCGCATTGGCACTCGCTATCGCCGTGGGATTTGGTCTTTCCGGGCAGGTGCTCGCACAGGCCACGACAGGTTCGGTCTTTGGTACCGCTCCGGTGGCAACCGGCGAGACGGTTCGCATCGTCAGCAACGGGACTGGCCTGACTCGCGAAGTATCGGTTGGCAGCGATGGCCGCTATGGCGCCAATCAGTTGCCGGTGGGTGACTACACTGTATCGCTGATGCAGGGCGGCAAGGCGGTGGCTACGCACGACCATGTGCAGGTGACTGTGGCTGGTGGCACGGCAGTGCCGTTTACGGCTTCTGAAGCCGGTGGCGGCAGCGTCAACGCGCAAAATCTCGCCGCTGTGACGGTGTCGGCCAACAAGCTGCCGCCGATCGATGTGTCCTCCACCCGACAGAATCAGGTGATCACCGCGGAGCAATTGAAGACTCTGCCGCTGGCTCACAGCGCGGAAGCGATTGCGCTGCTGGCCCCCGGCGTTAACCTGGGTGGCGGCAGCCTCGGCACGGGTCCGACCGGTACTCCACTGGTCTCCTTCGGCGGCAACAGCGTCGTGGAAAACGCCTATTACCTCAACGGTTTCAACACCACCGATCCGATCGGTGGTTCCGGCGGCATTGCGCTGCCGTACTTCGCCATTGCCGAGCAACAGACCATCACCTCTGGCTATGGTCCTGAATACGGCCGTTCGACCGGCGGCGTGATCAGTCAGATCGGTCAGCGCGGCAGCAACGACTTCCATGCCGGTGTGTACGTGTCCTGGCAACCATCGTTTGCCCAAGGCAACTTCGACAACGTGCATTACAACAATCCCCTGACACCAGTCGGTGTTCTGGATAATGGTCTAGGTACAGGTATTCCTTCTCCTTATCTGGCCCCGACCCAGGGCACCACGGCCTATCCTGCCGGCTACGGTCAGATCCAAACGGGCAAAAAGCAGGACGCCGACTGGGAGAACGTATATGACGCCTACCTCAGCGGCCCGCTGATCAAGGACACACTGTTCTTCTACATCACGGCAGAATGGCAGCATGACAGCAACGTGGGTGGTTTGCAGAACTTTGGCGTAACGACGCCGCAGGGTTTCTTCAATACGCAAGCTAGCAAAAGCCCCAAGCTGTATGGCAAGTTGGACTGGAACATCAACGACAGTAACGTGTTGGAGTTTACGGGCGTCCAGACCCAGAGCGATCTGACCAGCAACAACTTCTACAACTACGACTACTCGAACCAGAAGGTCGGCGACTATTACGGTGAGGGCGTGTTGACCAAGGACACCTTCAAGGTCGGCATCCTCAAGTTCACCTCGTACATCACCGACGACCTCACGCTCGAAGCCCAGTACGGCATAATGACTGGGCAGTATTATAGCGATGTGAGTGGTTCGGATACGCCTCCGGTGACCTTTGGTCCAGGGGTGACTGTGCCACCGGGGGTTAGCGCCCCGAACATCGTTGATACAACCATCGGCAATCCGGACCACAAAACCAAGACTGCCAATCTGCGCGTCGACCTTGATTGGAAGGTCACGCCCGACCACGACGTCAAATTCGGTATCGACAACATCCGGTACCGCGACGATAACGATGGTTCCAATGTCCTTAATGGCAGTGCCTTTGCCTACGTAAACGGCGTTCCGTCCCAATTTTCTAATGCGCCTTTTACCGGCAACCCTGGTGCCGGCAATTACGTCGTTCAAAACTTTGCAAATCAGGACGCTTCGATTGCGGCTATCCAGAAGGCGCAATATATCGAAGACAAATGGCAGGTCACGCCCAACCTGCTGCTTGACCTTGGCCTGCGCAACGACCAGTTCGAAAACACCGCTAATAGCGGTCAATCGTTCATAGGTTTGTCCTCCCTGACATCGCCCGGCGGACCGACGCCTCAGTTCATAACTGACGGTCTCAACGGTCAAGCCTATGTGAAGCAAACCAGCCCGCAATGGGCGCCGCGTCTGGGCTTCAGTTGGGACGTGTTCGGCGACAGCACGATGAAGGTCTTCGGTAACGCAGGGCGTTACTACCTGGCATTGCCGGCGGGTCTGGCCACGCGCAATAGTGCATTGGGCTCAATCAACGGCAGCGTCGTCTATACCTATACGGGCATCAATGCGAATGGTCTTCCGACCGGGCTGGCCGTAGTTCCCACCGCATTGGCTCCAGGTGTGACGACGCCAGGTTTCTACTCTTCGGATGGTGAGAATGGCGTTCCCGGCAGCATCAAGGACTATGCCTCGACCAACCTCAAGCCGGAGTATCAGGACGAATACGTGCTTGGCTTCCAGAAGCTGCTTGGCGACACCGGTCTGGTGTTCGGCTCGTCGGCGACCTACGAGAAGGCTGGCAATCTCGTGGATGACACCGACCTCAACAGTGCGTACTGCGCTGCTGGTCTGATAAACCCTGGCAAGACCAATTACATCCCGTGCGCCGGGGCACCCGGTGGTCAAGTTGTCTATAATCCAAACACAGGACAGGGGGTTTACACGGCGGGTCAACCTTTCATTGGATTCCCGCAGCCGTCGCGCAAGTACTACGCCCTGGATACCTATCTGCAGCACACCTGGGACGGCAAGTGGTTCGGCAAGATCGACTACCTGTTCTCCAAGTCGTACGGTAGCACTGAGGGTCCGACCGACACCGCTATTGGGCAGATCTCGAACAGTCGGATTGGCGCTTTTTCAGGTACGACCACGGCGCAGTGGGATTTCCCTGACCTCATGCAATACGCCAACGGTGATCAGGCCAACGACCATCGCCATACCATCAAGGCCTTCGGCTCGTATGCCATTACGCCGGAATGGATCGCCAGCGCCACTCTGATCATGCAGTCGGGTGCACCAAACGCCTGCCTGAGCGGTTTCGGCGACACGATTTATGCGGATGCATATAACGGCCCCTACCAGCACTACTGCGGTGGCGTGCCGAGTGGTATTTCGCTTGTCCCAGATCCCGCCAATCCGGGCTCGTTTGTGGGTTACGGCGGCATGCCGTCTGCCCCGGGTGACAGCGGCCGTACGCCGTGGACCCACCAGCTCAACCTGAGCATCACGTACACACCGGACTGGGCGGGCAAACATCTCACCTTGCAGGCGGAAATACACAACGTGCTCAACGAGCAGAAAGCGACGCTTTATTACACCCAATACGCGATTGGTACTGGCGGTTCGGCCGGGGGCGGCAACTCGGGAACGTATTTGTACAACCCCGTCTACCATACCGCGGAGTCGACGGAGCTGCCGCGCTATGTGAATTTCAACGCGAAGTACGATTTCTAATCCACACCCTCCAACCTCATGCCGTCAGGAGCGGCGGCATGAGGGAAAGAGATGCACAAACCAACAAGGCCGCCGGGCAACCGGCGGCCTTGTTGGTTTGTGCGCATCCTATCGAGCACACATCTTCCGTTCGTGCGCGAAATGACAAAGCATTCCGTGTCGAACTTCGTGCGTGTTTCACGTGTGGCTTCTATGCCTGCTCTGACAGTCGCTTCCGCAACGGTTGCAGCCAATCAAGATACGGTGCGCTGTGCGCCGTGTCGGTGCGGATCGGCTCGCGTACCTGCGCTGCGCTCGCGGTACTGAGCACTTCACGCTTGGTCCGATGAGGTGTCAGGCAGGCGGGATCGAAGGGCAGGTCGCAGAAGGCGAGCAGGCGACGGATCTGTGTTTCGGGCTGCTGCACCAAGGTTTCGTAGGGGAAATCCAGCACGTGTTGTGGATGGCGTGCCAGCCAGAACGCGCTGAGGCGTTCGTAGTCGCGGTAGCACTCGGCCATCTCGTCGAGGTCGTAGCTGTAATGCACGCCGTCGCGGAACAGTTGGCGGTAGCAGGAAAAACAAGTCTCCACCGGGTCACGGTGGCAGTGAATGATCTTTGCACCGGGCAGCATCGGGTGTGCGGCACCCAACAGCGGCCAGTTGATGACGTTTTTATCGGTAAACCGCGGGTGTCGCTCGCGCCAGCGTGCGGTGCGGGTGAGATAGTCCTGCCCCAGCCGATGCCAGTCGTCGGCGGTGGCGGCGCTTACCCACTGCGGAAAGGGCAGGCCGCGGCGACGTGATTCGTTCTCGATGACCTGGGGTAGATCAGCAATTTCGTTGGCACCCTCGACCTCGGGATGAGTGGCGAGGATGTGTTCGACCAGGGTGGAACCCGAGCGCGGCATACTGGCGATGAAGATGACTTCGTGGCCCAGCGTGGGGTCTATCGGCGCGGGCAGCGGGGCGCTGAACGCTTCCATGATGCGGTCGATCTGCGCGCGCTCGGCGGCGGCATCCCACGCCACTTGTCTCCGTTTGTCGGCGTTTGCCTGGCGTAGCGCTGCAAAAGCGCCGGCGTAGTCGTGCTGGTCTTCCAGCGCGCGAAACAGGCTGAAACCGAGCATCACCCGCGTATCGGATGGCAGGTTGGGTTGATGCAAGGCGCGGCAGATCAACGCGATGTCGGCCGGGCCCAGCGACTCGGTCTTGAGATTGGCCAGCCCATGCCATGCCTCGGCGCGCTCGGGTTGCTGGCGCAGCACGTGCCGGTACTCGGCTACGGCACGCGGGATGTCGCCCTGCATGGTGGCGATGTCGGCCACACCGAGGCGAGCAAGCACGTGTTGCGCGTCCAGTGTCAGCGTGTGGCGAAAGGCTTCGTCGGCATCACGCAGTTGACCCACTTCCTTCAGTGCCTTGCCGAGGTTGTAGCGGGGCTTGGCTTGCCTTGGTGCCAGTTCGCAGGCCCGGCGCAGGTGGATCAGCGCTTCGTCGAACGCGCCAGCATCGTGCAAGGCGCAGCCGAGGTA
>Ga0302310_10002055_pt1 | contig 16546 bp, 13 predicted proteins | sample III_Palsa_N1_2_FD_200451 | JGI IMG/M metagenome (GOLD analysis project Ga0302310, IMG submission 200451) | Peat permafrost microbial communities from Stordalen Mire near Abisko, Sweden - III_Palsa_N1_2 | ecosystem: Environmental > Terrestrial > Soil > Palsa > Peat permafrost | place: Sweden...
CCAATCCGGCCGGTACCACCGGCCCCAAGAAGTAAAGCGATGCAGGTAGTCCCAGGAGCGCCGGCCTGGTCGGCGTTTCGGCTGGAGCGTCTGCTCGCGCGCCTGCGCTCGATCGATGCGCAGATCACCGGCCTCGCAGCGCACTTCGTGCACTTTATCGACGCCGCTGAGGCACTCCGAGCAGCCGAGCAAGTGCGACTCGAGGCGCTGCTAGCCCTGGGTGCCCGGCCGCCGCCGCCACTGCCGCCCTGCAACTCACGCCTGGTGGTGGTCCCGCGGCCCGGCACGATCTCACCCTGGTCCAGCAAGGCCACCGATATCGCCCACGTCTGTGCGCTTGAGGCCGTGCGTAGGATTGAGCGTGGCATTGCCTACGATCTTGAGCTTGCGGGGCCACTGAGCGCCGAGGCGCGCGCGCGCGCCGCCGCGGTGCTCCACGATCGCATGACCGAAGCGGTGCTCGCGGACCTCGAAGCGGCGTTGCTGCTGTTTGTCACTGAGCTGCCACGCCCGCTGGCCCTGATTTCGATCGCCGGCGGCAGCGGGGCGTTGACGGCGGCCAACAAGCGCCTGGGTCTGGCACTGAGCGATGATGAAATTGACTATCTGTTTGCGACCTTCAGCGCGCTCGGCCGTGGACCAAGCGATGTCGAGCTGATGATGTTTGCCCAGGCGAATTCTGAACATTGCCGCCACAAGATTTTCAATGCGCGCGTGATCATCGATGGACAGGAGCAGCAGCGCTCGATGTTCCAGATGATTCGCTATACGCACGAGCGCGCCGGCGCCGGTGTGATCTCGGCCTACCAGGACAACGCGGCGGTGGTTGCGGGCGCTGCCGGTTCACGCTTCTTCCCCGATCCGGTCACTGGCCGCTACGGCTATGTCGATGAGCCGATCGATCTGCTGATGAAGGTCGAGACTCACAATCATCCCACCGCCATTGCGCCGTTCCCCGGTGCCGCGACGGGTTCCGGCGGCGAACTGCGCGATGAAGGCGCCACCGGCCTTGGGGCCAAACCCAAGGCGGGCCTGGTTGGATTCTCGGTCTCCAATCTTGAGATTCCCGGATTCGTTCAACCCTGGGAGCGCAGCATAGGCCGCCCGCTGCGGATCGCCTCGGCGCTCGAGATCATGCTCGAAGGGCCGATCGGCGCTGCCGCATTCAACAACGAATTCGGGCGGCCGAACATTCTGGGCTACTTCCGCACCCTTGAGACGCAGGTGCCCGGCGAAGGTGCTCGCCGCGCGCGCGGCTACCACAAGCCAATCATGCTGGCCGGGGGCCTGGGGAACGTACGTCGACAGCACGCGCTCAAGGGCGAGGTGTCGGTTGGCTCGAGATTGATCCTGCTGGGTGGGCCAGCCATGCTGATCGGGCTCGGGGGCGGTGCTGCTTCCTCGCTCGACAGTGGCAGCAGCAGCGAGGCGCTCGATTTTGCTTCGGTCCAGCGCGGCAATCCCGAGATGCAGCGGCGCGCCCAGGAAGTCATCGATCGCTGCTGGGCGCTCGGCGCCCAGAACCCGATCGAACTGATTCATGATGTCGGTGCCGGCGGTCTCTCCAATGCGATCCCCGAGGCCGTCGCGCACAGCCACCGCGGTGCGCGTGTTGAACTGCGCGACATCCCCAATGCCGAGCCGGGCATGTCGCCGCTTGAGATCTGGTGCAACGAGGCGCAGGAGCGCTATGTTCTGGTGCTCCGTGCGGATGGCGTAGAGCGCTTTGGCGCAATCGCGCAGCGCGAACGCGCGCCCTTCGCCGATGTCGGCGTGATCACCGCCGATGGCGTGCTGGTGGTCCACGATCGGGATTTTGGCAACGACCCGGTGCACATCAGCATCGATGCCCTGCTCGGCAAGCCGCCGCGCATGCTGCGCAACGTGCGCAGCCTTTCGCCGCCTAGGCCAGAACTTGCAGGCTTGCCGGGGGACCTGCGCGAAGCGATCCATCGTGTGCTGCGCCTGCCGGCCGTGGCGGACAAGAGCTTTCTGATCACAATCGGCGATCGCACCGTGGGCGGGCTGATCAGCCGCGACCAGCTGGTCGGCCCCTGGCAGGTGCCGGTAGCGGATGTGGCGGTGACGCTCACCGATTACCGGCACTTCAGCGGCGAGGCCATGGCCGTTGGCGAGCGCACCCCGGTCGCGATCCTCGATGCGCCCGCGGCGGCGCGTCTGGCGGTGTGCGAGGCGCTCACCAATCTGCTGGCGAGCGATGTGCGCTCGCTATCCGATGCGCGCCTCTCGGCCAACTGGATGGCTGCCTGCGGCGAGCCGGGCGAGGATGCGGCGCTGTATGCAGCCGTGCAGGCGGTCGGTGAGCAGTTGTGTCCGGCATTGGGGATTGCGGTGCCGGTCGGCAAGGACTCGCTCTCGATGAAGACACGCTGGCAGCAGCAGGGCGAGGAATACAGCGTGGTCGCACCGGTGTCGCTGGTCGTCTCGGCTTTTGCACCAATTAAGGATGTGCGCCGCACTCTGACACCGGTGCTGCGTACCGATGCCGGTGAGACGCGCCTGCTGCTGGTGGATCTGAGTCGAGGCAGGCTGCGCCTGGGCGGTTCGGCGCTTGCCCAGGTGTATGGATTGCACGGCGGGCAACCCGCGGATCTTGACGATGCGGCACTGCTTTCGGGCCTGGCAGGCGCGCTGCGCGAGTTGCGCGATGCGGGCCTGATCCTTGCGTATCACGATCGCTCCGATGGCGGACTGGCGATTACGCTGATCGAGATGGCCTTCGCGGGCCACTGTGGCCTGCAGATTGAACTTGATCCGGGGCGCGGCGATGCACTCTCGCAGCTGTTTGCCGAGGAGCCCGGCATCGTGCTGCAGGTGGCAGCAGCGCAGCTGCCGCAGGTGCAGGCTTGTCTTACTCGCCACGGCCTCGATGGCTGCAGCCAGCTGATCGGCTGGCCGCGGGCGGAGCTGCAGATCGGCATTCGTGTCGGCGCGGTGAGTTTCGAGGATTCGTGGGTGGGCCTGCGCCATTCCTGGTCGGAGACTTCGCATCGCATGCGCCGCTTGCGCGACAACCCCGAGTGCGCCGCCGAGGAGTTTGCAGCGCAGCTCGATCCGGCGGCACCGGGCCTGTGCTGGCAGCTGAGCTTTGATCCGGAAGAGGATATCAGCGCCCCCTACATCAACCGCGGCGCGCGGCCGCGCGTCGCGGTGCTGCGCGAGCAGGGGGTCAACGGCCAGGTTGAAATGGCAGCAGCGCTGGAGCGCGCTGGCTTCGAGGCCTTTGATGTACACATGAGCGATCTGCTGCGCGGTGAGCGCAGACTGTCTGAGTTTGCCGCGCTCGTGGCCTGCGGCGGGTTTTCCTACGGCGATGTGCTGGGCGCGGGCGGCGGCTGGGCGGCATCGGTGCTGTTTCACGAGCGGCTGCGCGCCGAGTTCGAGACCTTCTTTGCCCGTCCGGATACTTTTAGCCTCGGCGTATGCAATGGCTGCCAGATGATGGCGCTACTCAAAGAGCTGATTCCGGGTGCCGGTAGCTGGCCAAGATTCCTGCGCAATCGCAGTGAGCAGTTCGAAGCACGTCTGAGTCTGGTGGAGATTGCGCCATCGCCCTCGGTGCTGCTGAGCGGCATGGCCGGCTCACGCTTGCCGGTGGCGATAGCGCACGGAGAGGGCCGCGCACAGTTTGCGGGCGTGGCCGAGGAGCGCGCTTGTGCCGCCGCGGGCCTGATCGCGCTGCGCTATATCGATGGCCATGGGGAGCCAGCCCGCCATTATCCGGACAATCCCAATGGCGCCAGCGGCGCAATTGCCGCACTCACGACGCCGGATGGGCGGGTCACGATCACGATGCCGCATCCCGAGCGGGTCATCCGCACGGTACAAAATTCCTGGCATCCCGAAGGCGCCGGCGCGGATGCAGGTTGGTTGCGGCTGTTCCGCAATGCCCGCGTGTGGCTTGGCTGATTTTGCCGCAGGATTCTGCACCGCTGGCTGCCGCATCGGATCACGACCCGGCGGCGCGCGCTTTGGGCCACGAGCTGGCCGCGCTTCGGCTATCTTCCGCGGCTGCCACACAAACCGCTAACCCTGGGCCGCGGCCTTTCGCCAGCACGGATCAGCAACGCATGAGTTCCGGACTACGTACCGCTTCGATCTCCTTTCTGGTGGCGCTCGCGCTGAGCGTGGCGATGACGGTATTGCTCGCGGCGGCCATTTATGTGGCCTACCGCAGTGAGTACTCGGCCCGTATGGCGACGCTCGTCGAACGCACGGCGGTGATCAACGGGCATGTCGCAGCGGATTTATTGCCGGCAGTACGTGCACACGATGCTCAGCAGATCGCGAGCGTCGTTGGCGGCTTCCTTACTGGACCCACGCTCGATGCTGTGCAGATTTTCTCAGAGCAAGCCGCGCCCGCGACGCGCGCCTGGTTCAAGGATGAGCGCGGCGTGATCCGGGAACTTGAACTGCTGCCGCCGATGGAAGGGCAGCTGCAGCATGCGGCCTCCGTCATGCCGGGCGTCACCGTCACGGTGTACGTGCCCATCGCGCCGGCGCGCACCGCCGCCTGGGAGAGCCTGCGTCGCGAGCTGGTGCCGCTAGCGCTTGCGGATCTGTTCATGATCCTGATGCTGTGGGGCCTGGTGTGGTATCTGGTTTTGCGCCCGGTTGCGCGACTGGAACGATTTGCGCGCCAGACGCGCCTTGAGACCGCGGAGGCCGAGCTGCCGCCCTCGGCCGGATTCCATGGCGAGCTTGCGGGACTGCGCACCTCGCTGCAAGAAATGGTCAGCCTGCTGCGCGAGCGTTTCCTCGCCTTGAGCCGCAGCCAGGAGCGCTTCGAGCTGGCAGTTGCCGGCTCCAACGATGGCATCTGGGACTGGGATCTGCGCAGCGATCAGGTGTACTACTCGCCGCGCCTGCTGTGGCTGCTTGGGTTTGCCGATTCGAGCGAGTTTCCGCCGGTAGCGCAGAGCTTCTGGCTCAGGGTGCATCCGACCGACTACGAGCGCTTCTCGAGCACGCTCTCGCGGCACCTGCGCTATCGCGAACCCAATGACGTGCAGTTTCGGTTGCAGCTTGCCAACGGGCAGTACCGCTGGTTTCGGGGCCGCGGGCAGGCTTTCTGGAATGAGCAGGGGCGGGCACTGCGAATGTGCGGATCGCTCACCGATATCCACGAGCAGGTGCTCGCGCAGGAATCCCTGGAGCGCACGCGGGAGCGGGAGCTGCGCGCGCGCGAGGAATTCGCGCGTCAGCTGCTGACGGCACATGAGCAGGAGCGGACGCGCATTGCCAGTGAGCTGCATGACAGTATCGGCCAGAGCCTGTCGCTGATCGCCAATCGGGCGCGCCTGGCACTGAATGAGGTGCAGCTGCCCGTCGGCGCCAGCGTCCACATCGACAGCCTGAGCCAGGTCACTGCCGCAGCCATCGGCGATATACGCGCCCTGGTGCAGAACCTGCGGCCATTGCATATCGACCAGATCGGCCTCACCGCATCGCTCGAGGGTCTGATCGAGCGCTGGTCGCAAAGCGCGGCTGTCGAAGTGATCCATCGGCTCGAGAACGTTGATGCTCAGCTCACTGGCTCGGATGCCACGAATGTCTACCGGATCGCGCAGGAGGCGCTCAACAACATCCTGAAGCACTCCAGCGCGAGCCGCGTCGAGGTGCAGCTGGAGAACGATCTGCATTGCGTGCGTCTGGTGGTGTGCGATGACGGGTGCGGCTTTGATGTGGGCGCCGGGGGGTCGCGCACTGGCGGCTATGGCCTGACCACAATGCTGGAGCGCGCCAAGATGCTGGGTGGCACGCTGGCGATCGACAGTGCGCCTGGCCGAGGCACAAGGCTGGTGGTCGAGCTACCGGTGGCCGAGAACCTCTACATCGATCCGGCAGAGACCGCGGCCCCTGAATAAAGTGGCTCTTTTGGAGTCGTACCCCTGAGGGAGTAGTATTGGCCAGTGAGTGATAACAAGCGCATCCGACTGGTAATCGTCGATGACCACCCGCTGTTCCGTCAGGGCCTGCGGCAGGTCGTGCAATCCGATCCGCGCTTTGATCTGGTGGGCGAGGCCGACAAGGGCACCTCGGCGCTGGAGCTGATTGGGCAAACCAAGCCGGACCTGGCGGTCATTGACTTGAATCTGCCCGACATGAATGGCCTTGATGTCGCGGCAAAGCTGCGCGAGCGGCACAACCCGGTGCGCCTGGTAGTGCTGACCATGTTCAAGGACGAGCAGGCCTTCAACCAAGCCATGAACCTGGGCATCTCGGGCTACGTACTCAAGGAAAACGCCGTCAGCGAAATTGTCAGCTGCCTGATCGCGGTGGCTGCCGATGTGCCCTATGTGTGCCCCTCGATGTCGGGGTTTCTGCTCAGGCGACGCGATCGCGCGGCAGCGCTGGCCGATCGCCAGCCCAGCCTTCAGGATCTGACGATTGCCGAACGCCGGATCCTCAAGCGGGTCGCGGACAAGAAGACGACCCGGGACATTGCCGCGGAGCTGTTCATCTCACCGCGCACGGTCGAATCACATCGCGCCAAGATCTGCAGCAAGCTGGGCCTCAAGGGGGCCAATAGCCTGTTGCAGTATGCGATCGAGAACCGCGACGCCTTAAGCGCTCTGAATTAGCGCTTGCCGTGCGGGAGGGCCGACTCAGGCCGATTCGGACTTGCGGGCGGCGCCGATATTGCGCAGTGATTCATCCGAGAAGAACCGGCGCACCATCATGGCCTGCTGCAGGCGCCCCTTGCGCACATACATCTGATAGAGCAGGTCCTTCATGACCTCGAGCAGCACCCCTGCGGTCTGATCATCGATGCTCGGCAGGTTCGGATGCGGATCGGCATCGCTGCCAAAGATCACGCGCTTGATGTCCACGAACATCGTGGCATCCAGATCCGCCATCGTGCGTACGTCATTGAGCTGATCGAACACGCGGAGCTTGCCCGACTCGCCCAGCTCGGCAAAGGCTGATTGCATCGTGCGCCGGCACATCGCCGCAAAGGCGTTGAAGCTGCTGTGCGAATAGCACGAAAGCGCTTCGCGGAACATGATCTCGACCTGCTCGGGCAGGTACAGGAAGCTGAATTTCTCCCGCGGGCGCTCGACCTCGACAAACTGCGAGCCAAGCTCAATGCGATGGTTGCCACACAGCTTGACTGGGAAGCGCAGGAAGATCGGCGCGTTGCATGAGTCGCAGCGATAGACCGCGCCCACAAATTTCGGCGGGTGGCTGCTCAGCTCGTTGAAGCCAGGAACCGCGATCGGCGTGATATGTGAGAGTACGAGGCAATGCGGGCAGGTCAGCGCAAGGCTGGCTGCCTGCTCGTGATGCAGTGTCCCCGTGGCGTCGATGTACGTGGCCATACCGGCTTAGGGCGACCTTCTGGTGCACCGCTGCAGCGTGCGGCAGCGTGAGTCGCCTGTCTCCTCCAATAATCAGTGTAGCCGAACCGCGCGCTGACGTCGGTCACATTATTGCTAGCGAACACACTGGGTTACATAATCTTGCTCAGGTAAGCCATCAACCGGTTAGGCGCTTGTACTTGAGCCGGTGAGGCTGGGCGGCTTCCTCGCCACGGCGGTGCTTGAGATCCTCAATGTAATCCTGGTAGTTGCCCTCGAACCAGACGAGCTCCGAATTGCCCTCAAAGGCCAGGATGTGGGTGGCAATCCGGTCCAGAAACCAGCGATCGTGCGAGATCACCACCGCGCAGCCCGGGAAGGAGAGCAGCGCATCCTCGAGCGCACGTAGCGTCTCGATATCCAGATCATTGGTCGGCTCATCGAGCAGCAGTACGTTGCCGCCGCTACGCAGTACTTTGGCCAGGTGCACCCGGTTACGCTCGCCGCCGGAGAGTTCGCCGATCAACTGCTGCTGCGAGGTGCCGCGGAAGTTGAAGCGTCCCACATACGCGCGTGAAGGGGTCTCATAGCCATCGACCTTGATGATATCGAGGCCGCCGGAGATCTCAGCCCACACGCTCTTGGTCGGATCAAGACTCTGGCGTGACTGATCCACATAGGCCAGACGCACGCTGGGCCCGATGCGGATGGTGCCGCCATCGGGCTTGTCGGCGCCGGTCAGCATGCGAAACAGCGTCGTCTTGCCGGCGCCGTTGGGACCGATGATGCCGACGATACCGCCCGGCGGCAACTTGAAGCTGAAGTTATCGATCAGCAGCCGATCCCCGAATCCCTTGCGCAGGTTCTCGGCTTCAATGACCAGATCACCGAGCCGTGGCCCCGGCGGGATGTAGATCTCGTTGGTCTCGTTGCGTTCCTGGAACTCTCGGGAAGCGAGCTCTTCGTAGCGCGCCAGGCGCGCCTTGCTCTTGGCCTGGCGAGCCTTGGGATTGGTGCGTACCCACTCGAGCTCCCGGGCGAGCGTTTTCTTAAGCGCCTCCTGCTCGCGCTGCTCGAGGGCCAGGCGTTGTCCCTTCTGCTCAAGCCAGGAGGAGTAGTTTCCTTGCCACGGGATGCCGTGGCCGCGATCGAGCTCGAGGATCCACTGCGCCACGTTGTCGAGAAAATAGCGATCGTGCGTCACGGCGATGACAGTGCTCGGATACTCCTCCAGATAGCGTTCCAGCCAGGCGACGGATTCGGCATCGAGGTGGTTGGTCGGCTCATCGAGCAGCAGCATGTCGGGCGCCGAGAGCAGCAGCCGGCACAGCGCCACGCGGCGCTTCTCGCCGCCCGAGAGCGGGCCGATTTTCGTCTCCCAGGGTGGCAGACGCAGCGCATCAGCGGCGATCTCGAGCTTGCGCTCCAGTTCCCATCCGCCGACGGCATCGATGGCATCCTGGAGTTTGGCCTGCTCCTCAAGGAGCTTATTCATCTGCTCATCGTCCATCGGCTCGGCGAACTTGTCGCTGATCGCATTGAAGCGCTGCAGGAGCCCGTAGGTGCCGGCGACGCCCTCCATGACCACAGTGCGCACATCCTGCTCCGGATCGAGCTCGGGCTCCTGGGGCAGGTAGCCGATACGTATGCCGCTCTGGGCTCGCGCCTCACCATCGATGTTGGTGTCGATGCCCGCCATGATCTTGAGCAGCGAGGACTTACCCGAGCCGTTGAGGCCTAGCACGCCGATCTTGGCACCGGGGAAGAACGAGAGGCTGATGTCGCGCAGGATCGTGCGCTTGGGCGGCACGACTTTTGAAACGCGATTCATGGTGTAGATGTATTGCGCCATGAGCTTGTCTTTTTGCGGCTTGCGGCCGCGGTTGAGAGTGGTCTGGTGGCCCGTTCTCGGGAACCGGGCGCGCATTATCGGGCAACGCGGCGTCTCCCGCACGCCCGGCAGCCGCCGGGCGCGCCTGTGAGCGCCGCTAGGTGGGCATTCCCCGGGTTTGCCGGAGGGGTGTGGTAGGCTTCCGGCGCGCGCAGCCGCTGCTGCGGAAGCTCGGGCAGAGCGAGTGAACTCTCAAACACCTCAGGTCGCCGTAGTCGTCGGCGAGCGGCTGGCCCGTTACGGATTCCCGGAAGGACATCCGTTTGGGCCTGACCGGCATGGGGCCTTCTTGCGTGAATTCGACCGCCAGGGTCTGCGCTCCCGGGTCACGCTGCTGGATCCGGTTGAAGCCAGCCGTGCCGACCTCGAACTCTTTCACGAACCCGAATACCTGAATTTTGTGCGCGCGCACAGCGAAAGCGGCGTCGGCAGCCTCGATGGCGGCGATACGCCGGCGTTTCGCGGCGTCTACGAAGCCGCCGCCTGCGTGGTCGGGGCGAGTCTTGCGGCGATGGAGTGGATTCTTGCCCGGCCCCAGCGACGCGCGTTCGTGCCCATCGCTGGACTGCATCACGCCGGTCGCGCACAGGCGGCAGGATTCTGCGTCTTCAATGACTGCGGCGTGGTGATCGAGGCGCTGCGCAGGCGACACGGCCTTGAGCGCGTGGCCTACGTGGATATCGATGCGCACCACGGCGATGGGGTCTTCTACGCCTACCAGGATGATCCCGGTGTCATCATCGCTGACCTGCATGAGAGTGGTCGCAGTCTTTATCCGGGCACCGGTGCGATCGAAGAACAGGGGCGCGGCGACGCGACCGGCACCAAGTTGAATGTGCCGCTCGAGGCGGGCGCCGGTCCGGCGGAATTTGCGGACGCGTGGCCGCGCATGGTGGCGCATCTAGAACATTTTGCGCCGCAGTTTGTCATCCTGCAGTGTGGTGCTGACAGTGTCGCTGGCGATCCGCTCACCCACCTTAAGCTCACGAGTGCCTGTCATGCCCGCGCGGCGCTCGAGCTTGCGGCGCTGGCTGACCGGCACTGCGAGGGTCGGGTGCTCGCGCTCGGCGGGGGCGGGTATGACCGCGGCAATCTGGCGCAGGCCTGGACCGGTGTCGTGCAGGCGCTCGGCGCCCACTAGACGATCCCGGGCCCACATCCGCTTCGGGTACAATTGCACGCTTTATTGCCCGCCCCGCGGCATCCCGACAGTTCACTCTTTCTAAAGGCAGGTCGACGCGACATGTATTCGTCCCATATGGTCATCGAAGGTTTCGATCCGCAGCTGGCCAAGGCCATCGCTGATGAGCGCCAGCGCCAGGAAGATCACATTGAGCTCATCGCCTCGGAGAACTACACCAGCCCGCGCGTGCTCGAGGCGCAGGGTTCGGTGCTGACGAATAAGTACGCTGAGGGGTATCCGGGCAAGCGCTATTACGGTGGCTGCGAGTTCGTGGACATCGCCGAACAGCTGGCCATCGATCGGGCCAAGCAGCTCTTCGGCGCAGACTACGCCAACGTTCAGCCGCATTCAGGATCGCAGGCCAACGCCGCGGTCTACCTGGCGTTGCTGGCTCCCGGTGACACGATCCTTGGCATGAGCCTCGATCATGGCGGCCATCTGACGCACGGCGCCAAGGTGAATTTCTCCGGCAAGCTGTTCAATGCCGTGCAATACGGCGTGCGCGCCGACACCGGGCTGATCGACTATGAGCAGGTGGCGCAGCTCGCGCGCACGCACAAGCCCAAGATGATTGTCGCCGGCTTCTCGGCCTATTCACGCGTGCTCGATTTTCCGCGCTTCCGCGCCATCGCGGATGAGGTCGGAGCGCTGCTGTTTGTCGACATGGCGCATGTGGCAGGCCTCGTGGCCGCCGGGCTGTATCCGAATCCGGTGCCGATCGCCGATGTCGTCACCACGACGACGCACAAGACGCTGCGCGGTCCGCGCGGCGGCCTGATCCTGGCGCACGCCAACGATGCGATCACCAAGAAGCTCAATTCGATGGTGTTCCCCGGCACCCAGGGCGGCCCGCTGATGCACGTGATTGCAGCCAAGGCGGTGGCATTTCTCGAAGCGCTGCAGCCCGCGTTCAAAGGCTACCAGCAGCAGGTGATCAAGAATGCCCAGGCGATGTGCGCGACCTTCAATGCACGCGGCTTTCGCATCATCTCCGGCGGCACGGACAATCATCTGTTCCTGATGCACCTGGGCGAGCAGGGCATGACCGGCAAGGATGCCGATGCCGCGCTCGGCCACGCCAACATTACCGTCAACAAGAACGCCGTCCCCAATGATCCGCGCCCGCCGATGATCGCCAGCGGCCTTCGGATCGGGACGCCGGCCTCGACGACACGAGGATTCAAGGAAGCCGAGATGTCACAAGTCGCCAGCTGGATCGCCGATGTGATCGATGCCGGAGGCGCAGAGCCGGTCGTGCAGCGTGTGCGCGCTCAGGTAATTGAACTGTGCCGTCGCTTCCCGGTGTACGCTTCATAGGCTGATGCACGGCGTCGGAGCCGGGCCATGCACTGCCCATTTTGCGATCATGACGAGACCAAGGTCACCGACTCGCGCCTGACGGCCGACGGGCGCCAGATCCGTCGGCGTCGCGAGTGCCTCAAGTGCGCCGAGCGCTTCACGACTTTCGAGAGCGCCGAATTGCTGATGCCGCGCGTAATCAAGCGTGACGGCAATCGCGAACCCTTCGATGAGCGCAAGCTCAGCGCCGGTCTGATCCGGGCGCTCGAGAAGCGCCCCGTGAGCAGCGCGGCGATTGATGAGGCCGTTGGCCGGGTGTGTCACAAGCTGCTGGTACTTGGGGAACGTGAGGTGCCCTCGCGCCAGATCGGCGAACTGGTCATGGAGGAGCTGCGTCACCTGGATGAAGTCGGCTATGTCCGCTTCGCTTCGGTGTATCGCAGTTTCCAGGACGTCGAGGCCTTTCGCGAGACGATTGATCACCTGCGCCATCACCGGCGGCGCCGCGACAAGGCGGTGGATCAGCTGCCGCTGCTGCCTGGCGAGGGCGCCGACACCAAGGACAAGAAGTGAGCGAGTTTAGCGCTGCCGAGCACGACTACATGCGCCGCGCATTGGCGCTGGCAGCGCGCGGACTCAACAGCACGGATCCCAATCCGCGGGTCGGCTGCGTGCTCGTACGCGACGGCGGCATCGTCGCCGAGGGCTGGCACGAGCGCGCTGGCGAGGCGCACGCTGAAGTGGCTGCATTGCGCGCTGCTGGCGCAGCAGCTTCCGGAGCGACCGCCTACGTGACCCTGGAACCCTGCGCGCACACTGGACGTACCCCGCCGTGCACTGATGCGCTGATCCGCGCCGGCGTACACCGCGTCGTCTATGCGATTGCCGATCCGAATCCGCGCATGCGCGGCGGCGCTGAAGTGCTCGGCGAGGCGGGCATTCAGACCGCCTCGGGCCTGCTAGCTGCCGAGGCCCGCGAGCTCAATCCGGGTTTCTTCAATCGCTTCGAGACCGGGTTGCCGTGGGTGCGAGTCAAGCTCGGAGCCAGCCTGGATGGGCGCACCGCGCTTGCCAGTGGCGAGAGCCGCTGGATCACCGGCAAGCAAGCCCGGGCCGATGCGCAGCACTACCGGGCGCGCAGCTCGGTCGTGCTCACCGGCAGCGGCACCATCCTCGCCGATGATCCGAAACTCAACGTGCGCGTCGAGGGCGCGACGCGCCAGCCCCTGCGCGTCGTGCTCGACACGAGGCTGCGCACGGCGCCCGGTGCGCGCGTTTACATCCGGGATGGCGAGGCGCTGATCTTTACCGCCTCCGAGTCAGAGGCTTCACGCCAGGCTTTCGAGGCCCAAGGCGTTCGGGTGCAGCGTGTGCCCGAGGATCCGATGGGTGGCCTGCGCCTGCGCCCGATACTGGAATTCCTCGGCGCCGCCGGCTGCAACGAGGTCTGGGTCGAGGCGGGTGCGCGCCTAGCCGGGGCATTCTTGCAGGCAGGCCTGGTCGATGAACTGGTGCTGTATCTGGCTCCCTGTCTGTTGGGCGCCGATGCTCGCCCACTGGCTGAAATCGCACCGCTGGCCGCGCTCGCGCAGCGCTTGACGCTCAAGTTCACCGAAGTCACGATGATCGGCAGCGACCTGCGCATCACCGCGCGGCCGGTCGCAGGGTAGGGCAGTACGTGTTTACTGGCATCATCCAGGATATCGGCCAGGTAGCGAGCATCGAGGCTCATGGACAGGATCTGCGCCTGGCGGTAGCGGTCTCAAGCTTGCGCCTCGATGCCCAGGCGATCGGCGACAGCATTGCGGTCAGCGGTGTCTGCCTGACCATAAGCGCTTTTATCGAGCAGGGGTTTGTGGCAGATCTGTCACGCGAGACCCTGGATGTAACCACCGCTGGTGACTGGCGCGCCGGGCAGCGAGTCAATCTTGAGCCGGCACTGCGGCTGGGTGATGCGCTCGGCGGCCATCTGGTCTCCGGTCATGTTGATGGCGTGGCCGAGCTGCTCGAGCGTACGCCGGATGAGCGCTCGGAGCGTCTGAGGTTTCGCGCGCCGCGCGCCCTGGCACGCTACATCGCGCGCAAGGGCTCCGTGACCCTCGATGGCGTGAGCCTCACGGTCAACGATGTGGCCGGCGACTGCTTTGGCGTGAATCTGATTCCGCACACGCTGTTGCATACAACGTTCGGCACGACTGCAATTGGAGCCGGCGTCAACCTGGAAGTAGATCAGATGGCCCGCTACGCCGAGCGGCTGCTCGGAGATGAGGCTGCCGATGCAGCTCCGCGGCGCGGCGCGAGCCTGAAAAGCATCTAGGGATGCAGGCGAAGCCGATGCCAGCGCGCTGATCAGAGGCCTCAAAGCACTGTCCAACAAGTCATTCCAGCCGATCCCACGCTTCGGCGCACCCCGGCTGTGGCATGATGCGCACCCTATGAAACTGAACACTACCGAAGAGATTCTTGAGGATATTCGGGTCGGCCGCATGGTCGTCATCATGGACGATGAGGATCGCGAGAACGAGGGGGATCTCGTGATGGCCGCCTCGCTGGTGCGTCCGGAAGATGTGAACTTCATGGCGCGTTTCGGACGCGGCCTGATCTGCCTGACACTCGCGCGCGAACGCTGCGCGCAGCTGCGCCTGCCGCTGATGGTCAGCGAAACCGATCGCGATCAGCGCACTAACTTCACGCTCTCGATCGAAGCGGCCGAGGGTGTCACCACCGGTATCTCGGCATACGACCGCGCGCACACGGTGCGCACCGCGGTACGCCCGGATGCGCGCCCCGAGGATCTGCGCCAGCCTGGTCACATTTTTCCAATCATGGCCCAGCCCGGTGGCGTGCTGACGCGCGCCGGGCACACCGAGGCGGGCTGCGATCTGGCGCGTCTGGCGGGTTTCGAGCCGGCTGCGATGATTGTCGAAATCATGAACGAAGATGGCACGATGGCGCGCCGACCGGAACTGGAGCGCTTCGCGCACGAGCACAAGCTTAAGATCGGCACGATCACGGATCTGATTCGCCACCGCTTGCACACCGAGCACTCGGTCGAGCGCATTGCCGAACAGCCGGTGCACACCGAGTTCGGGCCGTTTCGACTCTATTGTTATGAGGATCATGTGAATCGCGACGTGCACCTGGCGCTGGTGCACGGCGAGCCCGGTGGCTCGGAGCCGGCGGTGGTGCGCGTGCACCTGACCGACACGCTGCGCGATGTGATTGGTGTGCGCGGCGATTCGCGAGCCTGGACATTGCGGGCGGCACTGGCGCGTGTGGCGCGCGCGAGCAGTGGCGTGGTGGTGATCCTGCGTCAGAGTGAGTCGCCACGTGAACTGCTGGATGCGGTGCGTGGCATCGCGCGCGCTGAATCGCGACCCGATGCCAGCGACGGACGCGGCACCGCGGTCCTGCGGACCTTCGGGATTGGCGCGCAGATTCTTCACGATCTTGGTGTGCGGCGGATGCGCGTACTCTCAGCGCCGCGCCAGCTGCACGGCATCTCTGCCTTCGGCCTGGAAATCGTCGATTACATCGATGAGAACGGCTGATCCGCTCCCGATATACTGGTACCAACATGGGAACAGCAGGAACAGGCGGGGAACCGCTATCAGCCATTGGGTTGAATGTGGTCATCGTCGCGGCGCGTTACAACGAGCTCGTTGTCGGCGGGCTGCTTGAGGGCGCGCGGTCGGCGTGGAGCGCGCTCGGCGGCGCAGCGCTGGCCTTGCGAGTTGAGCGTGTTCCCGGTGCCTTCGAACTGCCGCTGGCGGCGCGCGCGTTTGCCCTGGCGGGTCGCGCCGATGCCATCGTCGCCCTCGGCTGCGTCATTCGTGGCGACACAGCCCACTTCGATTTCGTTGCCGGTGAATGCGCACGCGGCTTGCAGCGCGTGATGCTCGATACTGGCGTGCCGGTCAGTTTCGGCGTGCTGACCACCGATACCGAAGCACAAGCTCAGCAGCGCTCGGCGCCAGGGGCAGGCAACAAGGGTGCCGAAGCGATCGAAGCGGCAATCGCGATGGCGCTGCTGCTGCGGCGTATCTGATGGGCGCGCCGTCCTGTTTGCTGCGCCGGAATCAACCTTAACGTGGGCAAGAACTTCAATCCGCAGACCGCGGCGCGCGCGCTCGCGCGGCGTCTGGCGCTGCAGGCGCTGTATCGCTGGCAGATCAATCCGGGTCCGTGGCAGGACCTGGTGTCCGAGTTCTCAACCGATACCGACATGGCACGCGCGGATGGTGGGTACTTTCGCGAGTTGCTCGAGCACGTCTGTGCCTCGCAGGCGGAATTCGATGCGCAGCTGGCCGGGTTCCTCGACCGTCCGCCGGCACAGCTGGATCCGATCGAGCACGCGGTGCTGCTGATCGGAACCTATGAGCTGCGCACGCGTCCTGACATTCCGTTTCGCGTCATCATCAATGAGGCCGTCGGTCTCACGCGCCGCTTCGGCGCGACCGATGGTCACAAGTTCATCAATGGGGTACTAGACCGGGCGGCGCGCGCCTGGCGCCCCGATGAGCGCTGACGGCGCCGGAGATTTCCCAAGGTGCCGGCCAGCGAAGCCGATCTGATCGAGCGCTACCTGCGCGGCGCCGGAGCCGAGCGCGCCGATGTCATTCTGGGGATCGGCGATGATGCGGCCCTACTGCGCGCTCCGGCGCACCAGGAACTCGTAGTCACTACGGACGCGCTCATCGAGGGTGCCCATTTTCTCCCGGGCGCTCCAGCGCATTCGCTTGGCCACCGCGCTCTGGCCGTCAATCTGAGTGATCTGGCGGCGATGGGTGCCGAGCCTGCATGGGCGCTCGCCTCCTTGGTGCTGCCTGAGGCGGATGAGGCGTGGCTGCG
>Ga0302310_10002056_pt1 | contig 16542 bp, 14 predicted proteins | sample III_Palsa_N1_2_FD_200451 | JGI IMG/M metagenome (GOLD analysis project Ga0302310, IMG submission 200451) | Peat permafrost microbial communities from Stordalen Mire near Abisko, Sweden - III_Palsa_N1_2 | ecosystem: Environmental > Terrestrial > Soil > Palsa > Peat permafrost | place: Sweden...
CGTGCCGCCACGCACAGTGGCTAACAGTGATGAAGAGAAAATCCGACTCATGCAGCCTGCTAAGGCCGAAAGCAGCAACCCGGCATCGACTCCGTCCACTAAACCTGGAACCGAGCAACCCGGCATGGACTCCGCCCGCTAACCTCAGAACCTAGCGACCCGGCATAGACCCTGACCGCTAACCCTGGAACCAAGCACCCCAACACCGCCCCCACCGCCAACCCACAATCCCGTGCACCCCCAAAACCAACTCCCGAGTGCGAACGAAATAGCCATCGAATACCTCATTCTCGGCGGCGGATCGGCCGGATGCGTGCTGGCCGCGCGCCTGTCCGAAGACCCCGGCAAGACCGTTTGCCTGATTGAAGCCGGCCGCCCCATTTCGGCAACCAACATGCCCGCGGCCATTCGCAGCCGCTATCCAGGCCGCGCGTATCTCGACACCGGCAACATCTGGCAGCGCCTTACCGCCAGGATGAGCGGTGCAGCGCAGCCGCGCCGTTACGAGCAGGCACGCATCCTCGGCGGCGGCTCGGCTATCAACGCGCTGATGGCGAATCGCGGCTCCCCCGCCGACTACGACGAATGGGAAACGCTCGGCGCACACGGCTGGAACTGGAGCGAGTGCCTGCCCTACTTTCGCAAGCTAGAAACTGATGTGGACTTCGGCGGCGAACTGCACGGCGGGACTGGCCCGCTCCGCATCAAACGCACCGAGTGGCCGCGTATCTCGCCGTTCGTGCGCGCCGTGCTTGCGACCCTGGAGCAGCGCGGCCACCCTCGCCTAGATGATCAAAACGGCCCGTGGCAGGATGGAACTTTCGTTGGCGCGATTGCAGTCAGCGCCGCGGGTGAGCGGATTCCAACCTCCGTCTGTTATCTCACGGACGCCGTGCGCCAGCGCTCCAACCTGACGATCAGAACTGGCGAGAGTGTGGACCGTGTGCTATTCGACGGCACCCGGGCAATCGGCGCGCTACTCAGTTCAGGAGAGGCCGTGCACGCTGCCCAAGTGATCGTGTGCGCGGGCGCGATCCATAGCCCCGCGATCCTGCTGCGCAGCGGCATCGGTCCAGCCGATAACCTCGCCGCACTGCACATTCCACTGCTTGCGGACCGGCCCGGGGTCGGCGGCAATCTGATGGAACATCCGTCCATCGCCGTGTCCGCCTTTCTGCCAAAGGCCGCCCGCACGCCCTTCCCCGATGAACATCATGAGCAGGCCATCGTGCGCTTTTCGTCGGGGTTGCCGGGAACAGTTGGGGGCGACATGCACGGCGCGATCCTGTCGCGTTCAGGCTGGCATTCGATTGGTTATCGACTGGGGACGATCTTCTTCTGGGTCAACAAATCGTACTCCCGCGGCCGGGTCACGCTGACATCGGCGAACCCGCTCGATGAACCTGCCGTCGAGTTCAACATGCTCTCCGACTCGCGCGACCTGGACCGTCTGAAGCTTGCCATTCGCTTCGGCGCAGAGACGCTGGCGGACCCTTCGATGGCAGCGCGCCAGAGCGCAATCTTTCCATCGAGTTATTCGCCGAGAGTCGCGAAAGTAGCGGTACCGGGAACCGCCAACGCGATTCAGCGCGGCGTATTGAGCGCGTTACTAGATTGGGCCGGGCCCTGGCGAAAAGGCTTGATTCACCGGTTGGTGACACAAGGCGTCTCCATCACCGGGCTACTCGCCGATGACCACGCATTGACGGAGTTCGTCACGCATTCGGTTGGCGGTACATGGCACCCTTCGGGGACTTGCAGGATGGGTGCCGCCGATGATCCGGCAGCCGTCACGGATGCGTCGGGCGCCGTCTATGGCGTGCAGAACCTGCGCGTCTGCGATGCCTCGCTTATGCCCTCCATTCCGTGCGCGAACACGAACGTACCGACCATCATGATCGCCGAGCGAATCGCCGATATGATCCGCTCGGAAGCGCGTCAGGCGCCGTAACCCACAATGCCCTTGACCTCGAGAAACGCCTCGAGGCCCCATTCGCCATACTCGCGGCCGTTGCCCGATTGTTTGTAACCACCGAACGGCGCGCCTCCATCCCACGCGGGATAGTTGAGATGGACGCTGCCCGCACGCAAGCGGAACGCAACGCGCCGGGCGTGTTCGAGATCACCGGATTGAACGTAGGCCGCGAGGCCGAACACGCTGTCGTTAGCCATGGCGATGGCATCCTCTTCGTCGCGATACGGCAGGATAGCGAGCACCGGTCCGAAGATTTCATCGCGAGCAATGGTCATGTCCGAAGTCACCCCGGCGAACACCGTCGGCCTGACGAAGTATCCGCGCGTCAGTCCTTCGGGCCGGCCGGGTCCGCCGGTCACCACGTGCGCGCCTTCGTCCACGCCGGTTTGAATCAATCGCTGGATGCGCTCGAACTGCAACTCGCTGACCACGGGTCCCAGCGTTATACCGGGCGCATCGGCGGGACCGACTATATGCGCTTCAGCCGCCCGGCGTGCAATTGCCACCGCTTCCTCATGACGCGCCGCGGGCACGAACATGCGCGTAGGCGCGTTGCACGACTGGCCGCTATTGCCGAAACAGGCATTGACGCCCGCGGTCACTGCAGCGTGGAGATCGGCGTCATCGAGGATCAGGTTCGCCGACTTGCCGCCCAGTTCCTGATGCACGCGCTTAACCGTCGGCGCGGCGAGCGTGGCGATCTGGATACCCGCACGCGTCGAGCCGGTGAACGACACCATGTCTACATCGGGATGACTGCACAACGCCGCGCCCACTGTGGGACCATCGCCGTTCACAAGATTGAATACGCCTGGCGGAACGCCCGCCGCATCGAGTATCTCGGCGAACAGAAGCGCGTTCAACGGCGACACTTCGCTAGGCTTGAGCACCATCGTGCAACCCGCAGCAATAGCCGGAGCGACCTTGCAGACAATCTGGTTGATCGGCCAGTTCCACGGCGTGATCAACGCGACAACGCCAATAGGCTCATGCGTAATAAGCGTCGTCCCTTTGTTTCTTTGCCAGGTGAATGACTCGCAGGTTCGAATCAGTTCCTTCAGATGCCGCGTGCCGAGTCCGGCTTGCCAGCCCTGCGCCAAAGCACGCGGCGCGCCTATTTCACGCGAGATAAGCTGCGCCATCTCGTCATAACGCTCACCGTACGCTTCCAGAATCTTGCGGATCAGCGCGAGCCGTTCGTCGGGCGTGGTCAGTGAAAACGACGCGAACGCATGCCGCGCTGCGGCGACCGCGCGGTCGACATCGGCGGGCGTGCCCATCGCAATCTCAGCGAAGGTTTCCTCGGTTGAGGGATCGATCACAGGCAGGCGCGCGTGGCCCACTGGCGCGACCCACCCGCCGCCTATATAAAACTGCAGTTCATGGCTCATCGCGGGTTTCCGTTAAGAGTCGTTCAGGCGCGTGCGGATGACTTGCGGCTCACCACCACGATCATCACAAGGCACAGCGTCAGGGCCGTCAGCATGGTGCTGATCGCGGCAATGGTCGGATCGATCTCGTCGCGCAAGGTGACGAACATGCGGCGCGTGAGGGTCTGGTTCGCGCCGCCGGACACAAACAGCGCGACCACCGTTTCATCCAGCGCCTGGATGAAGACAAACACCGCGCCGGAGATCACGCTCGACTTGATCTGCGGCAGCGTGACCGTCATGAAGCTGCGCAAGCGGTTCATACCGAGACTGCGCGCGACCATCTCCTGGGTCGGGTCGAAGGTACGGAGGTCGGCGCCTACGGAAATAAGCACATAAGGCAAACCGAGCATGGTGTCCGCGACTATCAAACCGCCAAGGGTATTCACGTACCCCATCTGCGAGTACACGAAAAACACGCCCACCGCGACAATGATAATAGGCACCATTAGCGGCAACATGAGCACGGTACGCAGATAACGCATGCTGCCGTGCGTGCCGTTCTGGATCGCATAAGCGGCCGCCACGCCAAGCGGCGTGGCAATCAGCGCGGCACTGGTCGATGCAATCAGCGTGGTCCGTGCTGCTTCAATCCACGCAGGATTGCTGAAGAACGCGTGATACCAGCGCATCGAGTAGCCAGGTGGCGGGAAGGTCATGAAGCGCGTGTCGGAGAAGGATAGCGGCACGACGATCAGGATAGGCACCATCAGGAACACGAGGATCAGCAGGACGGCGAACCCGAGGACGATGCGGCCGAACGAGAGTCGTTTCATATCGTTCATGTGGGTTATTCCGCTCATTTCGCGCCCAGGGTTTTTTCGAGCGGAACCACGCGGCTTGCTGCATAGAAAATGGCAAACACGCAGACCAGCAGCACGACGCTGACCGCACTCGCCGCGCCCCAGCTATTGTAGATTTCGACGTTGCGGCTCACGACCATGGACACCATGACCGACTTGCCGCCGCCCATCAGCTCGGGCGTAATGTAGAAGCCGAGGCACAAGATAAAGACGAGCGTAGTACCTGCTACCACCCCGCTCATCGATAACGGCAGGAACACACGGGCAAACACATGCAGCGGTGAGCCGCCAAGACTTGCGCCGGCTTGCGAGAGATTCTGCGGGATTTTTTGCATCGCCGAATAGAGCGGCAGCACCATGAACGGCAGCAGGATATGCACCATGGCGACAACCGTGCCGAACTGGTTATAGGCGAGTTGCAACGGATGATCGATCAGGCCGCTCGCCATCAGCGCCTTGTTGACGACGCCGGTGCGCTGCAGCAACACGAGCCACGCGTAAGTGCGCACCAGCACGCTGGTCCAGAACGGCAGGATGACCATGCCGAGTATCAGCGCACTTAATTTCGGCGGTACGGACGCCGCCAGGTACGCCACCGGATACCCAAGTAACAACGTCACGACCGTCACGATCACGCTGAGCTTGAAGGTGAGCAAGAACGTGTCGAGGTACACGCCCGAGAACATGCGCCGGTAGTTCTCGAACGTGAAACCGTGGTTCCAGATCGACTGCCACGAGAGCCATGCCAGCGGCACGACCAGCAGCAGCACGATCACCAACAGCGCAGGTGTCATCAGCAGCAGCATCGTGCGATCTTCGCGGCGTTGATAAAGTATCGAAGGATCGGCAGGCGTTGCGTGCATTGCTGTCTGTCCTTGAAAGGTCCGGGTGGCGCCCCTCATCATGCACCTACCGCATCGAGGAATTGATACCACGCGGCCACCAGGCGAACGCCCGGCGCACGCAGCGAATGAAAGGGCACCGGGTTCAGCCCGGGCGCCGCAAGCAGCGAGAGCGCCGGTTTCTCGCCAAGGGCAAGCGCCGCCGCATGCTGCCCAAGCAAACTGGCCATTGCGACCCCCGCCCCGTTATACCCGAGACAAAAAGTCGTCGTCGCGTCACTGCGGCCCACATGCGGCAGCGAGTTGAACGTCATGCCGACATAACCCGACCATTGGTACTCTACGCGCACGCCGGCCAAATCCGGAAAGAGCTCGACCATGGCGCGCTGCAGCGCATCGAAGCCCGTCGTCTGTCCTTCCTTGCCGAACGCATCACGGCCGCCGAACAGCATGCGGCCATCGACCTTGCGAAACCACTTCATCATGCGCCGCGTTTCGGTATAGCTGCGGCGCTCGACCATCAGGCGGGCATCCAATTCGGCAGGCAGACGTTCCGTCGCGATCATCGCACTGCGGAACGGCACCAACTCGCGCTGGTAAGCAGCGGTTGCGGGCGTCAGGTTCGAATACGCATTGGTGCCGACGATCACCTGCTTCGCACGGACCGTGCCGTTCGGTGTGCGCAATGTCACGTCGCCGCTGCCGTCTGCTCGGAGTATCTCGAGCACGGGCGTCGATTCGTAAATATCCACCTTGCGCCGCGTGAGCCCGGCGGCGAGTCCACGCACGTATTCAAGCGGCAGGATAGTGCCGGCGTCTGTACTCAGCACGCCGCCGACAAACGCCTTTGATCCCGTTTCATGCTCGACCTCGGCGCGCGATTGAACCGTCATCGTGGTATCGCCGAGTTTTTGCTTCACCCATTCCGCCTCTGCGCGAATGGATGCGAAGGCGCGTTCGGTGTGAGCGCAGCGCAGGCTGCCGGTGTGTTCGAAACGGGCGCGGCCGAGCTTGAATTCATCAATGAACTGTTCGACCGCGCGCACGCCATCGTGGGCGAGGCGATGCATGGTCTTCGCGGTCTCAATGCCATGCAACCGCTCGATTGCGGGGAACGACAAGCGGAACTTCGACGACACCACGCCGCCATTGCGCCCGCTCGCGCCCCAGCCAACAGGATTGGCATCGAGCACGACTGTTTGCACGCCGCGCTTTTGCAACGCATGCGCCGCCGACAAACCCGAGTAGCCCGCACCAATCACCGCCACCTCGACAGAGAGATCGCGGTCAAGCGCCGCGCCTGTGCTGACGGGTGCCTCCGCTGAAGGCGAAGCTCCCGCCATATCGATCCATAGCGATGGCGCACCCGGCCGGATCACCTCTTGCTTCATGCGGCGCGCGCTTCGGCTTCCACGGCGTCGGCGAGTGCAGCGAGCGTGGGGAAATTGAACGTCGGCGTGATAACAGCGCGCGGCGTCGGTGTCGCGCCAAAACCCTTCATACCTTGACGACGTTCGATCCAGCAGGTCGCATAACCCAGCTCGGTCGCAACACCAATGTCGTGATACTGGCTTTGCGCCGTGTGCAGGATCTCACTGAACTTATAGCCGAACGCTGCCTGACGGCCGCGGTTATACGCAAAGAATTGCGGGTCCGGTTTGGCGACACCGGTTTCATCGGCACATACGGTGTCGTCGAACGGATCGCCTAGCGTGTGGGCATAGGCCGACAACGCCACGCGGTCCGCGTTGGTCATGGCAACCAGCCGATAGTGCTTGCGCAGCCGCTTGAGCGCCGCCACCGAATCTTCGAACGCGGGCCAGTCGAGCACGTCGCGCTGGAACGCAGCGGCGGTCTCGTCATCCGCGGGCAAGCCGAGTTCGTTGGCCAGTAACTGATAAACGCTTGCCATCGCGTGGCTGGAACGGCCCGGAAACGTCGCACGGCCCCGCATGTAGGGCTCGAAGATCTGGTCGTCAGTAAGATCTTTCGCCTTTGCGCCGCCCAGGCGTCGTACTGACGCCAGCACACCGCTTTCGAAGTTGATCAGCGTGCCGACCACATCGAACGTCAGTACCTTGAAATCCTTCAGCTTCATGATTCGTAATCCTCTATAGTTTGTGTTGAATCTTGACTAGATGGCCCGTCTTCACGCGCATACCGCGGGCATATGAAAATTCAGGCCGGTACGACGATAGTGTCCTGCGGATCGAGCAAGACCGTCATCTCGGCCCCGGTTGCGGGAATGCGTTGCCGTGCGTCGTGGCTGCCGGGCTGCCTGAGGCTGATCGGCGTGCCGTCGGCGAGCGTGGCGAACACCCGGAGGCTCTCGCCCTGATACAGAACCTCGCTGACACGGCACACCAACTTGTTCACGCCGGGCCGTTCATACCCGCCGTCAATCACCAGTTTCTCGGTCTGCACCGCCAGCAAGAGCTTCTCGCCGGGCGGCAAAGGATGTGCCGTTCGCAGAACAATGTTGCCGAGCTTCACGGCGTCATCGCCCGCACGGGTCACGTTGAGCAGCGTCGCCTCGCCGATAAAACTCGCCACGAACGCATCGCACGGACGGTCGTAAAGCCGCTCGGGCGTATCGATCTGGACCAGCCGGCCATTGCGCAGCACGGCCACGCGGTCGCTCATGGTGAGCGCCTCGCGCTGGTCGTGAGTGACGTAGACAATCGTCGCTTCCAGCTTCCTGTGCAAGCGGCGCAATTCAATCTGCATGGTCTCGCGCAACTGCTTGTCCAGCGCGGACAGCGGTTCGTCCATCAGGATCAGTTGCGGCTCAAAGACCATTGCACGAGCAAGCGCCACGCGCTGGCGCTGGCCACCCGATAACTGGGCAATACCGCGGCTTTCATAACCGCTCAACTCGACCATGGCCAACGCATCCGACACCTTGCGAGCCCAGCCCGCTTTTGGCTGGCGCCGGGCGCGCAAAGGGAACGCGACGTTCTCGCCGACGCTCATGTGCGGGAACAGCGCGTAGTTCTGGAACACGATGCCGATGTCGCGCTTGTGCGGCGGCGCGTATGTAATATCCCGCTCGCCGACCCACACCGCGCCGGAGGTCGGCTGAACGAAGCCGCCCAGAATGCCGAGCAACGTGGTCTTGCCCGAACCCGAAGGCCCGAGCAGAGAGACGAATTCACCCGGTGCAATATCAAGCGACACGTCGTCCAGAGCAACCACTGAGCCGTAGCGCTTCGTGGCTGACCGGATCGATACACCTGCTTTCGCCCTTGCATCCATACCTTGTGTTCTCGCCATGGTGGTCTTCGGTTGGTCAAAATATACGGTGCGATTTTTTTGGCTGCAATTCCCGAATTGTTGGATCAGGCATAACATGAGGTCATGCCTAATCTACGCAAGAAACTACCGAGCGCGAATGCGCTGTTCGTCTTTGAAGCCGCCGCGCGCTGCGGTAACTTTACCCGCGCGGCGCAGGAGCTTTACGTAAGCCAACCCGCCGTCAGCCGAATGCTGGCGCGCATGGAAGACCATCTGGGCGTACGTTTGTTCGAGCGCGTGCGCGGTGGTATCGAACTGACGGAGAACGGCCGGATCCTCTACCGGAAGATTTCCGAGGGCTTCAGCGGGATTGAAGGCGCGATCCGCGAGATCGAGGCGCGCGCGACCGGGGTAGAGTCGGTGACGTTATCGGTATCGACCGCATTCACGACGCACTGGCTGATGCCACGCATGAACCGGCTCAACCAGGCATTTCCTTCGGTCGACCTGCGCTTTCAACTCATTTCCGGGCGCATTGGCGGACCGCTTGTCGACGTCGATCTTGGCATGCGCTTCATGACGCAGGACGAGATAGGTGCGAACAGCGTGCTGGTGATGCCTGAAGTGCTGCTGCCTGTGTGCAACCGCCGGTATCACGAACAGGCGCTGCTGGACGAGGCCGGCACGCATGGAGACACCGTGATCGTCATGGACGATGGCGAGCGTGGCTGGCATGACCGCTTCAGCGCGTTTGGTCAGCACAAGCGGCGTGCGGCCAGCATGCTGAGCTTCAACGACTACGCCATCGTCGTGCAGGCCGCGTTGCTTGGGCAAGGGATCGCGCTTGGCTGGCTCAACGTGGTCTCGCGCTGGCTGGCGGAAGGCGCGTTGCTGCCGGCCGAGCAGGAGTTGCTTGTGACAAGCAGGCGGTGTTGTCTGGTATCGCCAGAAAGCCGGCCGATGCGTCCGGTTGTGGAAGCGATCCGCGACTGGATTGTCGAGGAGACGCGTGCCGACATGCGCACCGTCGACCAGGCCTATCCCGCGCTTGGAATTCGCGATGCACTCAAAGGTGCCGGGCTAGTGTTGGGCTGATGCCAGCTAGGGGTAACCCGATAGACCGGAGATGAGTCCAGGCCTCGTTGCGCTTAGGCTTTACTATGTTCATACAAATAATTAAGCCGACGTGTTGTTTTCAGCCTAAATTAGTATTTGCCTTCATTGCCAATCACGGAGCCCGCGATCACCAAGCCCCTTATTCACACCCGATTCGAACTCGCCGGACGTGTCGCGTTTGCATAACAATCGAGCCGGGTCGTTAGCTGTAAATGGGCGAAAGTGAAATAACGTGAAATAATTAGTCATGGCGCCAAAAAGTAAACGGACCGGCTACATGCGCAGATAACATGTGCTATTAAGAGCTATAAAAGCTGATTGCCGCAAAAAATGCTTGCCGGTGAGCACGAGAAACTTGTTACCTGGTTCTTACTTGATGCTCACCCGAAAACGAGACAGGAACGTCAAACGGGGCTTCATGGCATGACCAAGAGACAGCCGATCAACCCTCGATTCCTTCAAGTTTCCGCGTACTGAGTCGATATAACTAAAGCGCGTGCAGTTTTCGTGAGGCCGGCAACTGCAACTTATCGCCACGTGCCCAAAATGTGCTGACCCCGCAGCGTCTTGATAGCGGTGTTCGCTATAACTAACCGGTATGACTTTCATGGCTGCTTCTTCACCGCTTCCCAGGCATCTGTTTTACGTAGGCGATCCTTTGACGCTTGAACTTCGCTCGCTCCTGGATACGCGCGGCTGGACAGTCAAAGCCTTGGAACTGGACCGCGAGCCGGGGAATTTCTCATCAAAGCCCAGTGGGGGTTTACTCGATTTCTCGGCGAGAAACGTTCTGGCCAATCTGCGGCTGGCCGAAACCTGGCTGTCGGTAAAAACAGTGGGCTGGCTGGCGCTCCTGTCGCCGGCGCAACTTGAAGATTCAACTATTCGGCGTCTCGTCCGGGATTTTTGCTTTGATTACGTAACGCTTCCCGCGTCGGGCGAGCGCATTTTGAACGCGCTGGGCCATGCTTACGGAATCGCTGCCTTGCATGACGGAGGCGCGCGCGACCCTGTCAACGCGAAGAGCGATAGCAACGCCGAAGGCGACATGATCGGCACATGCGACGCCATGCTTGCGCTCTTCCGCGCGATCCGCAAAGTGGCCATGACCGACGCGCCCGTGTTTATCTCCGGCGAATCGGGAACGGGTAAGGAACTGACGGCGGTGGCCATTCACGCGCGATCGGTGCGGCGCAACGAGCCGTTTGTCCCGATCAACTGCGGGGCCATTCCCGCGCATCTTTTGCAGTCCGAGCTATTTGGTTATGAACGCGGCGCGTTCACCGGTGCGAATCAGCGCAAGATCGGGCGCGTTGAAGCCGCGAACGGCGGCACGCTGTTCCTCGATGAGATAGGCGACTTGCCGCTGGAGAGCCAGGCGAGCCTGTTGCGTTTCCTTCAGGAACGCAAGATCGAACGCCTGGGTGGTCATGAGTCCACCTCCGTTGATGTGCGCATTGTCTCGGCTACGCACGTGGACATGCAGACTGCCATGGTCGAAGGCCGGTTTCGCTCTGACCTCTACCACCGCTTGTGCGTGCTGCAGATCGAGGAGCCGCCGTTGCGGGCGCGTGGCAAGGACATTGAATTGCTGGCCCGGCACATGCTGGATCGATTCGAGAAAGACGCTAGCCGGCGTATACGCGGGTTCGCCCCTGACGCGATCGCCGCGATCCATAACTATGGTTGGCCGGGCAATGTGCGGGAGCTGATCAACCGCGTGCGGCGTGCGATCGTGATGGCTGAAGGCCGGTTGATCGGCGCGCATGATCTCGAACTCGGCGAGTTCGCGGAATGCGTGCCCATGTCGCTTGCGCAGGCGCGCGAAGTGGGCGAACGGCAGGCCATTGAAATGGCCTTGCTGAGGAATCGCGGGCGCGTAGGCGACGCGGCGCGCGAACTCGGTGTGTCCCGTGTGACCCTGTACCGGATCTTGTCCGCCTACAACATGCGCGATGCAGAAACGCCGTCGGGTCTTGGCCTGGACTAGTTCCTGCCTGTGGCAACGGCCGTTGGTATGGCTGCGGCGCTAACACTCCAGGCCGTGGGTCAAACACAGGCCGTTGCGTGAGCTGTATAGCCCGCAGTTCGCCTCTATTTTTCGCCCGCTTTGTTCTCCTGCTGCAAACTTTCGCTCTGCAGGAAATCGAAGTCCACTCCCTCATCCGCTTTCGTCACCGTCTGCAAAAACAGCTTCCGGTAACCACGTCCTGCGGTCGGACGAACCACGGGGTTGTCGAGCGCACGCTGATGCAATTCAGCTTCCGGCACGAGCAGCGCAATCTCCCGGTTGATCACACTCAAACGAATCCGGTCGCCATTGCGGACGTGGGCAAGCGGGCCGCCGATCGCCGCTTCCGGCGTGACGTGCAGAACAATCGTGCCGAACGCGGTGCCGCTCATGCGGCCATCGGAGATCCGCACCATGTCCTTGACACCCGCTCGCGCCAGCTTGCGCGGAATGGGGATATAACCCGCTTCGGGCATCCCGGGTGCACCAACCGGTCCAATGTTTTTCAGCACAAGAACGTCTTGCGCGGTGACATCCAGGGCTTCGTCGTCGATCCGGGCGGCCATGTCCTCGATATCGTCGAATACGACCGCACGCCCTTCGTGCTCCATCAACGCGGGATCGGCAGCCGATTGCTTGATGATCGCGCCGCCCGGCGCGAGATTGCCGCGCAATACCGCAAGGCCGCCTTGCGGATAGATCGGATCACTAAACGAGCGTACAACGTCCTGCCGATACCCGGGTCCGCTAAGCTCGATCTCCTCCCCCAGCGTGCGCCCGGTGACGGTCAGCGCGTCCAGATGGAGCAACGGCTTGAGTTCGCGCAGCAGCGTAGCCATGCCGCCCGCCTTGTGGAAGTCTTCCATGTAGTGCTGGCCGGTTGGTTTCAGATCCAGCAGCACCGGCGTTTCCTTGCCCATCCGGTCGAGCGTGTCCAGATCGATCCGATGCCCCAGCCGTCCGGCAATCGCAGTCAGATGAACGATTGCATTGGTCGAGCCGCCTATTGCCAGCAGCACGCGCATCGCGTTTTCAAAGGCCTTTTCGGTAAGGATCTTGTCGATGGTGAGACCGTCGACCGCCATCTGAACCGCCCGTGCGCCCGTTTCTTCCGCGACGCGAATCCGGTCGGCCGTGACCGCTGGCGGCGACGCGCCGCCGGGAACCGTCATGCCCAATGCTTCCGCGACACAAGCCATGGTGCTCGCGGTGCCCATCACTGAGCAGGTTCCCACGCTCGCGACCAACTGGTTGTTGACGTCGGCGACCTCTTCCTCGTCGATCTCGGTTGCGCGAAACCTGGCCCAATATCGACGGCAATCGGTGCATGCGCCCACGCGTTCGCCACGGTGCGAGCCGGTCAGCATGGACCCGGTGATGAGCTGGATGGCAGGCGTGCCCGCGGACGCCGCGCCCATTAGTTGCGCGGGCACGGTCTTGTCGCAACCGCCAATGAGAACGACCGCATCCATGGGCTGCGCGCGAATCATTTCCTCTGTATCCATCGACATCAGATTGCGCAGGTACATTGAAGTAGGCGACGCAAAGCTTTCGTGAATGGAGATGGTCGGGAAGTCCATCGGCAAGCCGCCGCCAAGCATCACGCCGCGCTTCACCGCCTCAATCAGTTGCGGCATGTTGCCGTGGCAGGGGTTATACGCACTGCCTGTATTCACGATACCGATTACGGGCCGGTTCAAGGCCTTGTCGGTATAACCGGCGCCCTTGATGAAGGCCTTCCGCAAGAACAGCGAAAAGTCCTGGTCGCCGTACGACGTAAGTCCTCGCTTCATGCCGGTCGCGCGAACCGGGGCTTGCTTGTCATTCTGCTTGTCATCCGGCTTGTCGGATTGATCGGCCATTGGGGAATTCCCTATTCAGTGAATGATGTTTCGCGCCTTGGCGTCGGTTGGATTCCAGTTTGCCAAGGCCGCGGGAATGTCTATACGGCCTGTTGCCACGCCCCGGCATAGTGAAGCAGACTGCCGTCAACTGTTCGATCAAACGTGCTGCCACCAACGGCTCCACGCGCTCGAGTGGTGGACGTACTGTGCGCCGTTGATCATCGTTTAGCCACTGTGCGATCGCATGTTTCATGGCGGGAATCATCGGCAACGCCTGGAATATCCTGCGGATCACCGTGGCGCGTTCCTGCAATGCGTGCGCATCTGCCTCGGCCCATCCGAACGCGTACGACAGCGTCCGCCTCAATCGAAGTATTGCAAGCGTGGAACTAACGGGAAAGCATGCATTCCGTTGTTCACTCAATAAAATTTTTTTGTTCTGGGATGGGCTTCCGACTGGCCACACGTGGCGCTGTGGGAAGCGATGCCGACGGTCGGCCAGTTGCTCGATAGGCCTGTGATCCGGGCGTCTGACGAAACCGTACGCAACGCGATTCTCACCCGCAATGCGTACGCGTTGTACCCCTTTCCACCCTCGTCTTAGCGCGGCGCGAAGTGGCCCACGAGCATCGCGCGCTTCCAGCCAAAGCCTGCCACTTTGCGATATTCAAAGCCCGCTTGCAACAACGCGCGTTTCACATCGCCCGCGCTGGTGTAAGTGGAAAACGTCGCGTCGTCAACCGCCAGGGCGGCGAGCGAATTGAAGATCGCGGGCGTCCACAGTTCAGGATTTTTCGCCGGCGCAAAACCATCGAGATAAAACGCATCGGCGCGCAATTGCAGTGTGGGCAAGATATCTGCCGCGTCGCCGAATATAAGCGTCAGCACGACGCTGTCATTGTCGAAATCGAGTTGATGCGTGCCCGGTTCCATTGCCGGCCATGCGGCGATGAGCGCGTCGGCCAGTGCGAGGACCGATGCATCGTCCACGGTCACCGCAAAGGCACGACGCAGATCGTCCGCCGAAAACGGGTGCTTTTCGATCGACACAAAATGCAGCCGTTCGCCGCGTTCCGGATCGGCGCGCCACGCGGCCCAGGTCGTCAAAAAGTTGATGCCCATGCCGAAACCGGTTTCGAGCACGGTGAACGTTTGACGCTCTTGCCATCGTCCGGGCAAACCGTTGCCCTGCAAAAATACATGATGCGACTGGGCAAGACTGCCCACGATGCTGTGATAGATATCGCCGTATTCAGGCGAATACGGCGACCCATTGGGACGGAATGCAAGTGTGGCGGGAATCAGCGGATCGGTCATGCGGGTCAGATGTCAGGGAGGGAACTGCGGGGAATCATGTTTGACGAGCCACGGCCGTGTCATTGTCGCGCGGTCCGTTAAAGGTTCACCGCGGGTTCAGCACGTTAGCAAAAATGGCGGGCCTCAGGAAAAAAATGCGCTGAACAAATCCTCGCCCCTGCTCTATGCTCAGCCAGGATTTATCCGGCGAGCGGCAAAGTATCCCCGTTCTGCCATGAAGACAGGCTAAGATAAATCGAGTGGTGCCGGTTTGACCGGGCCGAGTTCGCGCGTGATTTTCTTTGACAGGAGAACAAGATGGCAGCCAAGAAGATCTTATTTCTGACCGGCGATTTTGCGGAAGATTATGAAACGATGGTGCCTTTCCAGGCGCTGCAAATGGTCGGCCATACGGTGCACGCTGTGTGCCCGGGAAAGAAGAGCGGCGACAAGATCAAGACCGCGATTCACGACTTCGAGGGCGACCAGACCTACACCGAGAAGCCGGGTCATCTGTTCGCGCTGAATGCGAATTTCGATGACGTCGATGTCACGAATTACGACGCGCTGATGATCGCCGGTGGCCGTGCGCCGGAATACCTGCGGCTGAACAAGCGCGTGATCGAAATCGTACGGCAGTTCGCTGCCGCCGAGAAACCGATCGCTGCGGTCTGTCACGGTGCGCAGTTGCTGGCTGCCGCCGACGTGATTCGCGGCAAGCGGATTTCCGCCTACCCCGCTTGCGCGCCGGAAGTCCAGTTGGCCGGCGCCGACTATGCTGACATTGAAGTGGACAGTGCGGTCACTGACGGCAATTTCGTCACGGCCCCCGCGTGGCCCGCTCATCCGCAATGGCTGGGTCAGTTCCTCGCACGGCTTGGAACCGAAATCTCGCTTTGAGCGATGCGGCGATTGCGGTGGTCGCTCGCTTGGCGACAGTGGACGCTTCCGGGCTCGTGAGAGGGCTTGGATAGCGTCCGTGGAGGGCGGATGTCAGGCTGGTCCGCCCCGCAATTTGCCAGCGTCTGGCGGCTGCATTCGGGCTGTTGTCGGCGTCAGACGATGCCGCGTTTGGCTAAGGATTATCCCACCCGCCCGGTCCTGCAGAACGCAGGGACCGGCGGGCTGCTAGAATTGACGTTTTACTTGCCTGGTCATGTGCTATGGGCTTTGAACAGCTCGCTGTATTGAAACAACAATTCGAGAAAGAGAAACAGGCGAAACGTGCGCAGTCAAAGCCCGTGGCGAAGCCTGCGCATAAGCCTGCGCCCGCGCATGCTTCTAAGCCAGCTTCCAAGCCAGCTTCGAAGCCCGCCTCTAAGCCCGCCCCCACACTGGTCTCGAAGCCCGTCGCCAAGCCGCCACGCCCCCCTCGGCCAGCGGCCCGGCCTGCTGCTGCTCCTGTTGCGATCAGGTCGAAACCCGTGGACCCTGTGGTATTGACCATTGGGAAGCTGCAAAAACGGTTTCCTAAAGCGTTCCCGAAAAATCCGTCGCCGAAGGTGCCGCTGAAGATCGGAATTTTCGAAGATCTTCTCGCGCACGCTACGGAGTTGGCGCTGACCGAGACCGAGTTGCGCGCCGCGATCAAGATCTGGTGCCGTGGCAGCCGTTACTGGACATCGATGGTTGAAGGCGCAATTCGGGTCGACCTCGCCGGCGAGGAAGGCGGACGGGTGTCGCCTGAAGACGGCGTCCGCGCGACGAAGCTCGAAGAAGGCCGTCTGGCCCGGGTCGCGTCGAAGGCAGCGGCTCCTGAAAAGGCGGCGGTTGCTGAGAACGTAGCGGTCCCAGTGAACCCAGCGAATGCTGACAACGCCGCGGTTGCTGAGAACCCAGCGGATGCTGAAAAGGCAGCTACCCCGGAGAACGGAGCCGTTGCCGAAAAGGCAGCCGTTTCGGATTCTGAGAAAGTTGTCGGATAAAAGCAGGCGGAAGCGGGAGATTTGCGGCGGTTCCGCGGCCTCCCCCGCACCCCTGCGCTACACCTA
>Ga0302310_10002058_pt1 | contig 16534 bp, 20 predicted proteins | sample III_Palsa_N1_2_FD_200451 | JGI IMG/M metagenome (GOLD analysis project Ga0302310, IMG submission 200451) | Peat permafrost microbial communities from Stordalen Mire near Abisko, Sweden - III_Palsa_N1_2 | ecosystem: Environmental > Terrestrial > Soil > Palsa > Peat permafrost | place: Sweden...
AATTTGTGGTTGCGTTGCTGATTTTTATCGCCGGGCGTGTCGCTGTTGCAGTCTTGCTTCATCGGCCATTCTTGCCCCAATGTTCAGGCATATGCTGGTAACCAACGACTGCCGAGCACCCATAGTGCCTTTTTCCTTCAGCCCAACCGCGCCCAATCCATGCCTTCGAGCACATAGGGTGCGAACAGGAAATCCCGGATCCCGATGATCCGGTTTTCCGACCAGTCGATCAGGACAAAATGCGCAGGTCTTTCCATCGGGCCGTCGCTGTCGAAGACCAGCATGGCCGGCTGCCCTTCAACCGCGCCGAAGGCAAACCGCCATTTCGCCACTTCCGCATAGCGCGTGAAATAGAGGCCGATCTTGTCGCGCCCTTCCAGCTGCAGCCGGTTCACCAGATCGAGCTTCACATCGTCGGCGAGCATGGCGCGGATGGCGTCGAAATCGCCGCTCTGAAACAGCTGCACATAAGCGGCGATCTTCCGCCGGTCGGCGTCGGACATCAGCGGCAGCCGGATGTCTTCGGGCGTCTGCGCGAGTTGCCGCAGCGCAACGCGCCCGCGCTGAAGCGCCGATTTGGCGGCTGCCGGAGAGCACCCGGCGATGCTTGCGATCTCGTCGACCGAATGACCCAGAACATCCTTGAGGATCACCGCGCAGCGTTGCAGTTCAGGCAACCGCAGAAACGTCTGGAAGCTGATCTCGACGATGTCCGCCTCGGGCATGGCCGCCGCTTCGATGTCGTCGGTAAGCGGCACGACCGTGTTCCGCGACCTGTTGCGCAGAAAATCCAGGCTCGTGTTGTGGGCGATGCGAAACAGCCAGCCCTCGAGATTATCCACCTCGGCGCCCTCGGCTCGCGCGTGAAGTGCCTTGACCAGGGCATCCTGCAATACATCCTCGCCATTGACCGCCGATCCGGTCATGCGCGCGCAGTAGCGATGGAGGCGCGGCCGCAGCGCTTTCAGACCATCCTCGAATGCGTCCATGTTCATGGATGGAGGGCTTCCGCGCTCTGTTGCGCCAGGGACTGGACACCGATGTCGATGAGCATCCTCGACAGGTTGGCCGGTTGTGACAGGAAGGGCGAGTGGCTGCTTTCCAGGGTATGGGTGGTGGTCTTGCCACCAAGGGCAGCGTCAACCATCGCAATCATGTGATCCTGACCGGTCAAGGGAATCGCGCGATCCTGGGTGCAGCGGATGTAATGGCGCGGCACCGTGCCAAATCTTTCCGGCGTGATGTCCGACAGGGCCAGCGCGCCGGCGTTCGATTCGTCGCAATGAAGTTGCGAGGCCATAGGCGCGAAATCGGCCTCCGGCACGTCGGCATAAAAAGAAGCTTTGAGCAGCGACCGGTAGGCTTCGTCGGTCGATCCGGCATGGATTCTTGTCGCGCCGATGGCGACGGGGTCGCCCACGAACAGACCGGGCGCCAGCGCCGAAGACAGGGTTTCATGCTGCAGCATCGCGAGCAGCGGCATGCCGTTCGGCACCATGAACCCGGCCAGATAGACGACCGCGAGCAGCAGGTTCGGCACCTGCTCGGCGACCGCCGAAATCGTCATCCCGCCGGCCGAGTGCCCGACCAGGATGACCTTGCCGTCGCTGCGCGACGCCGCCTCTTTTACCAGCGCGACGACTGCTTGCGTGCGCTCCTCCTGCGTCACGCCGGCGACGGGTGAGCGCTCGGCGGCAAACGCAGCGGGGTCGAACGGGTGAAGACCGAGCGACGTGGGTGCGATCGCATTCACCCCCGCGCCGGGAAGGTCGAGCGTCAACGCCGCGAAGCCGTTGGCCTCAAGTATGGGCGTCACCCTGTCCCACGTCGAATGGTTGTGCCAACCGCCGTGGACCAGGACAAAAACTGCTTTGGTTGCCGACATTGCTGAGTCCTTTTCATGTGAGTTTACGATCTTCGCGAGTTGAACAAGCGGCCGCCCGCCATGTCGCCTCGATGGGCCCCCTCGCCCACCGAGGCGAGCCAGGAGCGACGGGTTCAAACTTCCCTGCTGTCGAAAAGGAACATCTGGACGCCCGAGTCGTCCGGCGCAAAAAGCCGGCGATCCGCCCCGGCCGCCTGTCCCTCCGCGCTGGCAAACGCCTTTTCGATCGCCGCAAGGTCGTCGAAATGCAGCGTTCCGATCCGATGAACATCGGAGGCTCCCACCGGCGTTGCGATGGGGCCGTCGCTGACCTCGTATTTCCTCAGGCCCGGAATTTTTTTGGCGAGAGGAACGTGGATGTCGAAGTAATGCCGGTCGAATGCCTCGGCGTTCTTCGGTGTCCGGTAAATCACTACCATCCGAGCCATGGCGGTTCTCCTTGGTTGGTTGTGTGACGCCGACTTGCCTGTGTACTCACCCTCACCGGGTTTCGCTCAACACCGCCGAGCCCACGATCGAGTCCAGGCTCGCCAGCTCGATGACCTTGGGGAAACAGGCTTGCATGCGCGGATCGCTGCGCATCGCCTCGACGGCTGCGGCGCTCTCCCACTCGGAGTAGATGACGACACCGGCACCGTCCCCTGCCGCGATCAGCCGGGTCGTCTTCCAGCCAGGGAGTGTGCGGATCACCGTTTCGGTGTTCTGCTTCAGGAGCGCGATCAGCGCATCCTGATTTTCGGGTTTGACCTTCAGCAGATTGATCAAGATGATGGACTGGTCGGACATGGCATGGCTCCTTAGTGTTTGGGACACACCAAGGACGATCCGCAGGATGCAAACGGATCGCGACGCAGAAGATCTTTTTTGAAATTCATCCCCAAGAAGCATGCGTTGCCGAGTTTGCAAAGCAGCGCAATCCCCCGCAGGTTCGCTTAACGCTGCAGGAAGGTGAAGCCGCTCCCGCTGCTTTCCGTCCACGCCATTCGCATCGGCACTAGGCCATGCAAAGATCAGGGTCAGGTTCACTTTTTCATAGCAGTAAGTAAACCTGACCCCGATATTCACTGGGCCGCCTGCATGAAGTCCGCAAGCGCACAGCGATTACGCTGCCAGCAGTTTTGCATCAGCCAGCTTGGCGGCCTTGGCATCCAAGGTAAGCATGGGGGCCTTGCCCTCAACCCAGCATGCTGCGGCGTGCAAGCAGTCCGCAAAGTCTGCCGTGCCCTGCCGATAGGCATGCAATGCACGTTCGATGGCAGGCTCGGTCTGAAACTCCAGTTCCCGGGTTTCGAGCAGGGCGTTCAACGCCAGCAGGATGTCGGGTTTGGCAAATGCGTAGCGGGAGCGCAACACCCACTCCAGTTCCAGCATGACCGTCAGGGGTACGAAAAGGGTTTCATCCCGGCGCGCTGCGGACTCGAGCATTTCCGCGATACGGCGCGACTGGCCGGCGTCGTCATCCACCAGCCAGCGCACCAGGACATTGGTATCCAGCCCGGCCATCAGCGCCGGCCGATGCGCATGTCGTCCAGCGAAACCTTGCGTTTGTTCCCGGCGGATTTCAGCATGCCCTTGATCTCACCCATCGAACGAGTCTTCGCACGCATGACGGTGGAACCATCGTCGAGCTGGGTAAACACTACGCGTTCGCCCGCGACCAGGCCGAGCGCCTTGCGGATGTCGGCGGGGATGGTGACCTGGCCCTTGCTGGTCATGGCGGCTTCGGACATGGCGAATCTCCTTACTATTTGATAAATAGTAAGGAATCTTTCCAGGCCGCGCAAGCTCGTGACCAAAGATCGGGGCCAGGTTCACTTTCCCGTGTCGGCAAGTGGCCTGGCCCCGAGAGTTGCCCGGCCAATGATATGCAGGCAACTACCGTGCAGCATGCGGCGCGTGGATCGCATGCAAACGCGCTTGCCCGGCATGGTAGACGGCCCGTTCCTTCTCCATGCCGGTTTGCGGACCGCGCGCCGTTGAAGATGGCATCGCCCAGCAGCGACCATGCTCAGTGGTAATCGTCTTCGCGCTGGTGCCGCACTGCCAGCACAGTGACGGTTTTGGCGTCATCGATTTCAAACAGCGCCACATAGCCGGATGCGCCGAAGGCGATGATCAATTCGCGTAGAAACGTGTTGTCAGGCGCGGCCTTCCTGCAACTGAATGGTGAACTCGCCAGCAAGCCCAGGCCATTGCGGATGGCATCCAGCGCGCGCTCGGCCGTGGTCCAGTCGCCATCCTCACGTACCAAGGCAAAGTCATACAGTCGTTCAAGGTCGGCCAACGCTTCCTCCGTGAAGCGGATCTTAAATGTCATGCCGAGGCTTTCTTTGCCTTGGCCAATCGCGCTTCAAGCTTTTTCAGCACCGCGCCAGACGAAAAGTACACCCCGCTAGCCTTGGCCTGATCACGCGAAGCCAACCCACGGGCGATGAAAGCGGCCTGTTCCTGGCGTTGCTGAATCTGTGCCCGCACCGCGTACTCGACAAAGCCCGACAGACTTTCCCCGTCGCGCAAGACTTCCTCTGCGGCGCGGCGCAGAACCGGTTCAACACGCAGCGAAGGGATGGTTGCGGTTTTCATGGAAACTCCGAATGCGATGCAATTGCGATTCATTTTGGCGCAATTCAACGACAGGGGCAAATCGCCCGGAAAGAAAGTAAGGACGATCCCTGGAAGCAACGGTTAGTCGCCCTTGGGCAGCTTGAGCAAGCGGACCCACCAAGTTGTCACCGACACCACCCCCGGAAGAGTTCCGGTCACTCGGCTGAGCGAGATTGCCGTGACTGCAGGGCGACGCGTACGAGATACGCGACGATCGCTATGTTGGCGATCAGCGCAAACAATTTGAACCCGCTGAAACGGTGCACGGCTTCGTAGATTTCCAGCGGCACCAGTGAGCCGGTGGCGACGACCGTGAACCATTCCGCCCAGTACTTCTGCAGCCACAGCCCGATGCCCTCGGTCGCGAAGACCGCGGCATAGGCCAGCGCGACCAGTCCGATCGCCACGAACTTGCTCGGGCCCATCGACTGCAGCTTCTCCACCAGCCTCCAGCGCAGGCCATTACTGTCGCTCAGCGACAACTGCTCCAGCCAGTGCACCAGATGTTCGAAGTTCTGCGAACGATCCAGATGGAAGGCCGCAATCGCCACCAGGACCAAGCCGATGGCCTTGGCGGCCTTGTATACCGCGATGACACGCAGCCACCCATGCTTGCGGGACTTGCGCGTTTCGGTCGGCCCGGCTTGAGAGTCGCGGCGGATATCGGACATGACGGAACATTCCGGGAATCAGGACAAGAGTGTGCTTTTGCTGGCGTGAACAATCGATGCAGCATCGGCGGCAACCGCAAGAATGGTGTCACGGAGAATTTGGGCGCGCCGGACGTCGCAAGGAAAGCTGCCTGATACAACAGAAATTGTCCCTGACACCTTTCCTCCACTTATTTCGTCCGGCCAGAAAATGAACCTGAGATTTGGCAAGAGCCGTGTCAAGGACAACTTCAAGCGCCACGCTGGCGCCTACAAATTGTCCCTGACACCGTTTCCGTGCCCTGCGTAAAGCACGGGCTGGCAAGGGATCACCGTGACTCCCGGCTACTGATAGGTTGGATGCTGCCGCACGACGTACGACGCGCCGCTCGGGGGCGAACGCACGGGCAGTGCGAGGTAAGTGCCCTGCTCCTCGCGAACACCGGGTTTCGTACCGTGCGGTGGCTCCAGGTCCTGCGCATTCACGTCGCTGATGATGTCGCGCAGCTTCATCACGTCGCGGACGATGGCATCCCCCATGATCGACAGCGTGACGTCGGATAGCTCGGCGTGATCGCTGCAGGTCACCACATTGCCAAGGGCCCGGAGGCTGGCGAGCAGCAGGTTGATTTCGTCGAGCTGATCCAGGGTGACGCCGAAGAGGAAGCGGTTGCCGGCGTCATCCCTCACCTGCTCGGCGACCTCCAGTTCTGCAGCTTCCGTGCAAGCCTGCGCTTCCGCATCGGCCTCGCATGCTGCTGCCCGATCCCGACGCTCGGCCGGCCAGGAGAGTTCGTCCAGCACTTGCCCGATCTGCTCCTCCAGCAACTCCATGCAGATCGCCACCTCGCCCGGGCGAATCTCCGCATGCAACTCCTGATCCTCATCCGGCCTGCGCGGTCGCGCCAGATGGGTCAGGAACCCCACGTATTCGCGTAGCTGCTTCAGCCGCAGCTGGCTGTCCTCCGGCAGAAAATAGCCCGTTGTTTCCAGATCATCCGAATCGAACGTCGACATGGTCGCCTCCTATTCCACGAAGTGCCCGTCCATGGCATGACGACAGACGGGGTGTCGGGAGGTTAGAAACCGCAAACAGTCGGCGGGCTTATTTCCCTTGCGGGTGTTGTATTCGCCGCCCTCCCGACGCAGGCTTCGCGTCGGTTGCGCCCACAGATGCAGGCACAAAAAACCCACCGGTTTGTCGGAGGTGGGTACCGCTGTTTGGGGAGTTTCTACGCTCCTTGCAAACGAGTCTGCTACGGCCATGGAGGGGAGTCAAGACAGGTGTGGATAAGTGAACCTGACCCCGATAGTTGCAAGCGCGGATGAATGCTTCCAACCTGAAGCGGTCGCACTAGCGGGAGTACCTGGTGCTCATTTCTGGCCAGTAGCGCTACCAAGCGCCACTTAACTAAGTGCGCGGATGGCCATACTCTGTGGTTAAACGCGTCCTGCTAAGAACGAAGCTCTCCAGCTCAATTTGATGGTCAAGGAAGCATGTGACTGAATCCAGCGATCAAACACAGACTCAGGAAAGCGCGAGGACTCCTATCGTGAGGCTGGCCGTTTTCGAGCCTATAGGGACTCAGAGGATCCCCTTAGGCATCGCAGCTGTCCTCAAGAACGATGATGGCGGTTGGACACTACAAGGACACGCGGACTTGGATAGAGGCACTAGCACAAGATTTCAATGCCACAGAGGCAGAGGCCATCTTCAAAGAAGCAGAAACTGATAACAATCTCGAAATTCTCGCAGGAGTGCGTGTTATTCAAACCCTGGGAGATGCATCGCTGACCGACACGAATCGGCTGGATATTTTAGAAGAGACAAGTAATCGAATTGCTTCCGCTCGAGGTGGTCGCGCAATGATGAAGCCAGTTCACTTGGCCATTGCAGAACTTCTCACGCGCCAAGGACAATTTGATCGGGCCGAGAGGTGGTATCGCGAGGTCTTGAACCATGACGCGTTTGACCGCTCGCTGCCGCCAGCGTTGCCCGAAAGGGCTCAAAAAGAGAGCTGGCAGTTAGGGGCATGGCCAACATGCCTGACCAATCGATTGGGTTTGACGGGCCGAAGGCACGCATTCTCTGCCAGAGTCATAATTCGAGATTGAGTCCGCTCGATAGCGAGGCAAAGAAGCTCGCCGACGGGCTCCATCAATTTGTTGACGGGGCAGAACATACAACGGTCCACCTGAGCGGATTGTTGCTTGAACGCTGGACCCTCAAGACCGTTATCAACTATCTGGCGTCAGGGCTCGCTCATAAAGACAGGTGGCTACCGAACGAAGACCTAGTGCGGAGCGTGTTCGGACTGAAGTCCTTGCCAAGTGAGTGCGGCCTCTACTTGCTGCGCGTCGACGGGTACGCACCCATCAGCACGGAACAAACAGGTATTACCCCCGCATGGATGGGCTCAGCAGACGGGACGCCACACGAGTGCATGGGCGCGATCGTCTATCTCCACGGGGCCGCCTTTTTTCTCTTGCTTCAAACGCATTTTCTCGAAGGTCTAAGAACCCGCGGACTGAGCTTCAGCCAGTCCGATCTGCCACTGACTTACGAGCGGCTGAAGTACCACCCAAACAATGCGAAAATCGACGATGGTCAGGGACACACCATGACCGCCCTGTTCGACTGGACCTAATCTTAGAACTAGCACGGCTACTGCGCGGCCGGCGGCTTGACTCGGAACACCTCGGTAGCCAGCGCTTCATTGGGTCTATCGCGACCGTTCTTATCGCGCAGTAACCGCTTTGGGTCGCGGACGCTTCTCCAGCTACGTATCTACAACTACTTGCGCGACATCAAAGCTCAACGCAATCAAACCGCCGATCCGCCTCCACCTCGGCGTCATAGTCCACATCTGCCCGATCAAACCCGAACAGCTGCAAAAACTCGTGCTTGTAGCCGGCGTAATCGGTGACCTCACGCAGGTTTTCGGTGGTGACGGTGGGCCAGAGTGTCTTGCAGGGGATCTGCACGTCGTCGCGCAGTTCCCAATCGTCCAGCCGCAGGCGGCCTTCGTCGTCGGTGGGCGCGGGGGCGCCGTCGGCGCGGTAGAGGCGGTCGTGGAACAGGCGGTTGGCCTGTTCGATCGGGTTTTCGTGGATGCCCTTCTCCTTCATGATCTTGAAGGCGATGGACACGTACAGCGGGATCACCGGGATGGCGGCGCTGGCCTGGGTAACGACGGACTTCATCACGCCGACGTAGGCGTCGAGGCCGGGGTGGCGGCTGCGCAGTTGCCTGGCGGTGTTGTCGAGGTGCTGCTTGGCCTGGCCCAGGGTACCGTGCCAGTACATCGGCCAGGTGATCTCGGTGCCGATGTAGCTGTAGGCGACGGTCTTGGCGTGTTCGGCCAGCACGCCGGCGGCGCTCAGCGCGTCGATCCACAGCGCCCAGTCCTCGCCGCCCATCACGGTGACGGTGTCCTTGATTTCCTGCTCGGTGGCCGGCTCGATGGTGGCCTCGATCACGGTGTCCTTGTTGGTGTCGACCGAAGTGTTGGTGAAGGGCTGGCCGATGGTCTTGAGCGCCGAGCGCACCACTTCGCCGGTGGCCGGCAGCTTGCGCACGGGCGAGGCCAGCGAATAGACCACCAGGTCGATCGGGCCGCCCATTTCGTTCTTGATGATCTCGATCGCGCGCGCGCGAGTTTCGTTGGCGAACGCGTCGCCGTTGATCGACTTGCTGTACAGGACGGCCTGCTTGGCGGCCTTGTCGAACGCGGCGGAGTTGTACCAGCCGGCGGTGCCGGTCTTTTCCGGGCTGCTGGGCTTCTCGAAGAACACGCCGAGTGTGGCGGCGCCGTAGCCGAACGCCGCGGTGATACGCGAAGCGAGGCCGTAGCCGGTGGAGGCGCCGATCACCAGCACGCGCTTCGGGCCGTTGCCCTTGGTGTGGCTGGCGGCTTGGGTGACCTTGATCTGGTCGAGCACGTTATGTTCGCAGCCGACCGGATGGGCGGTGATGCAGATGAATCCGCGGACTTTGGGCTTGATGATCACTCGATGACTCCTGCTGCTGTTCGGCAATTCGCCATATTAACCAAGCGGGAGGCCCATGCGCTGCCGTAGGGAGGTTCGAGTGGGTCCTTCCTCGTCGTCATCCCGGCGAACCCACTAAATGGGGCAAGGGCCGGGGTCGCAATTGCTGTTGCGAAAGGCTGAAGGGATGGGCCGCTTCGGTGTTGAAGAGCGATTCCGGCCTTCGCCGGAATGACGATATGGGGAGGTTTTCTTACTCGTCATCCCGGCGGAGGCCGGGATCGCAGTTGCTGTATCGAAGGGCCAAAAGGATGGATGGCTTCGTTGTTGAAGAGCGATTCCTGCCCTTGCCCCCTTTTGTGGGGTTCGCAGGAATGACGATATGGGGAAACGAGGCAATCAGAGGTACCGTCTCCGTTGCAGAATCGCCACTAGGTCTTTCGCTACCCGATCAGGAAGCCGGTGCCGTGATGCGTCGGAGATAGTCCATCACCGGCGCGGGATCAGCGTCCGCCACCACCAGGCCGACGTAATTGTCCGGTCGGATCACGAAAAGGGCATCGTCGCTGTAGGCAGTACGGGCATGGCCCTGCTCATCCACAAGGTTCGTCGCAGCGTGCGGTGATGCGGCGATGACATAGCCCCGCACGTCGTCACCGAACGCTGTGGCACACGCGTCGACCACCGATCGCCAGCGTGTGCCGAAGCCGAGCAAGGTGATATGCGGTCCGCGCAATAGATCGAAGATGCGCGTCGACTCGCCAGCGCCGGACAGGCCGGGTGCATCCGGCGCACGATCGCCTGCACGAAGGCCATCGCCGTCTGGCCGCTGGTCCTGCGACAGGCTGCAGCCGCGGTAGCCCAGGCCCAGTTGCAAGGTCTTTTCGTCGCGGCTGAGCACGAAGCCACGCGCGGCCACTGCAGCGTTCATCAACTCGTTGGAGACGCCCAGCACCCATGAGGCAATCGGCAGGCGCTCCTCGCCGTAGGTGTCGATCAGGCTCGCGTCGGCGTCGCCCAGCACGGCGGCGAGTTTCCAGCCCAGGTTGTAGGCATCCTGGATGCCGGTATTCATGCCCTGCCCGCCAGCGGGCGAATGGACGTGGGCGGCATCGCCGGCCAGCAGCACGCGGCCGGCGCGATAGCGGTCGACCATGCGTACGTTGGCCCGCCACATCGACTCCCAGCCGGTCTCCTCCACACGGATGTCCTGTCGTCCCGTGCGTCGATCGATCAGGCGCTGAAAGGCCTCCCGCGACGGCTGATCGTCCTGGCCCGGTGCGATCGAGGCCTGCAACTGAAACGTATCGGTGGAAGGCAACGGGCAAAGCGCCAGGAAACCTTCGGCGCTGCGCCACACGTGCCAGTGATCGCGATCGAGCCCTGTCAGGCGGACATCGCCCAGCATCATCCGGATGGTCTCGAGGGTCTCGCCCAGGAAGGAGATGCCCTCCCGCTGGCGAATGGAACTCTTGCCGCCATCGCAGCCGGCCAGCCAGCTCACGCGGATGGTCTCTTCGCCTTCAGGGCCGGCGAGCTGGGCGGTCACGCCGTCGTCGTCCTGCACGTAGTCGGAAAGCGTAACGCCAAATTCAACTCGACCGCCGAGTTCGCCCAGCCTGGTGCGCAACGCTTCCTCGATGCGCCATTGCGGGGTCAGCAACGACGACAGATAGGGCGCGTCAGGCCTGGGTGGAAGGTAACGACGCGGCGATTCCGTGGTCGCGCCGTTCCCGTCGTGCTGAAGCACATTCATCTCGAAGCTGCCGTTGGCGATCACCCGATCGACGATGCCCAGGTCGTCGAACACTTCGAGCGTGCGCGGCTGCACGCCCTTGCCGCGCGAGCCCGCCTGCGGCGAAGGCGAGGCCTCGATAATGCGGAAGCGCACCTTCCGCTGCGCCAGCGTGCAAGCCAGGGTCAGGCCCGTCGGGCCCGCGCCTACGATCAGGACATCAGTATTCGACATGGGTGCTCCTGATGGTTGGTTGCAGTGGATGGTGGCGGTCAAATCCAGTTTCTTTCTGGAGCGGAGCTTAGCCTCGCCCGGCATCGCTCAAGGCAACAAGGATGCCTCGTATCTGTTCCACATCACTGCGCCATTCTCCGCCCTGCATATCAGTCAACAACGATGGCTGCCAGCGCATGCCAGACAGATACTGTCGTTTCGCCGACGCGTGAAATTCATTTGCTCCCGTCATCTCCCGCAGCTTGCCGATGCACCCGGCATCCACACCTGCCCCCGGCATCACGACGATACGCGCGGTCGACAGCTCGACCAGCTGACGAATCAGCTCCGCCCCTTCGATCGCAGTGGGCCGGCCACCCGACGTCAGCACACGCTCGCAGCCGAGTTCGATCAGGTCTCCCAATGACGAGAACGGATCGCGCGCGAGGTCGAAAGCGCGGTGGAAGGTGACGCCCACGTTGCCTGCGGCGGAGACCAGCGCACGGCAGCGCGGCATGTCGACCTCGCCATCGGCATCGAGCGCGCCGAGTACCACGCCATCACAGCCGAGTGCCACGCAGGCTTCGATGTCCCGCAGCATCACCTCGCACTCGATATCGTTGTAGAGAAAGTCGCCGGCGCGCGGACGAATCAGCACATACAGCGGAATGCGCAGGTGTTCGCGGGCCAGCGCGATCTGCGCGTGCGAAGGCGTCAGTCCGCCCAGTTCAAGCGCGGTGCAGAGTTCGACACGCCCTGCTCCGCCTTCCTGGGCGGCCAGCGCGGAGGCAACCGAGTTTGCGGCGATCTCAAGCAGCATGGGTGAACGTGATCATGAATAACTCGTGGTGTAGAGGCTTTGCGACGGGATCAGGCCATCCTGCTTCTTCGCATCGCACACGGCGTAGGAAAAACCGTGCTGGATGGCGTACGCGCCGACCTCGCCTGCGCGGTTCATCGCCAGAAAACCGACCTGTATGGTTTTGGATGCCTCCAGGCGACGCTTGACGATGCGCATTACCGCCTCCTTGCAGGCTTCCTGCGGTGAGCGGCCCTGGCGCATCAGCTCGACCACCAGGAAGCTGCCGGCGTTGCGGATCACTTCCTCGCCCACGCCGGTGGAGGTGGCGCCGCCGATCTCGCCATCGACGTACAGGCCGGCGCCGATGATCGGGCTGTCGCCGACGCGGCCACGCATCTTCCACGCCATGCCGCTGGTGGTGCACGCGCCGGCCATGCGTCCCTGCGCGTCGATCGCCAGCATGCCGATGGTGTCGTGGTTATTGGCGCCACCGGGCATGCCGGTGGTACCGCCCTTGCCGTAGTCGTGCACTTCGCTGTTGATCGACGGGTTGTACTTCGCCGTCTTCAGCCATTCGTGCCAGGCCTTGTCGGACTCCGGCGTGAGCAGTTCTTCTTTCTTGAAGCCCTGTTCCAGCGCGAATTGCAACGCACCTTCGCCGACCAGCAGCACGTGCGGGGTGCGCTCCATCACCCGCCGTGCCACCGAGATCGGGTGCGCGATGTGTTCGATCGCGGCGACCGCGCCGCAGTTGTAGTTGTGATCCATGATGCTGGCATCGAGGGTGACGTGGCCGTCGCGGTCCGGATAGCCAGCCCTGCCGACGCTGTGGTTTTTCAGGTCGGCCTCGGGCACCCTCGCACCGGCCTCGACCGCGTCCAGCGCATGGCCGCCCGCGCCAAGAATCGTCCACGCCGCCTGGTTTGCCGCCACGCCGAAATCCCAGGTCGAGATCACCCGTGCTGCGCCCGATGCCACTGGCGCGCGGGACTCCGGTGCGGCGGCACTCAACTTGCCGCCCCATGCCAGTACCGAGGCGGTGGCTCCCAGCAGGGAGTTCTTGAGAAAATTTCTGCGGTCGGTCATTCCATCCTCCTGTTACGGAAAACAAAAAACCCCGCACAGGATGCGGGGTTTATTTTTGCATCACAACGTATGACTGGCTGATCAGGCAGCTTCGACAGCTGAAGCCTGGGCACCCTTCGGCCCCTGGGTAATTTCGAACTGTACGCGCTGGCCTTCCTGCAGGCTGCGGAAGCCCTTGCTGGTGATCGCCGAAAAATGGACGAAAACGTCCGCTCCCCCGTCCTCAGGCGCGATGAAACCAAAGCCCTTGGCGTCGTTAAACCACTTGACCGTACCGAAACTCATTGCGTGAACCTCTGGATCATGGATTGGGTGCGCCGAGCTTCCCTTGCAGAACCACTATCCCCCCGCTGGTTCGCCGTCCCGGCGAAGGGAAAGTACCAACTTGTTCAGGTTGAACGCAATATGCAGCGATGCACCGATCCGGCAAAGCCCGATGCTGTACTCAGCTTTTCAGCATCGCCGCGAGGATACGCGGCACCTCGGCCGTGGCTGCCGCCAGATGCGCAAAGATCTCGTCGATGCTGATCTCCGCCTCGTCACCACAACCAGCAGCGAAGTTCGCCACCAGTGCGAGACAGGCGTATTCCAGCTCCAGCTCACGCGCCAGCGATGCCTCGGGCATGCCGGTCATGCCGACCAGATCGCAGCCGTCGCGTTTCATCCGCGCGATCTCGGCGCGGGTCTCCAGCCGCGGTCCCTGGGTGGCGCCGTAGCAGCCGCTGCCGATCACCCCGATATCTGCTTCACGCGCCGCTGCCAGCAGGCGCTGGCGCAGCGACTCGGTGTACGGCTCACTGAAATCGATGTGCTTCACCTCGGCACCGTCGACGTCACAGAAGCTGGTAAAGCGGCCATGCGTGTAGTCGATCAACTGGTCGGGCACCACGATTACCCGCGGTCCCATGTCGCCACGGATACCGCCTACCGCATTGACGCCGATCACCCGCCGCGCGCCCAGGCTGTCCAGCGCCCACAGGTTTGCGCGGTAGTTCACCCGATGCGGCGGCAGGGTATGGCTCTCGCCATGACGCGCGAGGAAGGCCACGCGCCGACCAGCGAAGTCACCGATCACCACGTCGCCCGAGGCAGCGCCGTACGGCGTGTCCACGGTATGCCGCGTGACATTTTCCAGGCCAGGAAACTTGTACAGGCCGCTGCCGCCGATCACGGCAAGATCGATCGTGCTCATGCTGCAGTCTCCTTCAAGGCATAGATGCCCGGCAGGTTGCGTCCCTGCTCGTGGTAGTCCATGCCATAGCCGAATACGTAGCGATCCGGCAGTTCGACGCCATTGAAATCGGAGGCGATGCCTTCTGCGAGGCGATCATGCCGCTTGGTGCACAGGCTGGCGATCAGCACGCGCTTTGCACCGCGCCGATAGCAATCGTCACGCACGGCCTTGAGCGTGTGGCCTTCATCGAGAATGTCGTCGACCAGCAGCACCACGCGACCGGCCAGCGGCACCAGCGGCGCGCGCAGCCAGTGCAGATCGCTGCCGGAGGTCGCACCGCGATAACGCGTCGCGTGCACGTAGTCGAATTCCAGGTCGGTGCGGATCGCCAGCGCCAGCTGACCGGCAAAGATCAATGCGCCGTTCATCACGGTAAGGAAGACCGCGCGTTCGCCGTCCAGTGCAGCGTCGATCCGGCGACCGATGTCGGCTATCACGGTCTCCAGTTCGTCGCGCTCGTGCAGAAGATCCGACTGTGCCAGCGCATCGGCAAGCGAAGGTGTTGGAGTGTTCATGCGATTCCTTGATCGGCATTCAACGCCGTGATGCGCGCGACGAAACGATCGCGCTGCGGGTTATTGGTGAGACCTTCCCAGCTCGCACCCAAGGCACCACGCATGGCAGCAAGCTGCGGTGGCATCGCTGCGACATCGCCCGGCATTGCGGCAATCGCCTCGTCCACCACGTCGGGGAAACAGGCCAGTACCAGATCGCAGCCAGCGTCCAGGTGCGCTCTTACACGTTCACCCACGCTGCCAGCAGCGCCCGCGGCGGCCATGCTGATGTCGTCGCTGATCACCGCGCCGGCAAAGCCCAGCTCGGCGCGCAGGATCTGCTCGATCCATACCTTCGAATAACCGGCTGGCTGGCTGTCCACGGCGGGATAGATCACGTGCGCCATCATCACTGCCTCAACCCGCGCCTCGATGCACTCGGCAAACGGCAGCAGGTCGTCGCGGCGGATCTGCTCGAGGCTGCGCAGATCGATCGCCTGCGCCTTGTGCGTATCGGTGGCGACCGAACCATGCCCCGGGAAGTGCTTGAGCACTGCCGCCATGCCACCCAGATGCATGCCGCGCACGTAGGCTTGCGCCAGCTCGGCGGTCACTGCCGGGTCGGCATGGAAGGCACGCAGGCCGATCGCCGCATTGCCGCGCGCCAGATCCACCACCGGCGCGAAACTGAAATCGACGCCGCTGGCGCGCAACTCGCTGGCCATCACCCAGGCGTGTTCTTCGGCCAGACGTACCGCCTCGCCGGGATCGCGGTCGTAAACCGCGCCGATTGCCGCCAACGGCGGCAGGCGGGTGAAGTCTTCACGGAAACGTTGAACGGGGCCGCCCTCCTGATCGACCGCAATCAGCAGTTCGTCACCGCCTGTCTCGCGAATCGATTCGCACAGGGCGATCAACTGTTCGCGCGATTGGTAATTGCGCGCAAACAGCAGCACGCCGGCGACTCCCGGCGCCGTGAGCCAGTGCTTTTCGTGTTCGGCCAGTTGCAGTCCGGCCACACCGATCATCAGCATGCGGCATCCTCGGCAGCGCGCTCGGCCAGCGACCATTGCCGGTACGGGTGCGCGATCAGGTTGACGTTGTAGTAGCGCGCCAGTGCACTCACTTCGCGACCCAGCCACGCCGGTCGCGGGAAAGGTGCATCAACAGCCGGAAGCTCGACCTCGGCAACGGTCAGCCCCGCGTTGTCGCCGAGAAATTCGTCGATCTCGAACAGCATGCCATCGACCCGGACATGATGGCGGACCTTTTCCAGCACGCCATCGCACAGCGTATCCAGCAAGGTCCTGGCATCAGACGCCGGTATCGCGTACTCGAACTCGGCTCGCTCGATGCCAAGCGTGGCTGCCTTGATATTAAGCCACGCCTGTTCGCCGGCGAGGCGGGCACGCACCGAAGCACGCGCGCTGCCATCGCGTAGCGCCTGCGCGCCGACCAGATAGCCCTGCGCGATCGGTTCGCTGCGCTCGATGGCTGCGCGCCAATCATCGCTGGCGAGGAGAAATTTGCGTTCGATCTCGATGCCCATAAAAGTCAGGAGTGAGGGGAGAGGAGTGAGAAGTGAGAGAGAGCGAAGGCAAGCGCGTCAGGCGACGCCTGCCCCGCTTGAATCGACGTAACAACGGCACGCAGGGCCACGCACTGGCTTTGTCTCACTTCTCTTCACTCGCTTCTCACTCCTCATCTCTCGAACAGCGCGATGGATTCGACATGCGCGGTATGCGGAAACATGTCCATCACGCCCGCTGATATCAGCTTGAAGCCGTGCTGGTTCACCAGGATGCCGGCGTCACGCGCCAGCGAGGCCGGATGACAGGACA
>Ga0302310_10002062_pt1 | contig 16494 bp, 5 predicted proteins | sample III_Palsa_N1_2_FD_200451 | JGI IMG/M metagenome (GOLD analysis project Ga0302310, IMG submission 200451) | Peat permafrost microbial communities from Stordalen Mire near Abisko, Sweden - III_Palsa_N1_2 | ecosystem: Environmental > Terrestrial > Soil > Palsa > Peat permafrost | place: Sweden...
GTCGGCACCGAAGGCAAGCTCGGCGGCCAGGCCGAAGTGCGCGGTGTGGCCGGCACCTGGAAGGACCTGACCGACTCGGTCAACGCGATGGCGACCAACCTCACCGGCCAGGTGCGCAACATCGCCGACGTCACCACCGCGGTGGCCAATGGCGACCTGTCCAAGAAGATCACCGTCGACGTGCGAGGCGAGATCCTGGAGCTGAAGAACACCATCAACACGATGGTCGACCAGCTCAACGCCTTCGCAGGCGAGGTCAGCCGCGTCGCGCGCGAGGTGGGCACGGAAGGCAAGCTCGGCGGCCAGGCGCAGGTGCTGGGCGTGGCCGGGACGTGGAAGGACCTGACCGACAACGTCAATTCGATGGCGTCCAACCTCACCGGCCAGGTGCGCAACATCGCCGACGTCGCCACCGCTGTGGCCAACGGCGATCTGTCGCGCAAGATCACGGTGGACGTGAAGGGCGAAATCCTCGAACTGAAGAATACGCTCAACACGATGGTTGACCAGCTGAATGCGTTCGCCTCGGAGGTCTCGCGTGTGGCCCGCGAAGTGGGCACTGAAGGCAAGCTCGGCGGTCAGGCCCAGGTGCGCGGCGTGGCCGGCACCTGGAAGGACCTGACCGACAACGTCAACTCGATGGCCAACAATCTGACCTCCCAGGTTCGCAACATCGCCGACGTCACCACCGCCGTGGCACGCGGCGACTTGAGCCGCAAGATCACGGTGGAGGTCAAGGGCGAAATTCTGGAGCTGAAGAACACCATCAACGTGATGGTCGACCAGTTGAACGGCTTCGCCTCCGAGGTCACTCGCGTGGCGCGCGAGGTCGGCACGGAAGGCAAGCTCGGCGGCCAGGCCCAGGTGCCGGGCGTGGCGGGCACGTGGAAGGATCTGACCGACAATGTCAACTTCATGGCGTCCAACCTCACCGGCCAGGTACGCAACATCGCCGACGTCGCGACCGCGATCGCCAAGGGCGACCTGTCCTCCAAGATCACGGTGGAGGTCAAGGGCGAGATCCTGACGCTGAAGAACACGCTCAACACGATGGTCGACCAGTTGAACGCTTTCGCGGGTGAGGTCAGCCGCGTCGCTCGTGAAGTGGGCACCGAAGGCAAGCTCGGCGGCCAGGCCGCGGTGGAAGGCGTCGCCGGCACCTGGAAGGACCTGACCGACAACGTCAACTCGATGGCCAACAACCTCACGTCCCAGGTGCGCAACATCGCGGACGTGACGATCGCGGTGGCAAACGGGGATCTGTCCAAGAAGATCACGGTAGACGTCCGCGGAGAAATCCTGGAGCTCAAGGAGACCATCAACACGATGGTTGACCAGCTGCGTTCCTTCGCCGCCGAGGTCAGTCGCGTCGCACGCGAGGTGGGGACGGACGGCAAGCTGGGCGGCCAGGCCCAGGTGCCCGGTGTTGCCGGCACGTGGAAGGATCTGACCGACAACGTCAACTCGATGGCGTCGAACCTCACGGGTCAGGTGCGCAACATCGCCGACGTCGCCACCGCCATCGCGCGCGGCGACCTCAGCCGCAAGATCACGGTGGACGTCAAAGGCGAGATCCTCCAGCTCAAGGAGACCATCAACACAATGGTGGAGCAGCTCGGCGCTTTCGCATCCGAGGTCACCCGCGTCGCCCGCGAGGTGGGCACCGAGGGCAAGCTGGGTGGCCAGGCCCAAGTGCTCGGCGTTGCCGGCACGTGGAAGGATCTGACCGACAACGTGAACTCGATGGCGTCCAACCTGACGGGCCAGGTGCGCAACATCGCCGAGGTGACCATCGCGGTGGCCAACGGCGACCTGTCCAAGAAGATCACGGTGGACGTGCGCGGTGAGATCCTTCAGCTGAAGGAAACCATCAACACCATGGTGGAGCAGTTGCGATCATTCGCTTCGGAAGTGACGCGGGTCGCGCGCGAGGTCGGCACCGAAGGGCGCCTGGGCGTGCAGGCGGTCGTGCCAGGGGTCGCCGGCACGTGGAAGGATCTGACTGACTCAGTCAACACCATGGGCGCGAACTTGACCTCGCAGGTTCGCAACATTGCCGAAGTGACGACCGCTGTCGCGCGGGGTGACCTGAACCGCAAGATCACCGTCGACGTCAAGGGCGAGATCCTGGAGCTCAAGAACACCATCAACACGATGGTTGACCAGTTGAACTCGTTCGCCGGCGAAGTGACGCGGGTCGCGCGCGAGGTCGGCACCGAAGGCAAGCTCGGCGGTCAGGCCCAGGTCGGTGGCGTGGGCGGCACATGGAAGGATCTGACCGACAACGTCAACTTCATGGCCTCCAACCTCACCGAGCAGGTGCGCGGTATCGTGAAGGTGGTCACGGCCGTGGCCAACGGCAACCTGACCCAGCGTCTGACAGTGCAGGCCAAGGGCGAGGTGGCGGCGCTGGCCGACACGATCAACAACATGACGGACACCCTCGCGACCTTCGCGGACCAGGTGACCAACGTGGCGCGCGAAGTCGGCGTGGACGGCCGCCTCGGGGGCCAGGCCAATGTGCCGGGCGCCGCGGGCACCTGGAAGGATCTGACCGGCAACGTGAATCTGCTTGCCGCCAACCTCACGACGCAGGTGCGCGCGATCGCCGAAGTCGCCACGGCCGTGACCAAGGGCGATCTGACGCGCTCCATCCAGGTCGAGACCCGCGGCGAGGTCGCCGAGCTGAAGGACAACATCAACACGATGATCTCGAATCTCCGCGAGACGACGGAGAGCAATCGCGAGCAGGATTGGCTCAAGACCAACCTGGCTCGCTTCACCGGCATGTTGCAAGGACAGCGCGAGCTCAGCACTGTGGGGCAGTTGCTCTTGACGGAACTGGCACCGCTGGTTGACGCGCACCAAGGAACGATCTATCACTTGGCCGGAACGGACGACGACGCCCAGCTCGCGCTGCTCTCGAGCTACGCGCAAGGCGTCGAGCTCGCGCCGACGATACGCCTCGGGGAAGGCCTCGTTGGTCAGTGTGCCGAGGAAAAGCGCCGCATCCTGCTGACCGACGTCCCCGCGGACTTCGTGAAGATCAGTTCGAGTCTGGGACAGGCGAGCCGGGTGAGCGTGATCGTGCTGCCCGTACTGTTCGAGGGTGAGACGAAGGCAGTCATCGAACTGGCATCGCTGCAGCACTTTACGCCCGGATCCCTGGCCTTTCTCGAGCTGTTGACCCAGAGCATCGGCGCTGTGTTCAACACCATCGAGGCGACCATGCGCACCGAAGGTCTGCTGACCCAATCGCAGCAGCTCACTGTCGAACTCCAGTCGCGCCAGAGCGAGCTGCAACAGACCAACGAGGAGCTCGGCACAAAGGCGCGCCTGCTGGCCGAGCAGAACGCCGAAGTGGAACGCAAGAACGCCGAAGTGGAACAGGCGCGTCGCGCACTCGAGGAACAGGCGGCCGAGCTTGCGCTGACGTCCAAGTACAAGTCCGAGTTCCTGGCGAACATGTCGCACGAGCTACGCACCCCGCTCAACTCCATTCTGATCCTGAGCCAACAACTGGCCGAGAACAGCAATGGCAACCTCATACCGAAACAGGTCGAGTTTTCCCGCAACATCAATTCATCGGGCTCGGACCTCTTGCACCTGATCAACGACATCCTGGACTTGTCCAAGATCGAGTCCGGAACGGTCACCGTGGAGGCCGAGGACATCACGTTCACCAATCTGCGGGACACGATAGACCGCAATTTCCGCCATGTGGCCGAGGCCAAGAACCTGCCGTTCAAGATTCACTTCGACAGCAGTTTGCCGCGTTCGATGGAGAGCGACCCGAAGCGCCTGCAACAGATCCTGAAGAATCTCCTGTCCAACGCCGTCAAGTTCACCTCGCAGGGCCACGTCCACGTCGGCGTGCACCTGGCCACGGCAGGTTGGAGTTCGGATCACCCGGTACTGAGCGGCGGCCAGCCGGTGGTCGCCTTCGTCGTCGAGGACACGGGCATCGGCGTTCCTCCAGAAAAGCAGCGCCTCATCTTCGAAGCGTTCCAGCAAGCCGACGCAGGCACCTCGCGCAAGTACGGCGGCACCGGGCTGGGATTGGCCATCAGCCGCGAACTAGCGGTGCTGCTGGGAGGCGAGATCCGATTGTCCAGCGTGCCGGGAGAGGGCAGCGTCTTCACGCTGTTCCTGCCGCTGCAATATTCCGGGCCGGCCTCCAACCGCCTGCTCGCGCGTTCGAACGAGTCTTCCAGCGACGACGCGAAGCCGGAGATGACCGTCCTGCCCGTCGCACGCGAAGAGCATATTCCCGATGACCGCAACTCGATCGAGCCGGGCGACTCGTCACTGCTGATCGTGGAAGACGATCCGCACTACGCCCGCATTCTGCTGGGGCTCGCGCGCGAAAAGGGTTTCAAGGGCGCGATCGCCGGCAAGGGTGCCCATGCGCTCTCGCTTGCGCGGCAGTTGCTGCCTACTGCGATCTCGCTGGACATCTTCCTGCCCGACATGCTGGGCTGGACCGTGCTGAACCAGCTGAAGCTCGATCCGCTAACGCGACACATCCCGGTGCAGATCATCTCGATGGAAGAGGAGCGGCACCACGGCTTGGCGCACGGTGCCTTCGCCTACCTGGTCAAGGAGCCGACGACGGATGGTCTCGAAGCGGCGATTGAGCGCATCAAGGCGTTCGCCCTCCCGCGTACCAAGCGGCTGCTTGTGGTGGAGGACAACGAGATCGAGCGCAACGCGATCGTGGAGCTGCTCGGCTATCGCGACATCGAGATCCTCCCCGTGGGCACCGGCGCCGAGGCGCTGGCGACGCTCGCGAAGAGCCCGGTTGACTGCATCGTGCTGGATCTTCGCCTGCCTGACATGACCGGCTTCGAGCTGCTCGAACGCCTGCAGGGCGACCCGCGCACCGCGGCCATCCCCGTGGTCGTCTTCACGGGCCGGGAACTGTCGCAGCAAGAGACGGCCGCCCTCAAGCAGATGGCCAAGAGCGTCGTGCTGAAAGATGTCCAGTCGCCCGAACGCCTCCTCGACGAGACGGCATTGTTCCTGCATCGCGTGGTCACGGACCTGCCGCCCGACAAGCAGGCGATGCTCGAACGCCTGCACGGGGGCAAGGAGATCCTGCGCGGACGCAAGGTGCTGATCGTCGACGACGACGCGCGCAACATCTTCGCACTGACGTCGGTGCTCGAGAACCATGAGATGGACATCCTCAGCGCGACGAACGGTCGCCAGGCCATCGAGCTCATCGAAACCACGCCCGATCTCGACATCGTCCTGATGGACATCATGATGCCGGAGATGGACGGCTACGAGACGATGCGCGAGATCCGCAGCAAGCCCCGGTTCCGCACATTGCCTATCCTGGCCCTGACGGCCAAGGCAATGAAAGGCGACCGCGAAAAGTGCCTGGACGCCGGCGCGAGCGACTACATCTCCAAGCCCGTCAACACCAACCAGCTGCTATCGCTGCTTCGCGTCTGGCTGTTCCGATGACCCCCAGCCTTGTCCCTCCTGCCGTTCGCGCCGTGATTGCGGACGACGCCAACCCGCGAGGCCATGGATCGTCGCGGGTCTGGAGTTCGCCCCATGAATGACAACCCGCGTAGTCCAGACGACTTTTCGAGAAGCCTGGCGGAAGCGCTGCTGCCAGCGAACCTGCCGCCGGTCAACATCCTCGTCGTCGACGACGAGCCGCGCAACCTGACCGTGCTAGAGACGATCCTGAGCGATCCCGGCTATCGTCTGATACGCGCACTCTCGCCGGACGAGGCGCTGCTGGCGCTCGTCAACCATGAGTTCGCACTGCTGATCCTCGACGTACAGATGCCCGGCATGACCGGCTTCGAGCTGGCGCAGACGATCAAGAGCCGCAAGAAGACCGCGCAGATCCCGATCATCTTCCTGACGGCGCATTTCAACGACGACCAGCACGTCCTCGAAGGCTACGGCACAGGCGCGGTCGACTACATGCTCAAGCCGGTCAATGCGGCCGCGCTGCGCTCCAAGGTGGACGTATTCACCGAACTGCACCGGCGCGGTCGTGACCTGGCGATTGCCAATCGTGCCCTCGCTGCCGAAGTCGTGGAACGCACGCGAGCCGAGGACGAGCTGCGGCGCTGGAACGCACAGCTCGATCTTCGCGTCGCCGAACGCACCCATGCGTTGAACGCGAGCAACGCCCGCGTGCGGCTCGCGACCGAGGCGCTCGGGCTTGGATTCTGGCTTTGGAATCTCGATGCGGATCACTGGCGCTGGGAGAACGAGTGGCCGTCCCGGGTGTTTAATGGCGCACAGGAAGACTGGCCAGCGTCCTCCGCACAACTCATCGCGTGCCTGCATCCGAACGACGGCAAGCGCTTCGCCGAGGCTGCGCGGGCCATCCCCGGCAGCGACGGGCGATTCCGGTTCGAAGGCCGCCTCACAAGTTGCAAGGGTGGCGAGCACGCCGTCGAGATCGAGGGCCGGCTCGTCGACGAGGGCTCAGCGCAGCGCACGTTGCTGGGCACGATCCGCGACGTCAGCGACCGATATCGCGCCGAGAGGGACTTGCGCGAAAGCGAAGTTCGCTACCGGACGCTGTTTCAGTCGATCGACGAAGGCTTTTGCGTGGTCGACATGGTCTTCGACGATGGCGGCGTCGCCCGCGACTTCCGTTTTCGCGAGACGAACGCTGCCTTCCATCGACATTCCGGCCTGGGCGAAGTGGGCGGCATGCTCGCGAGCGAGTTCATCCCCGCGGTGGAGCAGATCTGGCTGGACGGGCTCGGCAAGGTGGCCATGGAGGGCAAGCCCTTTCGACATCATGGCCGCGTGGAGGGCCTGGCCCGTATCGTCGACATCTATGCGTTCGTCATCGAGACCCCGGAGGGCAGGTCGGTCGCAATGTTGTTCCGAGACGTGACGGAGCGCAAGCGTTCCGAGGAGGCGCTACTGGAGCGCGAGCGTTTCCTGACGACCGTCACGGAGGCTGCGCGGGTAGGCATTGCGGTGATCGACAGCACGTACCGCTACCGGTTCGTCAATGACTCATTCCGGCGCATCCTGAACGCGTCCGGGCCAATCCGGGTCGGCCAGCGCGTGGGTTCGCTGAACGCGAAGCGCTGGGAGAGTGTCAAGCCGGCGGTGGATCGCGCGCTCGCCGGGGAAAGCCTGTCGATCGAATTCGCGGTGCACTCGGCGCAGGACCAAGGGGGCATGTCCCGGCCGACGCACATCTGCGCCTTCCTGGAGCCGCATACCGACGTCAACATGTCGCGCACGGTGGCCGTGGTGCTGATCGACATCACGCCGCTCAAGCGGCTCGAGGCTGAACTGCGCGATGCCGATCGCCACAAGGACGAATTCCTGGCGACGCTCGCGCACGAGCTCCGCAACCCGCTGGCGCCGGTACGCAACGCCGTGAGCATCCTGCAACTGAGCACGACCGACAACCCGCCTGCCATCCGCGCAGGCGCGATCATCCAACGGCAGGTCAAGGTCATGGCTCGCCTGATCGACGACCTGATGGATGTCGCGCGGATCAACCAGGGTCGGCTGGAACTCCAGCTGGAGCGTGTCAGCCTCGATGACGTGCTCAACCTCGCGCTGGAGAGCAGCCGTCCCCAGATCGAGGAGGCCGGGCACAAGCTCGAAGTCGTGCTTCAAGACGTGCCCCAGATGGTGGAAGCGGACCCGACGAGGCTGGCGCAGGTGTTCATGAACATCCTGACCAACGCGGCGAAGTACACGGAGCGCGGTGGCCACATTGCGATGGCGTCGCGGATCGCCGACGGTCAGGTGCACGTCACCGTCAGGGATAGCGGCATCGGCATTGCGCGCGAGAACATCGATCGTGTCTTTGAGATGTTCTCTCAGGTCGAGATCGCGCTGGCACGCTCGCGTGGCGGCCTCGGCATCGGCCTGTCGCTCGCCAAGCGGCTGGTCGAGATGCATGGTGGAAGCATCTCGGCCCGGAGCGAAGGTCTCGGCAAAGGCAGCGAGTTCGAGGTTGTGCTGCCGATCATGACAGAGCTCGTCGCGACCCCGGAGCGCTCCAGCCGGGATTTGGCTTCGCCGAGCAGGGCCGTGCGCATCCTCGTCGTGGACGACAACATTGATGGTGCCGAGACGCTGGGCGCGCTCCTGGAGATGCGCGGCTTCTCTGTCGCTATGGCGTTCGATGGCGAGGCCGCCGTTGAACGCGCAGAGTCCTTCCATCCGGAAGTCGTCCTGCTCGACATCGGGCTTCCCAAAAAGAACGGCTATGAAGTCTGCCGCGCGATCAAGGCGATGCCTTGGTCGGTTGGCATCAAGATCGTCGCGATCACCGGCTGGGGAGACGCAAACGCCAAGCAGGCGGCACTGGATGCCGGCTTTGACCGCCACTTTGTGAAGCCGGTGACGGAGGAACTGCTGATGTGCACCATCGAGGAGCTTTGCGACGGAAGTTAGGGGGAAGGCCGGGGTGGCACCCCGAGGGAACGCGACCGGCGGCGTGCTTGCGCTACCAGCCGGGCGCGGCGCACGCTGGGCGAGGATCGTTCTCACTCGCGACAGGCGGCCTGCTGCGAACCCTCGCAAGTCCGACGAACACGGAGCCCGCGACGAACATCGGCTCAGTCAGCTCTATCAGGTGGCTGACTGAACACGTAGCGGGCTTTGCCCGCCATCTTTGCGGAAAGCATGGCCTGGTCGGCTTGCCACAACAATCCTTCGAGCAATGAAGCGTTGCATGCGCCAACAGCGATTCCGATACTGCAGCCTATTTCGCCGAGGACTTCGATTCGGGAGAGCAGGCGCTGCGCGACGAACGCCGATGCGCGCTCAACTTCTGCGGCGTCGGCTCGTAAATAGATGACGAACTCGTCTCCGCCCAGACGCGCCGGGATGTCGTTCGCGCGGACGACTGCGCGGATGATGTCTGCAACCTGGCGTAGGAGCGCATCTCCTGCGTCGTGTCCCTGACGGTCATTGACCGACTTGAAACCGTCGAGGTCGAGGAAGAGAAGCGCGATGCAGTCACCTTGCGAGTCTGCTGACGCGAGGTCTCCTGCCACGAGTTCCCAAAAGAGTTCACGGCCTGGTAGCCCAGTCAACGAGTCGTGTCTCGCCTGTACGAGCAAGCCTTCGAGCTCTCCTGCTCGCCTGCGTGACGCCTGGATGCCCCTCGCGGCATGCGCAAGCTCGCGGATCGTCGGACTTGAGGGCGCAGCGTGACCTGATGCATCGTCGAGATTCGTGCTGACGGCAGTCAATGATTTGACTTGGTCCTTGATGGCATTGGCTATCAGAAGCGCACCGAAAATTCCAAGAGCACTGCTTGCCAGCCCGGCGGCCATGAGTTTCGTGAGAGAGTCTCGCAGGTCGTGTTCGTATGCCCCAGTAGGAACGCCGATCGCAGCGAACCAGTCGGAATCCGGGACTCGGTATGCACATGATGAGAGTTGAGCGCCGTCATAGGTCGTCGTTCGATAAGGGCAAGATGCGCCCGTGGTGATCGCTTGCCTCAGCGTTTGCGTTGCTGGTCTTCCTACCAACTTCGCAGCATCGGATGAACGTCCAGCAATGACCCCCGCCGGATCGATGAAGGCAGAAGTCCATTCCTGCGGCAGCACTTGTTCCTTCAGTACCGCGGACAGGGCTTCACTGGGCAGAGTCATCCGGAGCGAGTATTTGACCTCTCCATCAACACGGGCCGGCACTGAAACGGCCATGACCCAATGGTGTGTCACAGAGCCAGGAAACATCCTCGTATAGACGGTGTCCCCGTTCGAAAAGACGGGCTGCTCAAGGTCGACCGCCTTTGAACCGTCCAGGGTCTCGCCCCACGCTGCAGCCGTGGAGAAAAGCACCTCCCCATTGGCTCGAACAATGCTGATTGCGGTTGCGTCGGGATGCCGGGCCATGACCGTCTTGGCTTCATCATAGAGACCATGCAAGTCCCCACGCTGCAGGCTCGGTGACGCAGCAAGCACCTCGAGTGCCGCTGCGGCGCGGTCGAAGCGATGTTTCAAGGCCAGCGAGGCGACCTGTGAGCGCTGGAGAAGCTCTCGATCGTCGTCGGCATGCTCCTTCATCACAAGTGCCACGACGATCCACGCCGCAAACCCCAGAAGCGGCAGGATGGCCAACGTCGTGCCGAAAAGCATCCAGGAGCGGATGCCAAGCTTTTTGAGGGAACGAAACATGTCGAGGACGAGGTACTACAACTTACTTGACTTCATGCCTTCGCGAGGCCGCGCATGCGTATTTCTCCGTCCCCATCTGCGGCGGCGATGATGTGGGCGACTTTTTCCTCGCACGGATCGGGGCGGCCGTTGGAAACGCCGTCCATTCTATGGGCGTCTCCACTCCGAGGGGGGGGTCCTACGCGAGAGCGTTGCCCCGACGCTGCCCCGATCGATCCGGCAATCTCTGTCGAGACCGTGCCGCTGACGAGCATTCGACGCGATGGGTTCTAGAAATAGCCAGCGCACGGTGCGTCGCATCGGCAAGCGCCATCGAGGCATTGCAGAAGCCACCAGCCACGTGACCGGCGACCTCTTGGAGATTTCCTTGTCCTGGCAGATGACTCGTCGATAGACGTTGGGGGCAATGAATCGGACATCGAACGACTCGCAGATCCCAGGAACGAGTGCCATGCGGTCGCGCGATCGCTTCCCACCGAAGATGGACAGCACGACGCGCTCCGGATGCCGTTGTGTTGCGCGCTCGGTGAGTGCGTCGAGGCTCGGTAGATGGAGCGCACGAACACCAAGCGACTCGGTGGCCTGAGTGATCGCTGCGACAGTGCCCGACGAACTCTTTTCAAGGTCGTACCAATGCACCGAGGGACGATCGCGCGGCCAGCGTCCTGCACGGATAGAAGTTTTGTCGAGCGCTTGCTCGAGCTCTCGAACGTCCCCAACCTCGGATCAGCATCGCAGCGGAACAGCACCGGCATCTCGATTGGACGCTGCCTTCAAGTTCCACCTTGAGGGAGAGGCCTTGACAAGACAGTCCTCATAGAAGCTGTCGTTCGCGATCGGCTGTTTGTGGCCGACAGGAGGCAAGTTGAAAACGCCGGCGAGCCGCCTTGGCACTGCGCACCGTTGGGATCGATGTCCCGTGGCCCGCTAGAAGGGAAGTCGGACCGGGCTGCCGAAATCTGTCCCCGGCTTCATCATCATCATAGCTACGTACGGAAACGATCGGTAGAAGTCGAGCACCATCACCGAAAGCGCATCGCCTGTCGCCACTGCCCGGAATGACAGTCGAAATTGTTCATGCGCACCGATGGTCGTGACGGTTCCATCCCCCCGCAAATTCCGATGCTGCCAACAGAGGTTCCCAGTACTCCGCGGGACGAGCCTCGCGGTTAAATATCCGCTCGATCGACGCAACTGCGTCAGCAGGCAGCATGTCGCCGGTGCTCCAGAAATCAGTCCCCGGGCGTAGACCCTGAGCGCCTTCCACAGTTTTTCGCGGTCAGGACTCGTAGCGAGGCCGATAATGGCTCGACCATCGGGGGCCACTTCAGGGCGCAATTTACTGGCTGCCAGGAATGCATCACGCAACTTGGGTTGGCGATCAAATTGTCGAACGGCGCGCTTGCGGACTCGTTCGATTGCAGGAGGCCGACGTGTATGTTGGCGCCGACCCTGTACTGAGCCACCGCGCCGACGCTCGAATGAGCCACCTCGGCAGGATCCTTGCCCAGCTGGCATGCGGGTTCTACGCTGAATTGCCCGGCTCACCCTGCGATCGGCACGTCCTGTGAAATTGGCTCACTCCAAGATCGGCGCGAATATCACTTCGGCTTCAGGCGCCGGCCGCTCCAGGTGGCGCCTGTCTCGGGATGCCGATTTTCAGTGTGGGAGCTGGCGCCTTATGGGGTGACCCATTCGAAACTGGTGTTGTGCACTTCGATTGAAAATCGCCCGGGTTCGTGCTGGCTTGGGCTCGATATCAAAATGTTTTGTCGTCGATCCAGCGCTTATGCTTTCTGCGTAGTACAGGTTTGAGCGCTTGCCTTAACTGAGGCGGACATTTTCAAACGCAGCCGCGGATGCGCGGCCGTCAGGGCATCTAGTCAGCCTCGGCTGGCAGGCGCTATCGAGCCACGCGTCAGAGGGGGGCTTCGTTTCCTTTTCCTTTGCCGATCGCTTCCGCGGTCGCGCTGTTGAGCACAGGCGATCCCGTGTGCTACGGCCACCTGCCAGCTGCGTTGATCGCGGTGAAGCAGAGGGGTGCATATCACCCCGCACGGCATACCAACCGTGTGTCATTTTTTGCGTTCCCTCGCCTCTTGCTTTTCAAGAGTGTTGAGGTCCATACGAAAAGTTGCGCACGGCTGGCGAGTGTTTGCTTCCAGTTCTTGCCCACCACATCCAGGAGCAAGACATGGATTCAAATTCCGCCAAACCCAACGATTCCGATCGCCCTACCCAGTTCGAGACGCACCAGACTGCAGCCAACGACAGTCAAGTCGGCGATCCGAGGGAAGAACTGCCGTTTTCGCTGAGGGATCTGTCGCACCTGGCGAAGGTGTGCCGCACGATGCTCGACGCGCCGGAGGATCTCCCTCTCGAGGATCTGGCACTGCATGGTCTAGAGCTGGCCGTGGCCGCGCTGGCTACCCTTCATCCCGGCGCTCGCGCTTTGGCGCATCGGATCGACGAGGTGAAACGACAGCAGCCGCTTGGCGTCGTGGAAGGAGCCGTGCTGCTGGCCCTGCAGCGCCGACTCGGTCGCCACCAGCTCTACCTCTCGGCCATCGCGATCGCGCGGGCCAGTCGCGCCGGTGTTGTCGATCCTATTGTTCTGCAGACAATGGGTGCCCGATTCGCGCTGCGCATCTTTCGCGATGTTCAGCCGTCGCGAAAGGCAATGGCAGTCGCCATCGCGGCGATCTCGACACCCAAGAGCCCGCAAGCGTTGGCTTGGTCCGACAAGGCACGAGTTCGTGCTTTGGCGGTCGCCGACCGGCAACTTCGCGAGTCTCTTGCCGGAAGCCCTCAGGTGGCCGCGAGCTATGGCCTGATCGAATCGACACCCCGCGTGATTCGGTCGATGGATCCCATCGATGTGTTCAATCGAGAGTTCCGTCGGCGCAGTGAGAACCTCGAGGACTACGCCAGTCTGGCAATGGTTGGAGCCACTGGTGGCTACGGTACGCTGTCCGCCAATCTCCTCCATGATTCCGGCGTCGAGCTGCTGTCGATGGTCAAGACCGGCGACGCCGCGGCGGCGTTGGTCTGCCTGGAGGTCGTGAGCCACCTCACGAGTGAGATCGTCCTGAAGTTGCCGCTGCAACTGGGCTCGCTCCCTCCGGCTGGCGCGCTGGCGTGGCTGAATGTCGATGGTGGCTGCTACTGCTACACGCTCTACAAGATCATGGAGCGTGCGGCTCGGCCTGACGCCGAAACGCAGGATCTCTACGAAGTCACGGCTCAAGTCGTGACGATCCCGCTGACGCCGCCTCTCGCCGACTTCTTCCGCACCGGCGTGCGCGTCGCGACGACCACGCCGCTCAACGTCGGTGACCTGTTGGGTGATGTCGGTCACCATCCGAGGTCGGCGGTCGTTGGTGACAGCGTCTACAGGATTACGGCTCGCCGCCTTCAGGAGTCGGTGCCTGCGCTGTTGATCGCGGCGGGACACCATCGCTGGCCTGTGGCGCTCGTGACGAACAGCTACTTCCTGGTGTCACGTGGCCGCCCCGTTTACGGCGCATGCCGTAGCCTGGTGGCCGATCGCACGGCCGTTGCGGCCTGCCAAGCGCTTGGGTGGCCCGCGCCTCTCTTGCCTCAGCGCACCGAACTGATTGGCTCTTTCACGGCCATCAAGCCGCAATCCGTTCAGAGGGTTTTCGAATTCCTCTTGAACAGGGCGGACGAGGGAAGGGACCTGGAGTCCGTCGCGGCTGCCATCGAATGCCTGAATCGCCACGCGAGCTGGATCGCCGCGTTTCTGGCCCTCGTTCTAGCGTTGCGCCGCTGGCTTGAATATGACCTCGATGGCGAGGAGCTGCGGAGCGGCGTGGCGTGCCGGGTCCTCGACAAGGAGGTGCATGCTCAGCAGGGGCTGGCCATTCCGCTGGTCGGGCTCGTTGGTCCTGTGGTGAAAGGATGGGATGTGCTCGTCGAGCGCGTGGCGACCGCGCTGGAAAGACTGGGTGATTCCCGGAGCATCGCGCTGGCCAGACTTCTCTGGGAATGGCTCCGCAGTGGCCGCAAGGAGTCGGCGATCTTCGGCGTCGATGCCGCAGATCGCCTCGAGGCGATCGGATACCTGACCTGGAACAGCGTGCTTCCGAAGAACCTGCGCGTCCGCCCCAATTTCGCGCGGCAGTTCTGGCCGTTGCAGCTCATGGATCGGGGGATCGAACAGCTGCTCATTGACGTGCTGACGCGGCATCAAATCGACGGGCTCTATGTCGGCTCGTACAACCGCGTGAGTTTCGTGGACGGCGACATGGTGCGGCTGCGGGCTGCGATGGAGGAGGTCATTGACACTGTCCTTCTGATTGTCCTGCCCCGCGCGCTGAAGGGGGCCTGACCATGGCGGCACTCACGAACAACTGGCTCATGGCCCTCCGTGAAAGCGGTCTGATCGTCAAGGATCGCGGAGTTGAAGGCTGCTCGTTCGAGACGACGGGCGATCTCCCGGCGGCCGTAGAACGTCATGAACGCGTGCTGCGGATCATGGACGAGGACTGGGCTCCGGCATGGCGAGCACTTTCACCTGCGGCGCGACGCTTGATCGCGCTGCCGTCCAACGAAGCTGTCCTGAGCATGCATGCGATGCAACGGGCGACGTCGCCCGAAGTGCAGAGCTATTGCGATGGCGATACGCTGTGGGTGGAGTGGGAATTCAAAGGCTATGTGGACCGGCGCGAAGTGTCCACGCAGACCGGCAGCCACGCGATTGCGGACTTGGGGTTCGCCGTCACCGTGAAGGACTGGCGCGACGTCAATCGCCTGCTGGCCCAACTGTTTCCAGGTGAACGGCGGGTCCCTCCTTACGAGGCGTTCCTGGCAGATGCAACGGCTTGGTGGCACGCGCGCATGCCCACGCCACTCCTGGCTCATGCAATTGGGGCGAAGCCCTTCCAGCTTCTGAACAGGGCTGCTTTGGCGAGGAAGGTCTCTGGCATGCCGCAGACCAGGTCGGTGGGCGACCGACCCTGCCTGCCCGACAGCATCAGCGCTTACCTGAGCGGGAGTGGCACGAACGGGGGAACGCAGAGTCTCGAGGCGCTGATCCGCTACGTCGGCGATGTCGTGCGCGACAAACCGTCCAAGGATCATGGACGCGCGCTGATCATTGGACGCATCGCATTGCTGATGCCGGCCGCGGCCAAGGAAGGGCGTGGCCAAGTGCTGATCTTCGGTGCGATCCGTCATGCGCTGGTGGCGGGCGGCATGGGCGGGGCGCTGTGGGCGCCGGTGACGATATGGGCATACCTGCGAGTCGGCGCGCGCTCTCTTGTCAAGTTGCTCACCGAGATCGACGTGACGACTCTCTCCGGAGCGCAATTGCACGAGGCCTACGAAAAGATGTTCGAAGGCGTCCGCGTTTCCCAATGGCCGAAGCTCGCTGCGTTCATCCAGGTATTTCATCGGTTCCTGACCTTGGCCGGAGCAGAGCCACTGGCAAAGGCCCTCCCGGGAGGTGAAGACCCCCTGCCCCCGGCGGCGGCCATGGTCTGGCCTGCGGAATTCGATCGGTCTATTTCGTACGTGCAAGTCGTGACGTCGTCGGAGCGGATCTCGCTGCAGGCCAAGGCCATCCTGCTTCTGGGGTACGAAATCGAGATGCGAACCGTTGAGTTCTGGTGCATTCGCATTGGTGACGTGCTCATCTCGGGGACTGTCTCGGTGGTGATCTATCCGCGGCGGCGCGATGGCGTGGGAAAGTCGCCAGCGCTGCGTCGCGTCGTGGACGTGGAGAGCACTGCGCTCAAAGAGATGCTGATCGACTTTGTCAAGCTGCGCCGCAGCGAAGGCGCGCTCGATGACGACGTCCTCTTTGGCCGCCAAGGAATCCCGGGTGCGCGGTTGGCGCCGTTGCAAACTGAGGCGCTCGTCAACGCCGCGTTGCGATGGGCAACCGGAGACAGCGGGGCGAGCATCTACGATCTTCGACATACCTGTTTCTCGCGTAAGGCCGCCGAACTCTTCGAGCATTTCGATCCGACGGATCTCATGGCGTTCCTGCAACTCTGTGCCAGGGGCGGCCATGCCGGCCCGGACTCGACGTGGTGGTATATCCATCTGATCGAGGCTGCCCTGGGGGCGTGGGGTCGCAAGGTTCGCCCGTTGGCTTGGGCCTCGGCGCAGGGCGGCTCGAACTATTCGGCGGTCTTTCCCCATCTGTGCGACGGCCAGATCGAACCGATTCCACCGATACCTCCTGCGGGTGCGGCCGACGTCGACGCCAAGTCCAGTGACATTTCCCTCGAGACCCGACTCAGGATCGTCCGGGAAATCCAACTCAAGAGGCCCGTGGAACTCGTGGCGGCTGCTGCCGAGGTTGCTCCCGCGGTCGTCGTCT
>Ga0302310_10002065_pt1 | contig 16481 bp, 13 predicted proteins | sample III_Palsa_N1_2_FD_200451 | JGI IMG/M metagenome (GOLD analysis project Ga0302310, IMG submission 200451) | Peat permafrost microbial communities from Stordalen Mire near Abisko, Sweden - III_Palsa_N1_2 | ecosystem: Environmental > Terrestrial > Soil > Palsa > Peat permafrost | place: Sweden...
CAAAGCGCCGTTACCCTTAACGTAGCTTCGACCGTGTCGGCTCAACCTCAATCGTCAGCAACTTCAACCTACGCATTGCTACTGCCATTCGGCACATTCGCCCTGCTGGGCTTTGCACAGAAAAAAAGAAGCATACGCAAACTCTCATCGCTGCTTGCACTATGCATTGGCATAGCCATCATCACCGGAATCAGCGGCTGTGGTGGTGGTTCAACGCCTGCCTCATCCACAGCACCGGTTGGCTTGCAGGTCGTCAGCATTACCGCGACCGCTGGCACACTCACGCAGAAAACCCAGGTGACGGTAAGCATCGGAAACTGAATCGATCAGCCTTAACAACAAATCACAAATTCTTCCCCGCGGGTTACGGCGCATCAAAAGCCGCAACCCGCATTTCCCCTCGCGCCTCGCCTCGAACAAACCTTCACCCATCTCCTGCAACACCGCGCCCGCAGCCTGCATCGTCCCTCTCCTTCTGCTAGCATCGAACGTGGTCCATACAATGAACAGTTCCCCGAACACTGAAGCCCCCGTACGCGTCCGCATCGCTCCTTCGCCCACCGGCGACCCCCACGTAGGCACCGCCTACATCGGCCTCATCAACTACCTCTACGCTCGCCAGCGCAACGGCAAATTCGTCCTCCGCATCGAAGACACCGACCGCACCCGCTTCGTCGCCACCTCCGAGCAGGAGATCTTCAACTCCCTCCGCTGGCTCGGCCTCACCTGGGACGAAGGCCCCGACGTCGGCGGCCCTCACGGCCCCTACCGCCAGTCCGAGCGCACCGAAATCTACCGCGAGCACATCGAAATCCTCCTCGCCAACGGCACCGCCTACCGCGCCTTCGAAACCGCCGAAGAGCTCGAAGCCCTGCGCCAGCGCCAGATCGCCGCAAAGCTCCCTCCGCGCTACGACGGTGCCCACCGCAATCTCCCTCAGGATCAGATCGACGCCTGGCTCGCCGAAGGCCGTCCCTTCGTCGTCCGCATGAAAGTCCCTCCTCACGCGCACGACAAAACCACCTCCACCACCTTCCGCGACGAGCTCCGCGGCGACATCACCTTCGACCACAACAACGTCGACGACCAGGTCCTGATGAAGTCCGACGGCTTCCCCACCTACCATCTCGCCAACGTCGTCGACGACCACCTCATGGGCATCTCCGACGTCATCCGCGCCGAAGAGTGGATCTCCTCCACGCCCAAGCACGTCCTCCTCTATCAGGCCTTCGGCTGGCAACAGCCCAGCTTCTGGCACATGCCGCTCCTGCGCAATCTCGACAAGTCAAAGATCTCCAAGCGCAAAAATCCCGTCTCCCTCATCTACTACCGCCAGGCCGGCTTCCTCCCCGAAGCCGTGATCAACTTCCTCGGCCTCATGGGCGGCGGCATGACTGCTCCCACCGAAGCTGAAACCGAAGCAAAGCCATCGAACCCACCCGCCAAATCCAGCGAAGCCGACATCTTCACTCTCGACGACATGGTCGCCCGCTTCCGCATGGAGAGCATCCGCCTCGGCGGCCCCGTATTCGACCTCACCAAACTGAAGTGGCTCAACGGCGAGTACCTCCGCGCCCTCCCTCCCGAAGCCTTCTTCACCGCCCTGCGCAGCACCATCCTCAGCGACACATACCTCAGCCAGATCGCCTCTCTTATCCAGACCCGCATCGAAACCCTCGGCGAGTTCGGCAACCTCACCCACTTCTTCTTCGCCGACGACATCATGCCCTCAGCCGAGGTCTTCATCCCGAAGAAGCGCACCATCGAAGAGACCCTGGCCTTCGCCGCCGAGCAGCTCACCCTCCTCGAAGCCACCACCTGGACCACCGAAGCCCTCGAACCCGCCCTCAAAAAACTTGGCGAAGAGAAGCAGTGGTCCGTCAAAGAAAACTTCATGCTTCTCCGCGCCATCATCACCGGCAGCACAATGTCCCCGCCTCTCCTCGAAAGCCTGGTCGTCTTCGGCAAGTCCCGCACCCTCGACCGCCTTCGCCGTTTCCTCGACACGCAGAAGAAACAAAGCAACGCGAAAAAATAGGCCTTTAAATCACCCAGAGAAGATTTCAGCTGGTGCGTGGATTGAACTGAGAACAAAGCGCGAAGGTCTTCTCCAGGTGCTCGACGAAGATGCGAACTCTGGTGGACATCCGGCGGCTGGCAGGCCGCACCGCAAGGATCGGCACTGTTCGCTCAAATGGAGTCATCAGGCGTAGAACAGTACCTTCTCTCAGTTCTGCGGCGAACAGCCATGCTGGTGCCTGGGCAATCCCCAGATGTTCAAGAACGCCCATCCGCATCTGTTCCATATCGCTGGTTCGAAAGACGCCCGTGGGGACAACACGCTTCGCATCCTCTCCGGAGCCGAAGCTCCACGGCTGTACGGAGCCCCGCTCGACAAAGACGACCGATCGAAACCGGTTGAGATCCTCCGGCGATTCCGGCGCACCGTGGCGCGTGAGGTACTGAGGCGTAGCCACGAGAATGATCTTCGTCTGCGCAAATCTTCTCGCAACCAGCGTGGAGTCCGGCAGATCGCCCGAGTGGATAGCTAAATCAAAGCCGTCTTCGATGATCGTTGCCGGGCTCTCCGATGCCGCCATCTCAACCGCCATGTCGGGATAGGCCTCAAAGAAAGCAGCCAGCTTCGACACCATGTGCAGGCGAGCAAACGTGGGAGCAACCGTCACACGAATGATCCCTTTCGGTGCAGTCTGGCCTCGGCCGATTCGTGAAGTTGCGTTTTCAAAATCGTCGAGAATGCGCAAAGCTGACTCGTAAAATTCGCGCCCCGGCTCCGTCAGTGCAATCGAACGAGACGTGCGGTGAATCAGTTCTGTGCCGAGCCTGTCTTCAAGGGCGGAAATCTGTTTGCTGACCGCAGGCTGACCAATTCCCCGTTCCTTCGCAACCGCGGAGAAGCTCCCTTTTTCAATCACTCGAACGAACATCTGCATTGCATCGAATTTGTCCACACCCGTCTCCCTATTCCTTTATGGAATGGATTCTATGCGACGGACAACGATTCTTTCGCCTCGTCATCAGATAGAAAGAACACACGCCAGGGGAGGGGCTACCCCCCTGCACCATGTATTCCTGTCTGGAATAGCTGGTATTCCCAATAGTGTTAAATCTGCTTGCAATAATGGCACATCAGATAGCAAGTCCGAGAGCTTCGAGCTGGATAACGGTCGGTCGAATCAGCGGAGCAGTAAATTGTTCACAAAAAATCAAAGGAGATTCCATGTCTAAATTAGTCAATAAGGTGGCACTCGTCACAGGCGGTTCACGCGGCATTGGCGCAGCAATCGCGAAGCGGCTGGCCGCGGATGGAGCGAGCGTGGCCATCACGTACGCGAAAGATGCGAGCTCCGCCTCCGCCGTGGTAAAAGCAATTGAACTCGCCGGCGGAAAAGCTGTCGCGATCCAGGCCGACTCGGCCAACGCCGAAGCAGTCAAAGCTGCGGTCGAAAAGACCGTCGCGACGCTGGGCAAACTTGATGTGCTCGTGAACAATGCGGGCACCGCTATCCCGAAGAAGTTCGAGGACACCACACTCGAAGAGCTGGATCGTGTGATTAACATCAATGTCCGCGGCGTCTTTGTTGCGACCCAGGCCGCGCTGAAGCACATGAATAACGGTGGCCGAATCATCATGATTGGTTCGTGCGTCGGCGAGCGCATGATGACACCGGGACTGGCGCCCTACTCAGCCACCAAGGGAGCCGTCAAGATGTTCACTCAGGGGCTCTCCAGAGAGGTCGGCGACCGGGGCATCACCGTCAATAACGTTCAGCCGGGTCCGATCGACACGGATCTGAATCCCGCCGCGGGCGATTGGGCGGTGCCTCAGAAGGCCGCCACAGCGCTCAACCGCTATGGGACTGTTGAGGAGGTTGCCGCGCTGGTGTCCTTCGTCGCTGGTCCGGAGTCCTCCTACATTACAGGAGCGAACCTGACTGTCGATGGCGGAACGAACGCCTGACCCAACGCAGGACACGCAGCAAAAGAGGCATACGTGCGGATGTGGTCGAGAGCCGACGATCAGGAGGACTCGACCGCAACCGCCGCGCTTGCCCTATCCGTTCGATGACAGGAGACAGACAGGACAATGACTACACTCAAAAACAAAACTGCGCTCGTGACCGGTGCCTCAAGAGGAATCGGCCGCGCGACGGCACTGGCGCTTGCCGAGGCCGGGGCGCACGTCCTGGTTCATTATGGCCGCTCCGCGCAGGAAGCCAGCTCGCTCGTCGCCGCGATCCAGGCGAAAGGTGGTCAGGCGGATGCCATCTCAGCGGATCTGGGAACACCCGACGGAGCTTCGTTGCTCGCCCAACAGGTGCGTTCCATCGTCGGCGATCGACTGGATGTGCTTGTGCTCAACGCCGGAGTCAGCAAGTCCGCACGCATCGCCGATTACACCGTGGCGGATTTCGATAATCTCTTTGCCACGAACGTTCGAGGCCCGTTCTTCGTGGTGCAGCAACTTCTTCCGATCCTTGGCGAAGGCTCGAACATCATTGTGATCTCTTCCCTCGGAGCCCGTTCGGTGGTCGGTCGTCCCGGCCTCGAAAACCCGACGGTATTTGCCTACGCCTCTACCAAAGGAGCGCTGGAGACTCTGGTCAGGAACTGGGCCGCCATTCTCGGGCCGCAGGGCATACGCGTAAACGCGGTCGCGCCCGGCGTAATCGACACAGATATGTCGAATTTCACGAAGACAGAGGCAGGACGCGAAGCCGCCTTGGGAATGCAGGCATTGAAGCGACTGGGCAAGCCTGACGATGTTGCCGACGTGGTTGCCTTCATCGCATCCGATGGAGCCCGCTGGATCACCGGAGCCAGCATTCCTGTCGACGGCGGGTCAAAACTCTAACGCAGAAAGTAGTGGGGCGCAGTTAAAGTGTTCCAGCCGAAGCCCCTGAGCCGCAATCTAAAAGAAAAGCCCCATGTTCGGGGACATATCTCCAACCCAGAAATACCAATAATCGCCTGTCAACCCCCGAAACCCAGCAACCCATTCAACACCAGCCACTTACACCTGGCGTAACAACCCCGCCCGATCCGTTAAAATAGAACAGGAGGGAAAAAGCGAAGCCCCGGACAAAATCCGGGGCTTCGCTTTTAAAACCATGAGCCGATAACCAATACCGCAACACAAGTACGAACCTAAACCTTTATTTCGGAACACTTTGCGCAATAAAGTACGGGGAAAGGGGGGGTACCTACCCAGCCTTGAACATCTGCTTAATCCCTCGCAGCGCCTGGCGCGTCCGCTCCTCATTCTCGATCAGCGAAAACCGCACATGCCCATCCCCGTGCTCGCCAAACCCAACACCCGGCGAAACCGCAACCTTAGCCTCCAGCAGCAGCTTCTTCGAGAACTCCACCGACCCCAGCGCCCTGTACTGCTCCGGAATCTTAGCCCACGCGAACATCGTCGCCTTCGGCAAATCCACCGGCCAGCCCAGCTTATTCAGCCCCGGCACCAGCACATCCCGCCGGTCTTTATAGATATCGCGAATCTCCGCCACGCACTCCTGCGGCCCTTCGAGCGCCGAGATCGAAGCCACCTGAATCGGCGTAAACGTCCCATAGTCGAAGTAGCTCTTGATCCTGCCCAGCGCCCCAACCAGCTTACGATTCCCCACCATAAAGCCCACACGCCACCCCGGCATGTTGTAGCTCTTCGACAGCGTAAAAAACTCCACCGCAATATCCTTCGCGCCCGGAACTTCAAGAATGCTCGGCGCCCGATACCCATCGAACACAATATCCGCATACGCCAGATCGTGAATGATATAGATTCCCAGCTCTTTGCAAAGCCCCACGATCCGCTCAAAAAACGGCAGATCGACGCACTGCGCCGTAGGATTCGAGGGAAAATTCAGAATCAGCATCTTCGGCCTCGGCTGCATTCGCGGCAGATCATATTCCAGCCGCTCCAGCAGAGCATCCGCCGTCCCATCCTGCACCGGAATACTCTGCACCTTCGACCCCGCGATCACCGGCCCGAAGATATGAATCGGATAGCTGGGATTCGGCACCGCAACCGTATCTTCGTCATCCAGCATCGCCAGGCAAAGATGCGCAATCCCCTCCTTCGATCCGATCGTCACGATCGCCTCGGTCTCGGGATCGAGATCGACGTCATACCGCGTCTTGTACCAGTTGCAGATCGCCCTGCGCAGCCGCGGAATCCCACGCGACAGCGAATACCTGTGCGTCGCCGTCTTCTGCGCCGCTTCAATCAGCTTATCGACGATGTGCTTCGGCGTCGCCCCATCGGGATTCCCCATCCCAAAGTCGATAATGTCCTCGCCGCGCTTCCGAGCTGCCGCCTTCAACTCGCTTGTAATGTTGAACACATACGCCGGCAGCCGTGTCAGCCTTCTGAACTCTTCCATTCCCCTTCGTTCGCCCCCGTTTTCTTCCTTACATCCATGATGCCATCACTCCATCGCATGGGAGCCCCGACGTACCGAGACAAACAACAAAGCAAATCATCCCCCAACCAACGGTTGGGCCCAGTAAGATCATCCTGCCCAGACCGGTACACCCACCACGAAGTGGTCGCCCTCCGCGCAGGAGGCCCGTCCGGCAGGACATCAGTCTGAGAGAAAGTCGAACTACTTCGCGGTAAAAACCACCTGCACCGGCAGACTCTTCGGCGGATAACAGGCCGCATGATCGCAGGCCTGATAGTGCAGCGTACCTGTCACCGTATGATCGCCCGCCTCAGCCACCACCGGCAGCTTCACCGTAAACGCTCCGGAGTAAACATCCAGCTTCTCCGAAGGATCGAAGCTGAAGCTATAAGTCGTCCCTGCCGGATATTCGACCGCGGCCACCTTCACCCCAGCGGCAGGCTGCAGCGCAATCTGCGTCGGAATCAGCAGATCGGACTTCGGCGTATGCGAGTTCACATGAAACCCATACACCACCTGGAAGTGCAGTTCCAGCACACTCCGCTTCCCTGCCGTCACGCTCTGTTGCTCCGCCGCATACACCACATACGACTTAGACTTCGCCGCCGGCGCATCCAGCTTTCCCAGCTCCTGGGCAACCAGAACTCCCGGCAGCGCCAGCAGCAAACCAGCAGCCAGGATCCGCATCACTGCCCACCCGTCGTTGTCGTCGCGCCCGAAGCAATCGCCTTCTTAATATGAGCCTCGATCTCGTCCTTGCTTCCAAGCCCCGCCGTCTCTTCCACGATCACGCCATTTTTGTCTACATAGAACGACATAGGCAGATACTCCAGTCCCAGAGGCTGGCCCTTCGCATCGACCCCGCCGTAAGCATTCTGCACCTTGCCATCCGTCAGCAGAATCGGATACGTGACGCCAATCTTCTTCGACACCTTTGTAATCGTCTCCTTGCCCACGTCCACATCGTCCGTGAGCCCGAGAATCTCAAATCCCTGCGGTGCATACTGCTTGCGAAGCTCCTCAAACCACGGCATCTCGATCTTGCACGGGCCACACCAGGTCGCCCAGAAGTTCACCAGCACCGGCCGTCCCTTGTAGTCGCTCAGCGAGACCTTCTTCCCATCGAGATCCACCAGCGTAAATGCCGGGGCAATCTTGCCGCGCATACTCGGCTCTTCGCTCTCACCTGGCGTCTGCCCCGCGTCAGGCGCTTTGCCCGGCGTCAGAACCACATGGTTCTCCTGGGCCTTCTGCATCGCCACGCGGCGCTCGCGCAGGTTATGCCACCCCGCCCACAACAGCAGCGCAATCCCGACAACCATCACCCCAAAGACCAGTGCGTTCCGCTTCACGTTGAACATCCTTCCATCCAGCGGCTCTGCGCCACCCGGTGTACCTCTAGTTTAGACGCAAAGCCACTCACGGCGATGCAGCCTGCACCCCGTGAGCCGCGCTTTTGACAAAGTGGAGACATATTCGCCCGCCTGACCGTCTGCCTGCCTCTGCTAGCATCGTCATGGTTCAGGTATTCATGGTCAGCCAACCCTCTACTCCGTCAGACGATCTTCGCCCTTCCGCCTTCGTACGCATCGAGGCCGCCGCTCTCCACGAGCTGGCCCTTCGCCTCGACAGCACCATGCTCACTCCCTTCACTCAGGCCGTCGACCAGCTCCTCGAATCCACCAGGTGCAATCGCCGCATCATCCTCACCGGCATCGGCAAAAGCGGCATCATCGCCCGCAAGATCGCCGCGACCCTTCGCTCCACCGGCACGCCCGCTCACTTCCTCCACGCCGCCGAAGCCGTCCACGGCGACATGGGCATGATCGCCCCCGGCGACACCATCCTCGCCCTCTCCTACAGCGGCGAGACCGAAGAGCTCCTTCGCCTCCTGCCCACCCTCAGGCGCCTCTCCGCCACGCTCATCGCCATCACCGGCTGCGCCACCTCCACCCTCGCTCAGTCCGGCAGCATCTTCCTCGACACCAGCGTCTCCACCGAAGCCTGTCCGCTCAACCTCGCCCCCACCGCCTCCACTACGGTCATGCTCGCGCTGGGCGATGCTCTCGCTCTCGAAGTAAGCCGTCGCCGTGGCTGGAAGGCCGAAGACTTCGCCGACCTGCATCCTGGTGGCCGCATCGGCAAACGTCTCGCCCGCGTCCGCGAGCTGATGCACACCGGCGACGCTCTCCCCCAGGTCGCAAATTCCACCCCCATGCCCCAGGTCATCTACGAGATGTCCCGCAAAAAACTCGGCATGACCACCGTATTGGAAAACGGCCATCTCACCGGCATGATCTCCGACGGCGATCTCCGACGTCTCCTCGAACGCGACGGCTCCCACGCCCTCGAACACACCGCGAGCGACATCATGAACCCCCATCCCGTCACCATCGAAGGCAGCGCCCTGGCATCCTCGGCCCTCGCTCTCATGGAAGAGAAAAAAATCACCTCCCTCATCGTCATCGCTCCAGGCGGCCAGGTAGAGGGCGTCGTGCACCTCCACGACCTCTGGACCCTCCAGCTCAGCTAAAGGGAACCAACCGGAGCTGCTCCAACGGTTGACATTCAAATACGTCATGCTGTCTGGCAAACGAAACCACCAGGAGCCATCGTGCAACACAGAATCGCGAAGTCCCTCATCTCCATCGCACTGCTGCTGAGCCCTGTCGCATCGCCCGCACAAAAAGTCGCCCTGTGGCTGACCACCCCCGACGGCTCATCCCTCTTTGCCCCACAAAAAGAAAATCTGCGCTTCACCTCTGCTCCAGCCTCACCCTCGGTCATCGAGGTAGACGACACGCAGCGCTTTCAAACCATCGACGGCTTCGGCTACGCCCTCACCGGCGGCAGCGCCCAGCTCCTCATGCGCATGACGCCAGCCAAACGAGCCGCTCTCCTCCGCGAAATCTTTACCACGAAAGCCTCCGGCATCGGCGTCAGCTATCTGCGAGTCAGCATCGGCTCCTCCGATCTGAACGACCACGTCTTCACCTACGACGACATGCCTCCAGGCCAGACCGATCCAGCCCTCGCAAAGTTCAGCCTCGATCCCGACCGAGCCGACCTGATCCCGATTCTGAAGCAGATTCTCGCCATCGACCCAAAGATCAAAATACTTGCCTCACCCTGGTCAGCCCCCTCCTGGATGAAGACCAACGACAACCCGAAGGCGGGCAAACTCCAGCCGCAGTTCTACCCTACCTACGCGGCCTACTTCGTAAAGTACCTCTCTGGCATGAAGCAGGCGGGCATCAACATCGACGCCATCACCATCCAGAACGAGCCCCTCAACGACAAAAATACCCCGAGCATGCTGATGCTGCCCGACGAAGAAGCTGCCTTCATCCGCGACCACCTCGGCCCGGCCTTACAGAGCGCCGCCCTCCCTGCAAAGATCGTCCTCTACGACCACAACTGCGATCGCCCGGACTACCCCCTCACCATCCTTCAGGATCCCGGCGCAAACAAATACGTCGACGGCTCCGGCTTTCACCTCTACGGCGGCACCATCGACGCCCTCACCAAAGTCCACGACGCCTTCCCCACAAAGAATCTCTACTTCACCGAGCAGATGGTGATCGACGCAAAAGGCGGCACCGCAACCACTGCCATCGCCGACCCCGTACAAAAAATCATCATCGGAGCCACACGCAACTGGAGCCGCAACGTACTCCTGTGGAACCTCGCCGCCGACCCAAAGAATCAACCCCACACCAGCAACGGCGGCTGCCCCATCTGTCAGGGAGCCATCACCATCGACGGCGACACCGTCGGCAAAAACCGCGCCTGGTACACACTCGCGTCTGCCTCGAAGTTCGTCCGCCCCGGCTCTGTCCGCATCGCCTCAAACGAACCGGACAGGCTGCCCAACGTCGCCTTCAAAACACCCAAAGGCAGATCCGTGCTCATCCTCGTGAACACCGACACATCCGCCAAAACCTTCAGCGTCCGCTTTCACAAGCGCATTTTCACCACATCCCTGCCCGCCGGAGCGGTCGCAACCTGCATCTGGTAGCCCGTGCCCAATCTGAACCCTGCACGGGAAGTTAGAATAGTCCTACAGGACAAAGCCCTCGCTCAGAAGAGCCGGAAGGTAACGCCGAACTCATGCATCGCTGGTCACAACTCTTCATCCCCACTCTCCGTGAAGCACCCGCTGACGCCGAAGTCGCCAGTCACAAGCTCCTCCTCCGCGCCGGCTACATCCGCCAGCTTGGAGCAGGCATCTACAGCTACCTCTTCCTCGGCAACCGCTCCATCAACAAGGTCATCGCCATCGTCCGCGAAGAGATGGACCGCATCGGCCAGGAGTTCCTGCTCCCCGCTCTGAACCCGCGCGAAGTGTGGGAAGAATCAGGCCGCTGGTCCGTCATGGGCGACAACATGTTCCGCCTGCAGGACCGCAAAGGCGCCGAGCTCTGCCTCGCCATGACCCACGAAGAGGTCATGACCTCCATCGCCCGCAACGAGCTCCGCAGTTACAAACAGCTCCCCCAGATCTGGTACCAGATCCAGACCAAGTTCCGCGACGAGCCCCGCCCCAAGTCCGGCCTGCTCCGCGTTCGTCAGTTCATCATGAAGGACGCCTACTCCTTCGACATCGACGAAGCCGGCCTCGACGTCAGCTACAACAAACACGACGACGCCTACCGCCGCATCTTCACCCGCTGCGGACTGCAGTTCGTCGCAGTCGACGCCGACTCCGGCGCCATGGGTGGCTCCGCCTCACAGGAGTTCATGGTCTACACCGACGCCGGCGAAGACCTCATCGCCAGCAGCGCCTCGGGCTACGCCGCCAACCTTGAAAAAGCGACCAGCCGCCTCGCTCCGGTCGAAGACCTCGCCCCCACCGGCGACGGCCAGCCCGAGCTCGTCCACACCCCCGGCCAGCGCACCATCGACGAGGTTGGAGCCTTCCTCAACACCCAGCCCCAGCACCAGATCAAGACCATGGCCTACACGGCCGAGCTTCCCGAAGCCGACCACGCCAAACTCGGCAGGCTCCGTCCGGTCATCGTCTTTCTGCGCGGCGACCACTCCCTCAACGAAGCCAAACTCCTCGCCATCACCGGCGGCGAACTTCGCCCCATGACCCCCGAAGAGCTCGAGTCCACCTTCAAAACTCCCGCGGGCTACCTCGGCCCCATCGGCATCGAAGCCGCACCACACCCAAAGAAACCCGGCACCCTCGTCATCCTCGACAAGGCCCTCGAAGGCCGCACCAATCTCATCGCCGGAGCCAACAAAGAGGACTACCACCTCCGCAACGTCATCCCCATGCGCGACTTCAAACCCACCCTCATCGCCGACGTCCGCAACATCCTCGAAGGCGAAGGCTGCCCCATCGACGGCAGCCCCCTGCGCCTCGGCAAAGCCGTCGAGATCGGCCACATCTTCAAGCTCGGCCGCAAATACACCCAGTCCATGGGAGCCTCCGTCCTCAACCGCGACGGCAAAGAAGTCACCCCGATCATGGGCAGCTACGGCATCGGCATCGAGCGCATCCTTACCGCCGCCATCGAGACCTCAGCCGCCGCAAACCAGGGTAGCGCCTACGCGCTCCATCCGGCCATCGCGCCCTTTCAGGTGGTCGTCACCATCACCAACGTCGGCGACGCCGACCTGCTCGCCGCCGGAGAAAAAGTCGCCGCCGACCTCGAAGCCTCTGGCGTCGACGTCCTCCTAGACGACCGTGACGAGCGCGCCGGCGTAAAATTCAAGGACGCTGACCTCGTCGGTATCCCGTACCGAATCAACATCGGCCGCGGAGTAGTTGAAGGTAAGGTAGAATTCGTCGACCGCCTCCGGAACCTCAACCAGGACGTCCTCCTGACCGAAATTGCAACTCAGGTAGCCGCCCAATTAACATCGACCCTGCGCAACCCGCTCCCCGCAGCCGGCCTCTAAACGTCCAACGAAAGAGTATTTTGCCAGTCAAACTCAGATACGGCAGCGCACGCACCGCAGGCAGTTCCTCCGGCTTCGGCTCCCCCCTTGTGCGGATCGCCCTTGTCACCCTGCTGGGCCTCCTGGTCCTCGGCTCCGCGGTCTTCGGCTACTTCTACTTCCACTATCAGCGCGTGGTCGACGACCGCCTCGCCGCCGGCCCTCTCTTCGCCAGCGTCTCCCAGATCTACGCTGCTCCCAAAGAGGTCCGCGACGGCCAGAAGCTCACCGCTGCCTCCATCGCCGCCGATCTCCGCCAGGCCGGATACAACAGCAACTCGCAGCTCGGCACCTTCCAGCTTCACGCCGACAACATCTTCATCAAGCCCGGCGCCGAAAGCTTCCACACCACCGACGGCGCCACCATCAACACCACCGGCGGCATCGTCCAGAGCATCACCGCGGAAAACGGAGCCGCCCTCAGCGCCTACGAGCTCGAACCTCAGCTCATCACCGCCCTCTCCGAAGACAAGAACCGCACCAAGCGCCGCCTCGTCACCTACAACGAGATCCCGCCTCATCTGGTCCAGGCAGTCGTCGCGATCGAAGACCGTGACTTCTTCCAGCACGGCGGCGTCAACTACCTGCGCATCGCGAAGTGCGCCGTCGCCGACCTCATCACCCACCACAAAACCTGCGGCGGTTCCACCCTCACCCAGCAACTCGCAAAGAACCTCTTCCTCTCTCCCGAAAAACGCCTCAAGCGCAAGATGATCGAGGTGCTCATCACCTTCCAGCTCGAAGCCCGCTTCAACAAGCAGCAGATCTTCGAGATGTACGCCAATGAGATGAACCTCGGCCATCGCGGCAGCTACGAGATCAACGGCTTCGGCGAAGCCTCTCAGGTCTTCTTCGGCAAAAATCTCGGGCAGCTCGACCTCGCCCAGTGCGCCACCCTCGCCGGCCTGCTTCAGAACCCCAGCTACCGCAACCCCTATCGTCATCCCGAGCGCGCCATGGAGCGCCGCAACGTCGTCCTCGACTCCATGGTCGAAACCAACGCCATCACTCCCGCGCAGGCCGAGGCCGCCAAGGCCGAACCCCTCCGTCTCGCTCCACCCAACATTGACGCCAGCGAGGCTCCCTACTTCGTCGACCTCGTCCACGATCAGCTCGTCCGCCGCATCGGCGACCAGGACCTCTCCCACCAGAACCTCCGCATCTACACCTCGCTCGACCCCGACCTCCAGCGCGCCGCCTCCGAGGCCGTCGATATCGGAATGCGCAACGTCGACGATCTGGTCCGCAAGCTCCACAAGCCTCGCAAGGGCGAGGACGCCGCACCTGGCCCCATCACGTATCCCCAGGTCGCTCTCGTCGCGCTCAATCCTCACACCGGCCAGATTCTCGCGCTCGTCGGCGGTCGCAACTACGGCCTCTCACAGCTCAATCACGCCGTCTCCGAGCGCCCCACCGGCTCCATCTTCAAACCCTTCGTCTACGCCGCTGCCTACAACACCTCGCTCAACGACATGTCCCTCGGCGATGGAGGAGTCTTCACTGCCCTCACCCAGCTCAACGACGATCCCCAGGACTTCGGCAACAACGGCCAGTCCTACACGCCCGGCAACTTCGTCAAGGGTGAATATCCCGGCATGGTCACCGCCGTCACCGCCATCGAACACTCGCTGAACATCGCCACCATCGACCTCGCGCACAAGGTCGGTTACGAGAATGTCGCCGCCCTCGCCCGCTCCGCCGGCATCACCAACGCCCGCCCCACGCCATCGGTCGCCATCGGCACCTACAGCGCTACTCCGATCGACATGGCCGGAGCCTACACCGTCTTCGCCAACAACGGCGTTCACCTCACTCCCTGGATGCTCGCCTCCGTCCGCAACACCAACGGCGACATCGTCTCCGACTTCTCCCCCGAAGCCAGGCAGATCCTGGACCCTCGCACTGCCTATCTCACCCAGTCCCTCCTCGAAGATGTGATGAACTACGGCACCGCCTCCGCGGCCCGCCGACATGGCTTCACCGGCCCAGGAGCCGGCAAGACCGGCACCAGCCACGACGCCTGGTTCGCCGGCTATACCTCCAACCTCATCTGCATTATCTGGGTTGGCAACGACGACTACACCGACGTCAAAATCCAGGGCGCCGACGCCGCCGCGCCCATCTGGGCTGAGTTCATGAAGCGCGCCATCCTGCTTCCCCAATACTCCGACGTCAAATCCTTCACCGCACCCTCCGGCGTCACCGTCGCGCACATCGACAAGCCCAGCAGCCTCCTCGTCGACTCCTCCTGCCCCGACAACAGCTTCTACGTCGCCTTCCTCGACGGCACCGCGCCAACCAACACCTGCAGCCAGATGGGCGAAAACCCACAGAACTTCATCCAGAAGATCTTCGGCATCGGCGGCGGCAACTCGTCCTCATCACCGCAGCAGCAGCCCGCGCCCCAGACCACTGCGCCCAGATACAATCCCCCGCCCACCCCCTACAACACCCCACCGGACGGCAACGCCCCCGACACCACGCAGCCTCCCACCCAACCCAAAAAGAAGAACTTCCTCCAGAAGATCTTTGGCGGCGGAAAAGACAAAGACAAACAACAGCAGCCCACACCACCACCGCAGTAACTCGATTCTGTGATGGGAGCATCGTGCGAAGCACGACCATCTTCCTGTCCCCACTACAAACAATTGCGCTCACTATTCCCTGCACTCATGGCGATGAGCGGAAAGCTCACCTGAGCAACCCTTTTCCACCCTGAGGACCAAACCTCAACACCCGATCTTTCCCCGCCTCACCACCTGCACCCTTCCCACCGGAGCCTCACCCTCCCCCACCCACGGCTGACACTCCGGACACCAGTACGTCGACCGCGCCTGCACTCCCTGCTTTCGCATCATCACCGCCGCCCCGCACCGCCTGCACTCCTGTCCCTGCCGTCCATACACCCATAGCCTCTCCTCCCGGTTCGACGAGTGCCTCGTCCGCCGATTCCCCGAGTAAGTCACAATCCCAGCCCCGCCAGTCAGAGAAGAAGCCCCATCCACCACATTCGCCTTCATATATCGCTGCGCAAACTCCACCATCCCCTCCATCTCGCGCTGCGTCATCGTCTTCATCGCACGAAACGGATTCACCCCCACAGCAAAAGCAACCTCGCTCTTATACACATTCCCCAGCCCCGCGAGCACCCGTTGATTCAGCAGCACCACCGCAATCTCCGCCTCAGGATTCTCTCTCCCAAACCCCGCCAGCCGCTCCACTCCACCCTCCACCGTAAACCCATCGCTCAGAATATCCGGCCCCAGCTTCGGCACCTGGCTGCTCCGCGCGAGCGACCGCTCCGTATGAAACTCCGCCACCGTCACATTAAACGCAACCGCCTCCCAATCCGCCGTCCTCACCACCACCCGCATCCGGCTGCGCCCCATCCGCCACCGCTCCCCAATGCGATACAGATGCCAGCTCCCACTCATCAACATATGCGTCACCAAAATCAAATCGCCCGAGAAAAAAATCAGACACCACTTCCCCCGCGACTCCACCTTCTCCACCGTCCTCCCCACCAGCGGCGCATCATCATTCACCCGAGCCAGCTTCGCCAGCCCCGTCTCAAATCCCGTCACCACCTTCCCGCCCAAAGCCTTCTGCAGCGCCCGCGCCGCCCGATAAATGGTGTCCCCTTCAGGCATTCGCCCTCACCTCACCCCGAGCCCCCGGCAACGGCGGCAATCCCCGCCTTACATTGAACCCCATCGCCCCTGACGCAAACCCCGCATCCAGCAGAAACCTCGCCATCCAGTGCTCCGCCACCGCCACCCCATTCACGCTGGCGATCAGCATCCCACCCCGCCCACTCGCATCCTCATCATCGCGCACCCGCCCCACCAAAAACTCCGCCAGACTCCGCGCCACCTGCGACCGCTGCGGCTCCTCCTCCGGCAGAAACACCTGCACATTCGGATTCCCCCTCCGCAGATAAGCCACCAGCGCCCCATCGCAAAGAATCACCCTCGCCCCCACACTCCGCGTCAGCGAAGATCCCGCATCGGGAGCCGTCGGCCAGCGCAACAGCGCCCCATACGGATTCGCCGGATCGGTCGCCGCCAACTGCAGCATCTCCTGTTTCTCACTCTGCTGCGAAAC
>Ga0302310_10002068_pt1 | contig 16467 bp, 11 predicted proteins | sample III_Palsa_N1_2_FD_200451 | JGI IMG/M metagenome (GOLD analysis project Ga0302310, IMG submission 200451) | Peat permafrost microbial communities from Stordalen Mire near Abisko, Sweden - III_Palsa_N1_2 | ecosystem: Environmental > Terrestrial > Soil > Palsa > Peat permafrost | place: Sweden...
GCCACCGAAACGTTCTGCACCGACTTTCGTCAGCGCCGCCGTCAGCGTCGTCTTGCCGTGATCCACGTGACCAATCGTGCCGACGTTGACGTGCGGCTTGGTGCGTTCGAATTTACCCTTTGCCATGACCGAAAAACCTCTAATTTGAAAACACGGAACTTTTAAGAACGGAATTTTATAAAAAGTACGGCCATGAATGGCCGCTTCTTGATCTTCGCATTCAAGGACGAATGCAAAAACGATGGTGCAAAAACTGAATCATCAGGCCCGCTTCATGACCTGCTCGGCGATGTTGGTCGGCGCTTCGGCGTAGTGATCGAATTCCATGGTGTACGTGGCCCGCCCCTGGGTCTGCGAACGAAGACTCGTGGCGTAGCCAAACATCTCACCCAGCGGAACCGTTGCATTGATCACCTTGCCCGAGTTGGTGTCTTCGGATCCCTGCAAGACGCCACGACGGCGGCTCAGATCACCCATGACATCACCCATGTAATCCTCGGGTGTCACCACCTCGATCTTCATGACCGGCTCCAGCAAAACCGGACTGGCTTTGTGGAAACCTTCCTTGAAGCCCATCGAACCGGCAATCTTGAACGCCATTTCGCTGGAATCGACCTCATGATACGAACCGTCGATCAGACGGATCTTGATGTCGACAACCGGAAAACCCGCTAGCGGACCGGAGGTCATCGCTTCCTGGATACCCTTGTCGACAGCCGGGATGTATTCCTTCGGAATCACACCGCCGACGATTGCATTCTCGAACACATAGCCCTGCCCGCGTTCCTGCGGAACAATTTCCAGCACCACGTGGCCAAACTGGCCCTTGCCACCGGACTGGCGAATGAACTTGCCTTCCTGCTTGACCTGCTTGCGGATGGTCTCGCGATAGGCCACCTGTGGCTTGCCGACATTCGCCTCGACACCAAACTCGCGGCGCATGCGGTCGACCAGGATATCCAGATGCAACTCGCCCATGCCAGCGATGATGGTCTGGCCGGACTCCTCGTCAGTGCGCACGCGGAAGGATGGATCCTCCGACGCGAGGCGGCCCAACGCGATACCCATCTTCTCCTGGTCGGACTTGGTTCTCGGCTCAACCGCCATCGCAATGACGGGTTCCGGAAAAACCATCCGCTCCAGCGTGATCAGATGATCCTGAGCACATAGCGTATCGCCGGTTGTTACATCTTTCAGGCCGACTGCTGCAGCGATGTCACCAGCGCAGACTTCCTTCAGTTCCTGACGCTCGTTCGCATGCATTTGCAGCAGGCGACCGATACGCTCTTTCTTGCTCTTGATCGGGTTGTATACCGCATCGCCCGACTTCAGCACGCCCGAATAGACGCGAAAGAAGGTCAGCGACCCGACGAATGGATCCGTCATGATCTTGAATGCCAGTGCGGCAAACGGCTGGTCATCACCGGCGGTGCGGGTGATTTCCTGCTCGTCTTCGTCCAGACCCTTGACCGGCGGGCGATCGGCCGGCGAAGGGAGCAACTGCACCACCGCGTCGAGCATGGCCTGCACGCCCTTGTTCTTGAACGCCGTACCGCAGAAAACCGGGATCAGCGTTGCTGCAAGGGTACCTGCGCGGATGCCGGCGAGAATGTCTTCCTCAGCCAGATCACCCTCTTCCAGGTACTTGTTCATCAGCTCTTCGGACGTTTCCGCCGCCGCCTCGACCATGAAGTTGCGCGCCTGGTCAGCAGCATCTTTCAGGTCGGCCGGGATTTCCCGATAATCGAACTTCATACCCTGGGACTCCATGTCCCAGATAACCGCTTTCATCTTGATCAGATCGACAACGCCTTCGAACCCCTCTTCGGAGCCGATCGGCACCTGCATGGGCACCGGATTGGCACCTAGGCGGGATTTCAGCTGACTGACCACGTTGTCGAAGTCGGCACCAGTGCGGTCCATCTTGTTGACGAACGCCAAGCGCGGCACCGAATACTTGTTGGCCTGACGCCAGACAGTCTCGGACTGCGGCTGCACACCACCCACGGCGCACAACACAAAGACGGCGCCATCAAGAACGCGCAGGGATCGCTCAACTTCAATCGTGAAGTCAACGTGTCCCGGCGTATCGATGATGTTGAAGCGATGCTCCGGCATGGAGCGATCCATGCCTTTCCAGAACGCCGTCGTTGCCGCCGACGTAATGGTAATGCCCCGCTCCTGCTCCTGCTCCATCCAATCCATCGTTGCCGCACCATCATGCACTTCGCCAATCTTGTGACTGACACCGGTGTAGAACAGGATGCGCTCCGTTGTCGTGGTTTTCCCGGCATCAATGTGGGCCATGATGCCGAAATTACGATAACGGTCGATGGGAGTGGTGCGTGCCACGGAGTTGACCTCAAAAAACCTGCAGCGTCTGCAGACGACCAGCAGCGCTTACCAGCGGTAGTGCGAGAACGCCTTGTTGGCTTCAGCCATACGATGCGTTTCTTCACGCTTCTTGGCAGCACCACCACGGCTTTCCGAGGCTTCCAGCAGCTCGGCAGCCAGCTTGCGCGGCATCGAGGTCTCGCCGCGCTTGCGCGCCGCGTCGATCACCCAACGCATCGCCAGCGCCATGCGGCGACCCGGACGAACTTCGACCGGCACCTGGTACGTGGCACCACCGACGCGACGTGACTTCACCTCGACGGCAGGCGCGATGTTGTTCAGTGCTTTCTCGACCAGCGCTACCGGCTCGCCGTTCTTCTCACCAATGTGCTGCAGTGCGCCGTAGACGATGCTTTCGGCGACCGACTTCTTGCCGCTCTTCATCACCATGTTGATAAAACGGGCGATGAGCTGGCTGCCGTGCTTGGGATCCGGCAGGATCAGACGGGCGGGATGTGAACCTTTACGCGACATGTTTCTAGTCCTTTACTTTTTCGGGCGCTTGGCGCCGTACTTCGAACGCGATTGACGACGCTTGGTGACACCAGCGCAATCGAGGCTGCCGCGCACCGTGTGGTAGCGCACACCAGGCAGATCCTTGACGCGACCGCCGCGGATCAGAACCACCGAGTGCTCTTGCAGGTTATGACCTTCACCACCGATGTAGCTGATGATTTCGAAGCCGTTGGTCAGGCGCACCTTGGCGACCTTGCGCAAGGCCGAGTTCGGCTTTTTCGGGGTAGTTGTGTATACGCGCGTGCAGACGCCGCGACGCTGCGGGCTGCTCTGCAACGCCGGCGACCCACTCTTGTAGGTCTTCGGGCTGCGGGATTTGCGCACCAATTGATTGACTGTCGTCATGCGAAGCTGATCCTGAAAACATAAAGGCAGCCCGAACAAGCTCGGTCTGCCAAGAAGCGGAAATTTAACATGGGCAGGCCACCAGAGGCAACCAAGATACCCAGCCATCCATGACCCGAACACGAGGCGCATCCATGCGCCTCATTTCGTATTTCAGCGAGCAAGGCCTTGAGCAGGCTTACTCGGCACCATCATCATTACCGGCCGGAGCCTCGGCAAAGGATACGACCGGGGTGGAGCCGGACAACGCGTCCAGTTCCGAATCGGTCAAACCGCCCTGGCGACGACGCGCTGCATGGTAAGCCAGGCCCGTTCCTGCCGGAATTAAGCGCCCGACAATAACATTTTCCTTAAGGCCGCGCAAGGTGTCACGCGTACCGCGAACGGCTGCCTCGGTCAATACGCGGGTAGTCTCCTGGAACGAAGCGGCCGAGATGAACGACTCGGTGGCCAACGACGCCTTGGTGATACCCAGCAGCACCGACTGATACTCGGCCGGACGCTCACCCTTGGCGATCGCACGATCGTTCTCGCCATTGATGCGCACTCGCTCAACCTGCTCGCCGCGCAGATAATGGCTTTCGCCCGGCTCGACGATCTCGACCTTGCGCAGCATCTGGCGAATGATCGCTTCGATGTGCTTGTCGTTGATCTTCACGCCCTGCAGGCGATACACGTCCTGAATTTCCTTGACCAGGTACGAAGCCAGCGGCTCCACGCCCAGCAGGCGCAGGATGTCATGCGGGCTTGGCTCGCCGTCGACAACGGTTTCGCCCTTCTCGACATGCTCGCCCTCGAACACGATGACCTGACGCCACTTGGGAATCAGCTCCTCGTGCTCGTTGCCGTCGACGTCCTTGATGATCAGACGCTGCTTGCCCTTGGTGTCCTTGCCGAAGCTGATGATGCCCGAACGCTCGGCAAGGATCGCCGGCTCCTTCGGTTTACGTGCTTCGAACAAGTCGGCCACGCGCGGCAGACCACCGGTGATGTCGCGGGTCTTGGAGGTTTCCTGCGGGATACGTGCCACCACGTCGCCCACGCCCACTTCCGCACCGTTCTGGATCGACACGATGGCACCGGCCGGCAGGAAGTACTGCGCGGCGATGTCCGTACCCGGCAGCTTGAGCTCGCGGCCCTTGCTGTCTTCCAGGCGCACGATCGGGCGCAGATCCTTCGCCTGCGCACCGCGACGCTTCGGATCGGTGACCACCGCCGACTCCAGGCCGGTCAGGTCGTCGGTCTGGCTCTGCACGGTGACGCCATCGAGGAAGTCGATGAAGCGCACCACACCGGCCACTTCCGTGACGATCGGATGGGTATGCGGATCCCAGTTGGCAACGGTCTGGCCCGGCTTGACCGGCGCACCGTCCTTGACCGCGATGATGGCGCCGTACGGCACCTTGTAGCGCTCGCGTTCACGGCCGCTGGTGTCGATCACGCTCAGCTCGCCTGAACGCGACACGGCCACCAGATGGCCCTGCTTGTGCTGCACGGACTTGAGGTTGTTGAACTTCAGCGAGCCGGTGGTCTTCACCGTCACGTTGTCCACCGCCGCTGCACGCGAAGCCGCGCCGCCGATGTGGAACGTACGCATGGTCAGCTGGGTACCGGGCTCGCCGATCGACTGCGCGGCAACCACGCCCACGGCTTCACCCATGTTGACCAGGTGACCACGGGCCAGATCGCGGCCATAGCAGAATTTGCAGACACCGTGCGCCGCGGCGCAGGTGATCGGCGAACGGACCTTGATGATCTGTACGCCAGCCTTGTCCAGCTTCTCGACCAGTGCCTCGTTGAGCAGCGTGTCGCGGGTAACGATCGGCTGATCGTCGTCGCCGGGGCCGTAGACGTCCTCGACCACGACGCGGCCCAGCACGCGCTCGCGCAGCGGCTCGACCACATCGCCGCCTTCGACGATCGGCTGCATGATCACACCGTTCTCGGTGCCGCAGTCGTCCATCGTGATGACCACGTCCTGCGCCACGTCGACGAGACGACGGGTCAGGTAGCCGGAGTTCGCCGTCTTCAACGCCGTATCCGCGAGGCCCTTACGAGCACCGTGGGTGGAGTTGAAGTACTGCAGCACGTTCAGGCCTTCGCGGAAGTTCGCCTTGATCGGCGTCTCGATGATCGAGCCATCGGGACGGGCCATCAGACCGCGCATACCAGCCAGCTGACGAATCTGCGCCACGGAACCACGGGCGCCGGAGTCAGCCATGATGTACAGCGAGTTCATCGACTTCTGATTGACCGTCTTGCCGTCGACGTCCTTGACCTTTTCGGTACCAATGCCGTCGATCATGGCCTTCGCCACCAGCTCACTGGTGCGGGACCAGATGTCGACCACCTTGTTGTAGCGCTCGCCGGCCGTGACCAGACCCGACTGATACTGCTGCTGGATCTCGACCACTTCCTTCTCGGCTTCTTCCAGGATCGGCTTCTTCTCGTCCGGAATCAGCATGTCGTCGATGCCGATGGAGATACCGGCACGCGTCGCGAAACGGAAGCCGGTGTACATCAGCTTGTCGGCGAACACGACCGTTTCCTTCAAGCCCAGCAAACGATAGCTGGAGTTGATCAGACGCGAGATCGCTTTCTTGGTCAGCTCGGTATTGGCCAGCTCGAAGGGCAGACCCTCGGGCAGAATCTCGGCCAGCAGCGCGCGGCCGACGGTGGTGTCGACGATCTTGGTTTCGTTGGTGCGGGTGCCGTCTTCGGCAATGTTCACCAGTTTCAGGCGAACCTTGACCTTGGCGTGCAATTCAACGGCACGGTTATCGTAGGCGCGGCGCACTTCGGCGATGCCGGAGAACACCATACCGCCGCCCTTGACGTTGATCAGCTCGCGGGTCATGTAATACAGACCCAGCACCACGTCCTGGGTCGGCACGATGATCGGCTCACCGTTGGCAGGGCTGAGGATGTTGTTGGACGACATCATCAGCGCGCGCGCTTCGAGCTGTGCCTCGATCGACAACGGCACGTGCACGGCCATTTGATCGCCGTCGAAGTCGGCGTTGAATGCGGTACAGACCAGCGGATGCAGCTGGATGGCCTTGCCTTCAATCAGCTTCGGCTCGAACGCCTGGATGCCCAGACGATGCAGGGTCGGCGCGCGGTTCAGCAGCACCGGATGCTCGCGGATCACCTCTTCCAGGATGTCCCACACCTGCGCTTCTTCGCGCTCGACCAGCTTCTTGGCCGCCTTGATGGTGGTGGCTTCGCCACGCGCCTGCAGCTTGGCGAAGATGAAGGGCTTGAACAACTCAAGCGCCATCTTCTTCGGCAGACCGCACTGATGTAGACGCAAGGTCGGACCGACCACGATCACCGAACGACCGGAGTAGTCCACGCGTTTGCCGAGCAGGTTCTGACGGAACCGGCCCTGCTTGCCCTTGATCATGTCGGCCAGCGACTTCAGTGCACGCTTGTTGGTGCCGGTGATGGCACGACCCCGACGACCGTTGTCGAGCAGCGCATCGACCGATTCCTGCAGCATGCGCTTTTCGTTGCGCACGATGATGTCCGGCGCATTGAGTTCGAGCAGACGCTTCAGGCGGTTGTTGCGGTTGATCACGCGACGGTACAGATCGTTCAGATCGGAGGTCGCAAAGCGACCACCGTCCAGTGGCACCAGCGGACGCAGGTCCGGCGGCAGCACGGGCAGCACGGTCAGCACCATCCACTCCGGCTTGTTGCCGGATTCCAGGAACGCCTCGATCAGCTTGACGCGCTTGGTCAGCCGCTTCAGCTTGGTCTCGGAATTGGTGGAGGTGATCTCTTCCTTCAGGCGGATGACTTCGCCCGGCAGGTCGAGCGACTTCAGCAGGTGGAAGACGGCCTCGGCACCCATGCGGGCATCGAACTCGTCGCCGTGCTCTTCGGTCGCTTCCAGGTACTGGTCTTCACTGAGCAGCTGGCCGCGCTCGAGCGCCGTCATGCCCGGATCGATCACCACGAAGGCTTCGAAGTACAGGATGCGCTCGATGTCACGCAGGGTCATGTCCAGCATCAGGCCGATGCGCGACGGCAGCGACTTGAGGAACCAGATGTGCGCGGTCGGGCTGGCCAGCTCGATGTGGCCCATGCGCTCGCGACGCACCTTGGCCAGCGTCACTTCCGTGCCGCACTTCTCGCAGACCACACCACGATGCTTCATGCGCTTGTACTTACCGCACAGGCACTCGTAGTCCTTCACCGGTCCGAAGATGGCGGCGCAGAACAGGCCGTCACGCTCGGGCTTGAAGGTGCGGTAGTTGATGGTTTCCGGCTTTTTGACTTCGCCGAATGACCACGAACGGATCAGCTCAGGCGACGCCAGCGCGATTTTGATTGCATCAAAATCCGGTGTGGCGCGCTGCTGATTGAACAGATTGAGCAGGTCTTTCATTGCTTGGCTCCTGTATGCGCGCGGGTCACTTGATCTCTTCCAGATCGATATCGATGGCGAGCGAGCGGATTTCCTTCACCAGCACGTTGAAGGATTCCGGCATGCCGGCCGACATCTCGTGGTTGCCGTCGACAATGTTCTTGTACATCTGGTTGCGGCCCTGCACGTCGTCGGACTTCACCGTCAACATTTCCTGCAGCGTGTATGCCGCGCCGTAAGCTTCCAGTGCCCACACTTCCATCTCGCCGAAGCGCTGGCCGCCGAACTGCGCCTTGCCGCCCAACGGCTGCTGGGTAACGAGCGAGTACGGACCGGTTGAACGGGCATGCATCTTGTCGTCGACCAGATGGTTGAGCTTCAGGTAATGCATGTAGCCCACGGTGACTGGGCGATCAAACGCCTCGCCGGTGCGGCCGTCGTACAGCATGGTCTGACCGGACTCGGGCAGATCAGCCAGCCTGAGCATCGCCTTGATCTCGGACTCTTCGGCACCGTCGAACACGGGCGTCGCCATCGGCACACCTTCCTGCAGATTGGTGGCGAGGGTGAAGATTTCCTTGTCGGTGAGCGACTTCAGGTCGACGTGCTGCACGGCACCGGCCACATGGTGGTTGTAGATCTGATCGAGGAACTCGCGGACCTGCGCCACCTTTGCCTGTGCCTCGAGCATTTTCTGGATCTTCTTGCCCAGGCCCTTGGCGGCCCAGCCCAGATGGACTTCCAGAATCTGACCGATGTTCATGCGCGACGGCACGCCCAGCGGGTTCAGCACGATGTCGACCGGCACGCCGTCGGCAGAGTACGGCATGTCTTCGACCGGCACCACGTTGGAAACGACACCCTTGTTGCCGTGACGGCCAGCCATTTTGTCGCCTGGCTGGATGCGACGCTTCACGGCCAAGAACACCTTGACCATTTTCAGCATGCCCGGAGCCAGATCGTCGCCCTGCGTGATCTTGCCCTGCTTCTCCTTGAAGCGCTTGTCGAACTCCTCCTTGTGGCGCTTGACCTGATCGGCCGCGCGCTCGAGGAACTCGGTGACATCCTCGTCCTTGACGTTGACCTTGAACCAGTCGTCCTTCTTCAGACCGTCGAGGTAGGCATCGGTGATTTCCGTACCGCGCTTCAGGCCTCCCGGACCACTCATGGCGGACTTACCGACCAGCGCGGTGCGCATGCGGCTGTAGATCGCACCTTCGAGGATGCGGAACTGATCGTCCAGATCCTTGCGGACCCGCTTGATCTCGGTCTCTTCGATCTGCTTGGCGCGCTTGTCCTTCTCGATGCCGTCGCGGGTGAAAACCTGCACGTCGATGACGGTGCCGTCCATGCCCGGCGGCACGCGCAGCGAGCTGTCCTTAACGTCGGACGCCTTCTCACCGAAGATCGCACGCAGCAGCTTCTCTTCCGGTGTCAGCTGGCTCTCGCCCTTCGGCGTGACCTTGCCCACCAGAATGTCGCCCGCCTTCACTTCGGCACCGATGTAGACGATGCCCGACTCGTCGAGCTTGGCCAGCGCCTGCTCGCCCACGTTCGGGATGTCGGCGGTGATTTCTTCGGCGCCCAGCTTGGTGTCACGCGCAGGGCAGGACAGCTCCTCGATATGGATCGAGGTGTAGCGATCTTCCTGCACGACACGCTCGGAGAGCAGGATCGAGTCTTCGAAGTTGTAGCCGTTCCACGGCATGAAGGCGATCAGCATGTTCTGGCCGAGCGCGAGCTCACCCAGATCGGTCGACGAACCGTCGGCCAGCGTGTCGCCCTTCGCCACCACGTCACCCACGTTCACCAGCGGACGCTGGTTGAGGTTGGTGTTCTGGTTGGAGCGGGTGTACTTGGTCAGCGTGTAGATATCCACGCCGGCGTCGTTGTCGCCAACTTCTTCCTCGTTCACGCGCACCACGATACGGGCCGCATCGACCTGGTCGATCACGCCGCCGCGCTTGGCAGTGGCAATGACGCCCGAGTCACGCGCCACGGCGCGCTCGATGCCGGTACCGACCAGCGGAGTCTGCGAACGCAGCGTCGGCACGGCCTGACGCTGCATGTTCGCGCCCATCAGCGCGCGGTTCGCATCGTCGTGCTCGAGGAACGGCACCAGCGCCGCGGCCACCGACACGGTCTGCATCGGCGAGACGTCCATGTAATCGACTTCGGACGCCGGACGCAGTTCGGACTCACCGCGGAAACGACAGGACACGAAGTCCTCGATGAAGCCGCCGTGCTTGTCGAGCGGCGAGTTCGCCTGCGCGATCACGTGATCGCCCTCTTCGATCGCCGACAGGTAATCCACCTTGTCGGTGACCTTGCTGCTGGCAACTTTGCGGTACGGCGTCTCGAGGAAGCCGTAGGAGTTGGTACGGGCGTATACGGCCAGCGAGTTGATCAGGCCGATGTTCGGGCCTTCCGGCGTTTCGATGGTGCAGACGCGGCCGTAATGGGTCGGATGCACGTCGCGCACTTCGAAGCCGGCACGCTCACGCGTCAAACCACCTGGCCCAAGCGCAGAAACGCGGCGCTTGTGCGTGACTTCCGACAGCGGATTGTTCTGATCCATGAACTGGCTGAGCTGCGAGGAGCCAAAGAACTCCTTCACCGCCGCTGCCACCGGCTTGGCATTGATCAGGTCCTGCGGGGTCAGGCCATCGGCCTCGGCCAGCGACAGGCGCTCGCGCACCGCACGCTCCACGCGCACCAGACCGATGCGGAAGGTGTTCTCGGCCATTTCGCCAACCGAACGCACGCGACGGTTGCCCAGATGATCGATGTCATCCACGGTACCGTGGCCGTTCTTGATGTCGATCAGTACCTTGAGCACGTCGAGGATGTCGGACGTCTCGCCCTGCTCCTTGACCAGGTTCTGCGACGCCTCTTCCTTGCGCTCGCTGAAGAACTTGTGGTCATACAGCACGCCCGGGCCAAGGATTTCCTTGCGGCCCACGCGGCGGTTGAACTTCATCCGGCCGACGCCCGACAGGTCATAGCGATCGAAGGTGAAGAACAGGTTGAAGAACAGGTTCTGTGCGGCATCCTTGGTCGGCGGCTCGCCCGGGCGCATCATGCGATAGATTTCCACCAGCGCCTCGAGTGGCGTCTTGGTGTTGTCGATGCGCAGGGTGTGCGAGATGTAGGCGCCGCGATCCAGATCGTTGACGTACAGCGTCGGCACGATCTCGATACCGGCCTTGCGGAAGTTTTCCAGCTGCTCGGCCGTGATCTCGTCGTTCGCCGACGCCAACAGCTCGCCGGTGGCCGGATCAATGATATCGGTCGCCACGATGCGGCCGACCGGATAGTCGTCCGGCACTTCCAGCGCCGTGATGTTCTCGGCCGCCAGCTGACGCACGTGACGCGCCGTAATGCGCTTGCCGGCTTCCACCAGCACCGTGCCGCCAATGGCCAGGTCGAAGCTCAGCGTTTCGCCACGCAGACGCTCGGCGACGAGCTCCAATGTGGTACCACCCTTCTTGCCGAGGTGGAACACGTTGTGCTCGAAGAAAATGCCCAGCATTTCCTGGTTGTTGTAGCCGAGCGCGCGCAGCAACACGGTCACCGGCAACTTGCGGCGACGATCGATACGGGTGAACAGCGCATCCTTCGGATCGAACTCGAAATCGAGCCACGAGCCACGGTAAGGAATCACGCGCGCCGAGAACAGCAGCTTGCCCGAGCTATGCGTCTTGCCACGGTCGTGATCGAAGAACACGCCCGGCGAACGATGCAGCTGCGAGACGATCACGCGCTCGGTGCCGTTGATGATGAAGGTGCCGGTGTCGGTCATGAGCGGAATTTCGCCCATGTAGACCTCCTGCTCCTTGATGTACTTGACCACTTTCTTCGAGGCCGGGCTGTCCTTGTCATAAATGACCAGGCGCACGGTGGTGCGCAGCGGCGCACCATAGGTCATGCCGCGGTTGCGGCACTCGCGTTCGTCGAACGCCGGCTCGCCGAGGCGATACTCGACATACTCCAGCGCGGCATTGCCCGAGTAGCTGGTAATCGGGAACACCGATTTCAGCGCAGCGTGCAAACCCTTTTCGCCACGCTGTTTGGGCGCGATATGTTCCTGCAGGAACTCGCGGTAGGAATCGGTCTGGATGGTCAGCAGGTTGGGTACGCCCAATACGGGCGGACGCTTGCCAAAGTCCTTGCGGATGCGTTTCTTCTCGGTAAACGAGTAGGCCATGATCGGGAGCGCCTCGGTTCGCAGTGACGCCGGTGGTGCACACACCGGCTAAATGGTAAGAACTGTGGATGCCGCTAGTGACCGGAAAACGATGACTTGTCAGCCGGCACGTCAAAAGGCATGAATCAAAGATCGCGACTGAAGCTGTCGATCTCTCAGTGCTGACTTCTGACGGTATTACTGGTGATTCTTGACGCTTACGCGTTGGTGCCTGAACACGGTTTCGATGCCACAGACTCGGTGAAGTTCACCGTTAACAGGCAAAGCCCGGGGGCTTTCGCCCCCAGGCTTGCTTGACGTCAAGTCGAACTATCGGCGCGCAAACGCCGATTACTTCAGTTCGACAGTGGCGCCGGCAGCTTCGAGATCCTTCTTGAACTTCTCTGCGTCTTCCTTCGACACGGCTTCCTTCAGGACGCCACCGGCCTCGGTGAGGTCCTTGGCTTCCTTCAGGCCCAGGCCAGTGATGGCGCGGACGGCCTTGATCACGTCGACCTTCTTGGCGCCGGCGGACTTCAGGATCAGGTCAAACTCGGTCTGCGCTTCAGCAGGGGCAGCAGCGGCAGCGGCCGGACCGGCAGCAGCAACCGGGGCAGCAGCGGACACGCCAAACTTCTCTTCAATCGCCTTGACCAGCTCCATCACTTCCATGAGCGACTTGGCGGCAACAGCTTCAACGATCTGTTCGTTGGACAGGGACATTTTATTTACCTCTGGAAATGGGTTTCAGTTTGAATAGAAATCGAACTTAAGCGGGCTCGGCTTCGACCGGCGCTTCGGCGGCAACTTCGCCACCACCGTCCTGCTTGTCGGCCACGGCCTTGATGGCGCGGGCGAACATCGCAGCAGGCTCGGCCAGCACGCGTGCCAGCATGGAAAGCGCCTGTTCGCGGGTCGGCAGCGAGGCCAGCACATCAACGTGCTCGGCCGCAAACAGCTTGCCTTCGACCGAGACGATTTTCGCCTTCAGCTTGTCGTTACTCTTGGAAAATTCCTTGATCAGACGACCGGCAGCACCGGGTTCCTCTGTCGAGAATGCATAAAGCAGCGGACCAACCAGAGAGTCTTTGACGACCTCGAATTCGGTACCAGCCACAGCGCGCGAAGCGAGCGTGTTCTTGACGACTCTCAAGTACACGCCGGATTCACGGGCCTGCTTGCGCATCGCGGTCATCTGCGCGACCGTGGTGCCCGCATATTCGGCAGCAATCAAGGAGTGAGCCTTCGAGGCAACTTCTGCCAGTTCGGCAACTACTTCTTGTTTCTGAGAAAGATTTAGAGCCATATCACTCCTCCAAATGAACTCCGCTTACGGCTCCTGCCGCTTGCGGTCCTGGGCGACGCCGTCCTTGACGTCGGGGGCGCGAGCGCCCCGGGTGTCGGCCTTTCCAGAACAAATCGAACGATTCCAGAATGGGCAGCACCATCTACGCTGGCCGGATTTGAACAATCCGATTAAGCGACCTCGCTACCGATAACGGCGATTCCTTGCCATTGCGAGCCTCCTGCCCGTCGTCGTCGTGCGCTGGTCACACCTGCGGTCTTTGACAGCCGTCCCGGCCTTCATGCGAAGTCGGAACTGCCCTCAAAAACTGCCTGCGTCAGCTTTCGCTGGCACAGGACTTGATTCTGTTACTTGGCCGCCGTGGTCAGCGTGGAGGTGTCGACGGCAACGCCGACGCCCATCGTGCTGGACAACGCAACCTTCTGCAGGAACTGGCCCTTCGCCGTGGACGGCTTGGCCTTCAGCAGATCGGCGATCAGCGTGTTGAGGTTGTCCGCAAGCTGCGAAGCCTCGAAGCTGGCCTTGCCGATGGTGGCGTGGATGATGCCCGCCTTGTCGTTGCGGAACTTCACCTGGCCGGCCTTGGCGTTCTTGACGGCCGTGGCGACGTCAGCGGTGACCGAACCATCTTTTGGATTCGGCATCAGACCACGCGGACCGAGCAGCTGGCCGAGCTTGCCGACCACGCGCATCGCGTCCGGCGTGGCAATTACACGACCGAAGTCGAGATCGCCAGCCTGCATGCGCTCAGCCAGATCGTCCATGCCAACCGCGTCAGCACCAGCGGCCTTGGCGGCCTCAGCCTTCTCACCCGGCGGGCAGAACACGGCAACCTTGACGGTCTTGCCGGTGCCGTGCGGGAGCAGCGAGGAGCCGCGCACGCCCTGGTCGGATTTCTTCGCGTCGATACCCAGACGCACAGCCACGTCCACCGACTCGGCGAACTTGGCCTTGGCGTTGTCCTTGATGATCTTCAGCGCTTCATCCAGGCCATAGAACTTGCCCAGCTGCACCGCGCCCTGCGCGGCCTTCATACGTTTTGTGAGCTTCGTCATGTCTTAACCCTCCACTACCAAGCCCATGGAACGGGCGCTACCGGCGATCGTACGGACCGCAGCTTCGAGTTCAGCCGCTGTCAGATCCGCGCTCTTCTGCTTGGCGATCTCTTCGAGCTGCGCCCGAGTGACCTTGCCAACCTTGTCGGTATTCGGCTTGGGCGAACCCTTGGCCGTGTTGGTCAGCTTCTTCAACCAGAAAGTGGCCGGAGAAGTCTTCATCGCGAAGGTGAAACTGCGGTCGGAGTAAGCGGTGATGACGACCGGAATCGGCGCACCAGGCTCCATTTTCTGCGTGGCAGCATTGAACGCCTTGCAGAACTCCATGATGTTCAGGCCGCGCTGACCGAGGGCAGGACCCACCGGCGGCGACGGATTGGCCTGACCAGCCTTGACCTGCAGCTTGATATAACCAGTTACTTTCTTTGCCATTGCGTTTTTCCTCGCGAGTCCAGGCGCCTTGCGGCTCCTCGCTGTTCACCGATCCATGGATGGAAGGAAGGTTCGCCTCTTGCAAACCCTGAAACACGGGCACGCCGAGATCGTGAGACCTCGACGTGAACCGCGCAGTATAGAGATTGATAAGGCTTTCAGCAAGCCCCGTGCCAAGACACGCCTTTGGTGATCAAGCCGGCTTTGATCAGGCTTTCTCGACCTGACCGAATTCCAGCTCAACCGGGGTCGACCGACCGAAGATCAGCACCGCAACGCGCAGGCGACTCTTCTCGTAATTGACTTCCTCGACCACACCGTTGAAATCGTTGAACGGACCTTCGGTGACGCGAACCATCTCGCCAGGCTCGAACAGCACCTTGGGCCGCGGCTTCTCGACACCTTCACGAACCCGGCTGAGGATGGCCTCGGCTTCGCTGTCCTTGATCGGCAGCGGACGATCCGCCGTACCGCCGATGAAGCCCATCACCTTCGGCGTTTCCTTGATCAGATGCCAGCATTCGTCGTCGATCCGCGGCGATTTGCCTTCGGTATTCGTCTCGATCTGCACCAACACATAGCCAGGGAAGAATTTGCGCTCGCTGCGACGCTTCTGGCCGCCGCGCATTTCGATGACTTCTTCGGTCGGCACCAGCACTTCGCCGAACTTCTCTTCCATCTCGGCGCGCTTGATGCGCTCGTCAAGGGAACGCTTCACCTGATTCTCGAAACCCGAATAGGCGTGCACCACGTACCAACGCTTGCTCATGTTTTCCACCTCAGGTACCCAACTTGAGCAGCCAGTCGAGGATGACCGACTTCAGAATCAGATCGATCAGACCCAGCAACAACGAAAGAACCACTACCACGACAATGATGATGCCGGTGGTCTTGATCGTCTCGTCCTTGGTCGGCCAGACGACCTTGCGCAATTCGAACTGCGATTCGCCGATGAAATTGCGCACCCGCCGGCCCAGCGCCGTAAATGCCGCAATGGCCAGCGCAATGACCAGCGCTGCCAGCACGCCAAGCAAGCGTACGGACGATGGGATGCTGGCGTCGTTGCCGAACCAGGAATAGGCGAAGATGCCGCCAACCAGTATCAGCCCCGCCAGCACCAGCTTGGCAACATCGGCGGCATTCGTGCCTTTGGGCTGCTGTTCTGCCTTGGTATTCATGCACAGTGATCAAGTGTCAGCAGCATGCCGGCCCATGCGGGCGGCCTTGCCATCGTCACCCGTCATCGATCCTCGGGAAAGTGGCACGCCAGGAGGGACTTGAACCCCCAACCTGCGGTTTTGGAGACCGCTGCTCTGCCAATTGAGCTACTGGCGTACATGACTTGAACTTTAAAACACGACGGCGAGCGGATGAAGTCCGCTCGCCCCGTGAACTGTAATTTCAGCCATCCTCCCTGATGGCAGAGCTAAGCCCGGCATCCATGCCGGACTCTTCATAAGTGCAGCTTACTTGAGAACTTTCGCCACGACACCGGCGCCGACGGTACGACCGCCTTCACGGATGGCGAAACGCAGGCCTTCGTCCATCGCGATCGGGTGGATCAGACTCACCACCATCTTCACGTTGTCACCCGGCATCACCATTTCCACGCCCTCGGGCAGCTCACAAGCGCCGGTGACGTCGGTGGTACGGAAGTAAAACTGCGGACGGTAGCCCTTGAAGAACGGCGTATGACGGCCACCCTCGTCCTTCGACAGCACATACACCTCGGCTTCGAAGTCCGTGTGCGGGGTGATCGTGCCCGGCTTGGCCAATACCTGGCCGCGCTCGACGTCGTCACGCTTCAGGCCGCGCAGCAGCAGACCGGCGTTGTCGCCTGCCTGACCCTGATCCAGCAGCT
>Ga0302310_10002074_pt1 | contig 16441 bp, 14 predicted proteins | sample III_Palsa_N1_2_FD_200451 | JGI IMG/M metagenome (GOLD analysis project Ga0302310, IMG submission 200451) | Peat permafrost microbial communities from Stordalen Mire near Abisko, Sweden - III_Palsa_N1_2 | ecosystem: Environmental > Terrestrial > Soil > Palsa > Peat permafrost | place: Sweden...
CCGGCACCACCGGAATGTCGCCCGGGATCAGCACGTGTTCCATCTTGCCAGCCTGGCCAAGGGTAAACACCGGATCGTGCTCCAAGACCCAGAGCTCATCGACGGTATCCGCCACGCGGTTGTCGGTAAACGCGCTCATCGCCCGCCACACCGGCTCATATGGCTGGCGGCCAAGGCGACGGACTTTCAGCGGCAACGACATGGGGAGCCTAGTTGGGGAACGGGAACAAGATCAGGGAGAAAAGCGAGAGATCAAGAGCCGGAGAGACAACAAGGCGAAAAGTATTGTCGACCATCACGATACGAAGCCAGATCACTCGCTCTTGGTGAAGAACTGCTGCTCCCCGCTCTTCGCTTCTCACAGCGTGTAACGAATATCCGCATTCTCGCGCAGCGCCGCGTGCGCCGCCTCGTACTGTTCGCGGCTCTCGCAGCGAACACTGACGGTGACGGAAACATAGTTGCCTTCGCCGGACTGCCGGTGCCGCACGGTTTCATGAAAAACGTGCAGGCCGGCGCGATCAAGGATCTGCGGCACGTGGGTGGGCAGGTTGGCACTGGCCTTGCCGACCGCGGTGATCTCGAACTCACCGGGAAACTGGAAGCCCTTGCCATCCTGCTTGGCCTTGCTGAAGTCGATCGGTTCCATCACTTGCTACCTGGGGCGGGTTCACTGGTGGTCTTGCTGCTGTGGAACCAGAGCAGGATGCTATCCCACAGACGGCCGAAGAAGCCGCACTGCGGTGCATCGTTCAATGCGATCAGCGGGATCGTCTGCACCGGTTGGTCGGCCAGCGTGATACGCAACGTACCGACCTGCTGACCTTTCTTGAACGGCGCGATCAGGGTGGACGGAATATCCATCGTCGCCTTGAGCTGGTCGTACTGGCCACGCTTGACGGTGACCTGCACGTCGGCGGCAACGCCGATCGGCAACTGGTTAGCTTCACCCTTCCAAAGCTTCGGCGTGACTAGCGGCTTGCTGGCGTCGTAAAGCTTGTGTGTTTCGTAGAAACGGAAGCCGTAGCTGAGCAGGGCCATCGCCGAATCGGCACGCGCCTTTTCGCTGCTGGCGCCCATCACGATGGCGATCATGCGCGACTCGCCCTGCTTGGCCGATGCCGCCAGGCAGAAACCCGCCGCCGCGGTGTGGCCAGTCTTGATGCCGTCCACGCTCGGGTCACGCCAAAGCAGCGTGTTACGGTTGCCCTGCTTGATGCCGTTCCACTCAAACTGCTTGATCGCGGAGATCGCGTAGTCGTCCGGAAAATCGTGGATCAGCGCACGCGACAAAATCGCGATGTCGTGCGCGGTGGTGTAGTGGTTGGCGATCGGGTAACCCGAAGCGTCTTCGAAGTTCGAGTTGACCATGCCGAGCTGCTTGGCGTAGGCGTTCATCAAGCCGGCAAAAGCGTCTTCGGACCCGGCGGTGTGCTCGGCCAGCGCGATGGCGGCATCGTTGCCGGACTGGATGATCATGCCGTACAGCAAGTCTTTCAGCGGCACCTGGCTGCCCAGCTTCATGAAACTGGTGGAGCCGTCGGTGCCGGCGCCGCCGCCGCGCCAGGCGTGCTCGCTGATGGTGACCGGATCGGTCATGTGCACCTTGCCGTTGGCCACTTCGGCCGAGACCACGTAGTCGGTCATGATCTTGGTGATCGAGGCCGGCTCAACGCGCAGGTCGGGATCCTTCGAGGCCAGAATCTGGCCAGTGGCGTAATCCATCAGCACCCAGCTTTTGCCGTCCACATCCGGCGGCGGCGGCACCGGCGCATCGGGCACCACCGGGCGCGGCACCGGTGAAGGGCGCGGTGGTGGCGTCTGTGCCACGGCAACGCCGAGCAGCAGGGTCAAGGCGGCAAAAGGAACCAGGGTACGGCGCAAAAAATTCATCGTTGTGTGTCGTCCAGTCTTTGAATGGCGAAGCCGCATCGGCGTCGGCATGAATAACAGTTTGAACAAGGGGTTGAATTGAATCAGGGGTTGAAATCTCTGCTCAGTCTACCGCGACACGCGGCCGCGGCAGACCCATATTGGCGATCCGGTCGCTGACCTGATCGGAGCTGTCCACGTCGGGCAGCGGCCCGAGCCGCACGCGATGGACCGTGTGGCCGTTGATTTCAGCATCCATCACCTGCACCGGAGCAAAATTGGCCGCGCGCAGCCGCTGCGCCACCTGTTCTGCATTACCGGCATCGGCGAACGCGCCAACCTGCAGATAGATACCCGGCAGCTTGCCTGGCGGTGCGGCGGGCGGTGGTGGTGGCAGATCGCGTACCGGTTCGCCCGGGTCGATACCGCGCACTTCGACCAGCCCCGTGCCCTTGGGCCAGACGCCAATCTTCACCGCCGCCACGTAGGACAAATCGATGACCCGATCCTCGTGAAACGGGCCGCGATCATTGACTCGCACGATCACGCTTTTGCCGTTGGCCAGGTTGGTGACGCGTGCATAGCTGGGCAGCGGCAGCGTCTTGCTGGCGGCGGTAAAGCTGTACATGTCGTAGTTTTCGAGGCTTGAGGTTTTGTAGCCGTGGAACTTGTTGCCGTAGAACGAGGCGATGCCGCGCTCGACGTAACCACTGGCCGAAGGCAGCACGTTGTAGGTGCGACCAAGCACGGTATACGGCGACTTGTTTCCGTATAACGCACGTGGCTCGACCTTTGGCACCGGCTCGACCAGGTGACTGATATCAGGCGGCGGGCCGTCCGGCACGCTGTCGTCATTGTCGCGATAGCGGGTGCTCTGGGATTTGCTGGTGTCGTCGTTGAAGGTGCCGCTAGCGCTGCTGCCGGTGTATCCCGAAGAAGGTGCCGACGGTGATGGCGACCCGTAGCCAACACTGCGCGGCGCGCTACGGCTTGGCTTGGCTTTTGATCCGCTGCATCCGGCCAGGAGCAGTGGCAGCAACAAAACCATCGCCAGCAGTACGATCGCCGCAGGCTGTGCCGGACCCACTCCCCTTTCGGTCATTGTGCCGAGTCCGCCTGCACACCGGCAGCGATCGCCTTGGCCAGCTGATCGACCGCCATCGCATAAAGCGGGCTGCGGTTGTAGCGCGTGATCACGTAAAAATTGGGAAAGGTAAACCAGTACTCCGGACCGTTTTCACCCTGCAGCGTTTGCAGGCTGACGAGCTGCCCCGGATTGACCGGCTGCAGCGGCGCATAGCCCCACGCCTCCAGCTGTTCCAGCGGCCACTGCGGCTGCGCATCTTTCACCGTGATCGGCTTTGGCGCGGCGTCCGGCTGCGCACGCATCGCGACTTCACCGCCGCTGACCCAGCCATGCCCGGCAAAATAATTGGCCACGCTGGCAAGAATGTCGGGCAAGGAATTTTTCAGGTCGATACGACCGTCACCATCTTCGTCCACCGCAAAATCGCGGATGCTCGACGGCATGAACTGACCCCAGCCCTCGGCGCCGGCGTAGGAGCCGGTCAGCGTATTGATCGGGCCACCAAGGTGACTGTCCGGCAATTCCAGCAACGTCTTCAGTTCGCCGCGAAAAAACGTGGCGCGCGGCGGGTAGTACAGGCCCAACGTGACCAGTGCATCGAGCACCTTGTACTTGCCGGTGACGCGGCCGTAGAACGTTTCCACACCCACGATCGCCACGATGTACTGCGGCGCCACGCCGTACTGCCGGCCGATCTGTTCGACCAGCGCGCGATGCTCGCGGTAGAACGCGATACCGTCGTCGATCCGCTTGTCGGTCAGAAAGATCGGGCGGTAATCGCTCCACGGCTTGGCCTCGGCCGGACGGCCCATCGCATCGAGGATGCTCTGCTTGCGCTGCGCACCATCGAGCAGGGCATTCAGCATTTGCGGGCTCTTGCCGGTGTCACGTGCCACCTCGCGCACCAGCGCATCCTGACCGGGATGTGTCTCGGCCAACGCCGGCGTCAGCGCACCGATCGACGACAGCGTCAGCGCGGCCACGAGCCGAATCGGCAAGGAGGCAAAGCGCGACGCGAAAATGGCAGTCATGCAGAATATTCTTTGGCGTTGAAGCAGCATCGTCGAGAGCCTAACACGTGGTCCGCGACATGCCCGCTGCATTGAATGCGCGAACCGCGAGCGCTCACTCATGCATCTTGCGGTTGGCATGGATCGACATGAGCACACCGAAACCGACCAGCAGCGACACGGCCGAGGTGCCACCATAACTGATCATCGGCATTGGCACGCCAACCACCGGCAGCATGCCAGCAACCATGCCGCCGTTGACGAAGACATAGACGAAAAAGCTCATGCCCATCGCACCGGCCAGCAGGCGCGAATACGTATCGCGCGCCTCCATCGCGATCCACAGGCAGCGGCCAATGATGAAGGCATACAGCACGATCAGCCCGATCACGCCGACCAGGCCGAACTCCTCGGAAAACACCGCGAAAATAAAGTCGGTCGTGTGCTCCGGCAGAAAATCCAGTCGCGACTGCGTGCTCTGCTGGAAACCCTTGCCGAACATGCCGCCCGAACCCACGGCGATCTGCGACTGGATGATGTGCCAGCCGTTGCCGAGCGGATCGGATTCGGGATTGAGCAAGGTCAGCACGCGATCGCGTTGGTACTGATGCAGGAAATGCCAGGCCACCGGAATCATGCCGCCGACGGCCGCCACAATGAGGCCAATACGCCACCACGCCATGCCCGAGAGAAATAGCGCAAACGCACCAGCGGCGGCTACCAGTAAGGCCGTGCCGAGATCCGGCTGCTTGGCGATCAGTGCCACCGGAATGGCAATCAACAGCCCGACCACCGCGATATCTTTCCAGCTCGGCGGCAGTTGGCGTGGATGCAGATACCACGCAACCATCATCGGCATGGTCAGCTTGAGCAGTTCGGACGGCTGAAAGCGCATCACGCCCAGGTTGAGCCAACGATTGGCGCCACGACCCTCGCCCAGCACCGCCACTACCACCAGAAACGCGGTGCTGGCCAGATACAGCCACGGTGTCCAGTTGCGCAGCACCGACGGCGGAATGCGGGAAATCAACAGCAACAGCACGGCACCGAAAACAAAACGTCCCGCCTGACCGCCGACCATGGCCATGCTGCTGTCGCTAGCGCTGTACAGCGTGACCAACCCCACGGCGGCCAGCAGAATCAGCGCCGCTGCCAGCGGCAGATCGATGCGCGGCCGGGTGAGGATGCGCCGCAAAAAACGCTGCAGCCGTATCGTCATCGTGTCGATCATGGTCCATCTCCGCTGCTGGAACTCTCGACCGGCAAATCTTCCATATCTGGATCGACCGTGCTGCCCGACACAGGATAAGACTGCTCCGGCGGCGGCGTATCCACCGGCGCCGTCTTGCCTTGTGTCACCAGCCATTCGTCGAATATCTTGCGAACGATCGGACCGGCATCCGCCGCGCCCCAGGCACCCGCCTCCAGCATGGCGACGGCGGCAATCTTCGGATCCTCCGCGGGTGTATACGCCTCGAACCACGCACGATGGCGCGCCGCGAGATGGGCCGTGCTCTTGTTGGTGTCGTAGGCGTCGGTCTTTCGCGAAAAGCGCTCGGCCGTACCGCTTTTGCCGGCGATCACATACGGAAAGCCGGTGAAGATGCCGCCCTTGCTGCCGGTGCCGCCGGTAATCACCGCCCGCATGCCTTCGTCGATCACATTCCAGTCCGCGGGTTTCTGGATCAGTGACGGACCGGTAGGTGGATTCGCCAGCATCTGCATCCGTGCATCCCCGTTGGCCCGCGTCGCCATGACCAGCCGTGGCTGATAGGGCAAGCCATGACCGGCGAAGGTCGCCACCGCATGGCCCAACTGCAGCGGCGTCACCGCCCAATAACCCTGACCGATACCAGCGATAACCGTCTCGCCAGGGAACCAGCCCTGCTTGCTGCGTTTGGCCTTCCATTCGCGCGAGGGAAGAATCCCCTTAGCTTCGCCGATCAGATCAATGCCGGTCTTGTCGCCAAAGCTGAAACGGCTCATCCAGCTGCTCAGGCGATCGATGCCCATGTCCAGCGCCAGCCGATAGAAATACGTATTGGTGGACAATTCGATGGCGCGCACCATGTTGACCGTGCCGTTACCGCCGCGCGTGTCGTCGCGATAGCAGCGCGTTTGTCCCGGCAAACAGAACTGACCGGTCGACAGCACGGTATCCTGCGGCCGCCGAATACCGTATTCGAGACCGCCCAGTGCCAGGAATGGCTTCACCGTCGAGCCTGGCGGATAGGTGCCGGTCAGCGCGCGATCCAGCAAGGGCTTGTCGACCGCCGTGGTCAGCGCCGTATAGTCGGCGCGGCTAATACCGTTGACGAAAAGATTGGGATCAAAACTCGGCACGGTGACCATCGCCAGCACCTGGCCATTGTGCGGGTCGATCGCCACCGCAGCCCCGGGACGACCGTCGAACGCGGCCACGGCCGCCTTCTGCATGCGCACGTCGATGCTGAGATAAAGATTTTCACCCGGCGTCGGCGGAATGGTTTTCAGCACACGCTGGGTTTGCCCATCGGCATTCACCTCGACCAGCTCGTAGCCCGGTTTGCCGTGCAGCACGTCTTCGTAATAGCGCTCCAGGCCCGTGCGGCCGACGTGGCTGGTGCCCTTGTAGTCTTCGGGGTCGAGCCGATCCAGATCGTCAGCATCGATGCGACTGACGTAGCCGACCACGTGCGCAAACAGTGCGCCCAGCGGATAGTGCCGCGTCAGATACGGCACCACGGCCACGCTGGGAAAGCGCCAGCGATTGACGGCGAAGCGGTCGATCTCGTCTTCGGTCAGATGCAGTTTCAGCGGTACGCTATCGAAGCGCCGGCTCTGTGACAGCTGCTTCTTGAAAGCGTCGAGATCCTCCTGACCCAGCGGCACGACCGTACCCAGCTCGGTCAGCATGGCCTGCATGTCCGGTACTTTTTCCGGAATCACCTCGAGCCGGAACGCCGGCACGTTGTCGGCAAGCAGCACGCCGTTGCGGTCGTAGATCAGCCCGCGCGCCGGCGGGATGGCGCGCGGCTTGATGCTGTTCTGCTGCGAGCGCAAGGCGAATTCGTCGTGATGGGTGACCTGCAAAAAGTGGAAGCGGGCCACCAGCACACCAAAGCTCAGCAGAATCAGCAGGAACCCCGCCACGGCGCGGCGCTGGAACAGCGCGCTTTCACCACGGGTGTCCTTGAATGATCGCCGGAGTTTCATCGGCGTGGCATCACGGCAGCGGCACGATAACGGTGCATATCACTGAATTCGCAGGCGCGCGCGCAGGTCATCGAGCAGCAGGAACAGGAACGGCCAAAGGGCTGCGCCCACAAAGGGTGAAATCCACCAGTCGGCAGGCGGCAGCGATGCGCCCGACAGCACGCGCACCACCAGCAGCAGGATGCGGTCGTTCAACAACAGGGCCAGCACGGCCAGTGTCTGTTGCCACATGGGGAAAAAGCGCAGACGCGAGCGAAAGCGCAAAACGATGAACACCAGCGCGCACAGGCGCATCGCCTGTTCGCCCAGCACCACGCCATTGAGTAGATCAGCGACCAGGCCCAGCGTAAAAGCCATGCCCAAGGTGACGCGATCCTCCGACTCGATGCACCAATACAAGAGAATCAACGCGGGCCAGTAGGGCTTGAATGGTTCCAGCACGCCAGGCAGCGGCACCAGCATCGACAGCAGCGCAAATACCAGCGTGCCGATAAACCACCAGCGACTCAATCGCAGCCGGCTCATGGCGGTGTTCCGCTGCTGTCAGCCGGGGCGGGCGCGGATGGTTTCCTGACGAAAGCGCCGGCCTGACTGGTCGCTGGTGCTGGCATAGCCTGGACCGGCGGCGCCAGATCAGCGGGCGGCCCCATCGGCGTGATGGGCGCAGGCGGCCCATCCGGTTCGGCCTGATCGTGCAGCAGCAGCACGTCTTCACTGCGATCGATGTCCGCCGCCGGATCAGCCAGTGCCGCCTGGAACATGCCACTGGATGATGGCGCCAACGAGCTCACGTCACCGACCGGAAAGCCGGGTGGAAAGCGCCCGCCCAAGCCCGAGGTCAGCAAGTGATCGCCAACGCGCACATCGGCGGCCAGCGGAATATTCGGCAGGCTGAGCTGGTCGCCATCGGGTGAGCCATAAGCGACCGTGCGCAAGCCGGAACGTTCGATCGTCACGGGAATCGCGTGCTCGGGATCGGTGATCAGCATCACTACCGAGGTGGTGGGCAGTACTTCCTTGATCTGCCCCATCACACCGTGCGCGTCGATCACCGGCTGACCCGGCTTGACACCGTCGCGGGCGCCAACGTTCAAGGTGATCTGATAGTGGTACGCACCCATGTCGACACCGATCACGTGCGCCAGCTGCACGTTGAGTTCGAGGCTGTGCTGGGTATCGAGCAGCTGTTTCAGGCGCTCGTTCTGTACGGCGACAGCGCCCATGCGATTGAGCTTGGCGTTGGCCAGCAGCAGGTCCTCGCGCAGGCGCTGATTCTGCTCGGTCAGCCGCTCGCGGTCGGCGAACGCCACGCTCGCGGTACGGATGCCCACGGCTGGCAGACCGGCCAGCCGATACACCGGCTCCACCACGGCCGACGCGGTATAGCGAATGCGCCATAACCAGCCGTTGCGATGGTCGAGCACCATCAGCACCATGGCCAGCGCGAGGTAGAAAATCAGCCGTAGGGTGCCAGCCGCATTGCCAGCGAACAGAGGCGAAGATTCGTCGCGCGCGCGCGCCATGGCCGCCCCTGACTACCGCGTGTTATTCGGGTGCGAAGAAATCGCTGCCGTGCTGATCGATCAGCTCCAGCGCCTTGCCGCCGCCGCGTGCCACGCAAGTCAGCGGATCATCCGCCACCTGCACGTGCAAGCCGGTCTCTTCGGAAATCAGCCGATCCAGATCACGCAACAGGGCACCACCGCCAGTGAGCACGATGCCACGCTCGGCCACGTCCGAGCAAAGCTCCGGCGGGGTCTGCTCCAGCGCCGACTTCACCGCGGCCACGATACCGGCCAGCGGCTCGTGCAACGCCTCGAGGATTTCGTTGGAGTTGATCGTGAACATCCGCGGCACGCCTTCGGCGAGGTTGCGGCCGGAAATCTGGATTTCCTTGACGTCGGCCTGCGGAAACGCGCAGCCGATCTCCATCTTGATCCGCTCGGCGGTCGATTCGCCGATCAGCGTGCCGTGGTTGCGGCGCACGTAGTTGATGATGGCCTCGTCGAAACGGTCACCGCCGACGCGTACCGACTGCGAATAGACGATGCCGTTGAGCGAGATCACGGCCACTTCGGAGGTACCGCCGCCGATATCCAGCACCATGGCGCCGCGCGCCTCGTGCACCGGAATGCCGGCGCCAATCGCTGCGGCCATCGGCTCCTCAATCAGGAACACGTCACGCGCACCGGCGCCTTCGGCCGATTCCTTGATCGCGCGGCGCTCGACCTGGGTCGAACCGCATGGCACGCAGACCAGCACGCGCGGGCTTGGACGCAGCAACCGTGACTTGTGCACCTGCTTGATGAAATGCTGCAGCATGGCCTCGGTCATGGTGAAGTCGGCGATCACGCCGTCCTTCATCGGACGCACGGTGGCGATGTTGCCTGGCGTGCGCCCGAGCATGCGTTTGGCCTCTGTACCCACCGCTGCGATCGTGCGGGGACCGCCCGGACCGCGATCCTGACGGATCGCCACCACCGAAGGTTCGTTCAACACGATGCCCTGACCACGCACATAAATGAGCGTATTGGCCGTGCCGAGATCGATGGAGATGTCGTTTGAAAAGATCCCGCGAAACTTCTTGAACATGGGTCCGCCGTGGGTCGGCTTGGCTAAAAAGTAAGCTCGCCAGTCTAGTCAGCGCGCCCCCCATGCGCAAGAACATTAACGTTAAGAAATCCTTGTACAACACAGCGATAAGTGCGATTCCTGCGCTTCGAAGTGAGTTCTTCTCACGCACAAAGTGTCGCCATCGAGGGCGGATGCCGGTAGGATTCATCCCTTTGCCGACGCTTGATGGCTCGGTCCCCGTTGCCCGCTCCGGCGGCCTCGTCTCTACCCGCGTCAATTCAGCCTGAGGGGCACCCGCACATCATGTCTGCCGTTATCTGCGGATCGCTGGCCTACGACACCATCATGGTGTTCCAGGACCAGTTCAAAAATCACATCCTGCCCGACCAGGTGCACATCCTGAATGTGTCGTTTCTGGTGCCGCGCATGCGCCGTGAATTTGGCGGCTGCGCGGGCAATATCGCCTACAACCTGAAACTGCTTGGCGGCGATCCGATGCCGGTGGCGGCGGTTGGCCAGGACTTTGCGCCGTATCGCGAGCACATGGAACAGCGCGGCATCCGCTTGGATGGCGTGCGCGTATTCGACGACCAGTTCACCCCGCAGTGCTTCATCACCACCGATCTCGACAACAACCAGATCACCGCATTCCATCCTGGCGCGATGTCCAGCGCGCAGGAAAATCACGTGCGCGACATCAAAGAGATCGACTTCGGTATCGTCGCTCCCGATGGCCGTGACGCGATGTTGCAGCATGTGGATGAATTCGCGGCACGTGGTGTGCCTTTCATCTTCGACCCCGGTCAGGCTATGCCGCTGTTCAACGGCGAAGAGTTTCGCGCGATGATCGAGAAGGCGACCTACGTGATCGTCAACGATTACGAGTCGCAGTTGCTGCAGGCGCGTACCGGCTGGACTGCTGCCGAGATCGCGTCACATGTGACCGCGTATATCGTGACGCATGGACCGCGCGGTTCGGTGATTCATGTGGGTGGCGAATCGCATCAGATCCCGCCAGCGCGCGAGCGCAAGATCGTCGACCCGACCGGCTGCGGTGATGCGTATCGCGCCGGCCTGATCTTCGGCATCATGCGCGGCCTTGATTGGCCGACTATCGGTCGCATGGCGTCATTGATGGGCGCGCTCAAGGTTGAACATCCCGGCACACAGAACCAAAGCTTCACGTTCGACGAATTTGCGGCTGAGTTCAAGGATCAGTTTGGTTACGCTTTCGCCTGACGGCCCGCACGACTTCGGCCGCCTCGCGGTCGATGAAGCAACACGAAAAGGCGACGTAGTGATACGTCGCCTTTTTCTTTGTGTTGAAACGCATCTAGCGCAGGCTTTCTATGAAGCGACCTTGAAGCCCATGGTGGCCTGCACCGCCTGCTTCCATCCGGCGTAAAGCTTTTCGCGCTGCTCTTCCGCCATGGTCGGTTCGAAGCGCTTGTCTACGGCCCACTGGGTGGCGATCTCCTTGCGGCTGGACCAGAAACCCGTGGCGAGCCCAGCGAGATACGCTGCACCCTGCGCGGTGGTTTCCTGCACCTTCGGACGCAACACCGCGATATTGAGAATATCGGCTTGGAACTGGGCCATGAAGTCGTTGGCGATCGCACCGCCATCGGCGCGCAGCTCCTTGACCGAGATGCCGGAATCCGTTTCCATCGCTGCCAACACATCGCGTGTCTGGTACGCCATCGACTCAAGCGCAGCACGAATGAACTGTTCTTTCGTGGTGCCACGTGACAGACCGAACACTGCGCCGCGTACATCACTACGCCAGTAGGGCGCACCCAGCCCGACGAAAGCCGGTACAAAATAAACGCCATCATTGTCATGCGCGCGTTCGGCGTACGACTGCGAATCGCTCGCCTTGCCAAGCATGCGCAAACCATCGCGCAGCCACTGGATCACCGAGCCTGCCACGAACACGCTTCCTTCAAGCGCATATTCAACTTTACCGTCGATGCCCCATGCGATGGTGGTGAGCAATCCATTCTTGGAAGTCACCGCTTTTTCACCGGTGTTCATCAGCATGAAGCAGCCGGTGCCATAGGTGTTTTTCGCCATGCCCGGCTCGAAACAGGCCTGGCCAAAAAGCGCGGCCTGTTGATCACCGGCAACGCCGGCGATAGGCACTTCGCGACCCAGCAGATATTGCGGCAAGGTTGTTCCATACACCTCGCTGGACGAGCGTACTTCCGGCAACATGGCGCGCGGCACGTCGAGCATCTTTAAAAGTTCGTCGTCCCATTCCTTGGTGTGGATATTGAACATCAGTGTGCGCGAGGCGTTGGTGTAGTCGGTGACGTGCGCCTTGCCGCCGGTGAGGTTCCAGATCAGCCACGTATCGATCGTGCCGAAGAGCAGTTCGCCCTTCTCCGCTTTCGCGCGCGCGCCTTCGACATGATCCAGTATCCATTTCACCTTGGTACCTGAAAAGTACGCATCGATCAGCAGGCCGGTCTTTGCGCGCACCATGTCTTCATAGCCATCGGCTTGTAACTTGTCGCAAATGTCTCGCGTCTGGCGTGACTGCCATACGATCGCGTTGTAGATCGGCTGGCCGGTCGCCTTGTCCCAGACCACGGCGGTCTCGCGCTGGTTGGTAATGCCGATGCCGGCGATCGATTCAGCGCTGACCTGGGCATTGTTGATCACCTCGGTCAAGGTCACCAGAACGCTGGTAAGGATTTCGCGCGGGTTGTGCTCGACCCAACCCGGCTGCGGGAAAATCTGGCTGAATTCACGTTGCGCGGTGCCGACGATCTGGCCGTCATGATCAAAAAGTATCGAACGTGAGCTGGTGGTGCCTTGATCGATCGCCAGGATGTATTTCTTGCTCATGGAGTTGCCTCACAGGGTCGTTGATGAAGGGCGCCCTCTGTAGTTCCCGTTCTATCAGGAGAAGGCTGCAGATGGTCGCGCACTTATTTTTGTGACGCGCCATTGGCTGTCGCCAGCGCAAGACGTTCGGCTTCGACTGCACGCACGCGAGCGGGCAGGAACGGACGGATCAACCATTGATACGCGCCGCCGCCAACCACGCCGCCAATCAGTGGCCCGACGATCGGCACCCACCAATAGTTTCCGGGTGACGGGAAAGCCGCCGTATCCCAGCCAGCCAGATAGGCAAACAGTCGTGGTCCAAAGTCACGCGCAGGATTCAACGCCCATGCTTCCAGGTAACCCATGCATGAGCCGATGATTGCCACCAATATGCCAATCATTACCGCCCCGGAATTGGCCATCGGCGCCATCTCGTTGTACTGCTCGGTGATCGCGAAAATACCGAACAGCAGGAAAGCGGTGAGGATGATCTGATCCAGCAGCGCATGCATCGGCGTTATCGCCAAACCGGGATGCGTAAAGAACACACCGGCGGCACCACCTGCTTCACGGGTCAGATGCTGGGTCGCATTGAAATGATCGATCACCGGCCCGAACAACACAAAGACAATGGCGGCACCGACAAACGCACCGACAATTTGGGCGAGCCAATAAGGAACGACTTTTTTCCATTCAAAATCCCGGAATATGGCAAGCGCCAGAGTCACCGCGGGGTTTGCATGAGTACCCGATACCGAGCCGGTTACGTAGATCGCCAGCGTTACCGCCATACCCCACGAGATGCACACGCCCCAATAAGCGTTTTGGTACGGACTTGGATCGTAGAGTATGTACATCGCCGCCACCGAATCGCCAAAGGCGATGATGATGAACATGGCTATCGCTTCAGAAATTAATTCACCTGTAAGTTTGCGCATCTCGCTCCACCCTTTGTGATTTTCATGGTGCATGGTTGCTGACGCGCGTCGCGCGCAGCCTACATTCTCGATAGACGTCGACGTTCAACCGTCACGCTTATCGAGCGGAATCCTTGCGAGATAGGCGGTTAATCGTGCTACATCGTCCGGACCGACGCGCAAGCCAAGCTTGCTCCGTCGCCAGAGAATGTCTTCGGCCTGTGTGGCCCACTCGTGTCGGATGAGGTAATCGACTTCGACCTGATAAAGGTCGGCGCCGAAGTGTTCTCCCAGTGCTTCCAGTCCCTCGGCATCGCCAAGCAAGTCGCGAGTTCGCGTGCCGTAGTTGTGCACCAGCCGCCATGCCATGGCTTCGGGCAACCACGGGCGGCTCGCGCGCACGTCATCGAGCAGTGCATCGATGTCGAATTCACCGCCGCCAGGTAACGGCCGGGCGTCTGCGGTCCAGGCGGGCTGTTTGTTGCCCAGTGCTTCGCCCAGTAAATCGAGCGCTTCTTCGGACAACTTGCGATACGTCGTGAGCTTGCCTCCGAAGACGTTCAACAAGGGCGGTCCGTTACTGCCATCTAGCTCGATGTGATAGTCACGCGTTACTTCCGATGCGTTACCGCTTTTGTCTTCAAGCAGCGGACGCACACCGCTATAGCTCCACACCACATCGGCCGGCGTGATATTGCTTTTGAAATAGCGATTGGTTGCTTCGCACAGGTAAGTGGCTTCTTCCTTGTCGATCTTTGGGTGCGATGGATCTGCCTTGTACTCGATATCGGTGGTGCCGATAAGCGTGAAATCGCGTTCGTATGGAATGGCAAAAACAATGCGCCGATCGGGCTGCTGGAAGATGTAGGCGTAACGGTGGTCGAACAGTTTCGGCACCACGATGTGGCTGCCCTTGATAAGGCGCAGCGCGTGGTCGTGCTTTACCTTGGCTACGTCGTCGAGAAAACTCGCCGCCCAGGGACCGGCGGCATTGACCAGTGCACGTGCATACACCTTGCGGCGAACGCCACCGTCGGATTCCAGCTCGGCAACCCATTGATCCCCTTCGCGCTTGGCACTGACGCAGCGGGTGTGGGTGACTATTTCGGCGCCGCGATGCGCGGCGTCCATCGCGTTGAGAACCACCAGCCGGGCATCCTGCACCCATGCATCGGAGTAGACGAAGCCGACATGGAATTCGTCACGCAACGGCCCGCCGACTACATGCTTGCTGAAACGAATACGGCGTGAACCGGGCAAGGTACGACGGCCACGACCGAGATGATCATAAAGAAACAACCCGATGCGAATCATCCAGGCCGGGCGCAGGTGCGGTTGATGCGGCAAGACAAAACGCAGCGGCCAGATGATGTGCGGTGCGGCCTTCAGCAACACCTCGCGTTCCGCAAGCGCCTTGCCTACGAGGGCGAACTCGAACTGTTCGAGATAGCGCAATCCGCCGTGAATCAGTTTGGTGCTAGCGCTGGAGGTATGCGAGGCGAGATCGTCACGCTCGCAAAGCACAACCGACAGACCCCGTCCTACAGCGTCCCGAGCGATGCCGGCGCCATTGATGCCGCCACCAACTACCAGTACGTCGACGCGATCGACCATGTGCCACTCCAACTAACAACGACAATTCGCCGAATGCATCAGCCCTTAAATCGCGGCAAGTACAAACAGACACCATCTTAAAAATGAAAATAAATTTATTACTTCCGAAAATTTGATAGCCTCATAATAAAGAAATATCGAACTATAACGATAGTATTCGAACATTTATAAACAATGCACGCTGCGCCGCAGCGAAGTCGACATGCCTCGTTATCGATAGCAATAGGTGGGAAACACGAATCCTGGGCAAACAGTAAGCCGGCAATTAAGCGGCGATGTGCAAATGCGTCCCTGCGCTTTCAAGCACAGCCATCAGTGGTTCTGGCGGAGGCATATCCGTGAACCAAGCATCGACGCGCGAAAGCGGACCCAGACGAACAAGCGCATTTCGTCCGATCTTGCTGTGGTCCGCTGCCAGGTAGACTTGTCGCGAGTGTTCGATGATGGCCTGGGCAACCCGGACTTCATGAAAGTCGAAGTCCAGCAGGGTACCGTCCAGATCAATGCCTGAGATGCCGACGATGCCAAAATCCACCTTGAACTGGCGGATGAGTTCGATCGTCGCCTCGCCAGTCACACCGTGATCGCGGCCTCGCACCACACCACCGGCCACAATCACTTCGAACGACGGATTGTTACTCAACATGATTGCCACATTGAGGTTATTGGTGATGATACGAAGCCCTTTGTGGGCCATCAATGCGCGCGCCACGTCCTCGTTGGTCGTGCCGAGGTTGATGAAGAGCGAAGCTCCATCGGGAATGTGTTCGGCAAGCAATGCGGCTATGCGCTGCTTTTCCGCCTGCAAGAGGCCTTTGCGGGCGTTGTAAGCCAGGTTCTCCACGCTCGACGGCAGGCTCACGCCACCGTGATAACGCCGCAACAGACCGGCGTCGCAAAGTATCGAGAGGTCCCTGCGTATCGTCTGGGGTGTTACGTCGAAATGTGATGCCGCCTGTTCAACACCTACAAAGCCCTCGTGCTGTACGAGAGCAATCAACTCTTCCTGACGTCGATTGAGTCCTGGGTTCATCGCTTCAAAAGTGCCTGCAGTTCATGCCCACATGATGACTCGTGCAATGAGCTATGTCATTCCAACGCGGAGGCATGAAGAATTTTTTGCTGCTCATCCAGGAAGACACAGCGATTCGCGCGTCAATGCGCTTGCGTCGACGCCAGCAACGTTGCGAGGGTGATCGCGCTGCAAATGCAGGCCCGCACATCGTCGTCAGGCCGCGCATTTAGACGCGCGCAAAAACAAACCCCCCGATCTTTCGATCGAGGGGTTTGAGGGTATAAGGCCCCTGGCGGTGACCTACTCTTGCATGGCAAAGCCACAC
>Ga0302310_10002079_pt1 | contig 16410 bp, 9 predicted proteins | sample III_Palsa_N1_2_FD_200451 | JGI IMG/M metagenome (GOLD analysis project Ga0302310, IMG submission 200451) | Peat permafrost microbial communities from Stordalen Mire near Abisko, Sweden - III_Palsa_N1_2 | ecosystem: Environmental > Terrestrial > Soil > Palsa > Peat permafrost | place: Sweden...
TGCCCGGCCCGCGTACGCAGAAGATCGTCGCGCAGGACGAGAGCCTGATGTCGCCTAGTTACACGCGCAGCTATCCGCTGGTGGTGAAGCGCGGCTATGGCTGTCGTATCGAAGATGTGGACGGCAACGAGTTTTTGGACTTTACCGCCGGGATCGCCGTCAACTCGACGGGGCACTGCCATCCGGAGGTGGTGAAGGCGATCCAGGAGCAGGCGGCGAAGCTGATCCACATGTCCGGCACCGATTTTTATTACGAACTGATGCCTCAGGTTGCCGCGCGGCTTTCCGCGATTGCGCCGATGCCCGGACCGCACCGCTTCTACTTTGGCAACTCGGGCGCGGAGGCCGTGGAGTGCGCATTGAAGGTGGCGCGCTACCATACTGGCCGACAGAACATCATCAGCTTTTTCGGCAGCTTTCATGGGCGGACTATGGGTGCGCTGTCGCTCACCGGATCGAAGGTGCAACAGAAGCGCCGCTTTGGGCCGTTTATGCCGGGCGTGACGCACATCAAGTATCCATACCCGTACCATGAGCCGCATTTGGGATACGGCGCAGGGAAGCACGAGCTAGAGGCGTATGGCCTGACGTGTGCGCAGTATCTCGAAGAGGTTTTGTTCAAGAAGACGGTGGCGCCGGAAGAGGTTGCGGCGATCTTTGTTGAGCCGATCCAGGGTGAAGGCGGCTTCGTGGTGCCTCCAGATATTTTTCTGCAAGAGATTCGGCGTATCTGCGATCGTCATGGAATTTTGATGGTAGCCGATGAGGTGCAGTCGGGTGTTGGCAGGACGGGCAAGTGGTGGGCGATCGAACATGCCGGTGTGCAACCTGATATTGTCTGCATCGCGAAGGGAATTGCATCGGGCATGCCATTGAGCGCGTGCATGGCGAAGGCGGAGATCATGGACTGGGTCCCGGGCAGCCACGCGAGCACCTATGGCGGCAATCCGCTCGCGCTTGCGGCTGCGCTGGCGACGCTGGACATTATCGAACGCGAGGCGATGGAGAATGCGGCAACGGTTGGCGCTGCGGCGCTGGAGCGGCTAGGCTCATGGGTCGAGAAGTATGAGAGTGTTGGCGATGTGCGTGGCCGCGGGCTTATGATCGGCGTCGAGCTGGTAGAGGATAAGCTGTCTCGCAAGCCGGCCAGCGCTATGCGCGAGCGCGTTGTCGATCTGGCCTTCGAGCGCGGGTTGCTGCTGCTGGGTTGCGGCGAGAACTCGATTCGACTGTGCCCACCGCTGATTGTGACGCAGCAGGAGACTGATGTTGCGCTGGACATCCTGGAAGAGTGCCTGGTGCTGGCTGCTCGCTAACGGAAGTGTACCGGGGCGAGACTTCGGAGAAGGAGAAAGAAGATGCTGACGAAAGAAGCTGTACTGCAAGGAACGTTGGAAGAGGTTGTTGGTGCAGCACGTGCGCACCGTTTGTTTGAGGTACTGGAGGTGCCTCATGGGTTGTTGGAAGAGACGGGCGCGACGATATCCCGCGCGGGGATTGCGCAAGCGCTGAACATGATGCTGTTCGAAGATCTGCTGAATCGCGTGCCGGATGCGAAGAGCTATGCAGACGACTGTCTTCGCGATGGCAAGAAGATCATGCACGATCATGGCGCCGTGCGCACTGTGAAGCTTGACGGCATGGGTGAACTACCCGCAGGGGAAGAGGCGATTACGCGCATCCTACGTCCTCTGGGATACGCGCTGAACGGCGTCTATCCGCTGGAGCGGCTGAAGATGACAGGCCGCAGTCATGCACAGGTGGAGTACCCCGAAGGGCTGGCGCAATTCTTTATCAGCGAGTTGCATCCGGAGCGCTTCTCCGTGGAGTTTCAGGCAGCGGTTGGACGCGTGACCTCGATCTCGCGTGATCCGCTCACACCTGAAGCAAAGAGGCTGCTCGCCGAGTTGGAAGAAAGTCGCTCGTTGCCGATCGGGAAGGTAGTGAGGCTGCTGCCTGTGCTGGCGAAGGTGTTCACACGTCTGCACGGAGAGGAAGCGCTTGCCGACTATGAGATTCTGCTGGCTGAGTCGGCGGAGATGGCATGGATCTCGACAGAGGGCAATTCGTTCAACCATGCGACCGACCGCGTAGCCGATGTGGACCGTCTTGCGGCCGAGCAGAAGGCGCTAGGGCGCGCGATGAAGGCGACTGTGGAAACCTCGCAGTCGGGACGCGTGCGGCAGACTGCGTTTCTAGCGGCCCGTGTGATGCGTAAGTTTCGCGCGACAGATGGCAGCCTGATCGAGAAAGAAGTGGCGGGGTCGTTCTACGAGTTCATCACGCGGCTGCCGTTGCCGGAAGAAGGCAAGCTCGACCTGAGTTTCGATAGCAGCAACGCGCAGGCGATCTTCAAGATGACTGCGACAGGAAAGTAACGATGTCCGCTTCGCCATTCGTTCTTCTCCCCAGCTCTCATGCCCGCTCCGGCGATGTCTTAGCAGGCGCGTCAGAGCTGGGAGCGCAGCTTCGCCGCAAGGTCCGCGGAGAGGTCCGCTTCGATGCGGCCTCGCGCGCGCTGTATGCGACGGACGCCTCGAACTACCGGCATATTCCCATTGGCCTGGTGGTCCCGCTCGACGAGGAGGATGTGATTGCCGCGGTCGCGGTGTGTCGCAGCTTCAACGCTCCGATCCTCTCGCGTGGCGCCGGGACAAGCCTCGCAGGGCAGGGTTGCAACGCTGCGGTGGTGCTCGATTTTTCGAAGTACATGCACCGCATCGGCGACATCGATCCGGTGGCGAAGACCGTGCACGTTCAGCCCGGAGCGGTCCTCGACCGTGTGCGCGACGCGGCTGAGAAGTTCGGCCTTACCTTTGCTCCCGATCCCGCCACACATAGCCGCTGTACGCTGGGCGGAATGATTGGCAACAACTCGTGCGGCGTCCACGCGCTGATGGGAGGCAAGACGGTCGACAACATCGTGTCGCTCGATCTGCTGCTCTATGACGGGACGTTGATGCGTGTGGGCGCGACCGATGATGCGACGCTGGACGATGTAATTGAGTGCGGTGGCCGTATCGGCGAGATCTACGAAGGACTGAAGCAGTTGCGCGATGCCTGCGCGGACGATGTGCGAGATGGCTTTCCGCGCATTCCGCGCCGCGTCTCCGGCTTCAATCTGGACGAGTTGTTGCCCGAGAATGGGTTTCATATTGCGCGGTCGCTGGTGGGCAGCGAAGGGACATGCGCGATCGTGCTAGGAGCAACGCTTCGGTTGGTACATAGCCCAAAGTTTCGTACGCTTGTCGGTGTCGCCTTCGCGGACATGTTCCTGGCCGCCGATGCAGTGCCTCAACTTTTATCGCATCCGCTGATCGGGCTGGAAGGCTTCGACGGCAAGCTTACCGACGCCCTTCGGCGAAAGCAGAAGTCGCTGGACGATCTCGATCTGCTGCCCGAGGGCAATGGTTTTCTGCTAGCTGAATTTGGCGGCGATAGCCAGGCGGATTCCGATGCGCTGGCGCAGCACTTTGTCGAATCGCTGGCCAGCCTGCAGCCAGCGCCGGGTGTTCGTATCTATACGTCGAGCGAGGCTGCGCGCGTGTGGCACATTCGTGAGTCAGGCCTTGGGGCAACGGCGTTTGTGCCCGGTCAGGGAACAGGTTGGGAGGGATGGGAGGACGCAGCGGTGGAGCCCGCGAAGCTGGGTTCTTATCTGCGGGCGATCAGCTCCCTGATGGATGAGTTCGGCTATCGCAGCCCGATGTATGGTCACTTCGGACAGGGCTGCGTACACATGCGGCATAACTTCGATTTAGAGAGTGAGCCCGGTATTTGGGCATACCGAGAGTTTGTGGAGCGTGCTGCCGACATCGTGCTTGCGCATGGAGGTTCGCTCTCCGGCGAGCATGGTGATGGTCAGTCGCGAGGAGCGCTGTTGCCGAAGATGTTTTCGCAAGAATTGATGGACGCGTTTCGGACATTTAAGCGGATATGGGACCCAACGAACCGCATGAATCCGGGCAAGCTCATCGGGACGCCGGAAGAGCCGGTCCATGAGGTACACGAAGACCTCCGCCTGGGCGCGGACTACAACCCGTGGAAGCCCGAGACGCACTTTGCGTTCGCTGAAGACAACGGTTCGTTTGCCTCGGCTGCGTTGCGCTGCGTGGGTGTAGGAGCCTGTCGCAAGACCGATGCGGGGACGATGTGCCCGAGTTTTATGGCCACCGGCGAAGAGCTGCATTCGACGCGGGGCCGCGCGCATCTGCTGTGGGAGCTGATGCAGGGCGAGGTGCTTCCCGATCAGTGGAAGAACAAGCAGGTGAAGGAGTCGCTCGATCTTTGCCTGGCGTGCAAGGCCTGCAAAAGCGAGTGCCCGGTCTCCGTAGACATGGCCAGCTACAAGGCCGAGTTTCTCGCGCATCACTATGAAGGCGAGAGCCGGCCGCTTGCGCATTATGCGTTCGGAAGGATCGACGCCGGTGCGTGGTTAGCCTCGATGGCTCCCGGTATTGCCAACTTGTTCGGACGGTTACCGATTATCAGTGGTGCGATCAAGGCCGCGCTGCATATTCATCCGCAGCGCACGCTGCCGCGTTTCGCACTGGCCTTCACACGCAGTCGACGCGCCGGGTCGGCGGCTGAAGATGCAGCGTTGCCGGAGGTCTTCCTTTGGGCCGATACCTTTAACAACTACTTTCATCCTGCGACGATGCAGGCCGCGTATGCCGTTCTGAAATCGGCCGGCTTTCGTGTCACGCTGCCGACGCAGCATCTGTGTTGTGGCAGGCCGCTGTATGACTTTGGGATGTTGGATACCGCGAAGCAGTATCTGTTGCGTGTGCTCGATGCGCTGGCGCCGCAGCTTGCCGCAGGAACGCCTGTCGTTGTGCTGGAGCCGAGCTGCGCTTCCGTTTTTCGCGATGAACTGACCAACCTTTTGCCCAACGACCCACGCGCCGCGAAGCTTCGCGATCAGACGCTATTGCTGAGCGAGTTTCTGGTTCGTCATGCACCGCAGTACCGGCCACCTCAAATTGCGCAGAAGATGATCGTGCATGGGCATTGCCATCATCATGCAACCATGGGCATGCACGATGAGATGACGCTGCTGCGTGCGACGGGCGCGGAGGTTGAGCTGCTGGACTCCGGCTGCTGCGGCATGGCCGGCCCCTTCGGCTTCGAGCGGGACAAGTTTGAACTATCGCAAAAGCTGGCGGAGCGGGTGCTGCTACCAGCGGTGCGACGGGAAGCGGAGACCACCATGATCGTGAGTGACGGCTTCAGTTGTTGCGAGCAGATTACACAAAACACATCGGCCCGGCCGCTGCATCTTGCCGAGGTGCTGGCGCTAGGGCTTGAGAGCAAGCAGATGAGGAGAGGCAGCGTATGACAGGGGCTATGATTTCACTCGAACACGAGGTGCAGGACCTGCTCTCGCAGCTTGGAGTGCCGGCTGCGGCGTACACGCAGGGCAATCTGATTGTGCGCACGCCGATTACAGGTGAGGTGATCGCGCGAGTAACAACGACAGAGCCTGCGGCGGCAAACGAAGCGCTCGCGACGGCGCAACAGGCGTTCCTCGCGTGGCGTAGCGTGCCTGCGCCGAAGCGTGGAGAACTGGTCCGGCTGCTCGGCGAAGAGCTGCGTGGGGAGATTGACGCACTGGGACGGCTGGTGACTGTTGAAACCGGCAAGCTGCTCTCTGAAGGCTTTGGCGAAGTCCAGGAGATGATCGACATCTGCGTCTTCGCGGCGGGGCTTTCGCGTCAGCTTGCGGGCCTGACGATTGCTTCGGAACGCGCGCAGCATCGCATGATGGAGACGTGGCATCCGCTGGGCGTGGTCGGCGTGATCTCCGCGTTCAACTTTCCCGTGGCGGTGTGGTCATGGAACGCGGCTCTGGCGCTGGTGTGCGGCAACGCCGTGGTGTGGAAGCCGTCGGAGAAGACGCCACTGACGGCACTCGCGGTGCAGGCGTTGTTTGAACGCGCGGCGGCGAAGTTCGGAGGCGTGCCCGCGGGGCTTTGCGCGTTGCTGGTGGGCGATATGCAACTTGGGCAGATGCTCGTCGATTGCCCGCATGTGCCGCTGGTATCCGCAACGGGCTCGACGGCGATGGGGCGTGCTGTTGCGCCACGATTGGCGGGGCGTTTTGCACGTGCGATCCTGGAGCTCGGGGGCAATAACGCAGCCATCGTCGGCCCCAGCGCCGACCTCGACCTTGCGCTGCGGGCGATCGCTTTCTCCGCGATGGGTACTGCGGGACAGAGGTGCACAACGCTGCGCCGCCTGATCGTTCACGAAGATATTTATGATGACCTGATTGCGCGGCTCAAAAAGGTTTATCTATCGGTCGTCGTTGGCGACCCACGCGAAGCAGGAACGCTGATCGGGCCGCTGATCGATAAACGATCATTCGATGCGATGCAGCGTGCGCTTGGTGAAGCACGTACTAACGGCGCAGCGATTAGCGGCGGAGAACGCGTTGTGCTCGAAGGGCATTCCGACGAGGCATTCTATGTTCGCCCTGCGCTGGCTGAGGTTTCGCAGCAGACTGAGATTGTGAAGCGCGAAACCTTTGCACCAATTCTCTACGTGCTCAAGTACCGAGAGCTAGATGAGGCCATTGCGATGCAGAACGATGTCCAGCAGGGGCTTTCGTCGTCCATCTTCACGCTGAATATGCGCGAGGCTGAACGCTTTCTCTCTGCGACAGGATCGGACTGCGGCATCGCTAACGTCAACATCGGTACTTCCGGCGCGGAGATCGGCGGAGCGTTTGGCGGCGAAAAAGAGACCGGCGGTGGTCGCGAGTCGGGATCCGACGCATGGAAGCAGTACATGCGCCGGGCCACCAATACGGTCAATTATGGAACAGACCTCCCACTGGCACAGGGAGTTAGTTTCGACATTACTTAGTGTGCTTCAAGAGGAGCGAAGGCTGTCTTCTTGCCAGCGGTGTGGAGAGCACCATACTGGTTGTGGGGCTGCCGTAGGGCAACAGTTTTTCAATCAACTTTTCCATTTCTGTAACGGAAGAGACCAAGACTTTGAGTAGAAACGCATCGCTCCCGGTGAGGTGATGACATTCCTGAACGGCGTCAAGTGTGGGCAGAAATTTTAGAAATTGACGATACCTTGGGCCATCGCAGGTAAGGCGCACGAAGGCAGTTATCGAGAAGCCGAGAGCTTGTAGATTAATCTCCGCCCGATAGCCGCGAATGATCTCAAGACTTTCTAGCCGGCGGACACGTTCTGCTGTCGCTGAGGCGGAGAGGCCTATTCGCCGGCCAAGTTCCGCAAGGGGAAGACGCGCGTCGGAGCTTAGCTCCTGCAAAATTTTTCTGTCGAGGGAGTCGGTTCCATTGTGCTCAATCATATTAGTTCCTTAGACACAGAAATAGCCATAGCCGAAATCCATGCAAAAGGGCTTTCTCATAGTGGATTATATGAATATGTACGTCCTTCACAGCGCAATCGACGGCAATTATCATCAAAAACCGTGGAACTGCCATTCTATCTCTTTTAGCGTCTGCATAGCATCGACAATATGGTTCAGCTCGATGGCTCGTCGCTCACACTTGAAGAGGTAGCAGCAGTCGCTGAAGGTGCAAGGCCGGTGCGGATTGCCCCGTCTGCGCTGGCCAGGATGCAGGCATCGCGCGATCGTGTGGATGCCGCAGCCTGCGGCACCGAAGCGGTCTATGCGCTTAATACCGGCGTGGGTCTGCTGGCCAACATTCGGCTTGATGAAGATCAGATCGAAGCGATGCAGATCAACCTGGTCCGTTCGCATTGTTGTGGTGTCGGTGCGGCATTGCCGGCAGCGGTGGTGCGAGGCATGATGCTGATCCGGGCCAACGTGCTGGCGAAGGGGCTGTCGGGCATCAGGCCGATAGTTGCCGAGCGGATATGCGATTTGTTGAACCACGGGATCACACCGGTGGTGCCGTCGCGAGGTAGTGTAGGCGCGAGCGGCGACCTCGCCCCACTTGCGCACATGGCGCTGGTGCTGATCGGTGAAGGCCGTGCAGTGTATCGCGGAGAAGTTCTTCCAACCGCGGTTTGCCTGAAAGGCGCAGGGCTTAAGCCGCTGGTACTGCTGGGCAAGGAGGGAATCTCGCTGCTGAACGGAACGCAGGCGATGCTGTCGATCGGGTGCCTGCGATTGAAGGAGCTTGAGAGCCTGTTCAACGCCGCGCAGACTACGTCAGCGCTCAGCCTTGAGGCGCTGCGTGGGACGGCGGCCGCCTTCGATGGCCGCCTTCATGCGGCGCGGCCCCATCCCGGACAAGTGAAGAGCGCCGCGCACCTGACAGAGTTATTGCAGGCCAGCACGATTCGCAGAACGCATGGCGACGGCAGCCGCATTCAGGATGCTTACTGCCTGCGCTGCATTCCGCAGGTGCATGGCGCCGTGTGGGAGACGCTTGCGTATGCGCGCCGAGTTTTCGAGATTGAACTGAACAGCGCGACCGACAATCCGCTGGTCTTCGACGATGCGATCGTCTCGGGCGGAAACTTTCATGGAGCACCGCTTGCGTTGGCGCTCGACTATCTTGCGATTGCGTTGTGTCAGCTTGCGGGTATCTCCGAGCGTCGAACGGAGCGGCTGCTAAACCCTAGTTTGAATGAAGGGCTGCCGGCATTTCTGTCGTCTAGAGCGGGCATCGAGTCAGGCATGATGATGGCGCAGGTGACTGCCGCAGCGCTGGTGGCGGAGATGCGTGTGTTGGCATCGCCTGCGTCCACGGGTTCAATACCAACCAGCGGCAATCAGGAAGATTTCGTCAGCATGGGGATGACCTCAGCGCTGAAGCTGGAGCAGGCGGCGGAGCTTGCGCGGATGGTGATTGCGATCGAGCTGTTGGCGGCGACGCGCGCGCTGGATCTTCGCGGAGACACCAGCACGCCGCCGTTGGAACGGGCCAGGGCCAGCTTCCGCGCACGGATTCCATCATGGCAAGACGACTGCGTGCTCTCGATATGGATGGAAGAGGCTTCCAGTTTTTTAGCCGCAGGCGGCCTGCAAGACCTTAGTCTGGAACAGACCAAGATCGAGGAGGCTGTCCTATGACGCCAGCGTATTCTCCGGTCCGCGCGGCGCGTGGTAACACGAAGACGGCGAGGGGATGGATCCAGGAAGCAGCCAAGCGGATGCTGATGAACAACCTGGATCCGGAGGTAGCCGAGAAACCCGAAGAGCTGATCGTCTATGGCGGTCGGGGCAAGGCGGCGCGCAACTGGGAGTGCTATCACACGATCGTTGCGACGCTGGATCGCCTGGAGAATGATCAGACATTGCTGGTGCAGTCCGGCAAGGCTGTGGGCGTGCTGAATACGCATCGGCTGGCGCCGCGGGTGTTGATCGCGAACTCAAACCTGGTACCGCATTGGGCGAACTGGGAGGAGTTCGACAGGCTGGATGCGGCGGGCCTGATGATGTATGGACAGATGACCGCGGGTTCGTGGATTTATATAGGCACGCAGGGAATTTTGCAGGGAACCTACGAGACGTTTCGGGGCGCGGCGAAGCGGCACTTCAACGACACGCTCGCTGGAACGATCACGGTGACCGCTGGGCTGGGCGGCATGGGAGGGGCGCAACCGCTGGCGATAAAACTGGCCGGCGGTGTGAGCATCTGCGTCGAAGTGGACGCGACGCGGATCGAACGCCGGTTGCAAACTCGCTATCTGGATAAGGTGACCAACTCTCTGGACGAAGCGATTCAGTTGGCTCACGCTGCGAAGAAAAATTGTGAGGCGGTCTCCATTGGCTTGTTAGGAAATGCAGCTGAAGTGCTGGCGAAGATGGTGCAGCTTGGATTCATCCCAGACCTCGTCACCGACCAGACGAGTTCACACGATCCGTTGTGGGGGTACCTTCCGGTGGCGCGCGCGGATGAGGATTTGAACATGTTGCGCACTTCGCAGCCGCAACAATATACCAGTCGCGTGCAGGCTTCGATGGTTCAGCATGTGCAGGCCATCCTGGAGATGCAGCGGCTTGGAGCTGTCGCCTTCGACTATGGCAATAACCTGCGCATGCAGGCGAAGATTGCCGGTGTGACAGATGCCTTCTCGTATCCAGGATTTGTGCCGGCGTTCATTCGCGACTCGTTCTGCGAAGGCCGCGGGCCGTTTCGCTGGGTCGCCTTGTCCGGCGATCCTGCCGACATTGCCGCAACCGATCAGGCGATGCTGGAACTCTTCCCGGAAGACGCGCGGCTGAAGGAGTGGCTTACTTTTGCTTCATCACAGATTGCGTTTCAAGGCCTGCCGGCGCGCATCTGCTGGCTTGGCTATCGGGAGCGCGATCGCGCAGGATTGTTGTTCAACCAGATGGTCCGCGACGGCAGGCTCAGTGCGCCGATCGTTATCGGCCGCGATCATCTCGATGCAGGTTCTGTTGCGAGCCCCTTCCGCGAGACGGAGGCGATGCTGGATGGATCGGATGCAGTTTCCGATTGGGCGCTGCTCAACTTTGCCACCGGGATTGCCAGTGGGGCCGCTTGGATGAGCTTTCACCATGGCGGCGGTGTAGGCATGGGATACAGTCAACACGCGGGGCTTGTCGCTGTTGCCGATGGCAGCGATGAAGCGGACGAACGGTTGCGGATGTGTCTGACTAACGATCCGGCGATGGGCGTGATTCGCCATGCCGATGCCGGATACGAACTTGCCAAGGCGACCGCGCAGCAACGCGGTCTGGATATGCCGAGCCTGCCATGAATGTCGATGTCTTCATCTCGGGAATCTCGCAGTTGGTTACTGCTGAAGGTAGCGGACCGAAGCGCGGTCACGCGATGCGCGAGTTGAAGACCGTGGCAGATGCGGGGATCGCCATATCTGCCGGGCGCATTGCATGGATCGGAAAAAAGCGCGACTGGGCGGGTCTTGCGGAGACGGTGGTAGATGTGGGCGGCTGCGCGGTTGTTCCGGGATTGGTCGATCCCCACACACATGCGGTGTGGGCCGGTGACCGGCTAGGTGACTTCGAGGCACGAACGTCCGGAGCGACGTATGAAGCAATTCTCGCCGCTGGTGGAGGAATCCGCAGTACGATTCGCGCCACTGCCGCGACGCCGCTGCAGACGCTCGTTGAACTGGCAATGCCTCGGATCGATGCGCTGGTGAGTTCGGGTGCAACCACTATTGAGGTGAAGTCTGGCTATGGATTTACGCCTGCCGCTGAGCTCGCGATGCTGGAAGCCATTCGGTCTTTATCAGCGATCTCACATGCGCGAATCATTCCAACATTGTTGATCCACATTCCGCCCGCTGATATCACGGAACGCGCAAGCTACCTACAACAGGTATGCGAGGAACTTATTCCTGAAGTGGCAACGCGCAACCTCGCCACAGCAGTGGATGTGTTTCTTGAAAAAGAGGCGTGGCAGGTAATAGAAGCTGAAGGTATTTTTACTATAGCAAGACAGCACGGTCTTGCGATCAAGCTGCACTGCGACCAGTTTCACAGTATAGGTGGAGTTGAACTCGGAGTTCGTCTGGGTGCCAGGAGCGTCGATCATCTGGAGGCTTCAGGCATGCACCAGCTTCGTGAGCTTGCAGCAAGCTCGACGGTAGCAACCATTCTCCCGGGAGTTTCGCTGCATCTGGGTATACCTGCCGCGCCGGGTCGTAAGCTGATCGACGCTGGGGCGGCCGTTGCGGTCGGTACCGACCTTAACCCTGGATCGAGTCCGTTATTTTCAACCTCGGCGGCGCTGGCTTTGGCCGTTCGACTCAACGGCCTGACGGCGCAGGAGGCGCTGGTTGCCGGGACCGTCAATGCTGCCTGCGCCCTGGGCCTTGCTTATGCTGGCCGCCTCGAAGTAGGCTGCCCAGCAGATTTCCTGGTGCTCCACAGCAGTGATTGGCGCGATCTGATTTATACGCTGGGGGCGAATCCGGTCCGTGAGGTCTGGGTTGGTGGAAGGAAGGTTGCAGCATGAACACTCTTTATCGGCCGGAGCTGCTCTATTCCGACGGGAGATTTATTAATGGCGGCGGTCTCTTGGTCAGTGAAAGCGGCCATATCGTTAAGTTTCCGGAAGACGTCGATCCGGGGTTGTTGGAGATCGTCGAACTTCCGGGTAAAGCGCTGCTTCCTGGATTCGTGAATGTGCATTCACATTCGTTTCAGCGTCTGATTCGTGGCAAGTCGGAGTCGCGGGTTGTCAGCGGCAAGGACTTCTGGTCGTGGCGCGGAACCATGTATCACGCTGCCAGTCAGCTCGATCCTCAAGAGGTTTACGATGTTGCTCGCATGGCTTTTCTGGAGATGGTGCTGGCCGGCACCACCACGGTGGGAGAGTTCCACTACCTGCATAACGCGCCAAACGGTTCGCCTTATGAAGACCCGAATCTATTGAGCAAGAAGGTCATCGCAGCCGCTCAATCCGTGGGGATTCGCATTGTCTTGTTGCGCACGGCCTATCTGCGCTCGGGATTCGAACTGCGGCCCGACCCCGGCCAAATGCGCTTCTACGAATCGACGAGCTACTTTCTTGAAAACATGCGAGCGCTCGTCAGCGAGGTCTCTGCAATTTCTCCTGAGGTGCAATTTGGCGTTGCTCCACATAGCATCCGTGCTGTCCCGCTTGCAGACTTGAAAGAAATTGCGCAGTGGAGCAGAGAGAACAAACTCCCTCTTCATATGCATGTGGCTGAGCAAATAGCGGAGAACATCGCATGCAATCGGGAGTATGGGATGACCCCGGTTGAGTTGCTTCATAAAGAGCAGATTATCGGGGCAGACTTTACCGCGATCCATGCAGTGCATATAACGGCGCATGAAGTTTCCATGCTGGCTGGAGCGCACGCAACGGTATGTTCGTGTCCGACGACGGAGCGCAATCTTGGCGACGGGATTGTCCGTGCCAATCACTTGATGAATGCAGGAATTCCTATTGCGCTGGGGTCCGATAGTCAGGCACAGATCGATCCGCTTGAAGATGCGCGAGAGCTTGATTATCATCTGCGGCTGGAATATCAAGAGCGCGCGATACTGGACCAGATTGCCGATAAGCCGCTGGTCTCGCGGCTATTCGATTGTGCGACGGTCCACGGCGCCCGTTCGCTTGCGGTTCGCAGCGGTGAATTGAAGCCGGGTGCGTTTGCGGACTTCTTCACTGTCGATCTGAACGATGTGTCCATAGCAGGCCACTCCGCGGACGATCTGCTGCCCATGATCGTCTTCTCGCTGAATCGTTCCGCCATTCGTGACGTCGCTGTGAGCGGAAGATTTATTCTTCGCGATCAGCAGCATGTTGCTCAGGAGGAGATCGTCGCGCGCTACAAAGAGGTCCACCGGAAGGTCTGGTCGAAGCGGACGACCGGAGTACCGCACGCATGAAGACTGTGGTGGAACATCTCTCGAATCTCATTCGAATTCCTTCTCCTTCCTCTCTGTCGAACCGGCCAATCATCGACTATGCTGTGGATGCCTTGCACCGAGCCCAGTGGACCACGCAGCGAATGGTTTACCGAGATGCAGCGGGGGTAGAAAAGATCAACCTGCTGGCGGCTCCTCCGGGCCAGAGTGTGGATAAACCTGAGGCTGAGCTCGTCTTCATGTGCCATACCGATACTGTTCCTTACGCGGCGGGCTGGACGGAGGCGATTGAGCCGTTCGTCGCGGATGGGCTGCTTTACGGCTGTGGATCGTGCGATGTAAAGGGATTTCTTGCCTGTGTGCTGACGGCCATCGCTGAGATAGATTCATCGACGTTTATGGAGGGGCTGCGACTGGTGTTGACGGCCGACGAAGAGGTTGGATGTGTCGGCGCGAAGCATTTGTTGGCATCGGGTCTCATCAAGCCGGAGCGAGTAGTCATCGGTGAGCCGACGTCGCTTCATCCGGCACGAGCGGGCAAAGGATATTGCCTGGCGGAGATCACTGTTTTTGGGCATGAAGCTCATAGTGCCCATCCGCAGCAAGGTATTTCGGCAATCTATCGAGCGGCGCGCCTCGTCCTGGCGATCGAAGAGTTTGGCGTGCAGTTGGTCGGGGAGAAAAACAACTTCTTCAACCCTGCCTATACAACGCTGAATATTGGGACGATTCAAGGCGGTACAGCGAAAAATATTATCCCGGGAAGGTGCAGCTTTCAGCTTGAGTGGAGGCCTATTCCTGGCGAAGCGCTGGATGCTGTGCCAACTGCTGTCTATGGGATCGCAGACGCATTGCGAGACACCGACCCGGATTTTCGTTGCGAGCTAAAGGTTGTGCGGCAGCAGGCGGGCTTCGAGACGAGGGCAGATTCCAAACTGCTTAAAACTATCGAGGCAATGACTGGGCGGCCGGCAATCTCCATCCCATTCGGTTCAGAAGCTCCTCTTCTCGCCAGCGTAGCGAAGGAGGTAATTGTCTTCGGGCCTGGTGACATGCGGACTGCGCACAGCAGCCGCGAATGTGTGCCGGTGGATGAACTGGAGGAAGCAGTACTGTGCATGAAGTCGTTGATGAGAGCGCCTGCGGTGAACCGCTGAAATAGTTACCGCACGACCAACACGCGCGTCTCATAGCCTTTCAGAGTTACGGTAACCCGTAGGCCATTTTTGCCTTGTGTGGTGGGTAGCGGCAAACTCTCTCCGGTCTGCGGGTCCCAGACTTCGACTCTCGTGCCTTGGCCTGCCAATGTCACGGAATGAGTGGAGGCGACGGCGCCTTCATTGAAGAGAAGTACGACATCTGCATCTTGCCAGCGGCGCTGCATAATGCGCCATGTTGTGTCGGGCTGATCGAGGATTAAGTCCCGTTCAGATATCGCTGCCATCACAGCCTGAAGAATCGCCGCAGGAACAATCTGCGGCATGGGCGGATGCTCGGGGGGACCGTCGGAGGGAGTTGGCGTCGGAGGTAGCTCACCCGGAGCGAGTGTGGCCCAAGCAAACTCCGTGGGCACCGCTGCACGCGCGGTCAAAATGCTTTTGTCGGCGATGAGAGACGGGGTGCGGCTTAGGAACAGCACATGGCCGCCGCCATCGGCGAAGCTGTGCAGCCTGTCTAGCGCGGCCTGCGAAAGCAAAGAAGCGCTGGGCACGATTACGGTTCGGAAGCGGTTGCCGCTCATCGTCTCGAGCGCGCCGTGGCCTGCTATCAAGTCCTTTGCGAGTGCGTCTTCGCTGACAATGTCGAAGTCGATCTGGTGCTCGGAGAGCAGGCGCTCCGTGGAGACGAACGCTGTATCGGCCGCCGCGTCGTTCATCCATAAGGAACTGGATGGAAGGTAGAGCGCCACTGAGGCTGTCGGCCTACCCATCGACATGAGATAGCTGAGCCGGCGGACATAGTCCATCAACGCGGGGAAGTCAGGCGCCTGCATGTACGACATGGACGGACGGCCGCCGGCGCCTGATGAAGGGAAGTACATCAGCTCCTCGAGGTTGACGCCACGCACTATCTGCTCGTTGAGGATGTACCGCGTTTCGAGCGAATCGGGCATGGGCCGGGCGGAGGCAAAGCTTTCGGTGAAGGCCCTGGGCTTGCCATAGACGTGCGAGACGGAGGACGCAAGCCGCGGATAGTCAGAGATGGTATCGGACCAGATCTGGTGCCGGGTCATGTCGATGCCGGGGACCTGTACGGAACGCATGTCGCGAAAGAATTCGCCGTCGGTGCGCGTGCAGCTCAACTGGCGCTCTTCGAAGTCGATGTGGACCTGGTACTCAAGATGGTTTGCGGCGCACCAGTCGGATTGGGCCTTGAAGAAGCTCTCGGCGTACAGGGTGGAGAACACATCCCAGTAGTCCGCGTGGGCACGTTGTTGCTCGGGCGTCATGCCGGCGCCATCGGGCAGAAGAAAGGTCGCGAGGTAAGGCCTGATATCGTAGCCCTTGATCAGCTGGAAGCGGGCGAAGAACGCGGGCGTCCAAGGCAGGCCAGCGACGGAGTAGTCCGGCTCGTCGCCACGAAAGCCGACGATCGTCTTGCCGAACTCGCCGCCGATGTATTTCTTATATTGCTCATGGGTAAAGGCGAGGAACTGTTTGGTTGCTTCTGGGTTGAGATAGTCCTCGAGCGATTCAGAGCGGTCCTTGGCCTGGACGTTATTGGTGTTGGGGCGTGGCTCTATGGCAAGCTTCGGGTTCAAGGCGGAGCGCGTTGCGGAGGTCTCAAACCTATGTGCGACCATGAGCACCTGCCATGTGCCGGCCGGCGCTTTCCATGCGATCTTGCCGTCGATCAACGGTACGGTAGCTGTCTCGCCATCGTTCTTGATGGCCGTTACGGCAACGGTGTCTGGAGCAACGACCTGATTGAGCGTCTCTCCGCCCTTGACGGCAATAGTTTGAGCGATGCCGAGTGTTTGCATGCGCAGGTCAGGTTTATCTTTCGTGAATTTTCCGCCGGCAAACCCACTGGGGTATCCAGCGTCATCGACGATCCATACACGCATGTCACGCTTCTTCGCTTCAGCTACCAGCATCTGAAAGAACTTGAAGTACTCCGGCGAA
>Ga0302310_10002080_pt1 | contig 16409 bp, 3 predicted proteins | sample III_Palsa_N1_2_FD_200451 | JGI IMG/M metagenome (GOLD analysis project Ga0302310, IMG submission 200451) | Peat permafrost microbial communities from Stordalen Mire near Abisko, Sweden - III_Palsa_N1_2 | ecosystem: Environmental > Terrestrial > Soil > Palsa > Peat permafrost | place: Sweden...
GTGTGCGCGCTGATGTTGCATGGAACAAGGCGTACCCATCAGACCGTCCTCAGCAGTACGGTGACGAGGACGAAAAACATCGCGATACTGCCGAAGGCCGCCGGCACCCAGCGCCACCAGCCTTCGGACAGACTGAAGGCGGGGAGTCCCGGAAAGCGCTGACGCGCGCCGACGTAATAACCGGTCACCATCGCGGCAAGCAGATACAGCACGATCATGTAACTACGGCTGAGGAAGAATGCGGCGGCGTACATGCCGCAGAGCGACAGCAGCAGGGTAAGCGCCATCGTGCGTTCGCTCTGCCAGTGCGTGGCTTCATACGCATTGTCGGCGGCATCCGGTTTGTAGCGAAGTATCGCCAGCATCATCCAGAACGTGTAGCCGACGAAGGCCAGCCACAGTATGTAGCCGAAGAATCCGGTTTCGGCCAGCACAAGGATGAATGAATTGTGCGCGGTCAGATCGTTGTAGTCGGTGAAGTTGCCCGAGCCCACCCCGAACAGCGGATGCGACAGAAACATGTGCATGCCTTCGTACCAGGCTTCCACACGGCCGTTCGCCGATTCTTCGCCGGCATCGAGTTCCTGCATCCGTGATGACAACAGTTTCAGGCACGCCAGGCCCACGATGCCAAGCGTCACGGCCGTCACGGCACCGCGCCGATGCCATACATAGATGCCAGCGACGATCAGCACGGCGAGCAGGGCGCCGCGTGAATTGGTCAGGTAGGTGCCGTAGAGCAGCAGCGCCGCACTCGCCAGCCAGAACATGCGGCCCAGCGCGCCACTGCGCCAGCTGAGAAAAAAGGCCATCGGTATCGTCGTCGCAAAAAGCAGCCCGAGATCGTTCGGATCGTTGAAAATGCCGACGTACTGGATACGCCCGTCCTCACCCAGCGGTATGCCGGTCCAGCCGATACCGGTGCGCGCCTGATCCACGCCATGTAGCGCCAGTACGACCGAGCACAGCACGAAAACCTGCATGCCGATGGTCACCCTTCGCTGCGTGTTGCAGACCGCTGCAAAGACATAGAAGGCAATCACGGTGGGACCGAAATGGGTCAGTTCGTTCAGTGCGCCGCCGGCCCAGCCGTTGGTGAGCTGCGACGTCATGACGACCAGCAAAAACGCTGGCAGCAGCAGAAACTGCGGCGCCTTGTAGTTTTTATCGCCGGAGATCAACCAGCTGACAAAGGCCAGCGCAAGCACGGCCGGCAACAACGGAATGCCGACCAGTGCCGGCAGGTAATCCTGCGGGCGGATGATGGTCAGGACCAGGTAGAGAAGAATCAGGGGGAACATGCTGTCGCCGGAGCAGGCTCCGTCTTGCGGCTCAATGTCGGGTAGCTCATCAGACTGGGTAGCGTCAGCATCGCGGCAAACCAGCCCAGGCCCATTATGCGTTCGACCGGCAGACGATACAGTGCGTAACGATTGAATATCGGTTGTGGATTGGTACCGCAGATGTAGCTGCAGGCCAGTTGGAAACCGGCCGCGCGGGTGGCCTCGATCACCTGCGCGTCAAACGCACGGTCTCCGCCGACGGGGTACGACATCAGCATCGGTGCCGGCCCGAGCTCGCGTTCCAGCGCTTCCTTCGATTGACGCACCTCGTTTTCCAGGTCGAGCGGAGACAGCTTGGACAACATGCGATGGTTGACGCCGTGCGAGCCGACCTCGAAGCCCGCGGCATGCATTTCGCGTAGCTGCGTCCAGGTCATCGGCCGGCAGTCATCGGGCGTAACATTGCTTGGTATCTGCCATTCGACTTCCAGCCGGGTGATCAGCGCCTCCTGGGCGATGGCATCCAGTTGCTTCATCTCGCTCAGGATGCGCGTCGCCAGCTTGCGGCGACCAGGGCGTTCGAGCGGAATGGCCAGGTCCATACCCAACTCCGGCAGTATCAGTCGCTTGGCCGATGTTTTCAGTATCACGTGCACCAGCCAGTCGTAGGCGTAAGGCCGACCACTGTCGATATGACCGGTGGAAACGAAAAACGTGGCTGGGATGCCCAGCTCGCGCAGGATCGGAAATGCCACCCGGTAGTTGTCGTCGTAGCCGTCGTCGAAGGTCACCACGACGGCATCCGCAGGCAGCGGTTTGCCGGCATCGAGCATGGCGGCCACGTCGCTCAACCGCATCGGCCGGAAACGCCGTTTGACCATTTCCATCTGTTCGCGGAAACGTTGCGGTGACGTGCTGATCAGCTCGAGATCAAAATCGAATGTCGCCGGATCCGGTAGCGGCATCACGCGGTGATAGGCCAGGATGCGCAGATCCTTGTTCCACAGCGAACGCACGCGCTGCAGCGAATAAAGCAGGCCGCTGCTATAGCAAAGTTGGCCCAGTCGTCCGCGGATACCGGAGGCCCTGCCGTTCTCTTCCTTGTGAATCATCATGCATGCAGTCCTCTATCACGGGCGAAAACGGGAGACGTCCGCATGCCGGAAAATACGTGCTGGAAAAATGCGGCGACGGCTCTGCGCGACCCGAGTAGTTCGATACTGCATCGCAGGTCATTTGTCATAATCATTATGGCGGTCCCCCTGAACCGATGCAGTCATTTCAGCGTAACCCAAACAAGCCGCGCAGCCGCACGCCGAGCGTGGCTGGCAGTACGGATTTTTCCGGCGTTCGCGACAATTCGGCCGCTAGCGTGCCGAACGTACCATTGGCGATATCGAGCAGGTTCAACTGCACGCCGGTGTCGCGCTTCACGCGTGCCGCCATATCGACGGCCAGTAGCGAATGGCCGCCGATGTCGAAGAAGTTGTCGCTGCCACGCACATCCGTAATGCCGAGCAACTGCTGCCAGATGGTCGCCAGAAGTTGTTCGCTCACTGTCCTCGTCGGTGCAGGTGCAGCCACGGCGGTTTCCTCTTCAGCCACCTGCTCAGGCAGTGAAAGCGCCGCAAGATTGACTTCGCCGCTGGCCAGGGTCGGCAGAGCATCCAGCAGGACGACGTGCCGCGGCAGCTCGTACACCGGCAATGTGGCGGCGAGGGCGGACTTGAGGCCATTCAAATCCAGTGTGCTGCCGGGTGTGGCCACCACGAAGGCGTCCAGTTGCATGTCGCCGGATGGTCCTGGGCGAGCCACGGCAATCGCCTGGGCCACGCCGGGCTGCGCCATGAGCCTGGCCTCGATGTGGGCAGGCCGGATATCGCGCCCGTCTATGCGCAGGTGACGATCGAGGCGCCCGAGTTCCTGAAGCCGGCCGCTCGCTAGCCAGCGGCCGCGTAAATGGGTACGCACCAGCTGCGTATCCGGCGATGACGCGAAAGCATTCACCGTGCGGTAGTCCGACTGCGCCTCGGCACGCCGACCGAAGGGAACGCCGATGGCGTCTCCTCCGATGCAGATTTCTCCGATCGCACCGATCGGGCAGAGCTGTCGATGGTCGTCGACGACCCATGCGGTGGTATTCGCCAGTGGCCGGCCGCCGTGGATGATTTGCGCATCGGCATCGATGCGTCCGCAGCTGGCAGCGAGCATACTGCCGCTCGAACCGAGCACATTCCAGAGTTCGTCGCAGCAGGCCAAAAGTTGTGCTGCCAGTTCGGGTGTCGGCGCGTCGCCGACGCACACGGCTTTCAATCGCGCACCGCCGGCCCAGCCGACGGAGAGCATCGACTGCCATGTCTCCGGCGCAGCGAATATCACGTTCGCCCGGCTGGTCGTTGCTGTCACCGCCAGCGTTTCGCCATACCGGGTGTGGTGACTGCCGATCTGGACGAATCCGGCACCCAGCGACAGCGGCAGAAGACACTCGATAACAGCCATGCCGGTGGATGCTGGTGCGGTTCCAAGCGCCCGGTCATCGGTGGATAGATTCAGTATCTCCTGTAGACCCTGGCACTGATTGGCCACTGCACGATGCGTCATCGCGACACCTTGCAGGCCATCCGGGTTATCGGACGAGTAGACCACGATGGCGACATCATCTGCAGCGATATCGACACGCACGCGCCCGTTGGATGCTTTGGCGATTTCGTCGGCATCGCCATCCAGCCAGAGTGCTTTTGCACGTGGCCACATCAACGCGGTTTCCAGTGTCGACATTCCTACCAACGTGGTGACGCAGGCATCCAGGATGATGTCCTGCAGACGCGCTGCCGAATCGATCGAGTCCAGCAACACGCAGGTGCTTCCGCTTTTTAGAATGCCGAGCATGCCCGCAAGCCAGTCCATGCCGGGCTCGACACACAGGCCGGTCACGCCGCCACGGCCCACGTTGCGTGTAGCCAGACATGTCGCGACGCGGTTGGCGTGCTGTTCGAGTTCGGCATAGCGGATTTCGCGATCGCCAAAAATGAGCGCCGTGTGTTCCGGCGTGCGATCAGCCTGACTCTCGAACATGGCCGGAATACTTAGCGGTAGCCGGATGGCCTTGGCCGTCGCGTTCCAGTGTTGCAGCTGGGCGAGCTCGTCGCCGTTGATCGCCGTCAGCGCGGCCACCGGCTGGTGCGGGTTCGTGCTGATGCTGCTCAGCATGGTCAGGTAGCGGTCGCGCAGCAGGCATGCCGTTTCGCCCTGCAGGATATCCGCGTTATAGGTGACCCCGCCGACCATGCCGCCGGCACCTTCGAGAAACCACAGTCCCAGATCTTCCGTCGCGCCGCTCTGGAACAGCAGGATCTGCTCGTGCTGCAGGCCGCCCCAGTCGATCATGCGCTGGCGGGCATCCTGGAACGAGAACAGCGCCTGATAGAGCACCGCACCATTGCCGTGGCCCATGTGCAATTCGCGCTGCAGGTATTCGAGTGGCACGTCCGGATGGCCGAAGCTGTCGATGGCAATGCGTTTCACGTGACGCACGAAGTCGACGAAACCGAGCGTCGGATCGACGCTCACATGCAGTGGCACCAGATTGTTGAAATAACCCATGACCGATTCGACCTCGGTCTGGTTGCGCCCGCGCACCGGCGTGCCGACCACGAGATGGCGCTGGCCTGCCACGCTGCAGAGCAGGACGTAATACAGCGAGAGCAGCGTCATGTTGAGCGTGGCATCGGCCAGTCGAGCGACTTCGTGCAGCGCATCGGTGGCGTCTTTCGAGACGCGGATCCATTCGGTGCGGCCCACGCCCGACATGCCTGGTCGGCGCGGATGATCGGTCGGCAGTGCACGTGCTTCAGGCACATGCGCCAGTCGCTCGCGCCAGTAGGTCAGCTGGGTCTGGAAAGGCTCGCCTTCCAGCCATTCCGAATGCCAGGCCGCGAAGTCGCCGTAACTCACCGGCAACGGCGGCAAGGGTGATGGTTGGCCTTCCAGCGCGGCGCGATAGAGCTGCGAGAGTTCCGCATAGAGGATGTCGAACGACCAGCCGTCCCAGATGATGTGGTGCGGCATGAAGAAGAACACGTGGTGATCCGCCGCGAGGCGGAACATGTGCGTGCTGAACAACGGTGCGCGCGTCAGGTCGAACGGCGTATCGGTAAGTTGCTGCAGCCGCTGCATCAACACCGTTTCGCGTTCGCCATCGGGCAGCGCGGAAAGATCTTCGGCAGGGAAGAGGCACAACGCGACCCGCGCTTCGATAATCTGTTCAACGGCTTCGCCGTTGCGCCGTATCGCGGTGCGCATGATCGGCTGGCGCTGCATCAGTGCCTGCAATGCCTGCTCGAAGGCGGCTTCGTCGAGATGACCACGGAGCCGATGTGCCGATGGCGCGTTGTAGGTGACGCGACCCGGCTGCAGCTCCTCGAGCGCCCACAGGCGTTGCTGCATCAGCGAGAGTGGCGCGCGATCCTGATCCGCACGAGGCACGATGGGCTGTGCCGCTAGCGCCTTGCCGCTTTCGATCTCATTGCCGATGGCGGCGGCCAGATCGGCGATGGTCGGTGCGTCGAACAGCGTGCGGAACGACAGCGTGATGCCGAATTCGCGATTCAGTCGTGCCGTGAGCTGGGCTGCCAGCAGCGAGTGGCCACCGAGCGCGAAGAAGTTATCGCGCACGTCGAGATCGGGTAGCGCCAACACGGTTTCCATGGCGGCTGCCACGCGGCGTTCAAAATCATTGCTCGGTGCGAGACGCATCGCCTTGGCTGTCGCCGATTGCATCGTCGGCGCGGGCAGTGCCTTGCGGTCGATCTTGCCGTTCGGCAGCAGCGGAATCGCTGCAAGCTGGATCAGATGCTGTGGCAGCATGTAATCGGGCAACTGCCCCTTGAGTTGCGCGCGCACGACGTCCTCATCGAGGGTGGCGCCATCGGCGATCACGACATAGCCGACCAGACGTACATCGCCCGGTCGGTCCTCACGCGCCATCACCACGGCACGCGTTACGCCGGGGATCTCAACGAGCACGGATTCGATCTCGCCCAGTTCGATGCGATAGCCGCGCACCTTGACCTGGAAATCGAGCCGTCCCAGATGTTCCAGCATGCCGCTGGCGAGCCAGCGACCGCGATCGCCGGTGCGATACATGCGCGCATTGGCGTCACCGGTCAGGCCATCGGGCAGGAAACGTTCGGCATCGAGCTCGGGACGATTCAGATAGCCGAGCGTGACGCCGGCGCCGCCGATATAGATTTCGCCGGGTACACCCAGCGGGCATGGTGCGCGCTGTTCGTCGAGAATGTGTACCACCGTGTTGGCAATCGGCCGGCCGATGAAGATGCCAGCGCGGGGATCGGTGACGCGCCAGAACGTCGACCACACCGTGGTCTCGGTCGGCCCGTAGGCATTCCACACATCGCCGCAGCGTTGCAGCAGCGCATCGGCGAGATCCATCGGCAGCGGTTCACCGCCAGCAATCGCCTTGAATCGCGGGTGGCCCGACCAGCCCGATTCGATCAGCACGCGCCAGCCGGCCGGTGTTGCCTGCATCATGCTCGCCTTGCTGCGCTGGACCAGCGCCAGCAGTGCAGCGCCGTCGCGTACATCGTCATAACCCGCCAGCACGACTTCGGCGCCGACGCTCAGTGGCAGCAACAGTTCCATGAACGCGATATCGAACGAGAGTGTCGTCACCGCGACCATGCGGTCGTCTTCGACGATGCCGAGAATCTGCTGCATGCTGATGAGGAAGTTCGATGTCGCGCGATGGGGCACACGCACGCCCTTGGGGCGACCGGTCGATCCCGAGGTGAAGATCAGATAGGCCAGCGAATCGGGCGTGGCCCGCTGTGCATCGTGCGCCAGTCGGGACGTGGCGGCGGCATTGATGGTGTCGGCGTCATGCGTCAGCGACAGGATGTGCGATGCCGGAAACGCAAGAGCCGCAGGGGCATCGTCGTCGACAATCAGCGCGGCGAGCGCGGCATCCTCGGCCATGAACGCCAGCCGGTCGGCCGGAAAATTAGGGTCCATCGGTACATAGCCCGCACCGCTTTTGAGCACGGCCAGCAGCGCGGCGAGCATGTCGGTGTTGCGCGCGATCATCAGGCCGACCAGGTCGCCGCGTCCCACGCCGCGCGCGCGCAGGCAGTGCGCGATGCGATTGGCACGCGCATCCAGCGCGGCGTAGCTGAGCTGGTTCGTGCCATGGCTGACGGCGGCGCGTGTCGGTGCACGGTCGACCTGAACTTCGAAGAATTCATGCGCCAGCTGTTGTGACGGATAAGGTGTCGGCAACGGCTGCAGTGCGTGCAGTGCTTGTCGCGCTGGCGCGGAGAGCATGCCGAGCGCGTTGATGGCGGTACCTGGATCGATGATCGCGTTGCGCAGCAGGGCCTCAAAGGCATCGAGCCAGCAGCGAATCGTCTCGCCGTGGAACAGGTCGCTGTTGTACTGGCACTCCAGCCGTACGCCACCATCCACCTGTACCGCGTTGACGAACAGCTCGAAGTTTTCGAATGCGCGCGGGTTACCACGGAAATCGAGACGCAAGCCGGGGAACGACACGGTGGACTCGTCCAGCGCCTGATCAAGATTGAACAGTACGCTGACCAGCGGCAGCCGTGCCGGATCACGCGGCAATGCCAGCCGTGCCAGCAGGCTGCCGATGGTGTACTGCTGATGATCGAAGGCATCGAACAGATCGCCACGAACCTGGTCCAGTACGCTGGAGAACGATGCTTGTGCATCGAGCATCACGCGCAGCGGCAACACGTTCACGCAATGCCCCACCAGCATGCCGTGACCACCGACCGCCTGCCCGGCGGAGGGAATGCCGATCACCACATCGTCCTGTCCACTGAGTCGCTGCAGCCAGATACCGAACGTCGCCAGCAGGGTTGCGTAGAGACTGGCGCCGCGTCGTGCACCCATCTTCTTGAGATCGGCGATCAGGGCGGCATCCAGCACGCGATCCTCGCGTAGCGAGGTAAACGTGCGTCGACGCGCGCGCGCACGGTCGACCGGCAAGTCGAGCGACGGTGCCGTGCCGGCAAAGCGCGACAGCCAGTAGCGCTCCGAGTCCTGGCCATCGTCGCTGGCCGCATGCGCGGCTTGCGCCAGCGAAAAATCCGCAAAGGCATCGGCCGCCATCGGACCTGTGCCATGGCCGGTCAGCTGCGTGTAGATCGCCGCCAGATCGCGCACGATGACGCCGAACGACCAGCCATCGCAGACGATGTGGTGTGCGGTGAACACCAGCAGATGTTCATCGGCCGCCAGTCGCAGCAGTTCGGTACGCGCCAGTGGCCCGTGTTCGAGATCAAACGGCGTGACTACTACACGCTGCAGCGTGGCTGTGACGGCGGCATCACGCGTGGCTGGATCGCCTCCCGTCAGGTCGCGTATGTCACACGCAAGATCCATGCGCTCGGCGATGTAAAGCTCCTTGCCGTCTGCACTGAATGTGGCACGCAGTGCTTCATGACGATCGAGCAGGATCTGCAACGCTCGCTGCAATGCGCCGGTATCCAGCGCGCCGGACAGCCGCAATGACACCGACTCGTTGTACGCGAGCGATGCCTCGCATTCGAGTTTGGCGGCAAGCCAGATCTCGCGCTGCGGCTCCGTTGTCGGCACCACGCGGGCCAGCGCTTCGCCCGCAAACGGATCGTAGTCGACCGCCGTCGACACGGCGCCCATGTCATTCGGACTCATGCGTTGATCCTCATGAACTTGCCCGGTGCCTCCGGGTTTGGCACGAACCAAGCCGGGTTACCTTCCGCATCCTTGCCCAGTCGCGCGCCGGCGACCGGCGGTCGGGCTGCATCGAGCGTGTGGGTATCGGCATGCTTGCGTCGCGGCAGGAATTCCGCTTCCTGCAACTCCAGCACGGATTCCTTGAAGGCCTTGGCGATGGCGATGAAATCCTCCTCGCAATGCGCCGTGGTGAAGAAACACGGGAAATTGTCCAGCACGTGGATGCCACGACTGCGCATCATCGCGAACAGCAGATCCTGCAGCGGGTGATCCTCGCTGAAATTGACCTTCCACACCGAGGCGAAATGGGTCAGCACGATCGGCGCACCGACGCCGGCGCAGAATCCGTTGAGATCGTCGATCAGCGTTGTCGTGCGCGCGTTCAAGCGTTCCTGCAGCGATGGGCCGGCCGTTTTGAGGTGATCAAGCACGGCGTGTGCCGCGGCCAGTGCCAGCGGGTGGCGCACGAAGGTGCCGGCAAAATAGGTCACGCCGACGGTAGGAATCGAAGCGTCGCCAAACTGCCAGCCGCCGCCGTCGAGCGCATCCATGAAACGGCGCTTGCCGGCAATCACGCCGATTGGAAAACCGCCGCCGACCACCTTGCCGTACGACGCGAGATCAGCATCGATGCCAAGTACCGCCTGCGCACCGCGCGGATGAGCGCGGAAGCCGGTGACCACTTCGTCGAAGATCAGCAGCGCACCGGCATCGTGGGTGATCGCACGCAGCTCCTGCAGAAATTCGCGCGGCTGGAAATCCGGCCGCCGGCTCTGCACCGGCTCGACCAGCACGGCGGCAATCGATGCAGCACGCTCGCGAATGATCGCCAGCGATTCGGGCGTGCCGTAGTCGAGCACGAGCACGTTTTCCGATGTGTTGCGCAGGATGCCTGGCGCCGCCGGCACGGAGCGGAGTTTCTTGCTGCCGCGCACGATCACTTCGTCGAAGATGCCGTGGTACGACCCGGTAAAAATCACTAGCGTGTCGCGGCCGGTAACCGTGCGCGCGATGCGCACCGTGCCCATCACCGCTTCCGAGCCGGTATTGCACAGCGCGGCGCGGTCGAAGCCGGTCATGTCGCAAATCTGCTTCGCGACCACACCGGCCAGCGGATGTTGTGGACCGATTTCATAGCCGGCGTCGAGCTGCTTGCGCACGGCGTCCAGCACGAAGTCCGGCTGCCAGCCGAACAGGTTCATGCCGAAGCCGTTGAGCGCATCGACATACTCGTTGCCGTCGATGTCCCACACCTTCGAACCCTTCGAACGTTCGACCACGACCTGATAAATCATTTCCTTCAGCAGCGGCCGGAAGCCATTGACCACGCGTGGATCGGCGAGATGCGGACGATGCTCTTCGGTATAGGACTTCGAACGCTGCGTGCGTTCGATATAGCGGCGCATGAACGCATCCAGTCGCGCGCGCTGGCGATCGCTCAATTCGGTTTGCGTTGAATGGATGCGCGCGATGGCGCCGAAAGCTTTCTTGACGTCATAGGTGGTGTGCGCCAGCGCGACTTCCTCATCCGAAACGGGCGATTCCGCTGCGGGAATCGGCGTGGCGTTGACGGAAACCGCGGGCAGTGGCGCTGGAGTCGAGGCGACTGGCGCTTGCATCACGGCAGGCGCGACGGCGGTACCGGCGAGCAGCGCAAGCTGCTGCTGCATGATCAGCATCTGCTGCTGGATCACGTCATGCACGATGCCTCCGCTGGCGGCCGGTTGCGTGGCGATGGCCGGCATCGCGAGCGCCATCGTATTGACGGCTTGCACCGGATTTGCCGCGAAAGGAGCGGTTGCCGTCGCGGCGGCTTCGGGCGGCAGCAGCTGGTCGATGTGCATGGCGAGTCGCTCGAACGTGGAGAACGATTCCATCAATTCACGAAAGGTAATCTTCAATGCAAAGGTCTTCTGCAATTGCAGCGCCACCTGCGTCAGTGACAATGAATCCAGCCCCAGCTCGATAAAATTGGCCTCGGTATCTGCACCCTCGAAATCGCTGCCGGCGATGTCTTCGAAAAGCGCGGTGAGCTTAGCGATCAGACGAGTGGACCGTGCGGACCCGGCGGATGCGCCTGCGCTGTGGTCGGCCATGGAAATCTCCGGAGGGATTGTGTTGGTTGGGGCGGGAGCCGACGGGCCGGCATTCGGTACGGGCTCGATGGAAAGTTTCGATGCAGCAGTTGTGACGGCCGGCGGAATGCCGGCGTCCTGGATATCGATCCAGTGACGTTTGCGTTCGAACGGGTAGGTTGGCAGCCGCACGCGGCGCTTGTTGCTGCGTCGATCGAGCCTGTCCACGGCGACCGGCGCGCCGAGCGACCAGAGCTGGCCGACGGCATCCAGCCATGCTGCACGTTCACCGGCCGGCGTATCGGCCATCGACGCCAGCATGATCCGTCCGCGACTCTGCGGGTGCTGTCGCGAGAGCGCAGTCAGGGTCGTACGTGGCCCGATTTCAAGAAAGGCGTGCTGTGTTTCGTCGAGCAATTGCTGCAAGGCCGTCGAAAAGCGGACCGTGCCGCGCAGATGCTGCGTCCAGTAATCTGCCGAAGTCGCTTCGTCGTCGCTCAGCGATGCGCCGCTCAGGGTCGAGATGATCGCAATACCTGGCGATTGCAACGGTGTGCCCGACACTTCGTTTCGAAATGCCGACAGCACCGGATCCATCATCGACGAGTGGAACGCATGCGAGGTATGCAGCAGGCGACTGGCGATGCCCGAGGCTTCGAGCGAGCTATGGAATGCCTCGATCGCGGCGGTTTCGCCGGACACTACGCAGGCATTCGGCGCATTCTCGGCGGCCAGCGACAGGGTAGCCGGGAGGCGTGCTTTCAACTGCGCGGCATCAAGCCGCACAGACAGCATCGCGCCGCCCGGTTGCGCCTGCATCAGCCGCCCGCGCCGCGCGACGAGGCGCGCACCGTCGGCAAGGCTCATCACGCCGGCGATCACGGCGGCGACAAATTCGCCGACGCTGTGGCCGATCATCGCGACGGGCTGGATGCCTACACTCATCCACAGCCGCGCCATCGCGTATTCGATCGCAAAGATGGCTGGCTGGGTCAGCGCGGTCGCGCGCAGCGCATCCGCATCATCGGCGAACAGCCGCTCACGCAGGTCGAAACCGAGTTCGTCGCGCAAGTGTTCCGCGCACTCATCGATTGCGGTGCGAAATACCGGTTCACTCGCATGCAGCTCGCGGCCCATGCCGGCGTATTGCGAACCCTGGCCCGGGAACAGGAAGACGACACGCGGCGAGGGATGCAATACGGCGTGCATCGCTGGCGCAGCGCGCAACTGCGCCACGGCTTCCTCATGGCTGCTGGCGACAATATGACAGCGTTGGGTGAAAGCCTTGCGGCCGACGATCAGCGTGTGCGCAACATCGGCAAGGTTGCTGTCGGATTCGACGGCGAGATGTTCGCCAAGGCGTTCCGCGGCATGGCCCAGCGCATTTGCCGTGCGTGCGGACAGCAGCAGCAGCTGCGGACCACTTGCCTGGTCGGACGGCGCGCGCACTGGCGCTTCTTCGAGGATGACATGCGCGTTGGTGCCACCGACGCCAAACGAGCTGACGCCGGCGCGCAGCGGCTGGCCATTGCGTAGCCACGGTCGCAGCGTGTCGTTGACGATAAACGGCGAATGGGCGAAATCGATTTTTGGATTCGTCGCGTGCAGATGCAGCGACGGCGGCAGCTGCCGTTCGCTAAAAGCCAGCGCGGTCTTGATCACGCCCGCGGCGCCCGCGGCCATGACCAGATGGCCGACATTGCTTTTCAGCGAACCGATCGCGCAGAAACCAAACTCGTCCGTGCTCCGGCGGAACGCGCGGGTTAGCCCTTCGATTTCGATCGGGTCGCCCAGCGGTGTGGCGGTGCCGTGGGCTTCGACGTAGGAAATCGAACGGGCGTCGACACCAGCGCGCTCCAGTGCCATCGCGATTACCGCCGCCTGACCGGCGCTGCTCGGCGCGGTAAAACTGGCCTTGACGCCGCCGTCGTTGTTCACCGCCGCGCCGCGTATCACCGCGTACACCGGGTCGCCATCGCGCAACGCATCGGACAGACGTTTGAGCAATACGACGGCTGCGCCATCGCTGAACACCGTGCCCTGCGCTTCAGCGTCGAAGCTGCGCGTGTGGCCGTCGGGCGACAGCATCGAGCCTTCCTGCGAAACATAGCCACTGCGTGGCGGGCAGGTGATCGAGACGCCGCCGGCCAGCGCCATGCCGCAGTGGCCGGCGCGCAGCGCGTCGAAAGCCTGGGCAATGGCAACCAGCGAGGTGGAGCAGGCGGTGTTGATGCTGATTGCCGGGCCGGTCAGGTTGAGCTTGTGCGCGACGCGGGTGGTCAGGTAATCCTTCTCGTTGCCGAGCATGACCTGGAACGCGCCGAGCTTGTCGACCAGATCCGGCCGCGTACTGATGTGACGCTGGAAATAAGTGGCGTTGTGCATGCCGGCGAAGATGCCGACCGGCTCGGTGTGCGCGTCGGGCACGTAGCCGCCGCGCTCGAGGCACGACCAGCACAGCTCGAGGAAAATGCGTTGCTGCGGATCCATCAGCTCCGCTTCGCGCGGCGTGATGCCGAAAAACGCCGCGTCGAAATTTTCCACGCCATCGATCACACCACGGGCGGCGACGTACGCCGGATCATCGCGCAGCGCATCCGGCACGCCGGGATCGAGATCGTCGGCGCCGAAAAAGGTGATCGACTCGCGGCCGGCGCAGAGGTTTTCCCAGAAGGCCTCGACTTCATCGGCGCCGGGAAAACGCCCGGCCATTGCGATGATCGCCACCGGTTCCGCCGCGGCGTTCGCGTGGCCAACGACAAGACGGGACGCCGATACAGCGGCCGGGGCTTCGCCTTCGATGATGCCGGCCAACGCCGCAGGGCTCGGGCCGCTAAAAAAATCGATGATCGTCGGGCTTGGCGAAAGCTCGGCGTGGATGCGTGCGAGCGTCGTCACCGCGAGCAGCGACTGGCCGCCAAGCTCGAAAAAATTATCGTAGCGGCCAACCTGATCGAGGCCCAGCGTGTCGGCAAAAAGGTCACAAAGCCGGTGTTCCAGCGGATTGGCTGCGGGCACATAAACGTCGGCCAGCTCCGGACGGCGGCCGTCCGGCGCGGGCAGCGCGCGTCGATCCAGTTTGCCGTTGGCAGTGACGGGCAGCGCGTCCAACCTCAGGTACATCGCCGGGACCATGAATTCCGGCAGTGCACGAGTCAGCTGCTCGCGCAATCGGCGCGCGGTGACCGATGCATCGTTGGCGACGTAATAGGCCACCAGCCGCTTTTGTCCGGGGCGATCCTCGCGCGCCAATACGGCAGCGGCGCACACGCCGGGCAGCTGCTGCAAGGCAGCCTCGATTTCGCCGATCTCGATGCGGTAGCCACGGATCTTGACCTGACCGTCGGCGCGGCCGATGAACTCGACGACGCCTTCCGGTAACCAGCGCACGAGATCACCGGTGCGATAGAGGCGATCGCCGTCCACGCCAAAGGGATCGACAACGAAGCGTTCGGCGGTCAGTTCGGTGCGACCCAGATAACCGCGGGCAAGACCGGCGCCGCCGATATACAGCTCGCCGATCACGCCGATCGGCACGGGTTCGTTGTGCGCGTTCAGCACATGCAGGGTGGTATCCGCGATCGACCGACCGATCGGAATCGAGCGCAGCGCCGCGTCGAGCGTGCGCGGGATGCGATATGTCGCCGAAAACGTGGTGCACTCGGTCGGCCCGTAGCCGTTGATGATCGTCGTATCGGGCAACGCCGCGTAAGCTTTGTGCACATGCGCGACGGACAAGGCCTCGCCGCCGATCAGCAACTGGTCGAGTCCGCGCAGGTTGCTCGCATCGTCATCGACGATGGCGTTGAACAGCGCGGCCGTGAGCCAGGCGATGCGCGCGTCGTGCTGTTTGATGGTGGCCGCCAGGCCGCAGCCGTTCGGGATGCGTTCTGCGTGGATGATGCAGGTGCCGCCGTTGAGCAGTGCGCCCCAGATTTCGAAGGTCGACGCATCGAAGCCGAGCGGCGCGGCGTGCAGTACGCGTGGCGTCGCGCCGAAGTCGACGTAGCTCACCTCGCGCACCAGACGGATGATTGAGCGGTGGGTGATTTCGACGCCCTTCGGCGTTCCGGTCGACCCCGAGGTGTACATCACGTAGGCGAGCGCGTCGCCATTTCCTGCCGGAAGTTCTTTGCAACCCGCGCCGGACTCCAGTTGTGCCAGCGACATGAACGGCGCACGGATGCCCGCAATAGGTGCGTCGTCGGCGTGCGCGATGACGACGGCCGCGCGTGCATCGTTGATGGCAAAGGCCAGCCGTTCGTGCGGATGTGCGGCGTCCAGCGCCAGGTAGGCCGCGCCGGCCTTGAGAATGCCGAGCAGGGCGACAATCGCCTCGGGCGAACGCTCCAGCAACAGCGCGACCGGAGCGCCAGCGGCAACGCCGGCCGCCATCAGGCCGGCGGCAACGTGTTCGGCGCGCGCATCCAGTTCGGCATAGGTAAGGCGGAAATCGCCGCATTCGATCGCTACCTGCATCGGGTGATCGCGCGCTGCCCTGGCGAAAAGTCCATGCACGGTGTCATCGCCATGCCGCGGCACGGCAGTGTTGTTCCATGCATCCAGGCGACTGCGTTCGACCGGGTCAACCACGTCGATCGCGGACATCGCGACGTCACCATCGGCACTCAGCATCTCCAGAACGCGCTGCACACCGCGGGCGATCAGGTCGATCGCGGCGGCATCGGCCGGCGTCTGAAAAGCGACCTGAAGGCGTGGCGACTCCTGCAGGGACGGCTGCCAGCGGCTTGTGCTTGCTACGTTCTCACTGGTCTTTTCAAACGCATCGAAATGAGCCGATTCAGTCAGTACATCCCAGGCACTGCGACACGAGGGAGGCGCGGCCTTCGACATGTTTTTCGAAAAGATCTCGAGCCACGCACTGCGACTCCCGACGCGAGGCGCCTCGATCGTTGTCTGTCGTGAGCCTTGCGCATCGGACAGGCTCGCCAGAACGGATGTCGCGCCGGTCAGCCGCGACTCGACAACGGCCAGCGCTGCGCAAAGGATCAGAGGGTCGCGCGCCAGTACTTCGGCCGTGGCAGCATCGATCTGGTACTCGCGATGCTGCCAGCCGGCATGGCCCGGTTGGCCAGGCACCACATCGAACAGCGTCATCGTTTCGGTAACGGTGTTGACCGGATTTGTTCTGTCGTTCATGGGGCACCAACCGGCGCAGGTGTGCGACGTGCGCGTTGCCCCATGCGAGTGATTCCCGACTTGGCCCGATCCATCAACACATTGCTGCCCACGGGCGTCGGACTCATCCCCCATCGGCGCATGCGTGCGTTGAACC